>Ga0224557_1000533_pt1 | contig 42144 bp, 42 predicted proteins | sample 714S31014metaG_FD_180677 | JGI IMG/M metagenome (GOLD analysis project Ga0224557, IMG submission 180677) | Peat soil microbial communities from Stordalen Mire, Sweden - 717 S3 10-14 | ecosystem: Environmental > Terrestrial > Soil > Wetlands > Peat | place: Sweden: Norrbotten County, Stordalen...
AGGACGAGCAGCACCCAGCCGTGCGCCAGCACCAAGATGATCGCCAGCGAGGAGGACTCCGGGATCACCGGGACGTACTGGGTCCACTGCCCGGGCTGCAGCAGCTCGTGGTACCCGAACCAGGCGAACACCACGCCAAGCAGGATCCGCCCGGCGGCCGGAGCCCATTCGGCGGCGAACGCAGCGGCCCGGTCGGTAACGGCCTGCGGAGGCTCAGCCGGCTGGGGCGGCCGGGGCGGCTCGGCTTGGGGCGGCCCGGCGAGCGGGGATCTCGGGCCGCCGCTGGCCCAGCGCTTGGTCATCGGATCGTCATGGAGCCGACGACAAGCACCGTGCTGCGGTCAGCGTGGGGCGCTTGGGGCGCTTGGGCTGCCGGGCCAGTGCCGCGCTGCGACCAGCCGAGGAAGGCCAGCAGAAGGCCAGCGATCCCGGCGAGCACCAGGACGGTCAGCCCGCGCGGTCCCACCGGAGTTGTCACCCTAAGCTCCCTCCGCGGGGCGGGTCTCCTCCCGCATCCACGTCAGATACGCGGTCGACCCCGCCACGATGGGCAGCGCGACGATTTCAGGCTCGTCGTAGCTGTGCCGTTCGGTGATGAAGGCGGCTAGCTCGTCGTAACGGTCGGCTGGGAGCTTGAACAGCACGAGCCATTCCTCGGCTCGCTCCAGCCCTCCGTCCCACCAGTACATCGACGCCACCGGGCCCGCCACCTGTGCGCAGGCGGCCAATCTCGACTCGACCGCGGCGCGGGACAGTTCCATCGCCTCGGCCCGGGAATCGGTCGTCGTCTGCACCTGGAGGTACTGCACCTCAAGGTCCGCCATGGCACATGATGGTACGCCCAGCAAGCACTAGTACGCTGGCCCGCACGTCGCCTGACCCGCGACGAGGACCAGGAGGAGCGCGTGGAACTTGTGCATTCCGGAAAAGTCCGGGAGCTGTACGCGGACGGCGACGATCTCATCATGGTCGCCTCGGATCGGGTGAGCGTCTACGACGTGGTCTTGCCCACGCCGATTCCGGGCAAAGGCAACGTGTTGACCCAGCTTTCACTGTGGTGGTTCGGCCAGCTCAGGGACGTGATCCCCAATCATGTGATCTCCGGCACCGACGTACCTGAGCAGTGGGCGGGCCGGGCGATGCGGTGCCGCCGCCTGCAGATGCTGCCGGTGGAATGCATCGCCCGCGGCTACCTGGCCGGACTCGGCCTGGCGTCCTATAACGAAACCGGCACGATCTCAGGCGTGGAGCTGCCGCCGGGCCTGGGCGAGGGTTCCCGGCTGCCCGAACCGGTCTTCACGCCGACGACCAAGGCGGCGACGGGTCACGACGAGCCGATGACCCAAGCCGACGTGGCGGCGCTGGTCGGCGCCCCGGTAGCGGCCGAACTCGAGCGGGCCACCCTGCAGGTATACCAGCGCGGAGCGGAGCTTGCCGCGGCGCGCGGCATCATCATCGCGGACACCAAGCTGGAGTTCGGCCTGCTCGAGGACGGCACCCTGATGCTGGCCGACGAGGTGCTCACACCCGACTCGTCCCGGTTCTGGCTGACCTCGGAATGGCAGCCAGGGCGCCCGCAGCGATCGCTGGACAAGCAGTTCGTGCGGGACTGGTCGGCCGGCCTGGACTGGGATCGCCGGCCGCCCGGCCCGGCTATCCCGCCCGACGTCGTGGCCGCGACCCAGGCGCGCTACCAGGAGCTGTACACGCGGGTCACCGGGGTCACCCGGCTGACTTGACGCAGGTGTAGGCGCCGTACAGCCGCCGCTCGAAGTCCACGGTGACGATCTCGAAACCCGCGGCGGCGAGCATCGGCTCGAGCAGCCAGCGGAAGGTGCTGAACTCGGTGCGGATGTGTTCGGCATAGTCGTGGCTGGTTTGACGTCCTCCCTGGCCTGAAGGCGCCGGGGATTCCTGCCGTGCCGCTCATGCGGCACCCCGGGGGGTTCCTGTTTCACTGACGGCCGCCACCGCAAGCGGTGGTCTTACGCTGTCTCCGCAGGCGTTTAGCCTCTCCCTGCGTCCCAGGGCGAGGATGTTTATAGCGGCGTTGCGGTCCCGGTCGTGGACCGCCCCGCACGCGGTGCAGGTCCACTGCCGCACGTTCAGCGGCTTCGGGCCGCCGTTGACGCCGCACGCGGAGCACGGGCTAGTCGACGGCGCCCACCGGCCGATCTTGCCAAAGTACCGCCCGTACCGCCGGGCCTTGTACTCCAGCATCGCGGTGAATGCCGACCAGCCCGCGTCGTGCACTGATTTCGCCAGCCGGGTCCGGCCCAGGCCGGCCATGCACAAGTCCTCGGCGTATACCGCTTGGTTGTCGCGGATGATCCGGGTGGAGGTCTTGTGGTGAAAATCGCGGCGGGAATCAGCCACCCTGGCGTGCGCGCGGGCCACCGCGACCCGCGCCTTGTCCCTGTTGCTGCTGCCCGGCTGCTTGCGGGCCAGGGACTTGCCGAGCCTGCGCAGCTTCCGCTCGGCGCGGCGCAGGAACTTCGGGGAGCGGATCACCGTCCCGTCCGACAGCACCGCGAACCACGTCAGGCCAAGATCGATACCCGCCTCCGCGTCGGTGGCGGGAAACCGGGTAGCATCGGCCGCCAGGCCGGTCCGGACCACGAACGAGGCGAAGTACCGGCCTGCCGGGTCCCGGATCACGGTCACTGCCGACGGGGCCGAGGGCAGGTCCCGGGACCAGCGCACGGGCACGTCGCCGATCTTCGGCAGGCGAAGCTTCCCACCGGGCAGGATCTTGAACCGGGCGTTGGCGGTGAACCGGATCGCCTGCCGGCGGTCCTTGCGGGACTTGAACCGGGGCGGCCCGGTCTTCGGGCCTTTGCGTGTGCCGGTGACTGAGGCGAAGAAGTTCCGGTAGGCCGCGTTCAGGTCCGCGAGGGCCTGCTGGAGCACCACCGATGAGACGCCGGCGAGCCAGGCCCGGTCCGGGGTGACCTTGGCGGCGGTCAGCCGGGCCGACAGGTCTGCGTCGGGGAGGTACGGCAGCCCGGCCGCATATGCTTGTTCGCGCAGGCGCAGCGCGTCGTTGAACACGACCCGCGCGCACCCGAAGGCCCGTGCCAGCGCGGAACGCTGCCCGCGGGTGGGGTAGAGGCGGTAGTTGTACCGGAGCTGCACACCTCGATCATACTTGCGCATTATGGCCAGGTACAGTACCAACCGTACCTGGACCATCGTGTCCTGCCTCGTGCATGCTCAGCTGGTTTCCTCACCAAATACCGGCATCCCGTGTTCACCGCACGGCACCTGGGACGCACCGAAGAGATCATGCGTGCAGTCTGCGCGGACTCCGGGGCCGGCCTGGCCGAGTTCAACAGCGAGACCAGCCACGTCCACCTGCTGGTGACCTGCTCGCCCCAAGCCGCCCTGTCCCGGCTAGTGAACTCCCTCAAGGGCCTCTCGTCCCGCCGGCTGCGGCAGGAACACCCCGAAACTCCGGCAGCAGGACTGGAAGGCGAACCGGCTGTGGTCCGGGTCCTGCGACGCCGGGTCGAGGTGTTCAGGTCCGGCATGCGCCAGTTCGTCGATCATCCATGAGTCGGCCACACGGTCATTGTCCCTACGACCGCAAACCTCATTTGCCGGCCAGGATGCGCCCGACCCAACGATCTCGTATAATTCATTTCCGTGATATCCGAAAATGAAGTAGCCGGTTTCTGGGACGGGCTGCCTGGGCCGGTGCTGGCCCTGCAGAAGACCACGCACCACACCCTGCACGCGCTGGGCACCGCGCTGGCCGACCTGAACCTGTCCGCCGCCGAGATCAACGCGCTTGGCAATCTCGGCGGCGGCGGCACCGTCAACGCATCGCAGCTCAGCCAGAGGACCGGGACCAGATCAAGCACGCTGACCGGTGTGCTTGACCGGCTGGAGAACCGCGGCTACCTGCGCAGGGAGCTCGACCCGGCCGACCGCCGGTCCTTCCGGCTGCCCCTGACCGAGGCGGGTCAGGCGGTGGCCAGCCGCGTGCTCGCCGCCGTAGCGGACCTGGAAAGTCAGGCGCTGGCCCGCCTTACCGCCACCCAGATCGCTGGTTATCGCGCCGTCATCACCGCACTGCAGGAGGCCTGCTGATGCCGCACCACGCGCCACAGGGAACGGATGGCACTCCCGACGCCGAACTCGCCGCGATCCTTCCTGCGATCACCGGCCCCTCCGGGCAGTTCCGGCACCGCCAGCACATCAACCTGGCCTTCCTCGCGGTGCGGCGTTACGGCATGCCCGCGGCCACCGGCAAGATTTGCACCTGGATCCGGCAGATCGCCGCGTACGAGCGCGCACCGCAGAAGTACCATTACACGGTTTCCCGCGCCTGGGTCGAGATCGTCGCGCACCACCTCGGCACCGGCCCGGAGTGCGCCGACTTCGATATCTTCGCCGCGCGGCATCCCGCACTGCTGGACAAGCGCCTGCTCAGCCAGCACTACCGGTCGGCGACCCTGGCCGCCGACGCGGCCCGGCACGGCTGGGTCGAGCCCGATCTGAGGCCGTTTCCCTGGTCCGCCCGGAGCTGATGCTCCTCTCGGAGCCGTCCCGGGTCCCTCAGCGGGGCGGCAGGGACACGGTGACGAACTGCTGGTTAGCCTGCGTCAGGAACGAGTCGATGCCGCTCACGGAGGAGCCGGACTGGGTCAACGCGGTGATGTCGTGGCTGCCGCCTCCGGTCAGGTCACTGACCGATGACTGCGTCCAGCTCGCCCCGGTGGCCGAGGTCCACACCGCGGCGTCCTGTTCGCCGTCCCATCCACTGAACTGGCTCGCTGCGGTGAAGCCGGCTGAGGTCTCGGTGACCGCGGTAATGCTGGTACCCGGGCTCGGCGAGCCGAACGGCACCAGCTGCCAGCCCGTCCCGGCGGTGAACAGCTCGGCCAGCGGCGTGGTGACGCCCGCCTTGGTCGTTTCCGTGCCCGTGGCCACGACCCGGTTCCCGCTGATCGCCACCGCGTTCACGTTGCCTTTGGACACGTCAGCCGCCACGGGCAGCTCACGGCTCGTCCAGGCACGGCCGTCGGTGGTGGTCCACACCACGGGCAGTCCGTCCCGCGAGCCAGCCGACACGAAGCCGTCCGGGCCCGCGGCGACCGCGAGCACCACGTTAGAGCCGGTCAACGGGTTGACGTCCGCCGCCTCGGTCCAGCTGGTCAGGTTCGATGACCAGTAGAGGATGGCCGCGTACCCGCCGCCCGTCTTCAGCTCCGAGCCCGCGATCACGTAACCGGCCCGACCTGCCGCCGCGGAGATCGAGACCACCCCCGGTAGGTCCCGCACCATGGATCCGCTGGCGGCCTTCCAGGTGCTGCCGTCAGCTGAGGTGAGTATGACGGGGCCGGGAAAGCCGACGGCAAGCCAGCCGGCCGAGCCGTGGGTCACGCTGGTGAACTGGGCCAGGCCCGTGGTGCCTGAGACCAGCGACGGTGAGGTGACCAGGGCCCACGATCCGCTTGTGCTCTTTTTCCAGATCGCCGGGTAGCCGTCTGCGCTGCCCACGGCGAGCTGCACGCCGCCGGCGACGGCCGTGCTGGTGACGGTGACCGCGGGAATGGCGGTCAGCGGGCGCGACCACACCTTTCCGGCCGTATTCGCCTCGACCAGGACGGCCTGCTGGCTGATCGCGGTGGCGTTCGTGGCCCCGACGGCTACGACGTCACCGTCCGGCGCGACGGCGGGAAAGACGCTCGCCACGCTGGAGGTGTTACCCAGCGACCCGGTCGGCAGCCAGCTCGTGCCGGTACCCGTACTGCGGTAGGCCACGAACTGGTGCTTGTCGGTCAGCCCGGTCACGACGAAGCCGTCGTTACCGCCCTTGACCACGTCGGGGGTCCAGCCGTCGGCCGAGTTGATGGTGCCTGCGTACTGCCACGCCTGTCCGTTCGGGGAAAAATACGCGATACCGCCGTTGCGGGTCTGGCTGGGACGGACCGCGATCAGGCCTGAGCTGTCGAACGACACGCCGCTGATAGTGCCCTGGGCCCGGTGATCGGCGGGGATCGTGACCGGCGTCCAGGTCGCTCCGCCGTCGGTGCTCAGCCATACCGACGACTTATCGGAGATCACCGTGTCGTTGCCCTGGGAGGTGGCGTAGTGGATATTCTGCGCGACTCCGCCTGCGGAGGTCAGGCCAAGCTGGGAGGCCGTCTTCCGCTGCCAGGTCAGGCCGTCCTGCGACGTCCAGACCACCGCCTGGGCTCCGCTGCTCGTCTGCTGATGGCCTGCGGCGAGGAATCCGTCCGCGGTGTTGCTGACCACGTCGATCGAGTCACCGGGCTGCGACGTGATGCCATGTGTCGCCGCCAGCGTCCAGGACAGACCGTTCGGGCTGGTCCAGATGGCATCCTGACCTTCCGCCAGCCAGCCGTGCAGGCCGCCGGTGATCAGCCCCGCCAGGTACCCGAGCGGTGGCTGGCTGCCGCCCGGCCGGTGAACCGGGGCGACGTGCCAGGTTGTCCCGCCGTCAGTCGACACGAAGAACTGCTGGCGGGCGTCGCGGCCGGCCTGGTTCGTCTGCGCCCCCGTCGTCACCATCGTGCCGCCGGAGGAGAAGATGCGACTGATGGTCTGGAAGACACCGCGCGGCTGCTGGTCGGCGTACCCGGGCAGCGCCGTCATCTTGACGGTGCTCAGGCCCGCCTGGTTGCCCACGAGGTGACCCTCAGGGCTGTGGTCTGAGGGCAGGAAGGCGACGAGGGCAGCGGCCACGGCGAGCACGACCGCGACGGCGGAAGCGCCGATTGTCATCCGGCGGCTGACCCTCCTCGACGCCGGCCGGGTGCCGCGGGGCTCGGAGTCGAGCAGCAGGGAGCCGCGGGCCGCGGGCAGGCTGGGCTGGGGCTGATGGGCCGGTGACCAGTCGGTATGAGGACCAGTCTCCTGCCAGGTACGCGCCAGCACCGTCTGGGTGGGAACGTCGTAGGGGCGCTCGGTAACCGGCGCGGACCGCGCGGGCATGCTGGTCAGCCGGTCCAGCAGCTCGCGTGCGGTGGGCCGGTCCTGCGGGTCCTTGGCCAGCGCGGCGGCCACCAGCGGCTTGAGTGCGTCCGGGATCGCGGCGATATCGGGGTCGGCGTACAGCACCCGGTACAAGACGGCGTTGGTGTTCCCGGTGCCGAACGGCGAATGCCCGACGGCCGCGTACCCGATGGTCACGCCCCAGACGAAGATGTCAGCCGCCGGACCTGGACGCCCGGTGATCTGCTCGGGCGCCATGAATCCGGGTGAGCCGACCATCATGCCGGTCTTGGTCACGGAGGTTGCGTCCAGTGCCTGGGCGATGCCGAAATCGATGACTTTCGGGCCACCCTGGGCCAAGATGACATTGGAGGGCTTGAGGTCCCGGTGGACGATCCCGGCCGCGTGGATGACCGTGAGCGCCTCCGCCAGCCCGGTCGCCAGGCCGTACAGCATGTCGGCCTTCAGGCAGCCGTACGTGTCGATGTACTCGGCCAGCGACGGGCCGTCGGCGTATTCGGTGACCATGAACGGCAGCTGCGAATCGGTATCTGCCTCGATGACTCGCACCGTGCACAGACCCTTGACCCGCATCAGCACGGTCACCTCACGGCCGAACCGCCGCCGGAATTCCGGATCATCGGCCAGCTCAGGACGCAGTACCTTCACCGCGACCAGGCTGCCGTCCGGGGCAACCCCCAGGTACACCACGCCCATGCCGCCCGCGCCCAGCCGGTCAGTCAGTCGATATTGCCCGATCTGGACCGGATCGGACGGCCGAAGAGACATGCGAGCCAATAAAATCCCCCTCCCCGAAAGTCAATCGTGACTGGCGGGCGGCAGGGCGCGTGGGTCAGGCTGCCTTCGCCGGCCGTGTGAGGCAGAAATTGAGGTAGCGAGCAGCACGGCGCCCCACGGGCCCGCGACCCAGATCGGCCAGGGATAAATCAGCTGTCCGGCGGTGGCGCAGACCAGAACCCAGATCACCAGGTTGATCGACACGACGCTGGCCCAGACGGTCCACACGGCCCGCAGCGGCGCGGGCAGCCCGGCAAACCCGTGTCGACTGACAGTCGTCGACGGCTGCGCGGCCGCCGGGTGCGCGGCCGCCGGTGCGACCGGTTCCTGCCAGGCGATCGGGCTGGTCCCGGGCAGATCCGCGGACAGCGGGGTGAGATCGCCGTAGGTCACCGCCTCCGTGGCCTGCCCCATCCGGTCGAGGTACTCGTCCATCTTCAGGCGGCCCTCGTCGAGCGCGGTCCGCAGGTAGTTGATCACCGCCTGGCGGTCGGCATCCGAGGCCCGCATCTTGTCGTGCTCAGCCATAGCGACCCTCTCGCCACGATTACCCCGTTACCTGCCTTCTCAAAGGATAGAGGCGCGTCCGGCCGTCGCAGTGCGGGCATAACCGGCTTGGCGAGGTGATGGGTTCGCCGGCCATAAGGTGGAGGGAAGCCCGGCCGCGAAGGAGGAACGCGATGACGCGCACACCCAAGGACGTGTTCAAGCACCACGCCCAGGTCCTAGGCGCAGGCGACCTGGAGGGAATCGTTGCCGACTACGCCGACGACGCCATCTTCATCTCGCCCGCGGGCATCAAGCGAGGCAAAGGCGGCATCCGGGAGGCCTTCACGCAGTTGCTCTCCGACGTGCCCGACGCAGCCTGGACTTTGAAGACACAGCTCTACGAGGGCGACGTGCTCTTCCTGGAATGGGCCGCTGAGGCCGGCGCGACCAGGGTCGAGAACGGCATCGACACCTTCGTATTCCGCGACGGCCTGATCCGGGTACAGACGGTCCGTTACACGCTGCTGCACACCTAAATTCGCGTGGCCTGCGTGATCAGGGCGGCAACCTGATCGGCGAGCGGCATGGTGGCCGACAGGCGGTTATCGATGGTGACATGCGGCGCGGCCGGTTCGGCGCCGAGCCGCATGTAGGTGCAGAACTCCTCGAAATCCGCCAGCTTGGCCGTGTCCCGGTCCAGCCCGCGGGCCATCAGCCGCTGGCGCAAGGTGGCTTCGTCTGACCTGATCCAGACCAGGTGCACGGTCGCGCCGCCGAGTTCGGCGACCCAGGACCGCCACCGTGGTTCGTCGTGGATCTGCCCGGTGAACGGGCCAGAGAGCAGGACCGGGCACCCGTGCGCGCGGATCTCGCGCGCGGTCGCGGTCATCCCGGCGTACTCGTGGGCCTTGACGTGCTCGTCGTACCACGGGCCCTCGCGTTCGCCCGCCGGGCGGTGCGCGGACGCCAGGGTGGCCGCGACGAAAGACCCGTACATCGTGTCCTTGTCGAGCAGGGCTGGCGTCGGCTTCAGGCAGGCGAGCAGGGCGCCGGAGACCGTGCTCTTCCCGGAGCCGGGCGGCCCCGCCACGACCCAGGCGGGTGCAGGAGTGCTCATATGCCCAGGATGGACCAGCTGTGCGCGGGCACGCGCACCGGGTCTTCCGGACGCGGACGGAGCGGCAGCGGGCACAATAGCGGTATGGCCACACACGTCGCACTGCTGCGCGGGATTAACGTCGGGGGACGGAACAAGGTCCCGATGGCGGAGCTGCGCCAGGTCGTGACCGCGCTCGGGCACACCGGGGTGACGACCTACATCCAGACCGGAAACGTGCTGTTCAGCGCGGCCGGAAGCAGTACCGCGGAGCTGGCCGCGGCGGTTGAGTCGGCCATCGCCGACGCCTTCGGGATCCGGCCTCCGGTCGTGGTGCTGACCAGGGACGAGCTCGCCAAGATCCTGCGGGATAACCCGTATCCCAGTGAGCCGAACCACAAGCTGGTGCACGTGGTGTTCCTGGCCGCCGAACCACCGAAGGAGCTGCTTGACCGCCTCGCGGCCGCCGAGAGCGCGGCGGCCGCCAAGGGCGCCCGCGACACCGTCACCGCGATCGGCCCCGCCCTGTTCGTGTACACGCCGGACGGTTACGGGAACAGCGAGCTGGCCCTTTCGGTGTTCCGCATCATCGACGCGCTGAATAAGCAGAAGAAAGGAGACAGCGTGGCGGCTACGGCCAGGAACTGGGCCACCGCGACCAAGCTGCTCTCCTTGTGCGACGACAACACTTAGGAGAATCTTGACGAAGCGAGCGGTCTTGGTCACGGGGGCATCGCGAGGCATCGGGCGGGCGGTCGCGCAGGCATTCGCCGAGCTCGGCGACCGGGTCGCGGTGCACCACCGCGATTCGACCGGACTGGCCCAGGACGTGCTGGCTGGGTTGCCGGGCAGCGGCCATACCGTCGTCCAGGCCGATCTGGCCGATGCCGCGGCGGTCCGGCGGATGGTCGACGAGGCGGCCGCGGACCTCGGCGGCCTGGATGTGCTGGTAAACAACGCCGGGATCTACCTGGGGCACCCGATCACCGAAGTGTCCTACCAGGAGTGGCAGGACGCGTGGCAGCAGACCCTGGGCGTCAACCTCATCGGCGCGGCCAACGTGACCTGGTGCGCCGTGCAGCATATGAAGGACACCGGCGGCCGAATCGTCAACGTCACCTCACGTGGAGCGTTCCGCGGCGAGCCCCGGCATCCGGCGTACGGGGCCAGCAAGGCGGGGCTGAACGCGTTCGGCCAGTCGATGGCGCGCGCCCTGGCTCCGCTGGGCATCTCGGTCGCCATGGTGGCGCCGGGATACGTGGAGACCGAGATGGCCGCGGCGGACCTGAACTCGCCGCGGGGAGCGGAGATCAGGGCCCAGAGCCCGTTCAACCGGGTGGCGGCGCCGGAGGAGATCGCGGCGGCCGTCGTCTACCTGGCCTCCGACGCCGCCGAGTGGGCCAGCGGCACCATCCTCGACCTCAACGGCGCCTCCTACCTGCGGTAGCCCAGCGAGATACCGCGGGCGTGGGAGAATAGCCGGGTGGAGAGGGGCACCACCGCTGCTGCGTGGGCGGCGAAACAGGTCGCCGCGGTGCGCGACCAGCCGATGGCCCGGCTGGCCCTGGCCGGGCGCCGACTACCCCACCGCACAGGCTTGGTACCGGGCCCACAACGCCAGCGTCGTCGGCGCCTACCTTGAACACCGGGACCTGGCCGAGGCGGAGAATGCCGCCGAACGCTTCTTCATGAACGTCGTGCTCTGCCGCGTCCTCTACACCCATGCGCTCGTGGCCGCGCCGCGGATCTCGCTCGGGTGGCTTCGCCCGTTCGCTCACCGGTGCCGTCAGCGACTATGTCGGCGACGAGCTCAGTTTCGGCCGTTTCCTCGACTACGGAGTGATCGTGCCGCGGCTGCAGCAACTCTACGAGTGGTCAGCGCATGAACTCGCGGCGCCAGGACTGCTCGACTGTATCCGTGACGGGAACATGATTTACGCATGGCCGTTCGAGGAGCGGAGCGTGTGGCAGCCGAAGAAGTCGATCGTCCTGCGGGCGGCTCACCGGATGCTCCCGCCGGACAGGTGAAACCTCACGTTCCCGGGCCGGCCCGACTTGGGCCGGCCCGGGAACGTGAGGATCAGCCGTGCTCAGCCGCCGCTGATGTCGCTCTCGGAGAGAGAGACCACATGCCACTCGCCGCCCAGGCCGTTGCCCTTGGTGGTCAGCGGCTTGGCTCCGGCGAGACGGTAGAGCGGCAGGCCGTTGTAGGTGATCTGCTCGACGCCGCCCGCTCCCTTGACCACGCCGAACGTGCCGGGGAAGGTGTCGGCAGGGCCGGCCTTGGGCACGCCGGTGACCGGCGGCCAGGTCGTGGCGCACGACCCGGTGCAGGTCGGCGCGCCGTTCTTGGAATCCTTACTGTAGGTGTAGGCGACCTGCCCGTTGGCCTCGGCCAGCACGTAGCCGATGGCCGAGTGCTGCACGACTAGGACTGTGGTGCCGACCGGCGGGAACGACACTGTGCCCGAGCTGGGCTGCGGCCCCACGCTCTGATGGGGCTTCGCCTTAGCCGTCGAGGCCCCGCTTGCCTGGGTGGCCGTGGCCACCGCCGACGCCGACGAGGCCGGCGCGCTGGATCCGGCCGTGCCGGCAGGCGTGCCGCCGGCGGCCGAGTTCGACGAACTCGATGACCCCCCGCACGCGGCTAGCAGCAGCACCAATGATCCGAGCCCGGTAGCTGCGGCCCATCCGCCTTTACGCATACATCTCTCCTTCAAAGGGTGACTCGGGGGAACCTTCGGGAACTCAGCTCGCCTTGATGTCGCTTGCGGACAGCTTGATCACGTGCCACTGCCCGTCCGTGCCGTTGGCCTTGGTCGCCAGCGTTTTCGCGCCTTTGAAGGTGTACAGCGGCAGGCCGTTGTAGGTGACCTGCTTGGCCCCGTTCGCGTCGGAGACCGTACCCAGCGTGCCAGGCAGCGTGTCCGCAGAGCTAGCCACCGGCGCGCCCGTCACCGGCGACCAGATCGACGCGCAGGAGCCGGTGCACGCGGGCTGACCGCCCTTGGTGTCCTTGTCGTACATGTAGACGACCTGCCCGCTGGCCTCGGCCAGCACGTAGCCGACGGCTGACCTCTGAACGATCAGCACGATCGACCCGGCCGGAGGCAGGCTCGCCATGGCGGCGCTGGACGCCTGGCCGGCTGCCTGGGCAGTCGTGGACGTGGTCGGGGTCGAACTCGAACTGCTCGACGACGATCCCCCGCACGCGGCCAAAAGCAGTACCAGCGATCCGAGCCCGGCAGGTGCTGCCCACCCGGTCTTGCGCATAACGTCTCTCCATTCGAGGTTCAGAGGTTTAAGCCGTTCCCGATTACGACCGGAAACGTACCAGACTGCCGGGCCGGCCGATGGCTACTTAGCCGCTACTTAACCCGTCAACAGCAAGCAACCGCAGGCCCTGGCCAGGCTGAGTTTTGACCGGCCCGAAGGCCCGAAGTTACCGTAGTTCTGTTGACAAGCGCAGGTGAAGGAGGCGGAACGGTGGGCGAGTTACGAGGGGGCTTAGATGGCTCCCCGCGCGATATCAGCCGCCGCCAGGAGGTACCGCAGCTGCCCCCGCCGGATCATCGCCTGGATCTTCCGCCGGTACATCTTGTCGTCGATCAGGTCGTCGATCTGGTACGGCACCCGGCGTCGAACAGCCCCGCGTCGAACTCGTTCGCGTCGGGGTTCAGGTCCTTGTGGGTGATCCACCGGGGCTCGTACAGCTCGCCTGTCTCGGTGTCCATGCAGGCCCTCGGCCGCCAGGATAAGTCCGGCGCGGGCTCGATCTTCTGTCCCATGGTGGTGCCTTCGGTTGGTCTCATGACGCCGCCCGGTCCCCGCATAAAAGCGAAGGGCAGGCCGAGGGGATCAGACCCCGGCCGCGTCCTCCTGATGCGCTTGTGAGACCAAGAACAGCATCCGCTCCTTTAATTGTCCCACGCCATCCTGCCGAAGATCAAAGTTCACCGTGCGGCGAGGCCCGGCGCGGCAGGGCGTCCTCCCACAGCAGGCACTGGTCGCCCAGGCCGCCCGGCGGGTTCACCCGGTCGGCGATCTGGCGGGCGATGTGGCCCAGGCTGCTGCCCGTGAGCACCAGGCTTCCCGCCGGTACCACGACGTACGCCCCGCCGATGGTCATCAGGTCGTAGTCGCGGTACAGGGCCTTGAACACGGCCGAGGTGAGATTGTCGGGGTGAGAGGTCATAGGCCCGGTGCCCCTCGCCGGGTGGCCTGCCGGATGCTGTCCCTTGATTCCTGCTCGGCCAGCACCTCGTCCAGCTTGGCGCGCAGGTCGGCGACTACAGGAGCTTGCCCCAGGCGCTCCACGGCGTGTTCAAGCTCGCGCCTGAACCGAGTGAGTTCTCCGGTGGTCAGGGCGTGCACGGGATGCCTCGGCTGTTCGATCGCGGCGGGCTCGGTGTCCATCGGGAATTCCTAACGATTCTGGCGATCTTGGATGGACCACGCACCCCGTCTGGCTGGTGCGCCGGATACGTGCTCCTGCTGTCCAACGTGCCAGCCCCGGACTACGGTGAGCTAGAGGGTGGAGGCGCACCGTGGGCATGTGCAGGCCTGTGCGTAGTGGTGCAGTAAAAGCGAGCCGAGTGGAGTTCCGATGTCCGAGGTGAAGACCACATCACTGGCGGCGTTTGCATCCCAGCTCCGGTCATGGCGGAACCAGCTCGGCTGGACGCAGGTAGAGGCCGGTGAGAAGCTCGGGTACAGCGCATCGCTGGTCAGCGGCATCGAGACGATGGACAAGACGCCGACCGCCGACTTCGCCGCCCGATGCGACAAGGCGTTCAGCGCCCCCGGCACGTTTGCGACCCTGCAAGAGCTGGTCGCCCGCGAGGCTTACCCCGCGTTCTTCGCGCCGGTCGTCCCGTTCGAGCGCGACGCTTGTCTCGGCCAGGATCGAGCGCCAGGCCATCCTGGGCCGCGAGAACCCGCCGATGATCTGGTACGTGATCGATGAGGGTGTCCTGCGGCACGTGATCGGTGACCAGACCGTGATGGGCGCTCAGCTCGATAGGGTGATCGAAGCGGCGGGCACGCCCGGTATCGTGATCCAGGTACTGCCGTTCACAGCAGATCATGCGGGCACGGACGGGCCGATATCCCATCTATGAGTTCGCGGAAGCCCCGGCCGTCATGGCCAGGGCGGCAATTGCGTCGAGGTCGCTGGCCATGACGGCCGGGTCCTGGTCCGGGATACACAGGACCGCCAAGGCCCGGCGCTCAAGGTCACCCCGGCCGCGTGGCGTGAGCTGGTCGCCCAGGTGAAGGGCCGCTAGCCGCGCTCCGCTAGCCCGCGCTCTGTCAGGGCCGACGTCTGTAGAGGGCACTCTCGTCTGAGGGTGTCCCCCTTCGGCGCGTTGACATGCTCCCGAGTTACTCCCGGCGATCGGCTCGCCTGAACTCCCTGCTCAGGGCCGGGTGCGGTGTGAGATGAGCCGGTGTCAACAGGGTTTCGTTGACAAATCCGGCCCTGAGGAGGGTGCTCCGGCTTGACTACCTGCGGAAACTCGGCTTGGCTTGCCTAGCCGCTACTTAGTCATCCGACCGCACAGCCAGGCCAGAGACGTCGGGTACCGATAGTCAATGCCCATGTGCCCGCCGTCGAACGGTTCGAGCTATGCCTGGCCGGAGGCGGCCAGCTGGACTTCAGACGTCGAAGAAAACTGTCTCGCGCTCGCCCTGGAGCCTGATGTCGAACCTGAGCTCGCCTTCCGGCTCGGGCGTGGCGATGAGCGTGGCCCGCCGCGACCGCTCGGCGATGGAGCACAGTACCGGGTCCGCCGCGTTGGCGGTCTGCTCGTCGGGGAAGTACATCCGGGTGACGACCCGGTCCAGCAGTCCGCGGGCGAAGACGGACACGTCCAGGTGCGGTGCCTCGATGCTGCCGTCGGGGGTCGGCAGGGGCCCGGGCTTGAGCGTGACGATGCGGTAGGAGCCGTCCGGCGCGGTCGGGCACCGGCCGAAGCCGCGGAAGCCGTGATAGCCGCCCGGGGCAGCACCGCGCGGATCGTCGGGGTGAGCGAAACCCCCGTCGGGCCCAGCCTGCCACGTTTCGATCAGCCCGTCGGGGATGACGTTCCCGGCCCCGTCGTAGAGACGGCCGGTAATCGTGATCGCGCCTGGGGTGCCCTCGGCCACCACGAACGGGCCGTCCGGCCACGGCAGCCTCATCGCGAAATAGGGACCTACGGTCTGCGAAGGAGTCAGCGCTGGCACGTGTCTGTCCGTCCTGTCCTCATTTACTCGAACACCGTCGCGCTGCGGCCACGCAGCACGATGTCCCAGCGGTAGCCGAGCGCCCACTCGGGCTGGGTCAGCTCGATATCGAAGCCGGCGATCATCCGCTGCCTGGCCTCCTCATCGGGCACCGAGTTGAAGATCGGGTCGAGCGGCAGCAGCGGGTCGCCGGGAAAGTACATCTGGGTGACCAGCCGTTGCGTGAACGCGCGGCCGAACAGCGAGAAGTGAATGTGCGCCGGGCGCCAGGCGTTGTAGTGGTTTCCCCATGGGTAAGAGCCGGGCGCGATGGTGATGAACCGGTACCGGCCAGCGGAGTCGGTGATGGCACGCCCGATGCCGTCGAAGTTCGGGTCGAGCGGGGCCGGATGATGCTCGCGCCAGTGCCGGTAGCGCCCGGCCGCGTTGGTCTGCCAGATCTCGATCAGCGTGTCGGGGACCGGCCGCCCGTCGGAGTCGAGCACCCGTCCGGTCAAGATGATCCGCTGGCCTTGCGGCTCGCCGTCGTGCTGCGTGGTCAGGTCCGCATCCGTGGCGGTGATCAGCTGCTCGCCGAGCAGCGGCCCGGTCACCTCGGTCAGCCGGTGCTCCAGGAGCACAAGCGGCTGCTTGGGGTGGCGTAGCGCGGTCGAGCGGTACCCGCCGAAGTCCAGCGGCGGGTGCAGGCCCGCGGGACGCTCGTACGACGGCAAAACCAGTTTGCCGGTGTCCGTGGTGGCCAGGGACGCCGACCTGATGTCAGCCGTCATTGGTGACTCCTTGCGTGTCGGTCTTGAAACCGCCGCAGCGCCGCCAGCTCCACGGCGGTAGGCGCGGCGATAATCTCCGGCTCGGCGGCGATGGCCAGGTCCCAGCCGGTTCGCTCCTTCGCGGCCGCGGCGGAGACGCCTGGGTACAACCCGGTCAGCGTGAACTCGAGCGTCTGCCGGTCGGGCTCAAGGACACCGAGGTCGGTGATGATCTTCTTGGGTCCGGCGCCGGTGAGCCCGAGCCGCGCACGGTCACCCGGCCCTGACCCGTAGCCGACGGAGGTGACGAAGTCCACCCGCTCGACGAACGACCTGACGCTCTGCCTGACCACGACGATCACCTCACGGCACGAGGCGGCAATCTCGGGAGCGCCGCCCGCACCGGGCAGGCGCACCTTCGGATGACGGTAGTCGCCGCCGACGGCGGTGGTATTAATGTTGCCGAACTTGTCGATCTGGGCGGCGCTGAGGAAGCCGACGTCGATACGGCCCGGCTGCAGCCAGTAGTTGAAGATCTCGGGGACGCTCACGACCGCGTCCGCCGTCTCGGCCAGGATGCCGTCGCCAATCGACAGCGGCAACTGGGCCGGCTTGGCCCCGATGGTGCCCGACTCGTAGATGAGCACGAGTTCCGGAGCGTGCGTGGCGCGCGCCAGGTTGGCGGCGGCACTGGGCAGCCCGATCCCGACGAAACACGTCATGCCGTCCCGCAGCGCCCGGGCGGCGGATACGGTCATCATCTCGTCCGCGGAGTAGCCGGGCGCGTGCGCGCTGTCCGCAGCCGCTGGCTGGCTCATCGCTGCCCCGCGGAGACCAGGTAAACGTGCTGGTCCAGCCACCGGGTGAACGCCGCGCGGTCCCGTGCGATGGCGTCCCAGGCCAAGTAGTAGTCGTTGTCGCGGACCGAGTACCCGAGCGCGTAGGACGGATGCGCTCCGCCTGCGACGTGCGCCACGTAGCTCACCGTCCAGCCGGGCAGCACGACGGCGCCGGGGCGGGGGTCAAGCTCGTCGACGATCTCCTCGACGGTGATCACCGAACGACGCGACGCGAGCACGGCCTCCTTCTGCACCCCGGTGATCCCCCAGAACTGCACGTTCCCCCGCCGGTCCGCACGCTGGGCGTGGATGACCGCCACGTCGGGGCGCAGGGCCGAGACCGCGGTCAGCGTCTCGCCGGTGAACGGGCAGGTGATCGGCTTGATGGTCGGCACCGAGTCAGGGCTGGCGCTGAGCGTCCCGAGCCGGTACAGGTCGGTGCCGTTGTAGCCGCGGAGCACGGCGAACGGCAGGCCGCTGGCCCCGGCGACATAGCGGTTCGCCATCCCCGCGTGGCTGTGCTCTTCCAGCTCAAGCGCCGCGGGCCAGGAATGCTCCACCGCGTCCCTGAACCGGTGCAGGGAGCCGACACCGGGATTGCCGCCCCAGGAGAAGATGAGCTTACGCGCGCAGCCCGCGCCGATGAGCTGGTCGTAGATCAGGTCCGGCGTCATCCTGACCAGCGTCAGGTCGCGGCGCCCTTGCCGGATGATCTCGTGCCCGGCGGCGAACGGGATCAGGTGCGTGAACCCCTCCATGGCCACGACGTCACCGTCATGGATCGCCCGCTGCACGGCCTGCCCGAGGGTGACGATCTCGGCCATGTCTCTCCCGCCTGGTTGCCTACGCTAACGATAACTCCTGACCAGGCCGCCAGGTGCACAGACGTTCGCATGTCGGACGCTAGGGACCCGCGGCCTCGTCGACTTCAGCCAGCGCGCGCTGCGCGATCGGGAAGGCCCGGTTGGCGACAGGGACGCCCGCGTACACGGCGACCTGCAGCAAGATCTCCTGGATCTGCTCGGCGCTGAGGCCGTTGCGGCGGGCGGCCTTGACGTGCAGGGCCAGTTCATCCTCGTGTTGCAGGGCGGCGAGAATCGCCAGCGTGACGATGCTCCGCTCCGGCCTGGACAGCCCCGGCCTGGACCAGATGTCTCCCCAGGCGTAACGGGTGATGAAGTCCTGAAACGGCTCGGTGAACGGTGTCGTCCCCGCCACCGCCCGGTCGACATGCGCGTCTGAGAGCACCTCACGGCGCACCTTCATGCCACGCTCGGCGCGCTCGGCGTCATCCATGCTGCGACTCCTGCAATTTCAGGGTTTCGTGGGCCTCCAGGGCCGCGGTGATCAAGGCGTCCGTCACGCCCAGGTAGCCGGCTGGCTCGAGGGCGGAGTCGATCTGCTCGGCCGTGATGCCGGCCGAGGCGAGCCGTTCCTCGAGCTTGGGCACGGACAGCAGCACGTCGCGCAGCGGCAGCCCCGCGCTGACCGCCCGCTCGCCTGCCTCGGCCACCAGGTCGTGCGCCTGGGCCGCGCCGAGGACGCCGGTCAGCAGCGAGGTGACGTGCTCCGCCAGCGGCAGGCCCTTGGTCGCGGCCAGGTTGGCGGCCATCCGCGAGGTATCCACGGTCAGCCCGGACAGCAGCTCGGCCGCCCAGCTCGAGGCGGAGCCGGTCAGCCGCAGCAGGGCCGTCAGCGGCTCCCACTCCGCGTGCCAGGCGCCGGCCGCACGCTGATGTTCCTGCTCACCGGCCGCGACGAGGGTAGCGAGCAGGCCGGGGACCTGCTTGGTACAGCCGAGGATGGCGATCGAGGCCACCGGATTGTGCTTGTTCGGCATCGCGGAGGAACCGCCGCGGCGCGGCGCCTGAGGGGACGGCCTGGTCCCCTGTACGCCCCGCGGGCCGGAGGGGCCCTCGCTGACCTCACCGATCTCGGACTGAGCCAGCAGGGTGACGTCTCTGGCGATCTTGCCGAGCGCGGCCGCGGTGCGGGCGAGCACGGCGCCCAGATCGATGATCCGCAGCCGGTCGGTATGCCACGGCAGCACCGGCAGCGCCAGGCTAAGTTCCTCGGCGAGCAGCGCCGCGACCCGGCCGCCATGCTCGCCGAGCGAGGCCAGCGTGCCCGCCGCGCCGCCGAACTGCACGGCCAGCCGCCTGGCGCTGACCGCGGCCAGCCCCTCGCGTGCCTCATCCACGCTGTTCAGCCAGCCCGCGGCGACCAGGCCGAAGGTCACGGGCACGGCCTGCTGCAGCAGCGTCCGGCCGATCATGATCGTGGCCCGGTGATCGGCGGCCAGCCCGGCCGCGGCATCCGCCGCAGCGGCCAGGTCGGCCAGGATCACCTCGATCGCCCGCCTGGCCAGCAGCATCGCGGCGGTGTCGATGATGTCCTGGCTGGTGGCGCCGCGATGCACGGCGCTGACGGCCGTCTGGGGCACCCGCCGGGCCAGTTCGCGGGCGAGCCCGGGAACGGGATTGCCGGTCAGTGCCGCTAGTTCGCCGAGAGCGTTCGGGTCAAAATTGGCGGCCTGAGCCGTGACCGTGACCGCCTCTCCCGAGCCAGCGGGCGCCATCCCGGCCCGTTCGAGCGCGCGGGCCAGCGCGGCCTCGGCGTCCAGCATGGCTTGCAGCCAAGCGGTGTCGCCTGCCTCGACGCCACCACGGGCGAAAACCCCACCGAACAGCCCGCGCGCGTTCGGCTGTCGTTGGTCAGGCATGTCCGAGATCAGTCCTTTCCCGTATTCGCCTCACCACGATAGACGTCCCAGGTCCTTGTGCGGCTATCAATGCTGCAGCCGTTAGGTTTGATGATTTATGGTCTTCCCATGACCGAGCACGCACTGGGCCACGGCCGCCCGCTTCAGCGCCGAAACCTTGTCACCGAGATACCGGGACCCGTCTCACGTGAGCTCCAGGCCAGGCGCGAGCGTGTGGTCGCCCGCGGCGTCAGTTCCACGCTGCCGGTGTACGTCACCGACGCCGGCGGCGGCGTCATCGTGGACGCCGACGGCAACTCGCTGATCGATTTCGGCGCCGGCATCGCGGTGGTCTCGGTGGGCAACGCCGCGCCCCAGGTGGCGGCGCGGGTGGCGGAGCAGGCGGCCAGGTTCACCCACACCTGCTTCATGGTGACGCCGTACGAGGGCTACGTCGAGGTCTGCGAGGAGCTTGCCCGCCGGACACCGGGCAACTACGACAAGCGCTCCGGGCTGTTCAACTCAGGCGCGGAAGCGGTCGAGAACGCGGTGAAGATCGCCAGGCACGCCACCGGCCGCCAGGCCGTGGTCGCGTTCGACCACGCCTACCACGGGCGGACCAACCTCACCATGGCGCTGACCGCGAAGAACATGCCGTACAAGGACAAGTTCGGCCCGTTCGCGGGGGAGATCTACCGGATGCCGATGGCGTACCCGCTGCGCTGGCCAGGCGGCCCGGCGGCGTGCCGGGACAACGCGCTGGAGACGGTGAAGAGCCTGATCCACACCCAGGTGGGCGAGGACAACGTGGCCGCCGTGATCATCGAGCCGATCCAGGGCGAGGGCGGGTTCGTCGTACCGCCCGACGGGTTCCTGCCCGGGCTGGCCGAATTCTGCCGCGAGCACGGGATCGTGTTCATCGCGGACGAGATCCAGACCGGGTTCTGCCGCACCGGCGACTGGTTCGCCTGCGAGCACGAGGACGTAGTGCCCGACCTGATCACCACGGCTAAGGGCATCGCGGGCGGGCTGCCGCTCGGCGCGGTGACCGGGCGCGCCGAGATCATGGATTCCGTGCACGCAGGCGGTCTGGGCGGTACCTACGGAGGTAACCCGGTGGCCTGCGCGGCGGCGCTCGGCGCGATCGAGACCATGGACGCGGAAGACCTGGCGGGCCGGGCCCAGCGGATCGGCGAGGTCATGCTGCCCCGGCTGCACAAGCTGGCGGAGACCTACCCGGTGATTGCCGAAGTCCGGGGTCGCGGCGCGATGCTCGCGATCGAGCTGACCAGGCCGGGAACACTCGACCCCGACCCTGGCACCACCACGGCGGTCTCCCGCGCCTGCCATCAGGCTGGGCTGGTGACGCTGACCTGCGGGACGTTCGGCAATGTGATCCGCTTCCTGCCACCGCTCGTGATCGGTGAGGACCTGCTCGACGAAGGCCTGACCATCCTCGACGACGCCTTCGCCTCGGTCTGATGGTCCAGGGGAAGCTTGAGCCGCGCCGGGCCGAAGAGCTCGGGCGGCTGGTCACCGCGGCCAGGGCCAAGCCGTTCTGGCTGGACCGGCCCGACGCGCCGCCGGCCCGGCCGCCTGTCCGCGGCGACCTCGCCTGCGACCTGGTGGTGATCGGCGGCGGGTTCACCGGATTGTGGACCGCCCTGCTGGCCAAGGAGGCCAACCCCGGGCGGTCCGTGACGGTGATCGAAGGCAACCGCGTCGGCTGGGCCGCCAGCGGCCGCAACGGCGGGTTCTGCGACGCCAGCTTGACCCACGGCGCCGCGAACGGACTCGAGCGGTTCCCCGCTGAGTTCGACACCCTGCAGCGACTGGGCGCGGAGAACCTGGACGCGATCGAGGCCACCGTGCGCAAGTACGGCATCGACTGCGACTTCGAGCGGACCGGCTCCATCGCGGTCGCCACCGAGGAACACCAGGTAGAAGAGCTCCGCCAGGCCGGGACCTTCCTTGACACCGAGGCAATGCGAGCGCAGGTGAACTCCCCCACCTACCTGGCGGGCAGCTGGGATCGCGACGGGACAGCGATGATCTCACCAGCCAAGCTGGCCTGGGGGCTGGCCGCCGCGTGCGAGCGGATCGGGGTGCGCATCGCCGAGCACACCCCGGCCACCGGCCTGGCCAGCGACGCGGACGGCGTGACGGTGCGGACCCCGGGCGGTGTGCTGCGGGCCAAGCGGGCCGCGCTCGGTACCAGCGCGTTCCCCTCGCTGGTGCGCAGGCTGCGCCCCTACATCGTGCCGGTCTACGACTACGTGCTGGTGACCGAGCCGCTCAGCGCGGCGCAACTCGCCTCGGTCGGCTGGGCGAACCGGCAGGGGATCGGCGACTCGGGCAACCAGTTCCACTACTACCGGCTCACCGCGGACAACAGGATCCTGTGGGGCGGCTACGACGCCATCTACCATTTCGGCCATCACGTCCGGATGGCCTACGATCAGCGGCCGGCCACCTTCGTCAAGCTCGCGGATCACTTCTTCACCACGTTCCCGCAGCTGGAAGGCCTCGGGTTCAGCCATCGCTGGGGCGGCGCGATCGACACATGCAGCCGGTTCTGCGCGTTCTTCGGCACCGCGCACCACGGCCGCGTCGGCTACGCGCTTGGGTACACCGGGCTCGGCGTGGGCGCCAGCAGGTTCAGCGCGCGGGTCATGCTCGACCTGCTGAGCGGTGAGCGGACCGAGCTGACCGAGCTGGACATGGTCCGGAGCAAGCCGATCCCCTTCCCGCCGGAACCGCTCGCCTACCTGGGCGTCCAGGCCACCCGCTGGTCCCTGGCCCAAGCCGACCGGCAGTCCGGCCGCAGGAACCTGTGGCTCCGCGCCCTAGACGCCGCCGGCCTGGGCTTCGATTCCTAGACCCTTGTTCCCTGGGTGCTAGATCCGCTGGACCTGATCCGCCCGGCGCCGTGTCCGCCCGGGCGCCGTGTCGCCCGGCGCCGTGTCCGCGGCCCGCCCGCGCCCTAGTACAGCCTCACCAGCCCACCCTGTCACACCAGAATCATAAATCGACCACCGGTTCGATTAGTTGAACAATTATGTGGAATATTCGGCTTTAGTGGAGAAAAAGGTGCCCCATATGGGACCAAACCTTCCGCATGAGCAAAAAACTCCGCGGGTCGACGCATCATGGAGCACTGGCGTACGACGAGGCACACCAGCATCATCGCGGGACCAGGCCCTCGCGCCGGGCACGAAATCGGGCCGCCGGAGCTTCTGGCAGGTGACGGGGGTGGCTGGTGGGACGGGGTTACTGGCTATGAGCTGGGCGTTCTCTTCGGTTGCGGCTACTGCGGGCGAGCGGGCGGCGAGCCGGGCGGGTGATGACATCATCGCCCGGCCTGACGTGGTGATGGACCGCGCGTTCACGGTAGGGGCGCCCCCCGCGGCGGTATGGCCGTGGATCGCACAGCTGGGCAAGAAGCGGGCAGGCTGGTACCTGCCACGGAAGGTCGAGCGTTTTCTGCCGCGCCGGGGCCGGGCCGTCCGCGACATTCACCCGGACTGGCAGCACCTGGCCGTCGGCGACGTCGTGCCCGACTACGGCGGCCAGAACGCGACCTTCGAAGTCGCGGCGGTCAAGCCGCCGTCCGCGCTTGTCTACCGGTCCGTCCGCGGCCGGGTGGGGATGACCTGGTCCATCACGCTGATCCCGGTCCCGGGTTCGCCGGCCGGGGACTGCACCCGCGTCCACCTGCGGCTGCGGCTGGCACCGGTGCGCCGCCCCTGGCTCGCCAATACGGCGGGCGGGTTCGTCGACTTCCTGACCATCGCCGGGATGGCGGCCGGGCTCAAAGAACGCGTACGGCGGTTACGGGGTCCCGTCGACGGAGGTGAGCGGGCTCGGGGCGGTGAACTCGATGCGGAAGACGTCTGCGCCGCCGCCCGGAGGCGTCACGAGCTGGCTGCTGGCCGGCCGGATCTTCTCATCGGCCTTGCTCAGAACGGCACGCATGGCCTGCACGTACGCCGAGTTGGTCAGCTTGGCCGCTTGGCCGTTCGCGTCCAGGTCGGCGTAGCGGAGCAACAGGCCCGGGCCGGTACCCGGTCCGACATTCCCGAAATCCACGACGTGAATGGGCGGCTCATCATCGGCAAGGTAGGCGAGCGCTAGCCACAGCCGCGGATCGACCTGACCGGCGGCGAGGGCCGCCTGCGCACTAGCCGAGAACGTGATCTGCGGAAATGCCTCCAGCGACTTCCCGTTCAGGGCGCGATCGGCCTGCCCTGAGTTGAGCTGCTTGAAGTACGTAAGGGCTCCGTGCGGGGCGACCACGCGGATGGAGACCTCCGCGGCTCCGTCGCCGAAGGATGCGAGGACGGCCGGCGCCCAGGCCGACTCGATGCTGCTGCCGAACAGATCACGGACCACCTGGGTCACGACGACCACAGCCGAGGTCATCTGGGGTTGCGACGCCGGTTCGAGCACGAGCAGTTTGCTAGCGGGAAACCTGGCCGCCCGGAGCGCAGCGCACATCACCTGATCGCATGACACGCTGTCGTCCTGGCTGACCTGCTGGACCACCCAGCTCGCCGCCTGGCTGCGGGTGGTGGCCTCTTGACGCTGCAGGGCAGCGGCCGTTGGACCGCTATTCCCGCTCGGTGAGCCCCCGGAGTGCCAGAGCGCTGCGGTACCGAGCGCGCCGGCCGCGACGAGAGCAAGAGCCAGGATGGCTAGGCCCACCTGGGCCAAATGCCAATTGCGAGGCTTCTTCCGCACGCTCTCCGCGGGGCGGGCAGGCGGGCTTGTCCGGCCCCGTCCCATTGCCCGGCCGTGTCCCGGGGCAGCGGGCTTATGGGCGGCTGGCCGGTCCGCGGCCGCCTGAAGCTTGACGCCTGTCCCGTTCCTGGCGGCGCGCTCAGGCTGCTCGCCGGGCTTGGCTGTTACGGCAGCTTTAGGCTCGGCCGGGCGCTCGGGCTTGGCCTTGGGTTCGGCCTTGCGCAGGCGCTCGGGCTTGGCTTGAGGCTCGGGCTTGGCTAGACGCTCGGGCCTGGCGGCACGTTCGCGTTTACGTACGCCGCCGGCACCGTTGACCGCCGGTGCCTGTGCCCCGCTATCCGCAGCCGCGGACAGCGTCGGGCGCTCGGACCGTTCGGGCGCGGTCGATCGCTCCTTCGCTGCCGCTTCGGCCCGCTCGGCCTTGACCGCGGCCTGCATACGCTGGCGCAGTTCCTCCGACAGCACCGGGGACACAGACTGAGCTGAGCGTTCCGACCCGTCTCGAGCCGTACCACGCGATCGTTGGGGCAGCTCTTGGCTGCCGTCCTCATCTCCCATGAGGTCAAACCCCCCCGTAAGCGGCACGCACTCAGGGCGACGCGAACCGCACGGTATAGCGGAGCACAGGATGGACGGTTATACAAGCAAGATTACAAATTGTGATAGTTGGGACTGGATTCGGACCTGCCGCGGACGGTCTGGCCCCGGCACGCCGTGCGACCGCAGGGACTTTCTCCGCCGAAATCATGGAAAAAGCCTTCTTAGGCCAGCGCCTAACGTTACCGTCTGTTTGCGGTGTCCACTTCGTACAGAAGCGCTGCGAAATGTGACACTGCCAGTACCTTAAGTGAGCTGCCGGGGGGGCGGGCAACGACGCGCCCCTGTTATGCCTCTATTTATCAGGCAGGTGCGACCTAATGGATCTTGGCCCAGTGACCCAGCAGTCAGCGGAGCCTGCCACGTCGGACACTGCGGACCCGGACAGGACGGCGGCGTCGTCGTCGCATCGGGTCAAGCGAACGGCGAGATCACGTGTCCCCGGCAGCTGGCCGCTGCTGGTGATACTGGCTGTTCAAACGCTCCTTTCGCTTCGGCTTGTTTGGGCTAACACCGCCTTTGTGGATGAAGCCACCTATCTATGGGCCGGCCATCTGGAATGGGCGAGCTTGCTGCACGGCGCCTCGCTGCCGCCGTTGCCCGCGTACTTTTCCGGAGCACCGGTCATATATCCACCGCTCGGTGCGCTAGCTGACAGTGTCGGAGGGCTGACAGGAGCCCGGATCTTGTCTCTGCTGTTCATGCTGGGGGCAACGACCGCGCTCTGGTCCGTCACCGAACGGCTGCACGGGCGCCGGGCCGCCTTCTTCGCGGCCGCCTTGCTGGCCGTCATGGGCCCCACCCTGCATCTGGGCTCATTTGCCACCTATGACGCCATGGCGCTGTTTCTGGTCGCACTGGCGGCATGGTTGGTGGTCCGAGCCGGAGACCGTCAGGACGCGACGGTCTGGATGCTGGCGGCTGGGGTAACGCTGGCGGTGGCTAACGCCACTTCTTATCCGACCGCCCTGTTTGATCCCGTCGTCATCTTGCTCGCTTTGCTCGTCGCCCTGCCGAAGCCAGGCGGCAAGCTCGCCGCTGGGCGGGCCCTTACTCTGCTGGCCGTCGTGGCTCTGCTCGACACCCTAGGCCTGCTGATCGGCGGAAGCCGTTATATCCACGGGGTAAAAGTGACCACGCTGACGCGGGTGGCAGGTGCTGACTCCGTGCTCTCCGTCCTCACCGACTCCTGGTCGTGGACTGGCGTGATCGTCGTCGCCGCTTTCTGCGGGGCCATCGCCAGCTGGGTCAGCCGACCCAGGCAACCGCAGACATGGCTGCTAACCCTCATGGCTGCCGCTGCCCTGCTTGTGCCGGCTGAGCAAGCCAGCCTGCACACCTTCGCCTCGCTGAACAAGCATGTGGCCCTGGGCGCCTGGTTCGCGGCCATCGCCGCGGGCTACGCGGTGGACAGGTTCGTCGCGGCCGCACCCGCGGGCAACAGGCGAGCCGTCACGGCGGGAGCCTGCGTGGTAGCGCTGTCCTTTCCGGTCTCCCTCGGCGCCGGCCAGTCGTGGGTGTTCGCCACGAGCTGGCCGAATTCGTCGGCCTTCATCGCGATACTTCGCCCGCTGGCGGATAACGGCACCGGGCACCTGCTGGTGGAGGACCCCACCCTGGCGGAGTACTACCTGCCTGCCGGGACTCAGTGGATGCGATGGTCGAGCACGCGGAACATCATCCTGCCGGGCGGGATCCCCACCGGCGGCCCGAGCGAGCAGGCGGGGGTGGTCGGAGCCGGCAACACGGGCACCTTCGCCGCGAAAATCGCCGCGGGCTACTTTTCCCTGGTCGCGCTGAACTTCAGCGATACGGCCGCCTTGGACAAGAGCATCGCCGCGGACCTGAAACGTAACCATCACTACCAATTCGTCCAGATCGTCCCTTACGGGGCCGGCCCGGCCGGCCCCGAAATAGGTACCTACAAGATCTACCTATACGAGCGGGCGTCGTGAGCAGTCGGCAATCCGCGACCGAGACGATCGCACGACCGGTGACCTCGGCAGACGGACGGCCCCAGCGATGCGGCCTGGTGCCCCCGCTACCCCCGGACGACAGCGAGAAATACTCCTACATCGAGCGGAATCTGCCATATCTGACGACGGTCATCTTTATCGGCTCGGGCTGCCTGATCATCAGCCAGCTCAGGTTCGCCGCAGATGACCTGGCGCTGACACCGTTCCTGCTCTTCACCGCCACGTACGTCATCTATCAGGTGATCAGCCTGCCGGTCAATTTCGCCGGAGCCGGGTTCGACCTCGAAGCCCACCAGGCGCGCATCCAGGCGTGGCAGCCGGGTTCCTACCCGGACGTGGACATCTACCTGCCCATCTGCGGCGAGCCGATCGAGTTGCTCCGCAATACCTGGACGGCCGTCCTGGATCTGATAGCGGAATACGCGGGCGAAGCGCGAGCCTACGTCCTCGACGACGGACCGTCCGGCGAAGCCCGCTCGATGGCCGACTTCTTCGGTTTCCGCTATATTCACCGGCCCGACTGGCCCGCGCACAAGAAGGCCGGCAACCTGCGCTACGCCTTCTCTCAGACCAGCGCGGAATACCTGGTCATCCTGGACGCGGACTTCGCCGCGCGGCGCGACTTCCTGGCCGAGACGCTGCCCTACCTGGACGATCCCAAGGTCGGGATCGTGCAGACTCCCCAGTACTTCAGGAGCAGCCGGGCGCAGACATGGATCGAGAGATCGGCCGGGCCCATCCAGGAAGTGTTCTACCGGACGGTCCAGGTGGCCAGGAACCGGCTGAATGCCGCGGTCTGCTGCGGTACCTCCGCGGTCTACCGGCGAACCGCGCTCGAGCCCTGTGGTGGCGCGACGCTCATCCCCTACGCCGAGGACGTGCACACCGGCCTGGACGTGCGCCAGGCCGGCTATTCCATCGTCTATATACCGATCCTGCTCTCGACCGGGATCTGCCCCGACAATCTCGACGCCTTCGTGCGGCAGCAGTACCGGTGGTGCTCAGGGAATGTCGGCATCGTGTTCTCCCGGCGGCTATGGGCGATACCCATGTCGATCCGGGCCCGGCTCACTTACGTCTCCGGGTTCATGTACTACGCCTACACCGCCCTGCTGACGTTCTTCGGGCCACTCATCCCCATCGTCATGCTAACTTTCCTGCCCGGCCACATCAGGCTGCGGAACTTCCTGGCCCTGCTGCCGGCGATGTTCACCGGGTTCGTCCTCTATCCACTCTGGCATCGCTCCCGCTACGGGCTGGGGATCTGGCCGCTTGGCATCGCCCGCGGCTGGGCGCATGTGTTCGCCATCTGGGATGGCGCCCGGGGCAAGTCGATGAGCTGGCATCCGACCCGCACGCCGGGAAGTTCGCTGCGCCGATTCCGGATCGGAGTCAGATGGTGGAGCGGCAGCGTCGCGGTGCTGTGGGTGGCGCTGGCCCTCTGGCGGACGGTAACGCTGAGCTCGATGCAGTTCGCGATCCTGTTGTTCTTCGGCTTGCTTAACGCCGCGCTCGTGAGTCGCGTCATCTTCCCAGGAGGCAAACCAGCATGAGGTCGCGCCTGGTGATGATCCTGGCCCTCGCGCTCGCCGTGACGGCCGTCGCGGTCACGGGTAGCCGACTGCTGGCGAGATACTCCCCGCCACCGCCCCCTGCGCATGCCGCACTGACTCCTAAGGTGGCTTCCTACCTGGGCGTCTTCGAACCGGGGGCGCCACCTAGCTACAGCTCGATTGCCGATTTCGCGCAGGCGGTGGGCAGGACGCCGAACCTGCTTGGCTATTACAGCGGCTGGGCGGAGCCGTTCAACACGTCATTCGCGGAGATGATCCGCAAGCACGGCGTCACCCCCTTCGTGCAGATCGATCCGACCGACGCCTCGATAGGCGCGGTCGCCGACGGTACCTACGACGACTACCTGAGCTCGTACGCCCAGAGCGTTCGTAACTTCCGCAGTGCCGTCGTCATAGGGTTCGGGCACGAAATGAACGCCCCTTGGTACTCATGGGGGTATGGGCATGTCTCGCCGGCGACGTTCGTGGCGGCCTGGCGTCACATCGTGACGCTGTTCCGCCAGCAGGGTGCCGACAACGTCACCTGGCTGTGGACCATCCAGGCTGATGGGAGTACCACCGGGCCGGTCGGCTCATGGTGGCCCGGCACGGATTATGTGACCTGGATCGGCATTGACGGCTACTACTACCGCCCGTCCGATACCTTCGCGAGCGTGTTCGGCAAGACCATTACTCAGGTCAGGACGTTCACCGGCCAGCCGGTCCTGTTGTCGGAGACGGCCGTCGGTCCCGACGCAGGTCAGTTCGCCAAAATTCAGAACCTATTCAAAGGGATGGCGGCGTACAAGACACTCGGGCTGGTCTGGTTTGACAAGGACCAGCACGGCACCGGCACCGGCATCAGCCGTCAGGACTGGCGGCTCGAAGACAGCCTGCAGGCTGAGCTTTCGTTCAGTCAAGGCATCCACTATGAGCTCACGCCAAGCCCTCCCGGGGGCTAGGCAGGCCGGAAAAATTACCAAACCGCACGCTTCTGAGGGACATCAACTGTACCTTTTCGTAGGCGGTAGTCCTATCCCCGAGGAGGATTTAACTACTTTACGTGATTTCGTCATTACATTAAGCGAGTTGGGGGTGCGGCCGATGTGCATGTGGTATTCCCTGACGTCGGCTGACGCAACTTGTAGACAATCGACAAAGCGGCAAATCGGCCAATCCCTTTTCACTCTCGCGGCCGGTTGGAAGCATCCGCTCAAAATGGCCGTCAGAAGCGTCGGCGGCTCCAGCCCGAAGGTGATCCGCAGCCAGTGCCCACCGGGAGATGCCGGGAAGTTCGAGTCAGCCGGCCCTCAGGCTGGCGTCGGGCGGCCAGAAGCCATGCCTTACTCTGGTTCCGTCGTACACGACCACAGTGGCCACGCTGTGATCTCAGGCCACACCGGGCAATCTCTCCGCCTGGCGGCCGCACGGTGGCCTCTGTTCGCAGTCCTGACCGTTCAAACCGTGCTGTCGCTTCGCCTCGTCTGGTCAAACTCCGCTTTTCAGGACGAGGCCCTTTACTTGCGGGCCGGGCACCTGGAATGGGCTCGGTGGCTGCATCAGGCGCCGATCCCGAACTTTCCGGCATATTTCTCCGGTTCCCCCGTGATCTACCCCCCGCTTGGCGCTCTCGCAGACAGCGTTGGGGGCCTGGCTGCCGCGCGCATCCTTTCGCTGTGTTTCATGCTCGGAGTCACGAGCCTGCTGTGGGCTACGACATCCCGGCTGTACGGACAGCGGGCGGCGCTCCTGGCGGCGGGATTGTTCGCCACTCTCGCCGGGACGCAGTTCCTGGGCGCCTTCGCAACCTTTGACGCCATGGCGCTGTTCCTGCTAGCGCTGGCCGTCTGGCTGGGAGTCCGATCTGCGAATGGCCAACTCTGGACGCGAACCGCTCTTCTCGTCACCAGCGGCGTCGCACTAGCAGCGGCCGACGTGGTCACGTATGCGACTGCCCTGTTTACTCCGGTCGTGCTCGCGGTGGTGGCCTTGGCGGTATGGCGGCTGCACTCGGGCAGTGCGTGGCTGGCGGCTCTCCTGACCATGCTCGGCACATGGCTCATGCTGATCGTCGCGGCCATCGTCGCCGGTGGCGGCGGCTACTGGCGTGGCGTCACGACCAGCACCCTAAGCCGCCCGCAATCGGACATCCCCGTGAGAACCGTTCTTCAGAGCTCCTACATCTGGACCGGCCTGATTCTGGTCCTCGCCTTTCTTGGCGTGGTACTCGCCGCCCGCGGCGAAACGCGCGGGAAATTCCTGCCGGCCGTGCTGACCGTCGCCGCCTTGCTGGCCCCGGCCGAGCAGGGCAGGCTTCACACGACCGTCAGCCTGCAAAAGCACGTGGTGTTCGGAGCCTGGTTCGCCGCGATCGCCGCGGGCTACGCGATGGCGCGCATGAGCAGAGTCGACCAAGGCCGGGGATGGGCGCCGGTGATGGCGCTACCCATCGCGGCCGCTACGCTGTTCGGCTCGATGGGGCAGGCCGCTTCCCTCTTCAAAGTCTGGCCGAACGCGGCCGGCGTGGTCAGCACTCTCCGCTCGGCGATCCGCTCTTACCCCGGTAACTACCTGGCCGAAGACTACGACGTTGAGGCGTATTACCTTCGTGCCGAAGCTCCCTGGCCGCGGTGGTCAAGTACCTATTACTTCCGCTATCAGGACGCACTTCCAGGGGCGCCCTCCTACGCAGCCGCGATCAACCGGCATTACTTCTCGCTCGTGATCTTGGACTTCGGTGACACCCAGGCTGTCGACACCAAGATCACCGCGGACATGCGTGACGCGGGCGGCTACTACGTGCTGGGGCGTGCTGGCCGGTTCACCGTCTGGGCCTCCCGAGCAGCGCCGCCAGTCCGGCAATCCGGGAGGAACCATGTTCGTGACTAAGCCTCCGGTTGCCGAGCGGCGGGAAAAGATCTACCTGCCGCAAGCACCCGACGATCAAGAAAAGTACAAGTACTTCGGCGGCCCGCGTCGCTGGGTGTTCGCCTGGCTGCTGATAGCATCCGCCGGGGTCCTCTACGGGTACGTCCATGTGGCGGAGCGCGCCTGGCTTCTCGCCCCGCTCATGTGGCTATTGCTCATGGTGATAGTGCCGCCCCTCCTCGTCAATTTCTGGCTCCGGATGGGGAAACCGAGGCTGAACCGCCCAGAGCACGAGGCCACCGTGGCCAGCTACCGCGAGCATGGCGAGACGGTGGACGTGTTCCTGCCCAGTTGCGGTGAGCCACTGGCCTTGCTGAACAACACCCTCCATCACGTGAGCAAGATGAACTGGAACGGACCCATGATCGTCTACGTGCTCGATGATTCCGCTCGCGAACCAGTACGCAGCCTCGCGGACCGGTACAACTTCCGGTACGTCGTCCGTCCCCACCCGGGTGAGATGAAGAAGGCCGGTAACCTCACGCACGCCCTGGGCATCAGCGCCGGAGATTTCATCGCAGTCATCGACGCAGATTTCGCGGTTCGCCCGGAGTTTTTCTACGAGACCATGCCCTATTTCCGCGACCCGGAGGTGGGCATCGTCCAGACGGCCCAGTATTACGAGGTCAGCGACCGGTCACTGTCCTACATTCAACGTTATGCGGGTACCTTGCAAGAGATCTTCTTCCGGTTCATCCAGCCTGCCCGAGACCGCTACAAGGCGGCGATCTGCGCGGGCACGAACCTCGTGTACCGCCGCACGGCCGTCGTGGCTGCGGGCGGCTTCGCGCAAGTGCCGATCGGTGAAGACGTCCACTCCGGAGTGAAGCTGGCGTGGGCTGGCTACGAAACTCGCTATCTCCCCCTGTGCCTGGCCAAGGGCGTTGCACCAACCGACTTCGCGTCCTTGGCCAATCAGCAGGCCCGCTGGTGCCGGTCCTCGATGTTGCTCATGATCGACAAACACTTCCGGGAGGCACCGTATACGTGGAAGCAACGGGCTGCCTTCTGGGCCGCGTTCCTCTATTACATGTCATCGGCTGCCCTGCTGCTCACCGGGCCGTTCCCGACGCTGACGATGATCTGGTTTTACCCCGGGCGCATCTACCCGCACAATTACCTGCCGATCTTGCCGGCCATCGCAGCGACTTTCTTCGTGTTCCCGATGCTGAGCCGCGGCTGGCGACCGACGATCTACCGGGTATGCATGATCAACTCGTGCTGTCACCTGTATTCGGTCTGGCACGCGCTCCAGGGACGTGTCGCCGAGTGGGTACCCACCGGCGCTTCGCCGGAGCGAGGCCGTGTGCCAATTACCGTGAACCGGATCCTATGCAGCTGGATCGCAGTAGTTCAGCTACTGCTGTGGCTGGGCCTAGCACTCCGGGTGCATCAATACGGCTGGCGTCCGTACTGGGCGACGGAGGGCCTGGCCGGAGTGCAGCTTTACATGCTGGCACCGCTGATGACTCCTAGTAAGGGAATCTGGAATCGCCGCGATGACAAGACTGCGGAGGTAGCACTATGAGACGCCCGCCCGATCACCAAGAGGAGACCGTTGGCCTGGCGCCGCAACCACAGACCGATCACACCGCAGGGGATTCCAGCAGCCGTCGCCGCGGTCACCAGCCGCGGAGACGTCGGCGTTTCGTCACCACCGGAGCCCTCCTCGCAGTGGCCGCGATCGTGCTTGGCATCGGTCTCTACAACAATTTCGCGGGTTCCACCGGGCCGCTGCCGAGCAGCCTGCCGCCCGCATCTGCCTCGTACCTGGGGGTATTCGCGAAAGGGGCACCTGCCTCCTATACCTCGGTGACGGCGTTCGCGAAGACGACCGGCGCGCAGCCCGATCTGGTCATGTACTACAGCGGCTGGTTCGTTCCCTTCCCGACAAGTTTCGCCGATACCGCAGCCGACCACGGTGCGGTACCGCTCGTGCAAATGAACCCAGACCAGCCCCAGGGTCCGATCAGCATCGCCCAGATCGCATCCGGACGGTACGACGGCTACCTGAGCTCCTACGCCGAAGCCGTCCGCGCCTACAAGCACCCGGTCATTTTGAGCTTCGGGCACGAGATGAACGGCGACTGGTCCTCCTGGGGCTACAAACACACATCCCCGGCAGTTTTCGTCGCCGCCTGGCGCCACATCGTCAACCTTTTCCGTACCCTGGGAGCCCGGAACGTCACCTGGCTGTGGACCGTCAACATCATCAACGACGGGCAAGCCGGCAATATAGCGCGCCCCGATGCGTGGTGGCCCGGCAGCTCGTATGTGACCTGGGTCGGAATCGATGGCTACTACCTCAAGCCCTCGTGGCAATTCGCTCCCCTGTTCGGACCGACCATCCGCGACGTGCGCGCACTAACCAGCGACCCAATCCTGATCGCCGAGACGGGCGCGGTACAGACGGCCAACCAGCCCGCAAAGATCAACGACCTGTTCGCAGGCATCCGCTCCTACGGACTGCTCGGGTTCGTCTGGTTCAACTCCGCGAACCCCAAGGGCCAGCAGTTCACCATTAACACTCCCGCGGCCGCTGCCGCATTCCGCAAGGGCGCCAGCACGTACCACAGGCCCGGGTCATGAACGAGTAGCTCATCTGAGCGTATTGGGCCTAATTCATCACGTGGAGTAGGAGGCCATAAGGTTTTGACTGACACTCAACGCTTGGGACGGCATCGTCAAGCTCCACCGGAGGAGTCTCGCCTCGCGAAAGGCCATCACCGGACGAGACTGGCGGCAATCATTATCACTGCGGGTGTGGCGGTGATAATTGTTGTCTCTTCCGTGCTATACATCGCCGGACGCCCGACGCGGGTACATTCCGCATCCCAAGGCAGCCGTGTTCCCGCCGCTGCCGACTTGGTAATCGGGGTCTACACTCATGACTCCCCAGCATCCTATGCCGGGGTGACGACCTTCACGAACCTCACCCAGGTCAAGCCCAACATGGTCGTTTACTACAGCGGATGGCTGGAACCCTTTCAGGCTGGCTTCGCCGCGACCGTCGCCCGTGAAGGCGGGGTGCTGCTCATACAGATGAATCCGACGGATGCGAGCGTCGCCGCGGTCGCTTCCGGCAAGTATGACGCATACCTGGAAACTTATGCCGAGGCCGTCCGTGCCTACCGGCACCCAGTCATCCTGAGCTTCGGGCATGAGATGAACGGCAGCTGGTACACCTGGGGCTACAAACACACATCCCCAGTAGTCTTCGTGGCCGCGTGGCAGCACATCGTGAACGTCTTCCGAACACAAAAAGCCCGGAATGTTACCTGGTTGTGGACGATCAACGCTATCCATCAGCAAAATGGGGTTCCGGCCCCTGGTCCTTGGTGGCCCGGCAGCTCGTACGTGAACTGGATTGGGATTGACGGCTACTACACCAGCCCATCCTCCGTCTTCGCCTCCGTGTTCGGGCCGACCATTGTTTACGTGCGCGCGCTTACCCACGATCCGATACTGATCACCGAGACGTCCGCGACACCAGCCGCCGACCAGCCGGCCAAGATTGCCAACCTGTTCGCCGGAATACGTCTCTACGACCTGCTTGGCTTCGTGTGGTTCGACTCTGTCGACAAAGTGGACTGGCGCCTCAGCACGCCTGCGGCGATCGCCGCGCTCCGCCATTACGCCGAGACGTACAGGAGTGATGCATCGTGACCAATCGGCTGCTTGAGGTCGTTTCCTCGTCGGCGCATAACGGGAGTGCGGCATGACATCGTCATATACCACCAGGTCAGCCACGCGGTCGGCTACCCAACAAAAGGCGAGGATTAAGCGGTATGTCGCCTTCCTAACCTGCGCGGTGGTGGTCCTCGGTGCCGGTGTCGCACTCTTCGTGATCAAGCCATGGGTAAATAAATCGATTCATCCGGTGCAGTCAGTACGCTATCTCGGCGTGTACCAGCCAGACGCCCCCGGCACATACGCGGACGTGGATCAGTTCGCGCAGGCTATCGGTAGGCAACCGAACCTCGTGTCCTATTACAGTCGCTGGCTTGAGCCGTTCCAGGTCAGTTTCGCAACATCAGCCGCGAAACATGACGCTAAAACGATGGTACAGATCGACCCGGTGAATGTTTCGCTAGCGCAGATTGCCGCCGGACGGTACGACGCCTATCTGCGGTCTTACGCAGCCGCGGTCAAGGCTTTCGGCGCGCAGGTGGTGATCTCCTTCGGCCATGAGATGAACGGCAACTGGTACCCATGGGCGAACCAGCACACCTCCCCGGAGGTTTTCGTGGACGCCTGGCGGCACACGGTCACGGTATTCCGGGCGGCGGGTGCCGATAACGTTACGTGGCTATGGACAGTCAACATCATCGATAACAGCATTCCGATTCCCAACCCCACCCCCTGGTGGCCGGGCAGCTCTTACGTGAATTGGGTGGGGATCGACGGCTACTATTACCTGTCGTCACAGAATTTCGCACAGGTGTATGGTCCTACCATCGTCGCCGTACTCAAGCTGACCAGCGACCCGATAATTATCGCGGAAACGGGCGTGGACCCCGCCGCAGGCCAGCCAGCGAAGATCAACGACCTGTTCTCAGGTATTCGTTCCTACGGACTCATTGGCTTCGTCTGGTTCGACGAGAACACGCAAGGCCGGTCCTGGCGTATCACCAGCCCGGAGGCCTTCAACGCGCTCCGTCAGGATGCCAAAGCGTACGTGAGACCTCCAGCGACCGGAGGAGCAGCGCCGACGCACTTATGACCCCCCCCCCCCCCCCCCCCCCCCCCCCCCCCCCCGGCCGTTCCGCTCCTTTGGCTTCCGGGCCGCTGCGTCCCTCGCGAATCGGCCAAGCGCTATCAAAGGCCGGATATAACTCGAGCCACCACCTCGACTTTCGCCAGACTCAGGACAAGTCATAGGTAACCTGGCAAGCTAGTATCTGTGGTTCGCTGGGTTATATCTAGACACGCTCAGTGCCGCATCAGCGACGCTGCGTGTCGCATTACCAACGCAGGGTCAAAAATAGTAACCTAATAACGACAGCGGAGGATCCTTGTACAGAAATGTCAGCTCGACCATGACGTCAACCCTTCGCGACGCTTAAGATCGCCGCCCTACTTGGATGCTGTCGCACTACAATAGGCACAAACCCACCCGCGTGCAGGCCGGTCAACTCTGGTGTACTTGGACTCGAGCAAACCGACGCACCAGCGAGTTGAGTCCTGCCTGTTACATAGCGTCGGCTTAGCATCGGTACGGGATGAGGTTCTAGCGACGGCTGCGGAACGTGGGGGGAGTCCATGACGCTAAAGTCGGTCCGCGGAGACCCGTTGCGCTGGGTGTCCGGTTTTGATTCCGCGCTGAACGCAGCTCGGAATCGTGCTTGGGTCTTGGTATGTGCTGGGTGTGAGGCAACGGGCCCACGCCAGGAGTGGCCACCTCGCCATCGGAACTTTGTTCGCCGGGTGGTGTGCTTTGAGGAACTCGCGAATGCTTGAAAGCCAAGGTGACGTAAGTGCTAAGCAAAACCTCGCTAATTCAGTAACGGTGGTCGTCTGCGCGTATACAAAGGACCGCTGGGTGACATTGCGGCGCGCAATCGACGTAGCGCTGGATCAAATTAACTGCGACGATGAACTGATAGTAATTATCGACCATAATGAGGCGCTTCTGGCTCGATGCCGCGAGTATATCGGCGATTTCACGGTCTTCCCTAATCGTCACAACCAGGGACTTTCCGGTGCAAGAAACACAGCTCTCGATGAGGCACATGGGTCGATAATAGTTTTTCTTGATGACGACGCCATTCCGCTTGACGGCTGGCTCGACGCTCTTCGTGCGCCTTACGCCGATAAGTGCGTCTATGGTGTCGGAGGCTTTGCCAAACCGCATTGGCTAAGCGGTCAGCCAGAATGGTTTCCCGAGGAATATCTCTGGGTCGTGGGATGCAGCCATCGTGGGCTATCACCTGGCCAACATCAGGTTCGCAACCTTGTCGGCGCGAACATGTCATTCAGGAAAGTCGCGTTCGAGCATGTGGGCGGATTTGCAGAGCAATTGGGCCGAGTCAGGGAGCAACTTTTTGGCTGCGAGGAAACCGAATTTTCTATTCGGTTGACACAAGCAAATCCTGACGCAATCATCCTTTATGAACCCTCGTCTCAAGTCGAGCACCACCTGGCCCAGCATCGCGCATCTTTTGGCTATTTTGTCAGACGTTGCTGGGCTGAAGGCATCTCGAAGGCCGAGGTCTCACGGCGAGTGGGTCGTTCAAAGGCGCTGAGCACAGAGCGTCACTACGTTTTGCGAGTACTGCCGCGAGGAATCTGGAACGGCCTCCACGACAGCGCTGGCGGCGACCTATGGGGCGTGGCACGTTCGGTAACGATTGTTGTTGGCCTTCTGGCTACAGCGGCGGGCTATTGCGCGGGTGGAGTCTGCCGCCCTCCCGGAAGTAGCAGGGAGAGGACCTGAGCCATGCGTATCTTTGCGGGTGAAGAAACCCAATTGATGGACCCTAGGTCACAATCGCTTGCGCGGCCTGGACCGATTCGAGTCTTGGTAGTGGCGGCACGATTTCATCCTGACCTAGGCGGGACCGAAACGGCCATTCGCGAGATCGCCAGGCGGATGGCAACGCGCGATGATTTTGACCTTACGGTTCTGACGACCGACCGTTCAGCAAGCCGTCCGACCAGAGAGGAATTCGACGGCTTCACGGTACTGAGGTGCCATTCTTATCCGCGGCATAGGGATTATTATTTTGCGCCCGGCGTATACAAGCATATTCTCAATAATAATTATGATATCATTCACTGCCAGGGAATCCACACAGCGGTGCCGATACTTGCCATGGCGGCCGCCAGACGCAGGCGAATTCCATACATAGTTACACTCCACACCGGTGGGCACTCATCTGGCTCCCGGCGTCGGCTCCGGAATACTCAATGGCGTTCGCTCGGCCCGTTCCTTCGCGGAGCCGCGATGATCGTAGCGGTAAGTCGTTTTGAACAGCGAATCTTCCAGAAAGCGTGCTCCCTTGACGCTTCGCGCTTCAGGATCATTCCGAACGGCGGCGAACTGCCAGGCAATCTGGTCCCGGCTGAGGCTATCCCAGGCCGAATAGTTTCATGTGGCCGACTCGAACGGTACAAGGGCCACCAACGGATAATCGAGGCTCTGCCGATCGTGCGGCGATCGGTTCCTGATGCGACGCTGCACATTCTGGGTTCCGGCCCTTACGAACGCCAATTGCGGGCCTGTACTGATGCCCTGGGACTAGAAAAGATAGTGGCAATTGAGTGCATCAAGCCAGACGACCGCGAACGAATGGGCAAGTCTCTCGGTCAGGCGTCCGTCGTTGCCGCGCTGTCGGATTACGAGTCCCACCCACTAGCCGTTATGGAAGCACTGACGCTAGGCATCCCGGTTGTCGGCTTGGATACCGCAGGTATCGGTGACCTTGTGAAGGACAAAATGGTAAGAGGGGTGCCCAAGGACGCGTCGTCGGCCACTGTCGCCCGGATCTTGGTGGCGGCACTGCAGGATGGGCGAGCGAACGTTTCAGGCGGGTTGCCTACCTGGGACACCGCCGCAGTCGATCTTGCGCACGTCTACCTGGACGCCGCCGGGGCCACACCGAGACCACTATGCCCGTGAGAGTCCCGCCATGCGTTCCCCCTCTATGTCGCCGTTCATCGCCCTGGTCACGGGACCAGGCATCGCCGCGCTTCCGGTCCTGCCTAAGAGAAGGGCATGTTCGTGACGGGCCAGGGTAAAAGTGCCCGTCAAGGATCCAGCACGCCCAGACGGCCGCGATGGGCTGACCGGATCAGATCGGCCGCAAGACGCCAGTGGTCCGATCCTCTCTCCCGCGGAGGCCTAGCACTCCTCGTCAACACGGGGCTGACAGGAATCCTTGGTTTTGGTTACTGGGTCGTGGCCGCCCGCCTATTTTCAACATCTGCGGTCGGTGTGGCCGGTGCCTTGGTGGCAGCAACGACTTTGTTCGCTGGTATCGGGCAGCTCAACCTATCAGGGATGCTGATGCGCTTCCTGCCTAATGCAGGCGGGAAAAGCCGTAGGCTAGTCTTGGTCGCCTATACCTGCGCCGCAGGCGCATCCGCAATTCTTGCAATTATATCGATGATAGGTATTAGGATTTTTTCCTCAGCGACCTCGCCATTGCGCCTCGACACAGTACAGTCAGCGGTCCTCGTGTTGGCAGCGATGGCCGTGGCGATTTTCGCGATCGAAGACAATGTTCTCGTGGGACTGCGGCGGGCGGTATGGGTGCCAGCGGAGAATGGGGCCTTCGGTGTAGCGAAGATCGTCACGCTCTTCTTGCTGGCGCCAGTTGGTACGGCGTTTGCGCTTTTCGGCGCTTGGATGATACCTCTGACACTAACGATCCCGATAATTTCTACAGTACTATTCTTCAGGTTCCTGCCGCCAGCGTCAAGGCCCACACGTATGGCCCAGCTGGGACCACGGATGCGTTCACGTATTATCCGCTTCGCGGTCGGTGATGCGACCGGAGGACTCTTCACCCAGACGTGGACGTACCTTCTGCCAATTCTCATTGTAGCCACATTGGGCGCCTCGGCCAACGCCTTGTTCTACACGTCATTCCTGTTCTCCAGCACGATAGATCAGGTCGCCGCTAATTACGCGTCACCGTTGACGGTCGAAGGAGCTCACGCCCCCGACAAGGTACCAATGCTCATCCGTCAGGCCCTGCGTCATATCTTCGCGATCATACTTCCGGTCGTCTGCACGCTCGCCATTATCTGCCCCTGGCTGCTACACGCATTCGGGGAGAAGTACGTACACGCCGCCCCGCTACTGATTATGCTGTTGATCGCATGTCTTCCCAAGGCAGTGTCAACTGTTTATTACTCATATTGTCGGGTCCAGCGCGATACTCACAAATCTGCAATTATGCAGGCGTACGTATGCGCGGCGACGTTGACGGCCGTTGCATTGCTTGCTCACTCGTCCGGGCTAGTTGGCGTGGGTCTCGTTATCATAGGAGTTCAGTCGTCGGCAGCCGCTGCTTCCTGGTGGGCGCTGAGAAGAGGGCTCCATCGTCTTGAGAGCCACGGCGACAAGCAAGGACGGCACAGGCGACAGCGCGACAGGCAGGGGCCGGCTGGCACTACCAGCCTCTCGGTTATCGGGAGATGAGCGATATGCATGTGATGCATGTGATCGACAGCATGCATGGAGGCGGTGCCGAGATATCTCTCCTTGAGATGGCGCCCGGTCTTATGAGCCGCGGGGTAAGGACGTCCATTGTTACACTGCTGGCCGATGACGGAATGCTCGAGGACCGACTCGGTGCGCTCGGGCTTACCCGCATACGATTGGAGCATCGAGATCCCCTCCGCCTAGTCCTCGAACTACGGAAGATAATTTGCACTGAGCGCCCTGACCTAATTCATACGACATTGCTGTTCTCTAATCTGACAGGGCGAATTGCGGCCCGCACGATTCGCACCCCAGTAGTCACCACCTTGGCTAACCAAGATTACGGGCCGGAGCATAGAGCGAATTCTCACTACGGAGCCTGGGCCGTGCGCGCAGTTCAAGCCGCAGATATGCTTACTGCACCGCTCACGACACGCTTCCACGCAATATCTTCGGACGTAGCCGGGGTCATGAGCCGTCGACTCAAAATTCCAAAAGACCGGATTCAGGTTGTCTACCGCGGACGTGATCCTGTAAGGCTGGGCACACCATCGCTAGCCAGACGGCTGAGAACGAGGGCCGCACTCTCAATCGACGCGAAGACGCCGGTGGTGCTGAGTGTGGGCCGACTTGACCGGCAGAAGGGCATCGATACAACTATCGACGCCTTCGGACGTTTGACTAAACGTATGCCGGACGCGATACTTCTCATCGCTGGTCGCCCGGGAAACGCGAGTGCTGAGGTTCAGGCTAAGGCTCGGGGCTATCCGTCAATTCGTCTTCTTGGACACCGAACCGACCTACCGGACCTTATGTGTGCGGCGGATGTACTGGCCTTTCCTTCGCGGTGGGAGGGGCTAGGTGGCACACTTGTCGAGGCTATGGCTCTGCGGCTTGCCATCGTGGCATCTGACATACCACCGTTGGTCGAAACCATCGGCGACGTCGGATGGCCATTGGTCCGGCCTGACGATGGCCAGGCCCTTGCGGAGGGATTGGCTTCACTGCTCCGGCCCAGCGCTGTAAACGATGTTAGGAAGAACGCAGGAGAGAGCCGTTTCCGCGAATTCTTCACCGCAGAAGCGGCCGCCGATAAAATGGCAGGACTTTACCGGGACGTCTTGGGCGAAACCAGGCCTTCCCAATGACTTTGGCAAGAGTCTCTCCTGCGGCTTCGCCAGGCCCCACAGCATTGAGGCGAACCGGCGGCGGGGCCAGGGATTCGTCAAAGTCAGCGTTACGGTGCGTGAACGTTAGGCGGGTGCAGGCGGCTCTGCTGGCGGAGTTCCGGGGGTCTGGCTGCCGCTGTGGAGGCTACTTTCCGTAGCTGGTCCGGGCA
>Ga0224557_1000534_pt1 | contig 42128 bp, 46 predicted proteins | sample 714S31014metaG_FD_180677 | JGI IMG/M metagenome (GOLD analysis project Ga0224557, IMG submission 180677) | Peat soil microbial communities from Stordalen Mire, Sweden - 717 S3 10-14 | ecosystem: Environmental > Terrestrial > Soil > Wetlands > Peat | place: Sweden: Norrbotten County, Stordalen...
TCAAATCCCGGCAGCCCGACCAACATGGCGTGAGCCATGGAGCAGTACAGGCCCCCATCGTCTAGCGGCCTAGGACACCACCCTTTCAAGGTGGCGGCACGGGTTCGAATCCCGTTGGGGGTGCGACGTATTCTGGCTGGTCGGAGGGGTTGTCAGCCGCCCGCGCTTGGCGCGCCGCCACCACTGCCATAACTCCTCCCATAACTTTTTGGGTCCCTCGGCAAATTTCTTTGCGACTCTTAAGTGCTTCGAGTGGCGCCGGGGGTGCCAACCAAACCGTCTGGTCCATGACCAACGCACCTGACATCGACCGCTACCTCACGATTCCCGAGCTCATCGAGCGCTGGCCCATCGGCCGTACCAAGACCTACGAGCTCGTACGGGCGCCGAGCTTCCCCGAGGCCCTCGTGCTGGTGCGCGACCGCAACGGCCGGCCCCGCTCCATGGGGTTCCTCCTGAGTGAGGTCGTAGCCTTCGAGCAGCGCTTCAGGGTTCCCACGAGTGACCTTGATTTCGGCGCTGATCAGCAGGAACACGACGATCTCGAGCCCGACCTGCTGCCCAAAGTGCCAGCGAGCCTTCCCGCCGCCAAGAAGAACATGCCTCTCCGGAAGGTCGCCTAATGCCGGCCAAGGGATCGACCGGCACGACGCGACGCGCGCCGCTACGCGCGGACCGGGCCGTGAAGCTCTATGCCCCCACTCCCGCCAAGCCTCATTTCCGGATAGTCGCCAAGGGCCAGGTCGAGCGCACGAGCGCGCCAGTCCCGGTGGAGTTGATGGCGGTGTCAATAGGGGTCAAGTTCGACCCCGCTCAGCTCGATCCCGTCACCGCCAGGGCGCGTCGCGAGGCCGACGAGCTCTTCGACACGATGGTGCGGTGGGCTAAGTATCAACCCGCCACGGTACGCCGCGGCGAGCGCACCATCAACGCACTCTGCGACCGCCGACTTCAGGATCTCAAGGACGACGGTCGCGCCATGACGACCTGCAACAAGAACGAGTCACTGCTGCGCGTCTTCGTGCGACCGGTGATCGGTCACGTCGAGGTCGCCGACTGGAACAGTGAGCACAGCAAACTGGTCCTGCGAAGAGCTCGCGAGACCTGCGGGCCGGAACGCATTCAAGACCTCGGCGCCGCGCTCCGCTGCCTCGTCTCCCTGGCGCGCCGCAAGCCTGCGTGGCTGCACGGTGACGACAATCCAATGGAGAACGTCGAGTTCCGCGTCAAGTCCACGACTCAGACCGAGGGTGTCCACTACGTACCGATGAAGGAGCGACCCTCCACAGAGCAGGTTGAATCGTTGGCCATCTCGATGGGTGAAGTTGGTCGAAAGACCGCGGCGTATTTAGCTAGCCGTCCGACCAAGCCCGTCGTCATCGATCGCGACTACGGCTGGCTGCTCTGCCAGACGATCGGGAAATGCGGACCTCGTTTTGGCGAAGACATCGCCCTCACGGTCGGATGCTTCGCGCGCCCGCGCGCCGAGGTTGAGGACGCGATCGACCAGGATCTCAGCCTCGCGGGCGAAGCGCGCGGCCTACGGCGAGCTTCGATTATCGATCTGCCCCACGGACTAGCGATCGACCCGGGACGACGTCTCATCTGGATCACCGAGACGGTGGAGTGGGACGGCTCAAAGCCTTACATCGCGCCCGCCGAGGTGCGCGCGTCGGGTAAGAAAACCAAGTCTGAAAAGGACCGCTGGACCATCTTCCCGCGTAGTCTTACCGACGCTTACGTCGCGCGCTGCACCGAGCTGCTCGAGCGCTTCGGCGCCGAACAGGGGCCGCACGCGTTACTCTTCCCGGCAAGCGACCATTCCTTCGCTCTGGTTCCCGTCGACCCTCGACGCCCCAAGGGTGCCCAGCGCTGGCAGGACCAGGACTGGTGGAGCCGCAGTAACTTCCCGCGAACCATGTACCACAAGGCTGTCGATCGTGCGGATGGTTGGCCGGCCACGTCGGCCCTTCCGTTTGAGAATCTGCGGCATCACTTCGCCACGTGGGCCAAACGTCACGGATACGATGACGTGCTGATCAGCCACTGCATGGGTCACGCCACCGTTGACTACACACAGAAGCGATACTTCCGCACCGGGGCCGACACCATCCCCCAAGGGATGAAAGCGTCGGAGAACCTGTGACTTCTAATTTGCTCCGATTGCCCATCCCAATCCCCGACCAACTGTCCTTCACGGGCAGAGCGCCCAGAAACAAAGGTTCAAGGAGTCGACCAATGCCGACGTCAATCAGAGAAGTTCTACTCAAATGCGTGTCAGAGTGCTACAGGCGTCAGCTTCACCCCACCTCCGCAGCCGATCTGGAGGGCGCGCCGACGCTCCTGACCATCTTCCAATTCGTCTTCACTGAAGAGGAGTTGAGACGTGCGGAGATTCAGGCGCGCCGACCGCTGCGCCACCAAAGAACCGATCTGACATACGGAATCCCTCGTCCGGTCAGCTCTCTTGAACTAATTGCGGCGAGTGCGCGAGGGCGACGACACCACACAGTAGGAATCGAGACTGTGGCTCTCGCCCATGCACGAAAGAGGTCGTGTGCCGCAGATTCATCAGTTACTACGGATTCCAGAAAGGAAACATCATGACCGCTATCCCACAACCCCAGGACATCGATTTACTTACCGAACTGTGTGGTCGAGTTCAAGAGCTGGAGAGTGCCAGGCTCGATCTACCAGATGTCCGACGCGTCAACCGCAGGAACCTCCCAGCCGCCTTCCGGGCAACCACTGCATGCGCGTTAGCTCTCCAGTCCGTCACCGAGACCCTCGCAAAGTTCAATGGACGTCGCGACATCGGCCAGACCTCAAACGACGCCATCATTGCCGCTCTCACTCTCGGCTACGAGATCAAGGATCTTCTCGAGATTGTCTGCACCGCCCTGGAGCGTTCTTGCCAGTAGAACTGACCAAACACACTGATCACCGGCGACTTCAGTCTGAGCCCGGCCGAGTGCGCGGCTCGAGTTGCTGGCATCATCGACCTTCCTCACGGGTACGCCATCGATCCGGGACGACGAGTGATCACGGTGACCGAGACGGTTGAGTGGTCTGGATCGAAGCCGCACATTGCCCCTGCCGACGTTCGCACATCGGGGAAAGAGACCAAGTCGAAGAAGGACCGCTGGACCATCTATCCGATGAGCATGCTGGGGGCCATCATCGAACGATGCACCGAGCTCCTCGAGCGCTTCGGGCCCGATCACGGGCTGGCGGCGCTGCTATTCCCCGAGCATGACCACGCCTTCGTGCAGGTGCCGGTTGATCCACGAAGGCCGACCGGTGCCCAGCGCTGGCAGGACCAGGACTGGTGGAACCGCTCCGACTTCCGCAAGACCATGTACCTGAAGTCGGTCGCGGCCGCACCATGCTGGCCCGATACTCCGTTGTTTCCATTCAAGAACCTGCGTCACCACTTCGCCACCTGGGCCAAGCGCCACGGCTACCCGGACGAACTGATCAGCCACTGCATGGGGCACAGCAACGTCTCGTACACCCAGCAGCGATACTTCAGGACCGGAGCCGACACGATTCCCCAGGGCATGAAGGCCTCCGAATGCCTCTAATCGTAAATTGCCACGACTGTGCGCTCAGTGTTTTCCCGGACAGTTCAAGGGGAGCAACAGTGCTCAAGATTCACAGCGAAAGGAAGAACCAATGAACGAGATGAACGAGACGAAGAGAATCATCGCGATGGACTGCATGAAGTGGCTCTACGTCGGTGCGCTTACCGCAACTGACGACCAGGAGAGGGTCATCGCCGAGAATGTTGCGGAGTACTGCGGTGACGCCTTGTCGGCCACGGACAGAAAGACCGCGAAGAGTTGGGCCCGCCACGAAGTACGGAGCCAGAAGCGCGCGAGCAAAGTGGCGTAAGACACCGCATCCCCGCAAGCAGGAGACCGAGCCCCCCGTCCCACCTTGTGTGGGACGGGGGGCTCGTTAGTGGGAGGGCTCACACATTCCCTTAACCAACTGCACATCGCGGGCAAACTGAGTCTCTGCGGACAACTGCCGACGAGCTCGTTGGCGCCAAGGCGACAGACACGGCTCGGCTGTTGATCGACCCCGTGTTGCGGGTGGTCAGATACTCGGGCTGGCGGCACCCTCTTGAGATGGTCTGAATCGATGCTTGGATCTTGCAGGACACCAGGCACTACGCACGATAGAGGCGACAGGGAACGAACGCGATAAAGCGAACGTATGTTCGGTAGCATCGGGTGTGACGAAGTGACGGCGGCCAGGTTGGCCACCAACCGAAGAAAGGAATCACAAATGGCTAAGAACACAGGGGAAGGATTCCGCCAAGGCGAAGTGCGCCGGCGTAGCCAGCTCCCGAACCCTAAGACCGAAGGCTTCACCAAGCGTGACACCGACACCGGCCAGTTCATGGCAGGCAAGGAAGGCCCGAAGCCATTCAAGGGCGTGCGCAAGGAAAAGTAGTTTGCACTGCTTGCACGATGCAACTTCCGACACGAGCACGCTTGACAACATGACAGACAAAATGTCAGGGCTTCGAGCGCGCCTCTTCGCGAAGCGCCTGTCTGAGATCTGCAGATGCGCTCTTGAGATTCCCATGGTCTTCTCTCATTTTCTTATGAGCGTCAACCTTTGGTTTCCCATTTTCGGCAAGGTCGATTGATTCGACACTCGAAACGAGTGCGTTCCATAACTTGTTGACCTACTCGACTTTGGCTTCAATCGTCTCCGAGAGCAGTAGCGACACCATTGCATGAGTTCGCGGATTCTGGATATCCGAGTGGTCGTGGCGCGGCTCATAGTCAGCACCTTGGGTCCGCCAAGCTAGCAGTTTGTCAGCTTCTTCGAGTTAGCGCACACGCTGTGCTTCCAACAAGATGCACGCCTCACGGCGGTTCACAAAGTCCCGGTCCTCGCTCGCGTCGCGAGCTCGCTGCCGACGGTCACGCGAAGAGCCCAGGTAAGTGACACCGCCGCCGGCGAGCACAGCACCAGCACCAATCAACGCGTCGATAGCAGCCATGCACCCCACTATGCACCTCAGTTGTCACATCCAGTGAATGCCATCGGCATCAGTGGCGTCGAGTGAGGGGTCGAATCGAGGGGCCGACTTGCACGTTCTCCGACTGGCGGATTAATGCCTGGGTCGCTGGAACTCAATCAGTTCGATCGCCGCGTCGCGGTTAGACGACGCTCGCGCCCTTTCGGCGATTACAGGGACCACAAAGGATCTGAAGGTTGTCAACCGAGTTAGCACCGCCCATGCTCACTGGGATGAGGTGGTCGTACTGCAACTCGGACTCGGAACCACATGAGCGACACGAACCCGCATCTCTTTGCCAGACAGCATGACGGACGTCCTCTGGAATCATCACCCGAAGCGATCCATCTGGTACACGACTCGCAGCTGCTGCCGTCTTTGCTGCGCTGATCCTCTTCTTCAACTGCAGGCCATACGAATTGATCAAGGCCTCGATTTCGTCGACCTTCAGATTGTCATCGTCGGAGTACCAGTTGTCCTTGAAGCGCCAGTAGTTGAGGCCGCCAATTCGCATGTAAAATTCTGGTCGTAATTCAGATTGTGCCTTCTTCTCGCGCACTTCCGCTTTGGAGAGCCTGCTCTTCGAATAGACCTTCTTACGCCCGATCTGAAGTAGCAACTTACCTTTCGCTCCGAGAAGCAAACCCGGACCATCAAGTTCCCATGTGCATTGCACGTTATTGGCTTTCTTGAGCATTCCTGATCCATTTCTCACGAGTGGCAGCGATAAGAGAGAGTTTGCATCAACATCATTGGAAAGTCAACGTTTTCGATGGCGAGAATGGTGTCCATGTACTGGTGCAACAGAAATTCCCTGTCGGCGTGGTGTCTGGCGATCTAACCCGGATGGTGTCGAAGGGCCGATGTGCACAGTCTCCGACTGGCGAATTAGGGGGTGGGCGGCATTGAAATCCAGGTTGTGAACTTTTGCGTGTTGCTCGATCCCATTCCGGGAAGTAGTGCCGAGTTACTGACTCGCAACCGCGACCATCACCCAGTCCCACGACTGGCGTAAAACATCAAGAAGTTAATTTGCGGCTTTGACTCCGTTGGTGCAGCCACTGACCCAGTCGCCCTCGTTCGAGCCGTACTTGGATAGAGCGCTCCCCGAGAGATTCGTCCACAGATCCGAGCAGTAGTTGGCGGCCTGGTTGTTGGTGACGAAGTTGTTGGAGTTCTCTCCCACCGAGAAGCCCGCGTTGTAGGCTTCGCTGCTGCCCTTGTTCGAGGCATTGCCAGCGATAACCAGGACGATTATCACCACGATCACGGCCGAGATGATCACACCCTTTCTACGTGCCTTGACCTGCTGCTGCGTAACCGACGCTCTCGGAGGCCGGGCCGCTTGTTCGGCTCTGGCTGACGTCTTGTTGGACGCTTTCTCGAGGCGTGCTTGTTTGACTTCCCACGGCAAATGGTCTTTGCACATCCATACTCCGGAACTCTCGTCCCATCCCCACTTGCGTAAGGTTTCAGCCGGCATGTCCATGCGCTCGCCCGTAACCGTGTAGAACCCCCGGTTAGGACAGTTGGGATAGTGGCAATAGTTCTCCTTCACTTTGGAATCATACGGCCTTGGCTCCGTTGACTCAACGTTTTGTGGTCTTGCGGGCGGATCTGGCAGGCTAAAAGAGCCGAGTCCATGTCGCTTTATCGGGCGCTCGACCTTGGAGACATCATCCCCTTGCTGTTCGAACCGCGATTGTTCTCGCGCGTGCTCTGGACACAGCCAACCGCGATCTCCAACCATTATCCAGCCGAGTTCATCTCGCATCTGATCGGAAGTCACTCCCGCTGAGCGACGCTCATAGTGGGGGCAACCAGTATGTAGACAGTAAACGTCATCAATGGAGCCGCCTCACCTCCTGTGGTTGGCTCATCGGTAAATACCTAACCTTGAAGTGAACTGTTGGTGTTCGGGTCGTCCAACTCCCGCTCTGGCGAGTCGATACAAAGTGGTTCCTTGGCGGTCACAAGTTCAGTATTACAGGAGTCACGGTAGTGGGTTGCTATCACGATGTTCATGGCCACGATGAAAAGCCAGAGAAGCAAGAACCGCCTTGGCTTAGTCTTCTTTGAAGTCCCATCGATGTTGTTGGTCCCGCTGGATTGCGGCTCGTCCGATTCTGGTCCCGCCTCTTCTCGAAAAGCCTTGTCGTCAGTTGTGGTTGATGTTTCGCTAGAGGCGCCAGTGCTGGAGTTGGAAGCCATGAAGCATCGATCGAAATCGTTCCGACGCACTGGGTCGACGAGCAGATCGTAGGCCTCTTTGGCCGGCCCGAAGAATGCGGATGTGCCACCTCGATCGGGGTGCGCACCCTGATGCTTCTATGCCTGTCAAGTCGCTGGGCCGACGTCAACAATCTCCGACTGGAGACTTCAGAACTGGATCGGTGGGTGGGGGTCGATTCGCTAGAGCTTTCGGGGTGTTGCGAACAAGGTTAACTTGGAGAGCCGCATAACCCCGTCTCCTCTGGTGACTCTTGCTTGTAGTGGAACTCGTAATTTGTCCCATCCAACAAGGAAGCAACCTCGACAATTGGAACATCGGCAATTACTCGATCGGTGGGTTGCACGAGGCGGCCTAGCGGCTCTCGCCCGTCGGTCGGCTCAGCATCAAAGAACCAAAGTATTTCGTATTGCTGATGGGTTGAGACAACTTCAGTTGGGACCCTTTGTCCTAGTTGGATTCGCTGGATCATCGCAGGTTGGAGGCCCATGACCTGAATTTCAATACGGACGACGTCTTCGAGTCGGTTTGCGTTTATTGCAACTGGATACAAATGGACTTTCACTCGACTTCCGGAGCGGCGCCAGACGAAATAGCCCGCCGTTGGGGACGCAAGCCCTATCAAGATTCCCGCAATACCTAGTCCCCGCGCCCACCAATCAACTGTCATAAATACATCTTGACGCACATTTTGGCAAAAGTGTTGGGTTTGAAACAGAATGGGCGAATGGCATTCGGAGGGCAGACGTACGCAATCTCCGAATGGCGGATAACCAGGTGGCGAGCGAGCAACGAGGATCGGTCTGAGCCGTGATTACGTTTCGATTGGATCAAGTTGGACTGCAGAGTCGGTATTGACATCTCGGGTGACGTACGACCTGTACAGAAGCCTGCAATTCGAACTCTGTACAGTGACTTCTACTCTTACGGGCCCAGGCCCTAGCGGTATTGCCCGCCAACCTCTAAAGCGAGACCGGTCGTCGATTGCGTAGATTTGGTCTTCGCCTACAAAGCGGGCCAGAACGTCGAAATTGTGACGCGCCTCGTTGGCAGGTATGTCGACACTTACAGCGATTTGGGTGGACTCGTACGACATGGTCTGAAGGGCAAATGTCCACTTTGCATCCGCTTCATGAATTGGAGTATCTTCGCCGACTCGAAAATACCGTAGATGAACATGGACCCTTTTGGCAGTCTTACGCCCACGATTGACGACGGGCAAACGAGTGGCAAAGAAGTCTTGTCCGTCGCGGGCTGGACCCGGGTATCCCGTTACTCCATGCGGACCGGTTTCTTGAAGGATGTCATCGTCGTCTGGGGTGGCAAGGGTTCCACTGGGCCGAAGACGCAGTCCTCCATCGACTTGAGTCGAATGAACTTCGACTAGTTCCGAATTGGACTCTCCGACGTGCAACGATGGTCGATCTCGGGCTGACAACACCAACGTAGCTATGCCTGCCACTGCAATCAGAAATGCGATCGAAAACATGACGATAGACCACGCTCGGACTGCGGTAGTCGGGTTTTCCTTAGTGCTCAGTAAGCTTGCGGCAGCGATGAGAGCGACGAGGGAAGTGAAAAGGGCTATTGCCCACTTTTGAAACATGACGACGACCTCCCTGAAGGAGAGTTTGCCATGTGTTGCACTCCGTATTATGAGTCTGCGAGAATTTCGGGTGCGCTCCGTGTATAACAGCACCCGCAAACTGCGTGAAGATTAAGTCGGGACCTGAATCACTTGACGAATCAGGCGGGTGAAAGGCCTACGGAAGGAAGTTCCGGCTCAATTCATTGACGAGCCATCGGACAGTCGATATGTAATTTCCGATGATGAATCGAATGTCGTGGACGTGCCACGTCTGACCGATCAGGAGCGTGAATCCCCATTTGAAGTCAACCGGCACGTCAACTTCTCGCTGTGGTGTGGCGAAGGAGAAACGTCCGATCTCTGCGCCGCGCTCTGGGGCGAGCGAGATTTCTGGAGTCCTAAGCGGAGTCTCGTTGAGAGTTGACGGCCAGTTGTCCTTGATGACGCCCGGCGCAAGTCCGGCGGTCGTCAAGAGACGGTGCTTGTCGGCGTTGTCAAGTTCGCCAACGAGATAGAGGTTGTTCCAAGCAGGCATCTTCGGTGTCATTCGGTATGGCTGAGAACTCTCGATGAATGCTTGCGCAGCGGGCTCGACATACTTAAGGCGTCCACGCCCGAGTTGTTTCGCGAAATCATCCTCGAAAAGGACGATGGGGAATTGAATTCCTGCAATCTCCTTCGCGGTCATCGCGACGTTTTGTGCGGTGGCCCCTGCTCTAGCGAGCTCCACTGCCATATGGTCAAGGCTGGACCGAAGGTTATGAATTGCGTCTCCCGCGATCAACCCGAAGTCGTCTGGAGGCTCGACGTAGTCGTCCCAGATTAGGACGTGGTCCCGACCGTCGCCTTCGAGAACTCGCATGGCGGAATAGGGCTTCGGCTTGAGGAACGCTTTTATGGACTCGTCCAGCGTCTCCATGTGCTTGTCAACACGGCCCAATTTAAGTTGGACACTTCGCGGAACGTCACCCATGTTGCCCCCCTAGTTCAATTCATTGAACTCTTTAAATCCCGAACGGCGCGAAGCCGATTTTCATTGCGGCCATGTCGGTGGGGCGCTTCCGTGACTTGATGTTGTTCTCGAAGTCCGACATCCTTCGGCTTGCCTTCTTGATCACGGGAAGTATCACCGGACTGTCCACGTAGGGAGCGGGTGAGTCGAGCATCGGAAAGGCCTTCTTGAACGCCGCGTGGTCACGGTAGGCGGTGCGAATGGACATGTTCCACCACTCGGCGATCTCCTCCACCGTGGGTTCATGCTTCAAGACTTCGCGGGTAATACCCCAACACCAGGCCCAGGTGATCGCGGTTGCCCCCTTGACCACGCCGGCGTTGGTGACGGCTACCTCAATCCAAGTGGGCTGCCGTGAACTGCCCTGAACGCTCATGAACCCTCCGCTGTACTCGTGTAAATATCATGCCACATTTTGGCAGCACTGGATATACTGCCATTCTATGACAGTCAACCTTCGCACCGATTTGAGGCCGGATGGACAACTCGAACTCGCCTCGGGGGTAGACGCGCTTTACCTCTCGGGGCGCGCCGCGCTGCCCGCCAACCTGCTGGAACAGTTGCACGCGCTGCGCCTAATCGCCGACGAACAGGAAGGACCTGTCGAGATGCTCTTCGGCGGACTCGTCATGCAACTCCAGCCGCGCAAGTGGGGCATGTACCGCTTCTGCTTCGACCACCCCTACGCGCGATTCGGCGTCTCACCGAAGGCGAAGATTCCCTGCATTCGTGTCCAGCCCCGCGCCGAGTTCCTCCACCCGGCGGAGTCGAGTACGCGGTCGAGTGGATACGCAACCTCCTGGAGACAGAGTGCGGTCCGGTCCTCCTGGAGGTCAGCCGCGTCGACCTGTTCGCCGACTTCCAGGGATGGAGCGTGAACGGCGATCAGCGCCGCGAGTTCCTCTGTCGGGCCGACGCGCGCAACCTCTTTGAGAACGCCGAGGAGTTCAACGGGCTCCAGATCGGCAAGCGTGAGTCAGGGATCATGGCGCGTCTTTATGACAAGACCATAGAGTCCGCGAAGAACGGCACCGCCTACTGGCCGAAACTCTGGGGCGAGAAGTACGACCCGGAGCAGTCGGTCCTGCGCGTCGAGTTCGAAATGCACCGCGAAGTACTGCGCCAGTTCGGTGTCTCCACTCCCGACGAGGTACTCGCGGTCTGTGGGGCAATGTGGCACTACCTGACCCACGACTGGCTCACCCACCGCGACCCCACCGACGACCAGACGAAGTCCCGCTGGCCGATCTCCGAAGAGTGGCGCGAAGTCCAGCGCGCCTCCATCGCTGGTGGCTCCCTCGGCATTGAGCGCGCCTACGGGGCCAAGCAGGCCGGAGTCCTGGCGAACCTCATGCCATCGCTCGTTGGACAACTGGCGAACTTCGGCGCACTCACCAACTCAGAGTCCACCATCGACCTGATTCCGAATTTGGAGCGTCACCTGCACCACTACGCTCGGTCCTCAGATCGCTCGATGATCTCGCGAATCGCCGAGAAACGGCAGAAGTACGGCCTGCCATGATGCCCCCACCCGACTACGACGCGGTCGTCTCGGCGTTCATGACCATCGCTCTGCGTATTGTGAACAAGAACACCGGACCCAAAGGAGGACTGCGTGCTAACCCTGGCGTACTGCCGTGTATCGACGGAGGAACAAGCGGAGGAGGGCTGGTCGATCGAGGGCCAGACGGACAAGCTGAGGGCCTATGCGAGTTTGCACGACCTCGGCGAGATCACCGTCGTCAGCGATCCGGGCCTCTCTGGCAAGAACATGTTGCGGCCTGGTTTGCAACAGTTGTTGGCGGCGGTCGAGGCGGGCCACGTTACTCACGTCGTCGTCTGGAAGCTTGACCGACTCTCTCGAAACCTGCGCGACCTCATGGAGTTGCGCGACACTTTCGAACTGCGCGGCGTCACGCTGCACTCGGTCAGTGAGAACCTCGACCTCTCCTCGCCCTCGGGACGCTGGTTCTTCTCCATGATGGGCGGCCAGGCGGAGTACTACCGTGACGCGCTCGCCGAGAACGTGAGGATGGGTAACGCCCGCGCCCACAAGGAGGGTCGCCATATCAACCGCCCCAAGTTCGGGTACGACCTCGTGGACAAGTTCCTCGTCCCTAATGACAACGCGCCGATTGTTCGTGAGATCTTTCGCCTGCGGCGAGAGGGCGTGAGTCTCGTCGGCATCGAGGATGCCACGGGGGTGAAGGCCTCAACGGTAAAGACGATCATCGAGTCACGGGTCTACCAGGGCAAGATCAAGTTCAAGAAGGAGTGGTTACCCGGCGTGCACGAGCCGATCATCACCGAGGCCGAGTGGCGGGCGGCCCAGCGTGCCCACACCAAAGGCGTGAGGCGCTCGAAGGACCCGCTCTCGGGTCGCGTGATCTGTGGCCTCTGTGGCCGGAAGATGTCGGTTATGCAGAACGGCAAGGGGTCAGTGTTCTATCGCTGCTGGCATCGCGGCAAGGGCTGCGAACTAGCAAGCAAGAGCACTCGGGGTATTGGCAGGGCAGCCGTCAATGGACTCGGTCTCATTGGTCGCGACGACGGGCTACGAGAAGCCATTCGCCGGAGGCTGTCCGGTCGGGGACCGGACGCGGCAGCGCCGCGCCGGACCCGACGGGCGGCACCGGGGGTGACACTCAAGTCCCTCAGCGACGACCGGCACAAGCTCCTACACCTCTACTACAGGGGCAAGATCAGCGAAGACTTGGTTCACGAAGAGGAGACGCGACTCGCAATCGCCATTGAGGCCATGCGCCACGAGGCCGTCGCACTGAGTGAAGAGGTCCGTGCACAGACGGACCTGGAAGCCCGTTTCGGGGAGGTGGCGGCACTCCTGAGCACTCTCGACATCGACACCTTGTGGGAGGCCGCCGAGGACCGCGAGCGACGCGTCATCATCGAGAACATGGTCGAGTCGGTCACGGTGTTTCCCGACCACCTGGAGGTCAAGATCGTCGGGAGCCCGGCCCTCCACGTCCTGTACTCGGAGGTTGGCCTAAAGGGGTCGGAGAACGTGCAAGTTGGTGGCCCGACGTGAACCCGCACCCGTTTGCCGCGCCCCCATCGGGTCCCTGTTTGCCGAAGGCGAAACTGAGGACTCGCCGCGGTCCGGATCAACAACAACTGAGCACCTCATGGGTACTTCTACTGCACTGAGATGGATACCCCTTATCTGAAAAGCATCAAAGATACTGGTCATACGGATCTGCTGGCCAGATGAAGCCACCACGGTCACGGCGGCAGTCCACGCAAATGCTTCCCTGCGCCTCGCGAAAAGTTGCGATTTGACGATTGACACTTTGACAATAAACACACGATTCAAGTTGATAGTGACCCGAGCCAACTTCAGCCCATTCTGCGAAGAGAGGGTGCTTTCGAAGTTGGTAGAGAGCCGCAGTTATGCCCTGTGCGCCGGCCTCGGCAAAGTGTCTACCGCTAACAGGCTTTCCGGTCGAGCCATAGGCATACCACTGACGCAACAATTCACTTGTCTTGCGGCTCCAAGGTTGCTTCCTTGTGGCTTCGAGGTGAATGTTTAAGATTCTGCTTACGAGGTCGGTGGGCTCGCCCATTTCTTCGGCGACTGCAGTGACGTCTCGTGATTCGAGGACTTTAACGGCCAGATAGGCGAGTCGCGGGTCGTCAACCCGCGGAAGTAGAAATCTCTTGGGATCGACGTTGAGTCGCTCGGCAAGGACTTCCTTGCTCATCCGTGCCTGCACCACGTCCAATTGATTGAATGGCGTCGGCGTGGCCAACAGTTGTTGAAGAAGGAATTCGCCGCGGCCTTCGGGCGTCAGGTCCTGCCCTCGAGTAAAGGTTGCACTGACGGGGATTGTTATGCGGTCGCGACCATCATTGATGGTGAAGTCGAAGCTGATGTTCATATCAATCCACTTCGCTCGATCCCGGCTGTTTTGAGAAGAGGCGATCCGCATGTTGCTTACACCTCTCCTAATCAGATCGACGTGAGCACAGTTGAATGGATCTCGCAATGTCGCAATCAAGTGCAGAAGAGACTCGAGCGCGACGCTGTGGTGCTCTCGCAGCCGTTGACTTCGAATGGCCAAAGACGTGCTTTCGATGTTGCTCACTCCGAACTCCGCTCGGGGGATGGACGACGTTACCAAGTTGTCGTACTCTCGGCTTGCGACCGACAACAAGGCACCGTGAAGCAGCGCCGCGCCACTTGCGTCTCGCTCGCCTAACTGACGCTCAATTGCGTCGCGCTGGTCTTTGAGCACTTGAAGTGCACGTTGGGCGCTTGTTCGTTGCGACTGGAGACCGTCGTTGGCGTCGATACCCAAGTCCATGGGCGACATCGCCAACGCCAGGTCGCCCGCAGCAATCAAAGCCTCGGCCAACGCACTGTTCAGCAGATTGACTGGGAGATGACACGGAAAACCCGGACTTTCTTCCCCCCAGTGATCGAAGGAGGGACCGGCCAGGAAGGCCGCCAGTCGATGCTCTCGCTCACCGTTGGCTCGTACCAGGGAGTGCGTGCGAAAGACGCAGTCCTGTCCGTCGATGTCGACTCGCACGCCAGAGAATGAAAGGGTCCGCGCGTGTTCCGGCGTTCTCTCTTCGCGCCATTGACGAATTCGAATTACATCCTCGGGTTGACACCAGCGCCTTCCGTCCGGCGGGAAGCAGTCCTCAACAAAGAAGTCGTCGAAGCCCTCAATTCCTATTCGAACAGGCAGTCGACCAGACTCGTAGAAGTCCAGATGCTTCACGATTGCATTAATCGTGTAAAACGGCCGGTCAATCGCGACGTCCTTGGCTAGCGATGCGTCGAGCCCGTGCGTTCGCCGGATTCCGTCGGTTGAGTACTGTCGTCGTACTAATTCAGTTACCACTTTGATCGTTGGCCAACCAGGTCGCCCGATTGTGGCAAGTGCCCACCGGACGTTCTCAACCTGATCAACCGGTTGTCCGTTTGGCAGATTGACCGTCGGCAGTCCGGCCGCCACTTCGTTATCTCTGGGGAAGCACGAAGGGGTGTCAAAGGTGATGAACCGGCCTCCGAGTTGGCCAGAGTTGCGAGACTTGTATGAGAACAGACCCGGGGGTAGCAGATGTGCGTGGCTCGCCGGACTTCTCCCACTAGCGAGCGAACGGCCAGTTCCATTTATTAATCCCCGAGCTGATTTAGCCGGAAGTTTGCTGGCTTCGTCCTCGCTCGAGTGGGCTTGGAAGAACAAGAGAAGAGATTCTGGACCACTCGCCTTAGCAATTCGTGTTTCATCACCGATGAAGCCGTTGTTTGCTTGCAGGGCGTTCACTGCAAGACCAAGTGCCCAGGCATTTCTTGACAGACGGTCGATACGTTTGCCAAGCAGCGCACACGCCCTTGAACTTCGAATGACTTCTGCGACGTGAGCCACGAAGGGTTGGCTGGCGTCGGCATCGAGTTTCTTTCCGCTACCGGCCGAGATGATGACAATGACACCGTGGGTGGCCCGCAAGTCGATTCGTAGGTAGCGATTGCTGAAGCTCTTGCCGTCAGTCTGTTTCGACTTTATTGGCGGGCAGCTTCGCAAGTCATTTATAAGTAGCTCCTTGCTCGGTAAGACTTTTCGAATATCTAGACCCCTACTCGCTAGGAACTCCGCCGCACTCAAGAGGTCTTCCACCGCGAGTCGGTAGGCAGTAGTGCCGTTGGAGTTGCTGTTGCGAGCAGCAAGGATTATGGGCTGGCCGGCACGATGCGCTTGGTAAAATTCCTCGTCAACGCAGGTCCTGTCAAGTTCATTCATTTGGGCACTCACCGTTCGTTCCGAAACTCGTATTGAGGAATGCCGTCTTGGGACGCCGTAGGCCCGATGGGTCTTTTGGCTCAATCAAATAATGTTCTTCCCCAAAAGACAAAATGAAGTCTTCTGGGGCGGCGTTTCCTAGGAATACCGCTCGCAGAGCCTCCGACCAAGGGATGGATTGTCCCGTCGAAGCGACGGTGGCCGAAAGGTGGGGATCAGGGGCGTGCGGTTTCATGGAGATGACTGTCCGGGATCCGTGACCCAAGGCAATCCGGATAGGAATGAAAAGACGCCCCTTCGGCAAACGGTGGACCCGATGGGGCGTGGTAATTGAGAGTGTCCGTGGTGGCTCTCACGCCGGGATCCGGTGAACCTAAGGTTTAGAGGAGTCCCAGGTTGTCAGCGTGTCCCAACGCAGCGCCGGCGCCACATGGGACTAACGATCATCTACGTCATGCCTCAGTGTGACCGTGGACATCCTCTTCGAGGAGGTCTTCGAGGAGCCGGATTCGGCGACGGCTACGACTGCGCCTACCCGGACGCGCAGCCTGCTCAATCAAGCCCACGGCGAGATCGCGTCGAGCTTGTGGCAGTTCAGTCTCCAAGACGCGTTCAAGAAGCAGTTCCGCCCGGAGATGTCCGGACCTGAGCAGTGACTTGATCCAGTCGACGTCCTTCTGTCTCCCCGCCGCCAACTTCGCGACTGCCAGATCATGAATCTCGGGGCACAGCCCAGTGGTACTCCGCGCCGCCCGGCCGTCGATTGCAATGGCGCGTTCCTGCCATCCAGGAGGAAAGGTGAACAGCTCTCGCGATACACCTTCAGCGAAAAACCCGTGTGTGGTGTGGAAGAGCGTGTCTTCGCCGATGTTCCCGTTGATGATCGTCGCCTTCTCGTCAACTGGGTCGACGAGGGCCGCAACGTCGGCCTCGCGCGACAGGATCGCCGATTTCGGAAGATCATCAGGAAACTGCGCCAAAGCCGCCTGCGATCCACCAACGATGACGACGTCCTCCCCCAACAGATCGCAGGCGGCCCGAACGATGTGTTCAAGTTCCCTCCGGTTCACGCTGTCACCGTCTCGGCGTCGCCAAGGCGAACAGACGCACTCGCGATTTTGGCGAGCAACTCTCGCTGGACCTGTTCAATGGGCCTCCCGGACTTTGCCGCGACCCGGGAGCCGTCGATGCGCATCAGTACATCGAGACGCTCGTCGTCAGAAAGGATCCCACTGAAAGGGCTCGCTTGGCGAATCTCCTTTGCCGCCGCATCAGTCGATACCATTGCTCGAGCGAGGTCACGCGTCGGCCCATCGAGAAGGGCCTGCCACGCGTCCAAGTAGAGACTCGATCGGCCTTCGTGGTCGTTGCCCCGCATCAGGGCCAAATTCCGCCGCGCACTCGCGATCACGTCCGTGGGGTTGGCCTCGAGCTTGGCCGCAATTGCTCGGTGCAGCTCCAGGGTGCGGATCTCAGGTTCGCTCAGGCGAGGACGAACCTCGATGATGAGATCGCACTCCGCAGCCTCGGCGAGTCGCTCAAGTGTCGCGAGACCCGGGTCCTGGCGCCCCTTGGCGTAGGCAACCAGTGAGGCGTTCGACATCTGGGCACGCCGGGCCAGTTCACGTTGAGTGAAGCCGCTGGCGCGACGTAGACGTTTCAGTATGCTGCTCGCCGTATTCATAGTGGTATTGTATTCCATACCACTAATGGTGTCAAGACCTTCGGGGTGCGCACTCACCTATGGAGATTCATTCGACATCCCGTTGTGGGGGAAGTGACTCAAGGTGTGAGGAGTACTCGGCCTCCGTCACTCAGGCATCCACTACCTTCCCACTCTCTTGGAGGCGGGCACAATTCCTGACGGGGTCGACGTGGACTCGCACCCATTTGTCGCGCCCCAGCGGGTCCACTGTTTGCCGAAGGTCAAAAGACGTGACTGGTTAAGATTTCTACTACCGTGTGTGGCCAGGTTTAGAACCTGGTGCAGTGGTCGGCCTTGGTGACGAGGAAGCCGGAGAGCAGACCGTGGAAGTGGTTCAACGTTTTTTTTCACTCCTCACTGCTTGGCCCTGCGGGACAGGCAGTGATTACTGTCCGGAGTTTTAGCAATCGCGACTTTAGTACCAAGCCGGTTGATGTCTTGCATCGATTGGCGAGCCTGATCTGCTTGACCCTGGCGGTCGGCCGATGTTGAATTCCAAGCTTCGGGCACACGGAAAGAGGGGTGGCTCACTGAGTCGGCAACCTCCAACACGTCCCAGAAGGTGCTCGGTGTCTTCATGGCAACCAGAACGATAAATGCGATGATTGCCGCCGGCATTTCCTGATGCACAGTACGTGGAGCAGGACAAGACCGGTGCACGTCGCACGAGCGCACCCCATGGAGGGTGTCAGGAATTTGACCTGCGTCAGGAAGAGGGTATCGACATGTTGTGTGAAGGCAATCCAGTGGCGAGGCCGCTAGCCCGGGTCCGCTCGGACAAGATCAATTTCTCGGCTGGCCACAAGGTCACCGCCACGAGCGATGGCCAAGGACGTGCCGCGTCCTGCAAAGCGAGGTCACAATCATGACCTGTGGTTCAGTACTGGACTTTGAAGCGCCGTCCTCACTGACTGGGGAATTTTCAGTCCTCGAAAACCTTCGACTAGTGGCAGTGGCCGCCGACGAAGTTCGCCGCGTTGCTGGAATTGTCTACGAGAACAAGCGGCGCGCCGCCCGCGGTCGTGACAGCAACTGCCCAGACGATGATTGCGCCAGTTGCCTGGCTGACGACGATGAATACCAAGCTGCTTGGGACGCCGCCGAAAGGGCTCAGGATAGTTTTGTAGAGACTGCGCGAATACTCGGTGGGTATGAGGTTCGGTGCGGAGGTTGACTCACCCGAAAGGGTTGCCGCGATGGCGTGCTCACACGATCGGTCCGAGAAGCGGTTCAGTGCGCGCTCGCGGGGAGATCCCTAGCAGTCCTCAGCCACATTCTGCGCCTCCTTGATGATGGCCGGGCAGCGCACCATCCGAATGGCGACATCGGGCCCCTTGGAGATTAGCGGCTTGGCGTAGTTCTCGTCTTGGTCTGCAATCAATCGGACCTCTATGGCGGCATCGTGATACGCGAGCACGAACTCCACTCCAGCCAATTGGACTTCAGCCTTGGGGTAGCCGTCCACCATCTGATGGAATCGACGGGCCTCCCTTTGGCACTCGTGCGCTCGGGTTCATGTCACTGCCCGTGGCCAGTATTGAAGCGACTGCAAAGGAGACGTGATGCGAGAGATACGTAGAGATGCCCAGGGGCGGGCACTTACGGAGCCCTGCGGAACAAGGATTAGCGAATATCGCAACCTCATCAACGGGTGGCATTTTGCGCGTGAGTCATTGAGCGAACGCGAGTGGGAAATGTCATCGGTAGCTGAGGAACTTCTCCACACCATTGATTACTTGTGTGAGCGTTTTGTCAACTGAGACTCGAGAGGTAGTTCCCAACATCCGCTGGTCCGTTTCGCCGCCAGTAGATGGGGTGGATAGACGGAGGTTGGCAGTTGGGACGGCCAGGCTATCCCGGTGCCTCGATTACTGAATCGGGAACCGTCCCTCACCACGGCTGAGCGTGTCGGCGAGACACACCGCTGCGTCGTCGCTGGTTGGGTGAATGTCCAAGCAGAGCCACCGCAGTGGCTCGCCGAACGCGCAGAGCGCGGTGCTCCAGCCGAAGGGCGTTTCGACGACCTCCTCGGACGTCGCCAGCACGTAGTTCGACAGTGCTCGCGAGTAGCGGTCTCGCATGCACTGCAGACAGACCATGAGGCCCGCCCTCAGTTCGACGTCGTCCTTGTCCTCTTTGCAGTTGACACACATGGCCATGGTTCCTCCTCATCGACACTGGCAGTGCCACCGTTCCCGTACGGGTGGTTGGCGGAGTGTCAACGGGCCAGGTCCCTCGACTCCTCTTGATGTTGATCGCACGGTAGCGATGGGGTGTGACACACATACGGTTCACGTTTCGAAAGCACCCCGCCGCGTTCCCTCTTCGCCTCGATTCATGTGTGATGCTCCTATGTTTGTCAAGCCGTAGTTCTATTGACAAGCCAGGCCTCATAACGCTCAACGAATTCGGGATCATGCTCGAGTCCTCGTTCAATGCGTGAGATCTTGGTCGGCCACACTCCAAGGTCGTCCGAAACCGCCTGGAGCGAGATGTGGGCCGACGTCCGAGTAGCACGAAGTTGGGGACCCACCTCTTCGTAGGCGGGATTCTGAAGCAGCCAGAAGACCTCGCGGACGATGTGACGCTTCAGACAGCGGGTCACGTCACGCTTGGTCTTGCCCTCGCCCGTTCGTCGAGCCAAGTAGGTCTTGGTCTCCTCGTCACAGGTCATGCGCACCGTGGCGATGCGCCACAATGCGTTGTTGGCCTGACGGTTACCCGACCGGTTGAGGCGGTGACGGTTGGTCTGGCCCGACGAGGCCAGGATGGGTGAGACCCCGCACATCGAAGCGAAGGCGGACTCGTTGCGCAGACGCTGGCAGTTCGATCCCGCGGCGACGAGCAGAATCGCTGCCACGTCCACCCCGACCCCCTTGGCGGCGCGCAGTGCGGGGTTCGCTTCCTTGGTCAGCTGGTCGAGGACCTTCGTGAGTTCGGCCATCTCCTCGCTCAGGTCCTGGTAGCGCCGCGACAGCGTCTTAAGGGCCAGGCGGGTCGACTCGAGCGGGTCGCGGGGGTCCTTGGGCCGGAAGCCGGCGCAGTGCACCACGCGCTCTTTGGTGCGCAACGGCATGCTTTCTCGCAGTGCCGCCGGAGCGGTGACGATGAGGTCCCGGATCTGCAGGGCCAGACGGGTCCTCGTGTCGCGCGCCGAGCAAAAGGCGATGCGCAGCACCCGGATCGACTCGACCGAATCATCGTGACTCTTGGGCACCACCGTGGCCTCGCCGTTGAGCGCGGCCCTCGCGGCGGCTTCGGCGTCGACCGGGTCGGACTTGCCCCGTTGGTGGCGCATCTGACGGTTGGGACGGTTGACCTCGACGACCTCGACGTCGTGGTCCTGGAGGTAGCGAGCGAGACCGGCACCGTAGGAACCGGTGCCTTCGACGCCGACCTTGGCGAGCGTGCCGAATCTCTCCAGCCACTTTTGTAGCGCCTCGTAGCCCTTCGAATTGGCTTCGAAGGGGGCCGTGTCGAGGATTCTTCCTCGTTCGTCGACCACCGCCGCGACGTGGACGTCCTTGTGGGTGTCAACCCCTCCGAACACGGTTACTGATTCTTTTGACATGATGGTCCTGCCTTCCTGATTGTTGGGATGGCACCGCCGGCGGGTCGGCGGACAGGACACACACGGTGTTGTCAAAGCTCCTATCAAGTCACGTCCGTCCGGCCAGCTGGTGCACGCCCTCGGCAAGGAGTTGGGTCGACAAATCAGACATCAAGGCACGAAGCCAGTCACACAATTCGAGTCAGGCCCAACCCCCCACCGGGGACCTAACCAGTATGTGTGTCACACCCGCTACCTACACTTTTTAATAAGTTTTATTCCGAGGGGGCGGTAATGGATGAGCAATTTCTAGAGATCATTCCAAGCAGGACCCGGCGCGTTCTTGTTGCGACGACGCTTCTCCCTCTGTACCACCGTCGGACGGAGAAGACACGGAGTCAGCCATGACTACGCCTAGCCAAGGCGACTTTTCGCGCGCGTTCAATCACCTGTGCCATATGCTCCCATTGGCCAAGGCTGGGACTGCACGAGCCGTAATCGACAATCTTGTTGCTACCGCTTTTGTCCTAGACGATTCCGCGCCGCTTTCCAAGGCAGCACAGATCGTCGATGCCATCGATGTTTGGTTCGGCCTTTCTCTCCAAATGGACGATGTGCAGTCATCCATCGACCGACTATTGGCGGCCGGATCAATGTCAAGTGTTGGGAGGCGATTGGTTCTCACACCGATGGCTCGGGCCCAAATAGAGAGCCAGATTGAGCGAAGCCACGCCCTCGAAGAACATGTACATGAAGAGTGGAGCGCTGATCTTCGTACAAGCGGAGTGAGTGACAAGCACGTAGGGCAGCTGTGGCAGATACTCCGTGGCTACATGGCTCGGGCATTCCTGCAGTACGGAGCCCTGACGATACAGCTTCTTGATCCGGCGGTTCCCACGACGGAAGCGGATACGCGTTCTCTCGCAGTCTTCCTGAACGAGGCTTACGAAGAGGCGGGCTCCGATGTGAGCAGGGACGTCGCCCGTAATGTTGTCTCGGAGTTTTTCAGCCGAGGCTCCTTGGAGCGGGTTGTGTACATCTCTCAATTGCTAGATGGGACGTTCACATTCTTTGCGCTCTCCGTGGATGATAGGACCGCGGAATACTTGAAGAGCAAGCTTCCGCCCCTCCTCATATTCCTAGATACCAACTTCATCTTGGCTCTCTTGGACATGGGCGAAAACCCAATGACTGGTGCAGTTAAGGAGCTGTTCAACGTCATCAAGGCTGGTGGATTTCCATTTAAGTTGTATTGCCACGAGCGGACGCTGAAGGAACTTGAGGATACGGTAGCGATTGTTCGAGACCGGCTATCCGGGCGTGCTTGGACGCAGGCACTCAGCCGCGCGGCTATAGCCGGCAAGGTTGTGAGTGGGATCGAGCTTGCGTATCACAGGCTGAACGCAGAATCTCCCGTGTCGTCGTCGGTCTTTGTCGAAAAGTGGGACCACATTAGGGAACTCCTGAACGACCGAGGCATCAAGCTGTACCGCGCTCCAAACGACGAGTGCTACTCGGTGGAGCGGAAGGGCGAACTGATTGCGGAGTATCTGGCGTTTGTGGAGAGGGATCGTCCTGATCGCCCCCGTCCTTATGCCAGCGCTGACCATGACATCACCGTTTGGCTGACAGTCCAAAACAAGCACACCGACGGCCGATCTGCTCTCCAGCGCGGCGCAATCTTCCTGTCACTCGATTTTCTCTTCTATCGATTCGATTGGGAAGTGTTGCGCGATGATCGAACGAGCGGAAGTGTTGTTCTGCCAAGTCCGTTTCTCCAGGTTCTGCGGCAGTACCTTCCGACTTCAACCAACTATGCGCAGTCGTTTCTGCAGACATTCTCCGTTCCAGAGTTTCGATCGGCGTATAGCAACTATGCCGAAACTAAAGCGGAGGTCCTTTCGTACTTGAGGATGTACCAAGACGTCGGGGAGGAGTCCGCGGTGCGAATACTGACGGATCAACTGCTGTTGGAGCAGTTGAGTAGTGCGCCGCGAGGTTCACCCGAGTTCGGAGAGCAACTCGAGAGCGCCGTGCTGCGAGATCACCAAGTTCTCGTCGAAGAGGCTGAGGCCATCAAGAGGGCGGCCGAGCGCTTGCAGCGCGAGAAGGACCAGACCTTAGCTGAGAGCGTAAGAAGGATCGAGTCGCTTGAGGTGGAGAACCAAATGAAGCTTGAGAGGGTCCAGCACGAGCACGAGCAAGCGGCTGCCGCCAAAGCAGCCGAGGAGGAGGAAAGCCGCAGAGAAATCGCGGAAAGGCACACCACTGAGATTCACGTCAAAGAGGGCGAGGTAAAAAATCTGCGCCTTGCGAAGTCGGAGGGTGAGCGAAGGTTGGCCACGACGCGAGCCCAAGTCAGAGTGACGATCTTCGCCTTGGTTTTCGTTGTCGGAGCGGTGATCGCCTTTGTTGTTCCTGCTGTGACACATTGGCATTGGCTTGAAGATCGCGGCGATCGGATCTCCATCTACGGTTTAGTTCTCGTGACGTGGGCGTGCACTTGTTGGTCGTTGGCATTGAAGAAGAGGTCGGCAGCCCTGTTGGCATTCATCGGAGCGGCCATCATCGCGCTCCTCACCGCGTTGTAAGTGAGTCCGTTACGTAATCCACAGGAGTTGTGGACAGTTGGGCCACTGCGGAACGGCTCTACTGACAGGCTGTGTCACTCGGACTGACAATCGGACGTCACTTGACAGAGGTCAACGCGCGGTGTTCAGGTGTGCCCAGTTGACGGCGCAAGGCCCAGTACCAGTCGTCGTTCTCGCCGAGCACCGCAGCCAGCTTGTAGATAGACCAGTTCCGGTCCGCCATCTCTCGAAGGCCCCCTTCGCCAAGCGCGGGTTTTATCGCCTTTTGGGTTGCTGATGTGACACACATCTGAGCCCTGAATAGAGAACTGAATCACTTGTGCACACATACCTCCGGGGTGCCTGGTGCGCGGCTAGCGATCTGGGAGCGGTGACGCTAGCCGTTGGCTTCAGTCCGACATGGAAGAGGCCTCGTCGTACACGGTCGTTGCTTGAAGGAACGCGGTCGCGACATTGTCAGTGAAGTCCCTAAGTCCTTCGAAGTGAGACACCGATAGCCAACCGGGAGCGGTCTTTGCTTGTACTTCGGTGCCGTCGAAGCCGAATAAGTCATCGGCGCAGGTGCGAAACTCCTCGGCGGCGAGGGCCTCGACCGCGAGGCCATTGCTCAGCCCGTTGTACGAGCCGAAGGGGACATTGACCTTTCCATCGGGATAGACCCCGACAACGGTGCGCCAACCGCCGACGCCGGGACCGCGACACTCAAGGACTGCTTGAGCGGGGCTGGCCATGATGCGGTGGCGACGGTCGGCGTTGTCCCATCCATCAAGGAGTTCGCTCACTACCTCGTGAATTTCTTCGGACTCGAAGAGCTTGTCGAAGTCCTCGCGGCTCAGCCTCCGTCGGACCGTCGCTTGTTCAAGCACTACGGCAGCCGCGAACTTGTTGGGAGACACCACCGGAAGAAACAAAGGTGCCCATTCGCTGTCGCCTATCTTCACGGCCTTGGCTTCCACGAGCCAGACGGCAACTCCGCGCTCGGGATCGTTATCGCGAAGTTCGTTGAGGTAGAGCGCTACCTCACGGAACTCGTCGCGATGCTTCTCGGCGATGACGATGAGGCCTCGGGCGTGAGCCGCTACGGCATACGCAAGACCACGAGTGAGGTGGTCGTGATTCAGCGCTCCGTATTGATTCTCGATGACGAAGTTCGTCCCGCCTACCCCGTCGGCGAGGATGTCGATCCGACGACTGCCAGTCGTTTGGACTTCGGCGCCGCCGAGTGGCGCAAGCTCGACGCCGATGGCGTCACCGATGGCATCGACCTGCTTAGCAAGCAACGGGGTGAAGTCGGTAGCCTCTCCCGCCCACGCGTCCTTCAGGGTCCCGAAGATGAGTTTCCCCATCTCGCTAGTCGTCTTGGCGGTCACGAAACGAGCGTAGCGGTGTCACTGGAAGCGCGCGGATCCCCACAGTCCACGACTTTCCTGTGGAGCCGGCGCAGTTCTGGATCGTTGAAGGCGATACGAGAAGCGATCATCAGCGCCAGCAGTCCTAGCAGGCTTGCCGCTGGCTTGGTGTGCGCCATCTCGTAAGCGTCGCCTGAACGAACCTCAACGGTGAACGTTGTGTCTCCTCGAATGTCGACGTGACCTTGGAGGGTGCCGATGCCAGCGTGAAGGTTAAGTTGCGATTCACCTCGGTACAAGGAGTTGTACACGAGCACGGACGTGACGAGCTCGCTCTCGCCGGACTCCACTAGTAGTTCGTCGATTCGCCCCGCAATCCAACGCCAGTTATGAACTTTCCCGTCAATCTCGAACGTCCCGATTTCCTCGATCACGTCGACGAGATTCTCCCACCCGGCCTTCGACATTTTCGTCAACTGCTCCTTATGGAGGAGAGCAAGGACGGAGTACGCCTCGTCCGGTGCGAGCAGCAGGTACGTACCGAGAAACCAGCACTCGACGATGGGCCGCTGGTTCATGCCCGCGATGTCGTCGAATCCTGATTTGTGCAGCGCAATCATTCCGGAGAGAAGCCGGTTACATCGAGCTAAACACGCGAACGCGTAGATGCGTGGAGCGAGGCCGTTTTGGGATGTCAGGTGCGGGATGAACCGCGTCGAAACATATTCGTTCAACTCAATGGAGGCGCCGAGGCACTTCTCTTTCGACATCAACTGACCATGCGATGCACGGAAACAACCTTATAGATTTTGTCTGGTCCGCAAACCACGGCCCCACTTTCTTTGTCCGGCTCCCACCACTGACCTGTGGTGCAATAAGCCATATTCGAAAGGTAGCCTTTCGAATATGGCACACGGTCCGTTACCCCCAGTTCCGATTCTAATTCTGCCAACTGAAGTAGTCGACGAGTTGTACACTCTCGGACTTGCCGAAACTTCGAGAAACCCGCTCGGAGAATTCGCGGCGGGTGATTGGTGGCAAGGTCTCTTGCTATTCTCCGGTGACGCAAGCAACGCAATCACACTTATCGGAGGTATCAGGGCATTGCCAAAAGTGGCGAAGCTGTTGCATAAGTGGAATCTTGGACGCAATGTCGAGGATTCGAGCGCCAAGACTCAAGATGACCAGTGCATACTTAGCTACAGGACTGTGACTGGACATGCAGTACTTGATCTCAATCGAAAGCCAAGCATTACTGAATTGACTGACTGGCTCACCACCACATTCAATGTCCTTCAGAAGGAATCTCAAGATCGAAAGTGAGTCTCGCCGGGAAAGCGAGAGACCACTTCATTTCCAAGACGATTTGTTGGGTCATGGGTGGCAGTGGGCTGCAGGCGGAACTTGTAGGCGCGTCGCGCGGAGATAACCGTGCACAGCGGGAGTGGATTGGCAGGGGTCTTAAACAGTCACCATGAACCTACGCCTCAACGGTCTCACGGGCGACCACGGTGTCATAGAGCCCGTAATGACGCAGCTCTTCATGGCTATCAATGCCGGTGTAGGCGAGCGAAGCGTCTTCGTAGCGGCGGAACGCGAACACGGCCTGGTTCATCTGCTCGGTGTTGAACACCCTAAGTCGCACCAGGAGATGGAAGTCATCGACGGTAAGGCCAGTGACGGCGAGAAAGAGATCTGGCTCGAGTTTGGTGATGACGTCTTGGAGGGTGTTCTCGCGGAAGTCCGTGAGGTACATGAACGCGGGGATGCGAGTGGCAAACTTGATGAGCTTCTCCTGAACCTGCTTCCGCTTGGACTTGTACTCCTTTTCCTCGTCCGTTAGTTCCTTCTTCTCTTTGGCAGTGAGGTCGCGATCCTTCGCTGTACGCTTTAGATCTTTGACCTTGTCACTCTTGTTGATGATCGTCTCGATGACGTTATCTCCCAGAGCCCGAAAACCTTCGATGCGACCGATTGCGGCCATGGCCTCGTCGCTGGCGAGGATTCGACGGAGCGTGTCGTTATCGACATTGACCAGCAGCGCACTCTCCCACTTGCGCGCTAGCAGCGTTGCTGATGTTCCCGACATAGCAATATCGAGGATGGCGCCAGCGTCGATCTGCGTCATGTGTGAGCCGTCGTATGCCAGCACGGGCAGGAAGGAGACAAGGTCTTCGACGGCCTGCTCGGGGTTGCTCTCATTGGGAGAGAGACCAATCCCGTAATCGGCCAACTGGCGAAGCGCTCGAGTGGGCGCGAAGTCGAAAACGAAGCAAACCGGCTTGATGATCTCCTCCTCGCTCGGGTCGTCGCCATTGGGGTTCTTGATCGACCACGGCGACTGGATCCGAAACGCTGCCTGGAAGTAGGTCTCTGGCGACTTCAGATTGCGAAGCATGAGGATCGAGGACCACTGGGGAACAGTTACTCCCGTCGTGAGCTTTCCGCAGGAGAGCGTGATCGTCTTCGTCTCGAAACCACTCTGGATCGCCTGACGCACGGGCGGCAGAGCATCAAGGCCGATGCCGGCGGAAGCACCAGCGACCGAGCGCACCCTGTAGTCGTGCCAGAAGGTGTTGTGCTTCTCCGCCAGCAAGTTCGCCATCGCATGACACGCGGCAACTGTAGGCAGGAACCAGAACGAGTGCTGAAGATAGGGCACGAGGCGTACATCGGAATACGGGAACGGCGGACGCTGGCCACCGAGCTTTAGGTTGTCGACCTGCGTCGGCGCATACGAACCACGAATGATGTCCAACCACTTCTGGACTTCGCTCTTGTGCTTAAATTCGGCATTCGCCCCCGAACCCGTGGCAGCGAAGAAAACATTGAGGTCGAACTCATCGAACTCACCCTGGCTCGCAATCGCTATCAACTCGTCAGGCATCTGATAGGTCATTAGACGCATCTGCGGCAAGGCGGCGTAAGGGCTCCACTTGGTGGGATTGGCTGCAACAAACTCTTCCTTCGCGCGTTGTTCATCGGTGTAGGTCCAGTTGAAGATCTGCTCCTCGATGAACTCCCCTGTCGCCAGCGCCCTGAATGGGGTTCCCGACAGATACAAATACGCCTTGGTGGTGATCGGAAGGAATTCCGTCTCGCTCTCCGAGAGCTCTCCGAGGTCTACGTTCACTCCCTCGAGGCCAACGGCGTACTCAAGCTTGGTCTCCTTCTTGGCGACCGCTTCGTCTTCGCCCTCGAACAGTTCCTTCGCGGTGTCGCGCCACGCTCCGAAGTGGTACTCGTCGAAGATCACCAAATCCCAATTCACGGTATGAAGCCACTCATTCTTGGGTTTGATGTTGCCGAAACGGTCTCGTCCCAGCAGGTCTTGAAATGAGCCGAAATAGACCACGGGTTTCGCCGAGTCTACTTGCGTCGGGTCAGAACCAGATGAGCGTGAGAGGTACTGCCAGCCGTCAAAGTCGACATGCGTCACAAGATCGGTCTTCCAAGCATCTTCTACTGCAGGTTTGAAGGTCAGCACGAGCACGCGCTTGGCGCCCAACTTCTTGGCGAGTTGGTATGAGGTGAAGGTCTTGCCAAAGCGCATCTTTGCGTTCCACAAGAAGCGTGGGACCGCGTGCATGTCTTCCTTCCAAATCGAATGGAAGTAATCGCGCGTAATCTTCACCGCCTCGGACTGCTCGCGCCGCATCAGGAACGTTTGGTCGTGCGTCCCCTGAAAGACGACCCCGGTCCTCAACTCCTCCAGAACTGTGACCACGTCAGCGAGGGAGCACTTCATCCACTCACCGAACGGATTGTCGTGCCCCCTGACCTTGAGCGCCGTGTGCACATCAAAGTCAGTGAACGTCGCGCCGTCGATGGTCTCGGCAGGTTCATCAAGCACGATGCGGTAGTTCTTAATTCCAGCCGTTTTGGTCTGCTCAGCGATACGCTTCTTGACATCGCGCGTCGTCTGCCCGACCTTTAGAAGCCCTGCATGATGAACGTCGTCAATGGAGTAAGCGTAGATGCGAGGTCGTGCCTCCGGCTTGGGCGCGAGGATCTCGTCAATGCTCTTACTCATCGGCGCCTCCGGAGAGGTCCATCGGCCGAACGATCTTCTCGATGAAGGCTTGCTCCTCTTCAGTGATGTCGTACTTGGCGTAGAGGGCCTCGTCTGTCCAAGTCTTCGTCCAGTCCTGAGTTGGCACGAAGGCGTAGACCTTGCGTGTCACATGCTGGGACGGCTTGCGAAGGAGGATCAGGAGACGTGTCAGTCGACAAGAAAGATACGACAAGACGCTCTCTGCCTCTGCCTGGGAATCGAACGGACCAATGCACAGGTAGGTCTCCGTAGAAACGGACTTGGGTTCGCCGATGAAGGGCGTGCTAATGATCCTGTGCGGATAGGTGTCCTTATTGCCGGTTCCCGGAGCTGCGTAGCTCGTGAAGACTTTCCACTTGTCGATGAGATGAGTGCCAGTCGTTATTGAACTCCTAGGGACGTAGCCCGTTCCGCCATTCTGATAGATGAGCAGATCGCCTTTGGCCTTGGCAACCTTGCCCTTAAACGTTGTTTCCAGCCCGAACGGCTTCCTCGAACTGACCAACTGGTCGAATCGCTTTCCCTCTGGGAACACCAATGAATGTGACTCGCCACTCTCGACGGATACAACCTTCTTCAGGATCGAAAGCCCTTCATTGAAGCGGATGAACACGTCCGCGCCGTCTTCAAGAAGTGGACGCGTGGCGGTCGAGACGGGCCAATCCTTGAAGTGCGTTTCGACTCGGCACGGTCCACGATTGTCCCGGTCCCAGAGGAAGTAGCAGATACCACCTTTGAGACCAACGCCTGGGAAGACGTCCGATGCGCTGAGGTAGTCATCGATTGAGCGAATACGGTCGTCGGAGAGCATCGACGCTCTGAATTCGTCCAGCCCCTTGCCGCCGGCAAACCAACGTGAAGGGATGATCATCGAGAGCAGGCGCGGGTTGAGCTTCTTCGCTTGTTCCACGAAGAGTTGGTAGATCGGGGCAGCACTTGTGCCGTAGCCACCATCGTCGAGCTGGTAAGGCGGGTTTCCAATGATTACGTCGAATTGCATGGTTTCTCCGAATAGTTCAGCGAGCCGCGTTTGGATGTTGTCTGTATGGATGAAGGTGTAAGCATGGCTTTCCAGCTCCCCACCTCGGTCTAGGGCCTTCTGGCCTGCGCCGCAGTATCGACACTTGCCGTTTGTGTACTTCTTCGTCTGGTTGCCATCGGCATCAGTGGTGAGGACCCACTCGGTTCCGTCGACCCACGTGTGCTCCATCCGCTCGAACCAGACGTTGCCATCTTCGGTCGTGAACGACTTCGCGATCGAGTGCGGCCCGTTGGCGAACTTGGAGCAGTAGACGCTGCGTCGTGCCAGCAAGCTGGTGAGTCGGGTGATGCCGATGCCAAACACCTGCCTGGTCAAGATGTGGTCGACCCGCTCCTGTAGGTCAGGAATCTCGTCTCGCAATCCTTCGGTGAGGCGGCTTGTGATTTCCCGGAGGAACACCCCAGACTTGGTAAATGGATCTAGGAACGTCAGTGTCTCATCGGCCCAGATGTTTGCGCCGTCATTGTCGGCGGCCCAGGCCTCGGCGATCCTGTCCAGTATCCGGTTGGCGAACTCGGGTGAAGTGAAGACCTCATCGTTGGATAGGTTCGCAATGCAGGTCAATACATCAGGATTGCGCCCTCGCAGCTCGAAAGACGCTCGTTTGCTCATGCAGCATCCTTCGGGGTCGTTTCGATGTCTTTACCTGCAGCGAAGGTGGCAAGGCCGCTCACGCTGATGACTGGGTAGCTCTTGATGGGTACGAAGATCTCGTGCATCCCGAGATCGGCAAACAAGGTACCTTCCTGACTGAAGGCGGCGGTCTGGGTGAGAGTGTCGAAGCGGAAGTCGCGACGCTGGAATTTGCCCTTACCAAGGTAGCCCCACTCGGCGAAGGTGATCGGCTGGCCGTCGCCGGTGAGCATGGTCAGGGCGTCACCGTGGACGATGTTCTGTGAGAGCACGAAGGTACTGGCGCGATAGAAGTCGTCTGTTTCTTCAACGCCCAGGTAGTCGGTGAGAATTTCGAGCATGTTGTCGCGACATTCGGCGATGTTGTCGGGTAAGAGCTCGATGCCGTAGATACACATAAGACCCAGAAGCGCAAAATGGCGCTTTTCGAACTCGCTCCTGCCGTACTTGATATCTACGGCTGCAAGCTTGCGACGCAGGACTTGGACAATGAAGTTTCCTGAGCCACAGGCGGATTCCAAGAACCGGCTGTCGATGCGCTCGGTCTCGGCTTTGACGAGGTTCAGCATCGCATCAACTATCCATTCGGGAGTAAATACTTCCCCGTGATCTGCGACACGCTGCTTAGACTTGACCAGCCGCTCATCCCCATTGCTGGCTACAAATGCCACAAGTTCCTACCGTCTCTCTATTTGAATTCCGCAGCTCTTGAAAGAGCCTTCCGGCATCACCCATTGACGTGAAGCTGGAAAAGTATCCGAGACGTACTTGAGGAAGACCGGGCTAACGACGACGTGCTTGTACTCGCCCGCCTCGAGGCTGCCGCGCATCTTGTCTGCGGCGTCCCAGAGTGTCTGCTCAAGGGTCCTGGTCGGTGTCGACTTCTTGCTTGCTGCTTTGGCCATTCACTGCCTTTCCATCTGCCATCTTGGTGCAACGATGTGACGAAGGTGGAAATGACGCAATTGGGCCGCGGATCTGGCGCCGACCATTGAGATCTTGAGCACCGCGTCACTGCTGTCGCGTACCACCATCTGCGACACTGCCGCGACCTGAATCGTGGCGAAGAGTGGCGAAAGGAGGCAGACAATGGCCAGCGATCGACTCTCCGTTCGATTGCGTGGCCATCGAGTATCCGCTTCGAGCAAACTCGCTTCCCAGACGGGCATGAACCATGGTCGAGCGCGTGGTAGTGAACAGCGCACTTCATTTGCGGTGCACGCTTGTAGCCTCATCAATTCGCCGTGAATATTGACCTGCTCCGTGCAACCCTCAAAGTCACAAAGAATTGACGAGGTCGAGAGTCGACGATCTCAACAGCATGTCGGAGCAACGCCAAAAGGTCTCCGTTGATCAAAATTTGAGGTTATTCATGAACTATTCATGATTAGAGTCTTGGTGTGGCTACTCGACGACCGCAGTTCGTCTTGCCGGACGCGGTGGACGACCATTTGGAAGGTCTCCTGGGCGCTGCTCGCGAAGAAGGCAACCGGGTATCTCGATCTGACATTGTCGCCACGTTGATTTGGCTTGCGCCGATGGACGGCGACGCCCTCGGCGTGATGGTCCGAGAGTACCGGAGAGCGTTGAGGGGGACACCCTCCGTCTCAGCGATTCAGTATCCTCCTGGACCACGGCCTATTCTCAACGAACCGACACAGTGAACAACATGCAGCCACAGACCCGCAACGACTTCATCGCGTCCTTGAACGCCGCGTCGCCAATCAATGGTCTGCAGTGGCCGCTAGGAGAAATCCCCGTACCGCTCTCCGTAGACGGTCGTCACTATGTCGCGGGCTTAGAGTTGAACACGCAGGAGCACCTCCGTCGAGAACAAGAAGGCCTCGGCGCGTTGACGTCAACCGGTCTGCTGCACGCGCTCTGGGAGTTGCCTTACGGCCTCACCTTTCCCACGAGATCGTTCAAGATCATCGACCGCACGACCCTTTTGAACGCAGATCATGGCTGGGTTGAGGAGCGGCGAGACGGCCTTGTCCGGAAGTACCAACCCATTGGGTCAATCAGATCGATCACGGTCTCGGACAAATCGCTGACGCGAGCAGTGGCGAAGGCGGCCTCACACCCTCCTACGGTTCGTCGCACTGCGATATGGTTCACCTCGACCGCCGGCGCTTCTTCCTCGGCAGTAGCAGCTCTCGGGCGAGCCAGAATCATCGGTGTTGGCGTGATTGCTATCGACGGGACACGCACGATCGAGCTCGTTGCAGCTGCCGATGCGATGAGGAGCCGGCCGGTCGTCTTTCGTTGGTGGCAAGCTGAACTCGCCTACCGGAATTGGATCAACAGTAGAGAGCCCACTGGGTCAGTTGAGGCTTGGGACTGATCTCCGTCTTCCAGTCCCCCATCACTCCATAGCGAACCACCGCCTCGTGACAAATCTGACCAAATACCTTTCGCCGGACGCCGTCCTCCACAGGGGCCTCGAGAATCTCCTCCGCAAGTGCAGCCAGCACCGTACGATTGTGCAGATCTGCCTCATGCTTCCTTCGCTCGTCAAGGAATCGATCGATTCTCTCGCCCTTACAGCACGTCGCGTGGCAAATCGGCGCCACTTTGGTTGTCGACCACTCGCCGATCCTGCTCGCCGTGAACCAATCCAACAACTCCCTCACGAACACCCTGGCCGACCAATCGTTGCGCCTAGCGAACGCGTTCTCACCGGGAGGAACGACGTGCCGGTGGCTCGCTGTCAGACCAAGCGAGGCGTGAGTGGCGCCAAAGGCCAGCGCACCAATTCCCGCCTGGTCACAACGGAGAATGCTGAGTTTGTCAACCGCCTTACTAATTGCAACCAACCCCTCAACAGCGCCCGGATATTTCATCGGATCGCTCTGGTCTCCGAGAACGAGTGCGGCTGGCACGTTGAGCCCCTGCAGGCATCGCTTCATCTCATCCAACTGACTGGATTTTGTCAACCAGCGGCGGTCGATTGCGATTAGGCAGGTGGCGTTGTTCAACACCGCCAATCGAACCTCGTCTTCAACTTGAGCGTCGAACGGCAAGTGCCCTGGTGCAGCACCCACCCAGATGCCAGGCGTGAGAATTCGGTCCGCTCCTGCTGAGCGTTGTTCATCCAACCACTGAAGTGGGTCAATACTGAATTCACGCTTGTCGTACGCCATCCCGTCGAAGATGACCGTGCCGCTCCAGCCAACCTCCCGAAGACCTCGCACCGTACTCGGACCCTTGACACCGGCCACGACAACTGCATCACTCTGCTCGGAACACGCTCGGATCCGCTCCGCATTCCGTCCACCCACGTAGAACGAAAACGTCTCCCTAAGCGTCCTGGGCAGAGATGCGGTTGACATGGTCATTGGAGGTCCCCTAACTCTCCACCGTCACGTGTAAACGAACGCGTGGTATGGATCCGCGGAGCAGTCCCCAATCCTGGCGCTCGCGCTGAATCCGACCGATTACGAAGCTTGGGTGAACTCGGAAACGCTGCGCAATCTGAAGGATCTCGACTGGGGAAGGGCGACCTTCGGGCAGGCGAAGATCCGCCGGCAGTATCCAATCCGCAGCCTGTTGATTGGCCGCCTGTTCAGTTCCCTCGAGTCCCGTCGACGTGACTATGTCCTCATCCATTCGGATGCCCCCATCATCTAAGTGACCCAAGCAGACGTGGGCAAGTTCGTGAAGCAACGTAAATACGTAGCTATCCATTCGGTCAAACCGGCTGGTTAGACCGATGACTGGGCCGCCTCTCTCGCTCTGCATTACTGCACCATCGAGCTTGCTGGACTTGAGGGGAAGCAACGTCACCAAGACAACTCCGACATCGGCGAGCCATGAAGAAAGCTCGCTTAAATCATCTGGATCGTGAATACGATGCACCAAATCCTCCGCCAACGCTTTGGTGGCATCGATATCGAAGGTCGGCACCTCACGGTCTACTGCGAGCTTTCGAAGTTGTGCCAGCCACGCGACCTGTTGAATCGAGAAGGTCACATCGGCGTTTGCTCGACGAGCAGCCACGGCAAACTGAGGTTCACCGCCCAGATCTGAGATTCCGAGGAAAGACGTGACCGCGGACTCGAGAACGTCAAGGTCGTCGGTATCTGGCAACCATCCACGCTTCCGCAACTCCGCTACCGGTACACGAGAGCGAAGTTGCGAGCGCCGCGCCACGTCAGAATTCGTTGGCCGATTGGACTTTGCCTCATAGAGGTTGAACCTCGTCTGCAAATTGGTCCACAGTTCCGCGCTAGTACCAAGTGCTTCGCCCAGGGCAATCGCAGTATCGGGCATGATCTGCTTTCGCCCGTTCAAGATCTCCGACACCGCCTGCGCCGGGCGGCCGAGAATCTCCGCGAATTCCTTGGCGGTCCATCCCCGGGCCTCCAGTTCGTCTCGCAAGTACTCACCCGGAGGAAATGCTTCAGCTCGAGTAAAGGTGCTCGTCATATTCTCCTCCCCTCGCTTAGTGGTAGTCGACGACTTCGATGATGACAATTTGCTGTTCCCCTTCGACGGTCGCCAGCAGAAAGACAAGCCGCCACTTCTGGTAAATCTGCAATGAATACTGACCGTTGCGATCGCCCTTGAGCTTCTCGAAGTGCAGTGACTTCATGGCGCGGAGGTCTCGTTCGTCGTTCGCTTCTTGCACTATTCCGAGAACCTTGCGATACGAACGAAGGAGTTCGGTCCCAAAGCGTGGCGTACGGGAGCCCGGCTCCTCGTAGAGCCGTCGCAACCCATCGTCCTGGAACTCGATCCTCATGATCCTTATTCATCACCCATCGCATGAACTAACAGTACCACATTTTGAAAAAGACAATTCACCCTACAGGTGAAGACTGTATCACGTAGTCGGCGGTGCGTTCTCGCTGACGACGCATGGACCGGAGCTCGCAGCCCTGACCACGGACCAATTCGTTCAGTCGTGCCATCGTCGCCAGGGTCTATTGCCGGCCACGCTCACCCCGACACTGTTCGAACCATGAAGCCCATCAACGAACGAGACCAATCCAGGAAGACTCCACCCGAGGCACTGGTCCTTTATTTCATGCTCGGCATCATGGCGTTAGGCATTGTCTACCTGTCCGTTGGACTCATCTTTTTTAATTGAAGAGGATCTTTTGAAACTGAAGCGGACTTCGTCTAGGTCGTCAAGCAAGAGCAGGGATGCAAATACAGCAAGAAACGCCTGGGCTCCTTGGTACGCACTCCGACCCACAATCTCTCCCGGCGATACAAAGAGCAAACGGGTGCCTCTGGCACAGGTAATTTTGTTCAAAGTAATGCAAGCAAGTTGGTGTGCGCGGCTATCTGCCTGAACTCCGACCGCTAAACCGATGACTACAGCGAGTAAGAAAACGAGAATGACGAACACGAAAAGTGTCTTTCGACGCTGGCTCGTAGAAAGTCTTTTTCGCAGGACAAATGCCCTGTCTGCAGCTGGCACGGCGATTCCGAAACCAGCAAGAGGCGCCGCGACTTTGTCCCATCCAACGATTGCGCCGTAGTGAAAACCCATACAAAGAAGAATCAGATATGCGGCGGCGAGGAAGAAAACTAAACAGGCAAGGACCCTTCTGCCGGGCACCATCTGAAACCAGAATTCCACTCTTTTCCTATCGCCTTAGATTTTCCGCGTTCGACGAGTTCGTTCGTGGCGCAATTAGCTAGCCAATCTGCAACAGTCTTCTCGCACGTGCTACCCCGATGATGGTCGAAGATTGATCAGCCCTCGTGGATGCTTTCGCCTCGTTGTTGCTGACTGCGTTGTGGTTGTTGGGGCGAGAAGCAAAGCGCTGGTACGCGACGCCGGCGACCGTTCGGGTGCCGTTTCGCACTGCGAAACTGGACGCGTGACCAAGTAGTGGACACGTGACAGTCCAGACCGGACTTGGTCTTCTGCCCAAGGGCTCCGAACTAAATCCTCTCAGGGACAGACAATCTGCTCGAAATCAACCAAGATCTCCACTAAACGCCGAATCCCGATGTAGCAGAGCAACTTGGTGTGTTACTTCCGCTTAATCTCACCGGAGACTCAGACGGGGGCTGAATCGGGTGGAGGGTCCGCCTCGTGAGGGACTGCAAGGCGCTCACCCTCGATACGTCGCCGAGACCACACGTTGGGGACAGGAAGGTTGGTGTTGACGATGATCACACCGACGAGTGACGGGTACCGCGGGTCGTCGAGTCCGTGCAGGCGCGGCTTCAGCCAGTCAACGTAGTTGTCGATGACGCCGGGCGGTGCCTCCTTGCGGCTGTGGTCCAGTACCACGAGCACCGAGAGTTGACTGCCCCGTCCCACGCCGTACTGGGTGGGCTGTCCAAGGTAATGGAAGCAGTAGTCGATGGTCACCGGGGCACCACGAGAGACCTTGAGTTCGGCGATGACGTCATCGTGAAGAAGATCATCGAAACCACCCGCCACGGCATCGCGGCGAGTGAGGCGCCCCTGCAATTCGGGGTCCGCGCGCAACAGCCGTTCGAGTTCGTTGTGGAACTGTCCCTCCGTGACCTTCGATCCGCGTCCGAAAGTCTTCTCGAACATGATGACCTGGGAGGCACGAACACTCGCGGCGAACAATCGGCAGAACGCCCGCACATCCTCAGTGTCAAAGTCGGGCGAGTCGAGCACGCCGAACATGGTGAGCAGTCGATTGTCAGTCTGCTCGTGTTCAGTGAGAGCATCGCAACTGGGGTCGAAGGGCCGCAAACGAAGGCGCTGTAGCCCGACCACCTCGATCATCTGGTCCTGCCCATTGCCCAGAAGACGCACCTGGAGTGGGCAATCGAGGGCCGGTCCGAGGATCGGCTGATCGACAGCGCAGTGCAACGGCTCTTCCCCGGTCAAGGTGATTCCATGCTCGTCGATGTCGCCATCGCCTAGGGAGAACTCGTAGCGCGGGAGCGCGAGTGCGTCCCGCCCGAGTGTCGTCACGGGCTCGACGATGCAAGTTTCGGCCCACTCCGGAACCGCGAGCAGCCGCACGGTCATCCCGAGGTGGTAAAGCTCGCCTCGGCGAAGTACGAGAATGTCGGTCACCGGGACACCTCGCATCGTGGCTACACACACTGCCCGTGGCGGCTCTTCGCGTTCAGTTGACGGATGATCAAAGCCGAGCCGGCGCGGAAGAAGACTCGTTCCAACGAGTGATAGGGGAACGGGAGTGCAGCCCAGCCGCTGCCATGCCACCTGGGCGGCTCCGGGTTCGGCCACGTTCTCTACCTCAGCGAGGAACTCAACAAGTCCGTCGGGAATGACGGTGCCGCCTGCCTCGGTCAATTCGGAACCGAGGACCTGGGCTTGCCGTTGTGCCGCCTGAAGCAGAGCCGGCGCCTCCCCTAAGACGGCTCGGACGGCGCCATCGAAGCGGAACAAGAGAACGGCGATCTGCCACGCACGGGCAATCCACCCACGCTGGGTCCCCGATGCGTGAACCGAGGAGACGCTCTGTAGAAGTGCGACGGCGCCCTCCAACTCATCGGCCGCCATCGTCGGCTCAGGCACCGCGGGAGCGAGCAGGACCCGAGCCGCCGTGGCGGACGCCAGTGCGCCATCAAGGGTGGAACGAAGCTGTCCCTCCTTGACACCATTAGCGACGGACGCTTCGACGCCAGCGACCGCCGCGAGCACGGCGTCAGTGAGCGTCACCAGTGCGTCAGCAGCGAGCGGCCCTTCGACGAGTCGCTGGGCCAACTTGGCGGCGCCGGCGATGGTGCCTGCCAGCCGTCTTCCGGGAGCGCCTTCGTCACCTGGAGGCTGCCGTGTCTCGACATCCCCGGCGATTTTGAGGGCATCGGCCCAGCGCCCTGCCGCTTGGAGTAGTTCCACCGGCTCGAGCGCTCGCCACGGATGCGAAGTGCCGTGGACAGTACTCAGCGGCTCGATATCGACAAGAGCGATGCCAGCGAGGAGCTGCGGCCGGTCCATGAGCACTTGGAGCAATGGCTCGCGGCGCTGGTTGTAGTAGTCGACCAACTCGGGGCTGGCGGCGGTGGCGAGCGCCATCTTGACCCATGCCTCGTGGTGGCGCAACTCAACAGGCCACCATGACGTGAGGAGACGCTCCCGGTCGTACGGGTCGCAGCGGTCGACGTAGGACAAAGCGACGCCGTGCCACGCGGTGATCTGTGATTCGTCGTCAAGTTGTCGGGCAAGCGACCGAAGAGCGCGGATTGCTGAAGCCACGACGCGCGGTTCGGGCGACTGCGCCTCAGCGTAGGTCCCCAACCAGGCGTGAACGAGCAGAATCAGCCGAGGCGCCGATTCGGCCGGGAGATGAAGTTGGGGAATCTGCGTCAACATCTTGCGGTGGACGACGACATGGCTGTCTTCAAGAAGCGGCGAGGCGAGTTCGGTCAGTTCAGTGGGGAGCGAGTCGGCGACGCGTGCGCAAGCTACCCAGAGATCAATGCCTGCACTACGAACCACTTGGTCAGCGTCTAGCAGGGCAGTAAAGGTTATAGGCAAGATGTCCCGCAACAATGCTGGTGCGACTGCATCCTCCAGGACGTCGAGCATGGTCGTTCGGACGGCACGGTCATGGCCTTCGTCCCCGGTTGTCGCCGAGAAGAGAGCTTGCACCGAGGTGAGCACGGCCACGGGGCTGACCGCCGCAGTGCGCCCCACGGCAGCCGCCAACCGTCGTCGACGGGTGGTACGTCCAATCCGACGCCCCTCTCGCTCAAGTGCGACGATCGTCGAAGGTGCTGCGGTCTCGATTAGGGAGGCGGAGATGTGAACAACCGGTGAACAGAGGCCGAGAATAGTTGCAAGCAGTTCGTCAATATGGATAGCGACGGCATCGGGTATCTCGCGGGCCAGCCCTTCAAGATGGTCGGCGGAGCGGTCGGCCGCCTCATCGCCCCAGTCGCCACCGGCTCGCCTGACCGCGAAGCTGATCGCTTCAGAAGTCGCTCGAACCGAAGCGTTCCAAGGTTCGCGGAATCGCTGAAGGTACCGGGGCACGCGTGACAACTCATCCTTGACTTCTTGATTGGCCCTCGAGGCATGCTCTTCGACAATCTGGCGGGTCAATTCTGGCTCGCCTCGCCATCCCTCGGCTAACGCGCGTGCTGCTGCGGAAGCTGGATGAGGGTTGCCAGCGTAAACCCGATCCGGACCTCGCACGCTGGCGACCAGCGGCGGGCCCAAGGTGACGATCCGGGTGGCGTCAATGACGAGCAACTCACGAGCGGCGTCGGCGCCGGCCTCTCGGGAGCGATCGTCGTCGCTTCCGAGATGGTCAGTGATCCGCGCCGTCACCGCTTGCAGGTCGACCCGTGAAGCCGCGATCAGGCCATCGGGTGAGGACGGCAACCGCCGGATAACGTGCTCTTCGACGGATGCCAGATTGATGAGTTGGTCAAGGACATTAACTAGGTCTTCGGGGTGCAACTCGGGCTCCACGAACGCCAGTAACTGGCCGGCCTCGACAGACCGCTGACGAGCGAGCACGGTGCAAGCGGCATCAAGAGCGCGGCGAGGCGGGCATCGCCCAAACCGGACGAGAGCCTCCAACGCTTGAAGGGCAGTGGCGTCAGCGGTATCTTCGGCAATCTCCACGAGGCTGTCGACCAGAACGGAGTTGAACAGTTCGGGGGCGCCCTGCACCTCGTCGAGAACACGCCGTTCGGCCCGCACTTCCTCCGCCGTCAATGGTGCCGTGCGAGGACCGGCCCGGTCGATGGCGTCGATGGCGTCACCGAGGTCCCGCACCACGTGCCCTTCGCCAGCCCGCATCTGGCGGCGCCGATCGCAGCGCTGCTCGCGGCGCAAGGCGAGTTGATCCGCCACCTCCTGCGCTGCGGCTCTTGCAGCGGCCCGCCTCGTAGCAAATTCCGCCGCCACGGTGGCCAGGTTGGGCAGGTCTCCGGTGCCATCCCGGTACTCGCAACCGAGGCAGTTCTCCTGGTAGAAGTCGATGGCGAGCTCCAGGGCCTGAAAACTCTGCATGCGCGGGGGCGGAGCATGCTCGCAGCGGACTTCCATCAATCCCATGGAGAGGTTGAGCGACGACCCAACGGTACTGTTACCGTGAACCAATTCGATGCGGGCGTGCCGGCAGTGGCGGCGCGTGAGCTCGATGGCCTCCGCGTTTGCCTGGCCCCTTGCGACGGCCTCGTCGAATTCATCCATCTGCACATTCCCAGTACACCAGACACCTGGCACGAACAGTGCGCTTCGAAGGCCCGTCGGCCCCTAGTAACAGCACGGCCAACACGTCCACATCGTCCCTGCAGGTTGGCGTCGTCGGCCTACACTCACCGAGAGATATCACCTTGACGGCGTCACAGGCGTCACCTACCATGTCGTCCGGAAATGAGCGAGGTGGTCGAAAAACCATCTCAGGAGACTCTCAAGTCCCCCCTCGCCACCACAAGTAGTCCACCACGTCGCGGGTGGCAGTGAGTGCAACGTGCGATGGTTAAGGCTCGAGTGGAAGCAAATGCAAGAATCTTGAATCGAATAGAGCGCGGCGAAGTGCGAGTAATCCTCGTCGTCTTATCGCGCCGCGTGGTTGCCAACTGCTCGCGCGGTTGGAGAACCTTCTCGCTGGATACTGAGTGGCTTGAGAGTCACTCAACATCTACTAGAGCCACTCGCGAGAGTTCTGCGATGGGGTCATTCCGACTCCGCAATTCTCTTGAGCGCTGCAAGAGTCATCGGGATTCCCTGGTGTGCAGCCATCCTGCGATCGGCAATTTGTCCAGGTGCTTCGTCACCGTAGCGCTCTTCGAATCTGGAAATTCCTTCCGGGAGAAACTCCCAGGACTCGGTGACCACGGTCCCCTCGTTCGACGAGGCGAAGGTGTAGCCCCAACGAATCCAAGTGCCGCCGACAGTGAATGCGAATTCGCGACCTGGCTCAGCCGCTACAACCTCGGAACGCGTTTCCCAGGTCCGCTCCGCAGTTTCATTACGCCCCGTGAACCAGGCGCCAACTCGAGGTGCGTCGCCCTCGTCCCACCAACAAGCCTTGCAGACGGGGCTCCACTCGCCCATTCGAGCAATATCTGCAACCATGTCGTAGAGCACCTGAGCTGGGCGCGCAATCACTATCGAGTCAGAGTATTGGAGGTCTGTCATGAGTACATTCTCTCACTATGCGGATCGACTTCACTTCGCAAGAGCGACACCGCATGGGGTGCGGGAACCCCAGTCAGTGAACCAGCGCCAATGAGAGTCGTTGTTGATTTTGTTGCTCCCACAGTTCTTTGAACTCGACCGGGTCTTCCATAACTCTTCCATAACTCTCACGATGTCGGGAAGTGTCGGGGCATCTCACCAGGTGCGTTACAAAAAGCGCTTGAGCACTGAAGAAATGCCGATCAACCCATTGCACTCGAGGCAAAGAATGGATTAGCGTCTCCACAATGGTGCTCTTGATCAGGAACTATTCGACCTCTCAGCCAAGCGGGAATCGGTGCCGCCGGGTGCGCATCCTTGACACCGACACGCGACCCTTTCAAGGTGGCGGCACGGGTTCGAATCCCGTTGGGGGTGCGACTGGTGAACTATCGCCCTCGACCTTTGTCAAGTCCCTTGTCTCTGGCGAGGTCAACCGCCAACATTCGCCACCGGTTGAC
>Ga0224557_1000537_pt1 | contig 42059 bp, 43 predicted proteins | sample 714S31014metaG_FD_180677 | JGI IMG/M metagenome (GOLD analysis project Ga0224557, IMG submission 180677) | Peat soil microbial communities from Stordalen Mire, Sweden - 717 S3 10-14 | ecosystem: Environmental > Terrestrial > Soil > Wetlands > Peat | place: Sweden: Norrbotten County, Stordalen...
TCCAGATCGACATCATGTGGGTGCCGGGCATCATCGTCGCGCGCACCGACGCCGAAGCGGCAAACCTGATCGACAGCCGCTCCGACGAGCGCGACCAGGCGTTCCTGCTCGGCGCCACCAACCTGGGCATTCCTTCCTACAAAGGCTGTTTCCTGGCGTTGGTGCGGCGCTTCTACGAGCTGGGCGTCAAGGAACTCAACGGCCACCTGCTCTACGCGCTCGCCGACGGCGAGTACGCCTTCGCCAACGCGTGGCTTGAGCGCGAAGGGATCTTGGGCCTGGTCTCCGACGCCGTCAACACCTGGCGGGAGAACGGGAAGGGCTCGATCGACGACCTGTTCGACCAGGTCGAGTCCCGGTTCGTGGCTGCCTGGGAGGACGCCGCGGGGGTGATGACCTACGGCGACGCCGTGGCAGAGCTGCTCGCATTCGGCGTGAGCGAAGACGAGCCGGCGCACATGAGCCCCGAGGAGTGGCGGAAGTTCGCCGCCCGGACGTCGCACTACGCAGCCCGGGAGAAGGCCAGGGAGCTGGGCGCGGACCCGCCGTGGGACCCCGAGCTGGCGAGGAGCCCAGAGGGCTACTACCAGATCCGTGGTGGCATACCGTATGCGATCGCCAAGTCGCTGGCGGCGGCACCTTTCGCCGACATCCTCTGGATGGAGACCAAGACCGCGGATCTCGCCGATGCCCGGCAGTTCGCCGAGGCGATCCACGCCGAGTTCCCCGACCAGATGTTGGCCTACAACCTGTCGCCGTCCTTCAACTGGGACACCACCGGCATGACCGACGAGCAGATGAAGGAGTTCCCTGAGGAACTCGGCAAGATGGGCTTCGTCTTCAACTTCATCACCTACGGCGGACATCAGATCGACGGCGTCGCCGCCGAGGAATTCGCCACCAACCTCCGGCAGGACGGCATGCTGGCGCTGGCTCGCCTGCAGCGCAAGATGCGCCTGGTCGAATCCCCTTACCGCACACCGCAAACCCTGGTCGGTGGGCCACGAAGCGATGCCGCGCTGGCCGCGTCGTCGGGCCGCACGGCGACCACCAAGTCTATGGGGGCGGGTTCCACCCAGCACCAGCATCTCGTGCAGACCGAGGTGCCGAAGAAGCTGTTGGAGGAATGGCTGACGATGTGGAGCGAGTACTACCAACTTCCGGAGAAGCTGCGGGTGCAGCTGCGCCCGCGACGCGCCGGCTCGGATGTCCTCGAACTCGGCATCTACGGCGACGGCGACGAGCCGCTCGCCAACGTGATCGTGGATCCCATCAAAGACCGGCACGGCCGCAGCATCCTGACGGTGCGCGACCAGAACACCTACGCCGAGAACCTACGTCAAAAGCGCCTGATGACGTTGATCCACCTGTGGCTGGTGCACCGCTTCAAGGCAGACGCGGTGTATTACGTGACCCCCACCGAGGACAACATCTATCAAACCGAGAAGATGAAGTCGCACGGCATCTTCAGCGAGGTCAATCAGGACGTGGGCGAGATCATCGTGGCCGAGGTGAACCGACCGCGCATCGCCGAGCTGCTCAAGCCGGACCGTGTGGAGCTGCGGAAGTTGATCACCAAGGAGGCGTAGTCGCGCGTCAGGTTTCGTGTTGTTTGCTCACGCGTAACGGCGGGTAACACCAGATGCGAGAGAGCCCAAGCAAGGACGGCGTTCGCGCTCTTCGACGGTGCGGCGAACGTCTGCGACGGCTATACCCCGTGATTCGTTTCGCAAAAGCGATGCGTGATCTCTTTGTTAAGACACAAACTTGCTCCCTAAGCCGATGGGGCCATGCTGACCTGGCCCCATCGGCTTAGCAACGATGATCCCACCTGGCCGAAAGCGAGCGGCTGATTCGGGTTATGGTTCCTTGCAACTCGACTTCCAAGGGGACTTCAATGGCGAAGCTCAGGTTCGGATACTTCATCGCCCCATTCCACCGAGCGGGCACCAATCCCACGCTCGCACTGCAGCGTGACCTTGCGTTCATCGAACATCTCGACGCGGTCGGCTTCGACGAAGTGTGGTTGGGGGAGCATCACTCGGCCGGCAGCGAGATCATCAGTTCACCGGAGATCTTCATCGGCGCTGCGTCGCAACGCGCCAAGCGAATCAAGTTTGGTACCGGGGTCACCTCGCTCTCCTACCACAACCCGCTGTGGGTCGCCGACCGGCTGATGCTGCTGGATCACCTCACACACGGCCGAGTGATCGGCGGCGTCGGTCCGGGCTCACTACCGTCGGATTCCGCGATGATCGGGCTGACTCCCACCGACACCCGCGAGCTGCTCGAGACAAACCTCGACATCGTCGTCCGGCTGCTGGCGGGGGAGACGGTGAGCGCCAAAACCGCCACACACCAGTTGGTCGACGCTCGTTTGCAGCTTGCCCCGTACTCCGACGGCGGAATCCCCCTCGCGGTGGCCGCCGTCGCCTCGCCGACCGGTGCGCGGCTGGCCGGCAAGCACGGCATCGGACTACTGTCCATTGGGGCGACGCTGACCATCGAAGGCTTCAATGCGTTGTCCTACCACTGGGACATCGTCCAAGAGCGAGCGGCGGTCTTCGGCACGCAGGTCGACCGCAAGAACTGGACCTTGGTCAGCCTGTTCCATATCGCCGAAACAGAGAAACAGGCCCGCGAAGAGGTGAAATTCGGCATGGCGCCATGGTTCCGGTACTTCCAGAAGGTTGCCGCGTTCCCGCAGATGGAGATGCCGGGTGAGCAGATCGACGAGATGATCGACGTCATCAATAACAATGGAGCGGGCGTGATCGGCACACCCGAGCAGGCGCGGGCACAGGTGCAGCGGATCTGGGATCAATCCGGCGGCTTCGGTTGCCTGCTGCACATGGGCCACGAGTGGGCCAATCCGGCGGCGACCAAACGCTGCGCCGAATTGTTCGCCGCCGAAGTGATACCGCACTTTCAGGGCCAGGCGCAGCCGACACTGGACGCGGCGGCGCGCGCCAGCGATTTGCGGGAAGGCCTCGCGCAGTCTCAGAACGACGCCGTCGCGCACATGACCAAGAAGTATGAAGACGAGAAACGATCGACGAATCCGGCCTGAGCGGCCTGCAGTCCTACGATTTCGACTGGTGAGGAATGCCAGTAAGCATGATCTCACCGGCTCGGCGAGGTACTTCGGCGATCAATGGGAACAGGGCGCTCCGCTTGGGAATTCGTAGGTGGCGTCGGTCTCTCTGTACTGCCCTGATGACATCTCCGGCCACCTTCTCCCTGGGGAGCTTAATCCCGGCACGCAGACGGTAAGCCCGCTCGAATGATTTGGCCGTCGGCTCGTAATCCTCAGTGTGCGCCAGCATTTCGGTGAGGACGGGTCCGAGTTCCACGAGAGTCGTACGGATTGGTAACCCCCGGAAGTCGGCGCGCGACCCCGCTGTGAAGTGGGACAACGCCGCTTTCGAAGCCGAATAGATCACCAGGCCGGGGAATACGACAGAGCCTGCCCCAGAGGAGATATTGACGATGTGACCGCCGCCGCGGCGAAGCATGCGGGGGATGGCTTGCCGGCATAGTTCAGCCGGGGCAAGGTAGTTGACCTCAGTGACTTGGCGTAGTTCGTCGCCCGAAGCGTCGGCGAAGCCGCCGGGCGTGCCTAGGGCCGCGTTATTCACCAGGACGTCGATCGGGCCGGCTTCATCTTCGACCCGCTGAATGAGGGTCGCGACCTGCGTCGGGTTCGAGAGGTCAGCGGGGTGGGCTGCGCCGCCGAGCTCTGCCGCCAGCGTCTGAATCGCTTCTTCGCTTCGGGCAACGAGGGCCACAACGGCCCCAGCGCCCGCAAAGGCGTGGGCGAGGGACTCGCCGATTCCCCGCGATGCTCCCGTGATCAGCACGCGCTTTCCCCGCAAGTCCATTCTCGGGAACCTACGCGTGGGTGCGCCCGGTTTTAAGCGCCGAGCCGCCCGGATGAGCTCATATACCCGCGACAGCCACTTCTCAGCCAGCAGCTAGCAAAGGGGAGCAAAACATAGGTATGACCCCCATCACCCCATCCCAGGTCCACACCATCGACACGGTCGGCGCGCGGCGCCGGCAATTGCGGATAATGCAGCTAATTTTCGCTGGCGCAGCGGCGGTCGCCATGCTGGCGCTCTTCGACGTCGCGCGACCCGATACGACAGGACCGGTGCTGAATTCCGCATCGGTGCGCCTCGCGGACGCGACCATACCCGCGCCGGCCAGCGGCCCGTCCCGCCTGCCATTCCCGCAGACCCCACCGAACCTGGCCGGCGGTGGCTTTGCGGCCGACGACGGCAACGACCAAGCCCAACAGCAGGAGCAGCAGGCGCTGCAGCAGATGCAACAGTCCGAACAACAGGCCGAAGAACAGAACGAGGCGGCCCAGCAGCAGGCTCAGCAAGCTGAGCAGCAGGGTCAATGGGTCGAGGACCACCCCGGCCCATAGTTTTGTTTCGAAGCGTGGCGGCCGCTCGGTGCGGCCGCCACGCACCATGTTAAATGCTATGCGCTGCTGGCAGATTCGCGCTCGGCCGCCTTGACTAGGCGGCTGACGATGAACTTGATCGCCCCGCCCAGCGAGGCCCGCATCACTGGACCCGTCCCAGGAACTCCTTCGATAAACGTGCCCGCCCAGCGGATGTCGGTGCCGCCCGTCGCAGTCGGCGTAAAGACAACTTCGCTGTAGTAATCCTTCGCCGGGGTTGCGGGTGCAACCAGCTTGTAGCCGTGGCGGCGGTCCTGTTCGTACACCACGATCTCTTCTTGTACGAACATGGGCCACATCCCGATCTTGCGAACGGCGCCGACGCCGTCGGGTGGCGGGTCACCCTGCCGTGCCCAACTCGACTGGACGACCATCGGCTTGCCCCAGCGCGACCAGTCGGCACCGTCGGCGACAAGCCGGAACAACGTCGCGACAGGTGCGCTACTGGTGCGGTTGATCTCGAACGAAAACTTCCGACCTGACATGCCGCGTACCCTACCGCGGGCCAAGGGTTAAGCCCAGCGTCGACTTGTTGCGCCTAGAAGCCCGGATCCGCACAACGAGTCGACGTTCGGCGCCCGCGACGGGTCTTAGACTGTGGGTTATGAATCACGGTTCCCGGCAGGATTCCGTGGCTCCAAAAGGCCTGCTACGGATCGAGGATTGCCTGGATGCCAGCGGCGCCATTGTGATGCCTCCAGGCACCACGCTGATCTCTCTGATCGAACGCAACATCGCGAATGTCGGCGACGCGACGGCGTATCGCTACCTGGACTACGCGCGGTCTGAGGGGGACGCCGTCGAGGTGACCTGGTCCCAATTGGGTGTCCGATTGCAGGCGATCGCCGCGCGCGTGCAACAGTTCGCTGATCGCGGTGACCGGGTTGCGATCCTCGCGCCGCAGGGCATCGACTATGTTGCCGGGTTTTACGCAGCAATCAAGGCCGGGGCTATCGCAGTACCGCTGTTCGCACCCGAATTGCCGGGTCACGCTGAACGTCTCGCCACGGCGCTTCGCGATTCGGAGCCGACGTTGTTGCTCACGACAACTGGCGCGAAAGACGCCGTCGAGAATTTCCTCACCACCCACCCACAGCTGCGCAGACCACACGTCGTCGTCATCGACCAGATACCCGCCTCCGCAGGGGAACTGTTCGCCCCTGTCAACGTGGACGTCGACGCGGTTTCCCACTTGCAGTACACCTCAGGCGCAACGCGACCTCCGGTCGGCGTCGAAGTCACCCACCAGGCCGTTGGCGTCAACCTGGTGCAGATGATCCTCGCGATCGACCTGCTCGATCGAAACACCCACGGCGTCAGCTGGTTACCGCTCTACCACGACATGGGCTTGTCGATGATCGGCTTCCCTGCGGTCTATGGCGGTCACTCCACGCTGATGTCGCCGACCGCGTTTGTCCGCCGGCCACAGCGGTGGATTCATGCGTTGAGCGACGGCTCGCGTGAGGGCAATGTGGTGACCGCAGCGCCAAACTTCGCCTACGAGTGGGCCGCACAGCGCGGATTACCTGCGCAAGGCGACGACATCGACCTCAGCAATGTGGTGCTGATCATCGGATCCGAGCCGGTCGGCATCGACGCGGTTACCGCGTTCAATAAAGCGTTCGCGCCCTACGGATTACCGCGCACGGCGTTCAAGCCGTCGTACGGCATAGCGGAGGCGACGTTGTTGGTCGCGACCACCGACCACAACGCTGAAGCGACTGTCGCCTATCTCGATCGGGAACAGCTGGGCGCCGGCCGCGCGATACGCGTTGCCGCCGATTCGCCCAATGCCGTCACGCAGGTGTCGTGCGGTCACCCAGCCCGCAGCCTGTGGGCTGTAATCGTCAACCCCGATACCGGCGCCGAGCTGCCCGACGGCGAGGTCGGTGAGATCTGGTTGCAGGGCAACAACATTGGTCGCGGCTACTGGGGCCGCCCGGAAGAAACCCGGCTGGCGTTCGCCGCCAAACTGCAGTCTTCCCTAGGGGAGGGCAGCCGCAGTGCGGGATCGGCGGTCAAGCGCGCATGGCTGCGTACCGGCGATCTGGGCGTGTATCTCGACGGTGAGCTCTATGTCACCGGCCGGATTGTGGATCTGATAACTATCGCCGGCCGTACCCACTATCCGCAGGACATCGAGACCACCGTCGCGGAGACCTCGCAGATCGTGCGACGCGGATACGTCACGGCGTTCTCGGTACCGGACAAAACCGGCCAGCGCCTGGTGATCATTGCCGAACGTGCCGCTGGCACAAGCCGTGACGATCCCCAGCCGGCGATCGAGACGATCCGCGAAGCCGTATCAAACCGACATGGTCTCGGCGCCGCCGACGTGCGTCTCCTACCAGCGGGTGCTATCCCGCGCACCACTAGCGGCAAGCTCGCTCGCCGGGCCTGCCGCTCGCAATACCTCAGCGGCTCGTGGCCCATCGACTAGCGGTGACGGTTTACCCGCCGCCGCCGCCCCCGCCGTCGCCCGCGTAGTAATAGTCACTGTCGTCGGTCGGGTCTGCGGTCACTGTGACGGATGAGTGTGTGGCTCCGAGAAAAGCGCCCACTTGCGCCCCGAATTGCGTGAGAACCGCCAGCGTAAGAATCAATGCGGCCACGAAGGCACGCAAAGATCTAAATCGTGGACGGTCGCTAGGCGTGGTATCCATCGTGAATTTACCTCCTGATTGCCCCGTTGGAATCTGCCCGAAACGCTACGCCCGTATCAAGTCGCGGCTCTATCGTCAATCCCGGGGCGCAACAAGAATTTAACGAATGCGCAGCGCCTGTTACGTTGAGCATCCCTGCCTTGATCCGCCCGTCGACTCGCTGGCTCCGGTGGTACCGCCGGCATGAGCGGCCCCGCCTGATCCCCGTCGTGGCGCGTCCCCGCCGCATGTGACGAAGACGTCGCTTCGACCGGGCCGCTGGTGTGACCCGCATGCAACGATGATCGGTGACGCCGGACGCCGCGGCGTGCTTTTCCGGTCGCTGGAGACGGCACGCCTGGCCGTGGTGCCCGTCACACGGATCGGTCTGGGCGTCCCCTAAACATGGGCGAAGATGCGGATGACGCAGCGGGGGAACGAGATCACGTACGACAGTGTGCGACGCGTGCCACGGCGTGGGCTGCGCAGCCGACTGACCATCACCATCGGGGACCTTGTCGAGCCGACGCCGCTGGAGGTCTGGCTCACCGCCCGGTGGGGCGCGCACACACGGAAGGCCGGCCGCAAGTGGTGGGTGCCGAATGAGCACGAACCGTGGCCGATGCGCGCCGCCGAGATCGTGGAATTGAGAGACCAGTTGGTGGACGCGAGCGGCGTGCAGCTCGCGGGCGATCGTTTGCGCGCCCTCGTTTCACCCGGAGTGCGCACCCGATTCGGTCGCCCGTGTCTGGTTCGATGACTTGTAGCCAATCAGGGACAGGTGTATCCGCCATCGATCACGATGTCCGAACCCGTCATGTAGCTCGATGCCTCGCTGGCCAGATACACGTACAGACCGGAGAGTTCTTCGGGCCGGCCCATCCGGCCGAGCGGTATTTTCGGCTCCCACTGCGCGTGGTAGTCGGCCAAAGGTTCGACGAGTTCGGTGCGGATATAACCGGGACTGACGCTGTTGACCCGGATCCGGTGCGGTGCGAGCTCCACGGCCATCCCCTTGGTCAGGTGAATGACCGCGGCCTTGGAGGCGCAGTAGTGGCTCACGTGTTGGGGGATGTTGATGATATGGCCGGACATCGAGGCGGTGTTGATGATGACCCCGCCCCGGCCCTGTTCGACCATCGCCCGGGCCGCGGCTTGCGCGGTAAGAAAGACGCCCGTGACGTTGGTGTTTTGGATGCGCTGAAACTCTTCGGGCGCCATGTCCAGCATCCCCGCCACTGAGACGATCCCGGCGTTGCATACGGCGATGTCGATCCCACCCAGCTCGGCGATCACCTGGTCCACCATGCTCGTCACCTGGTCGGGTTGGGTGACGTCGCAACGGATCGGCACGACTCCGGCACCGGTCGCCGTCGCCAGCTCGTCGGCGACCTTGCGCAAAGCTTCGGAATTCCGCGCCGCCACGGCTACTTGGGCCCCGGCTTCCAGATATGCCTGTGCCACCGTCTTGCCGATACCGCTGGATCCGCCGGTCACCAAGGCCGTCTTGCCGTGCAAATCGAACAAGTCCAACACGCTCATGTATGCGTTACCTCCTGGCGATCGAGTGCGATCTAGTGTGTCCGCTATGGGCAAGTTCACCAAAGCCGACATCGAGCAGGCCGTCGACCACTACACAGCCGTTGCGGAAGGGTGCAGCGCCTCGGGCGACTGGCGACCTTTCGCGGATCTATTCACCGAGGATGTCGTCTACATCGAGCACCATTACGGGGTCTTTCACGGTCGCGAGGCGGTGCGGGACTGGATTGTGGCGGTGATGGCGCCGTTCCCGCACATGCGGTTTCCGTCGGACTGGATCGCCTACGACGATGACAATGACGCGGTCGTCATTATGATCAAGAACCTGCTCGACCACCCGACCGACCCGAGCGGTGAGCCGTTCTGGTTCCCGAACTGGACTCGGCTCGTCTACGCCGGCAACGGCCTGTTTTCCAGCGAGGAAGACATCTACAATCCGAACCGCGACGCGCCGGGCGTGGTCGGCGCCTGGCTGCAAGCCGGTGGTCAGCTCGCCTCGGACCAGATCCTCCAGCCCAACGCCTAGCTGGCCCGGACGAGCGACCTCGTCCGATTATGTAGGCGTGAAAAGCCTCAACGCAGAGGCGATCTTCTCGATTGACTGCTGTTCGCCGGTCGCCACGTCGAGCACCAACCGCTCAGCCGCATCGACGTCAAACGCGTGCGCCAGTTCAACGCCGTTGATCGCGAGGAACGTCCACGCCGCAGCCCATGCCGTGCGCTTGTTGCCGTCGACGAATGCGTGATTGCGCGCCACAGACTGCATCAGCGCAGCGGCTTTGGTGTACACGTCGGGATAGGCGTCAAGACCGAACACTGTCGCGCGCGGCCGGGCAACAGCAGAATCGAGCAACCCGTAGTCGGCCACCTCGGGGACCATGCCGAGGGCGGCGGCCCCGGCGACCAAGACGTCGTCGCGGTCGAGATATTCCGTCACAGATCGCGTAGCCGCTTGTTCAGGTCGGCCGATCGCTTCGCGATGAGCTGGGCGGCGGCGGCGACATTCTTCTTGTGGCGGTCTGCGCGTTCCAAGGCAGCGTCGTGGACGAAGGACTTCAGTGACTGCTCCGCCTCATCGGCGGCGGAGCGAAGGATGCCCAGTTCATCGTCGTCGAATGGCACGTTGAGGGCTGGCATGCATCAATGGTACCATTGGAGGTACCATGCTTGGTACCTCAGCGCAAAGAGTGATCGCCTTAGGTTTGCGACGCCGAAAAATAAATCGCGGCGGTACTTTTCGTGTCGTGTGCGTGGTTTATGTGTCGCGACACAGCCGCCGCGTTGACCCTAGAACTTTCAAGCGGGCAGTTGTCCGATTGCCTCTCTCAGGCGAAAGCTTTGCGGCACTGGTCCGGCGAGACGCCGACGCGTCGAATGAAGTTGCGCCGCATGGTTTCCGCGGTACCGAAGCCGCAGCGGGCGGCGATCGCCACCACGGTGTCCTCGGTCTCCTCCAACTGCCGGCGCGCGGCTTCGGTGCGAATCCGTTCGACATAGTGGCCCGGCGCCTCACCGACCTCGTCGGTGAACACCCGGGTGAAATGGCGCGGGCTCATCGCCGCCCGCCGCGCCAGCTCGCCAATGCTGTGTGCGGCGCCCGGTTGCGCCTCGATGGCGCACTGGACCTCACGGATGGGGGTGCGTTTGGCTCGCGGCATCCATACCGGCGCCGCGAATTGGGTCTGCCCGCCGGGGCGGCGCAAATACAGCACCAGCCAACGGGCGACCGTCTGCGCGATCTCGGTGCCATGGTCGTCCTCAACCAGTGAAAGCGCGAGGTCGATGCCCGCGGTGACGCCCGCGGCTGTCCAAATCGTCTCCGAGCTGCGCAGGAAGATCGGGTCGGCATCGACGTCGATGGCGGGAAACTGGCGGGCCAACCTCGCAGCAAAGGCCCAATGTGTGGTGACCCGGCAGCCGTCCAGCAGCCCCGCCTCGGCCGCGAGAAATGCGCCCGTGCAGGCGGTGGCGACGCGGCGGGCGTTGGCAGCGACGGCTTTGATCCAGGCGACGAGCTCGGGATTGGAACGTGCGGCGTCCACGCCGTTGCCGCCGGGCAGCACGACGGTGTCGATGGTGTTTGAAGGGTCGCTCGGGTCCGGCAGCGGAACCCCCACAAACGCCAGGCCAGTGGCGGTGGAGATCGGTTGTCCGTCGATCGAGCCCACGACGACGTTGTATCCGCCGTTGGTCAGCAGCGATGCGCTGGCAAAAACGTCGTGCGGACCTACCAAATCGAGCGCCTGAACGCCCGGAAAGCCGACGATAACCACCTTCCGATTCATGCACTCAGTGTCGGCCAGACCGGGCCGTGGCGTCTACGTCGGGTACCCCACGATTTAGGACATCGAGACCTGGCCCAAGGCTTCCCGGTCGGGCTTGGCAGACTGTGCCCATGGCACACATAACTTTGCGCGGAAACGCGATCAACACTGTCGGCGAGCTTCCTGCCGTCGGATCTAAAGCCCCAGCCTTCAGTCTGACCGGCGCCGATCTAGGCGCGGTCACCAGCGAGCAGTTCAGCGGTAAGCCCGTGTTGCTGAACATCTTCCCGTCGCTGGACACGCCGGTGTGCGCGATGAGCGTGCGCAAGTTCAACGAGCGCGCCGCCGGCGGTGGTGCGACCGTGGTGAACGTTTCCAAGGATCTCCCGTTCGCGCAGAAGCGGTTCTGTGGCGCCGAGGGCATCGAGAATGTCACGACGGCTTCGGCGTTCCGGGACAGCTTCGGTGAGGACTACGGCACCACGATCGTGGACGGTCCGATGGCCGGACTGCTTGCTCGGGCCGTGGTGGTGATTGGCGCCGACGGCAACGTCGCCTACGCGCAACTGGTGCCCGAGATCGCTGAAGAGCCGGATTACGACGCGGCGCTGGCGGCGCTGGGCTGACCTCAGGGCGGCCCCAGTCGATCCGTGGTCGCGGCAAGCACCTCGCGGCACCCGATCCACATCTGCTTGATGATGTCGGCGGCCGGCGGGATGTCTTCGATCCTGCCGGCCACCTGCCCGGTGTTTGCGACGCTGGCGTCCATGTCGCCGTCAAAATAGAGCCGCTGGACCCTTTGCAGAGCCGCACCACCTTCGTCGAAAGACGCTGATTCATCGATCTTCTCGGCGGCCCGCGTCCGGATGACACGCATCATCCGTTTGCCGTCGAGGGGGAGTAGCACTGTGGATGTTTCATCGGCGTGGACCACCGCCTGCTTGAGGTTGTCGTGTACCGGGGAATCCGCCGAGGCCAACAACCGGGTGCCCATCTGCACGCCCTCGGCGCCGAGCACCATTGCGGCAGCCATCGAGCGGGCGTCGCAGATCCCTCCGGCAGCCACGATCGGTACGTCGACATGAGCCGCGACCAAGGGCAGCAACACCATGCTTGACGCCCCGAATCGGTTCTTGAAGCCGCCGCCCTCGACGCCCTCGACGACGAGCCCGTCGACTCCGGCGTCGACGGCCTTCTTGGCCGAGGCCAGCGTGCCCACCACGTGAAACACGGTGATACCCGCATCGTGCAGCCGGTCAGTGAATAGCGAGGGGTCACCGGCCGAAGTGGTGACGAACCGAATGTCGTTGGCGACGAGCAGGTCCACGACGGCCGGGTCGCGGTTCATGATCAGCGCGATGTTGGCGCCAACGGCACCGTCGGTGAGGTCGCGTACCCGTCGCAGGTCGGCGCGACCCTGATCGGAGGTGGTCTCGATGATTCCTAGCGCGCCGGCATTCGACACCGCCGCCGCGAGCCGGGCCCCGGCGATGTAGGTCATCGGCGCCTGAATGATCGGGATGTCGATCTGCGCGAGTTCACAGATCCGGTTGGGTGCGCGACCAGCGCCGCTGGTGGTCATCGGCCGCGTGGGTCGACAAGGTCACGGAAGCTGGCCGCCGGAAAGACATCTGCACCCAGGCTCTGGACCCGATCGCTGAGCGCCTTGTCCGATGTCACGACGCGGATTTCGTGCGGTGCAGCGTCGGCCTGGACAAGCCGGATGATCTCGTCGTCGGCGGAGTTCGCGGCTGCCCTGGGCGCATGCGCTACTTCGACCACCGAAGAGGTGATAAGGGTCGACGGCGGCCGCTCAAACACCACGGTCACTGTGTCTGTTTGGTCTGGTTGGCCTGACGCCCAGCGGTCGAGATTCGCTATCAGCGTGGCCATGGCGCGGCCACGGTCCTTCCACCAGCCGTCCGGGCGGCTTCCGATCACGTTCATGCCGTCGACGATCCATCGCACAAGCCAAGGTTAGGGCCCCTCGTCTCAGCGTGCGGCTCGGATTTGGGCCGGTGTTCGACGCTTGAGGCGGCTAAGGACCCGGGTCATGTGCGCTTGGTGGGCGAAGCCGACCTGTTGGGCGATGTCGGCAATCGGGGCGTTGGTGCTGCGCAAAAGGTCAGCGGCGTGATCGGCGCGAGTACGACGACGGTGGCAACGGTGTCAAGCACGAGAGGTCTCCCACCCAGATATCGAGTCGAGTACGGTCACCGGTATCAGTGTTCCCGCTGATGCGGTCGGAACAAACGATGATGGGACGCCAATGACGTCGTTAGCTGACACCGATGATCGGGTCGTTGCGCTGGCTCGCGGAATGCGGGACCTGGTACAGGCCGAGGCCGCCGAATCCGAGCGGATGCGCACACTGACCCCCGCGATTGTCAACGAGATGTGGGCCAGCGGGTTGATGTCCTCCTTCAACCCGGTCGCGGCCGGTGGTGTCGAACCGTCATTCACCGAGATGATCGAGACGTGGATCGAAATGGCCTGGCAGGATGGCTCATTCGGGTGGATCGGCATCGCCAACCTGCCGTCGTCCTTCGCCGCGGCGGCCTACCTGCCCGACGAGGGTTTCGCCGAGGTGTTCACCGCGCACGATAACCGGGTCACCCTGGGCGGCCAGTTCTTCCCGAACGGGCAGGGCACGGCCGTCGACGGCGGCTATCTGCTGAACGGATCGTGGAGCTTCGGTTCAGGCACCGGTCACTCCGAGTACGTCGCGGCCGGCTTCCTGCCGATCGACAACGGCGAGATGCGCTGGGTCAGCGAAGGCCTCCCCGACATGCAGGTGGCGGTGCTGCCTCGGGAAGAGATCAACTTTAAAGACGGCTGGCACGTTCAGGGGCTTAAGGGAACCGGATCCTACGACTACAGCGTCGAGAACGTTTTCGTCCCGAAGAGCCGCACCTTTGGACTGTTCGTCCGCGAGCCACACCGCGGCGCCTCGCCGGCCACCCGCATGGGCATGATGCCGGTCACCGCAGCCGGTCACGCGTCATGGGCGCTGGGGGTGGCCAAGAGCATGCTCGACGATGTCCAGGAACTGGCCGCCACGAAATATCGGATGAGTGACATGGAGTCATTGGCCAGTCGCCCGACATTCCAGAAGGGGCTCGCGCACCACCGCGCAAGCTGGCGCGCCGCTCGTCTTCTGGTGCTCGACGCGTTCACCACGGCCGAGGCCGCCGTGGCGGCGGGGGAGGACCTCACCCCGGCTTTGCGGGCCGACATGCGGGTGGCCGCCGTCTACGCGACCGACACCGCCCGCAGCTGTGCCGAGTGGGCCCATCTGGTCGCGGGAACCAGCTCGATCCGCGAGGGCAGCCGACTCGAACGCGCCTTCCGTGATGTGTACACGGGAACCCAACACGCCTTCATCAGCGAGAAGGTCGCGATCGACGCGGCCCAGATTTGGCTGGGCATCATCGAAGACCAGCCGGGCCTGTGAATCCGGCCTCCGGGCAGCAGGTTATATGAGTTGCTCGCCAGATTGCTGGTCGTTGGCTTGCTGATCGTCAGACTCGTCGCGGGTGCTTTGATCATCCCCAGCCAACGTCGACGCCGCCGCCGGTCCGGCAGCTGCGCCCGCTGATGCGCCGCCCTGGCCCAACGAGCTGACTGCGCTGAGCGGCGCGGTGCCGACGCCCAGCGCCGTTGACGCGGCGTTCGCGACGGCAGGGATTGTGGTGGAAGGGTTCGATGCCGCGACCCCCTCGATCAAATTGGCCATCAACGGCGTGCGGGCGGCCGACCCAAGTGCGCCGGGCAGCGTCTGCGCGCGCGCCAGTCCGGCACCGACGCTCGCTCCGGCAGCGAACGCCTGATTGGAGATTTGACTGGCACTGGACAGCACAGTGCCGGCAGCCTCACTGTCGGCCCGCTCGTACCTGCGGGCGATGTCGATCAACGCGGCACCCGCCTGCATCAGTTCTTGTTGAGCCGCCGCGTGGGCCTCTAGCACCGCAGCGGCCTCCGCTGCAAACGCCGCCGCGGCCTCAGCCGAGACCTCCTCGGCGCCCGCGGGCGCCAGCGCGGTCACCGACGGCGCCGCCGTCGCACTGGCGGCTAGGGCGCGGGCACCGATTTCGATTGTTTGTGCACCGATGACGGCGGCGGCCGGATCATGTGACATGGATGTCATGTACGTCCTGCTCCTGCGTAGTTGGCCGATGCACGCTGCCCGATCACTCAAATTCTACTGGCATCTACTGGCACCGCGCCCGCTCACAAGTGAGTCAAAAGCCGCTCGGCGAACGCCTCGGGATGCTCCCGGTGCATGAAATGGCCGCCGCGGACCTCCTCAACGATGTACTCGTTCTGGAACATCCGGGCGGCGCGACGAAAGTCGGAGGGCTCGGCGAGCGGATCATCGAGGCCCGCAAAGACGACCGTCGGCACGGTGATCCGCGCCTTCAGTGCCGCGCTGGGTATGGGGGAGAGCTTTCGGTAGTAGCCGAACGCCGCGTTCAAGCTCGCCCGGTCGGAGAAACTCGCGCGGACGGCGTCGAACTCCGCGGGATCGGGGTTCCAGGTCGGGGACCATCGCCGGCAGATCGCGGGCAGCGCCGCGAAGTCGTTGCGCGCGAATCGGTCCGCCGCGCCCGGCAGCTTGTAGGCCGCGAAGTGGCGAACACCCCAAAGCTTCCTCGGTGACGGCTTGAGTGTCGCTGGGTGAGGAATCGCGATAGCGAAGAGCTTTTTGACTCGGTCAGGGCCGAGTCCCGCCGCGCCGTAGGCGGCTAAGGCTCCAAAGTCGTGCCCGATGATGATCGCGTCGCGCGCGCCCAGCGCTTCAATGAGCGCAAGCGGATCGCGCGCCAAGGTGTCTTGATCGGTGTCGCGATCCGGGATCGCGCTGGGGTGATATCCACGCATAAACGGGCTGACGGCACGGTATCCCTTGGCGGCGATTCGCGGGCGAAGGTCATCCCAGGTGTGCGCGGTGTCCGGGAACCCGTGCAGCATGAGCACGAGAGGCCCGGAGCCTTCCTCGAGATAGGCGAATCTCAGCCGGTTCGCGCCGACGAACTGGATTGCATCGCCCATGGCCTGGCGACACTACGCCGATCGTTGCCCGCTGTCAGCGGTCGCATACCATCAGCCCATGCGCGGTTCCAAGATTCTGATCACCGGTCCAACCGGACAAGTTGCCACTCCCGTCGCCAAAGCCTTGGCGGTCGATAACGAAGTCTGGGGGATCGCCCGGTTCACCAATCCCGCGGTGCGTGAAGACCTCGAGAAGGCGGGGGTGCGGTGCCAGACGGTCGACCTGTCCGCAGGTGACTTCGATGGTCTCCCAACCGACTTCGACTACGTGATCAACCTGGCGGTGGCCAAGAGCGGCAAGTGGGACAAAGACCTCGGGGCCAATGCGGAGTCCGTCGGGCTGCTGATGGCCCACTGCCGCACCGCAAAAGCCTTCCTGCACTGCTCGTCAGGCGCTGTCTACGATCCGCCGGGCGACGAACCTCGCACCGAATCGGCTGCCTTGGGCGACAATCACAAGCCTCTGTTTGAGACCTATTCGATCTCCAAGATCGCCGGCGAGACCGTTGCTCGGACCATGGCGCGCGCTCTGGGCGTGCCCACCACCATCGCTCGCCTCAACGTCCCGTACGGCGATAACGGGGGGTGGCCGTACTACCAAATGGAGATGATGCTGGCCGGGATGCCGATCCCGGTCCCGGCCGGCGGCCCGGCGCGGTACAACCCGATCCACGAGGACGACATCATCGCGACCATTCCGAAGCTGCTCGAGGTGGCGTCGGTCCCGGCGACCACGGTCAACTGGTCCGGCGACCAGATGGTCAGCATCCAGGAGTGGTGCGGCTACCTGGGGTCGCTCGTCGGCAAGGAGCCGACCTTCGAGGTAAGTGAGCAGGCGCTGCGCGGCAACCCCACCGACAACGCGCGAATGCGCGAGCTCATCGGCGGCACGACCGTCGACTGGCACGACGGAATGCGCCGGATGGCTCACAAGTTCCACCCGGAGCTGGTCAGCTAGCCCGTCCTGGGCTACCAGTAGCGCATGGCCTGGCGAAACAAGTCAGTCAGAACAGCTTTGCTCATCTCCCGCGGGGCGTTCTGCAAAAGCCGCTGCTGGGGATATGCCCCTTCGGTGAGGGCCGCGACGTCTTCTTCGGTGTAACCGACCCCGCTCAAACCATTGGGCATGCCCACCGCTCGCATGATCCGGATGATTTCCGCCGCGAGCACCTCGCCCGCGTCGTCGGGATCGGCGTCGCGCGTGTCAGCGCCGAGCAGTCGGGCCGCCTCGATGTGGCGCTCGGGGCTCGCCTCAGCGGTGAACCGGAATACCGCGGGCGCATTGACGATGACGGACATGCCGTGGGGCACCAGCGGCTCACGGGCCGGATAGCCCGCGGGGCGGAAGTCACGTACCAGCCCCGCGACCGCGTAGGCCATGCCGTGGGGTGCGTGCACGCCCGCGTTGCCGAAGGCGATGCCCGCAAGCGTTGCGGCCCACATCATCTGCTCGCGGGCTTCGCTGGCCTCGCTGCCTGAAGCGTGATGCACCGCTGGCTCCAGGTATTGGCCCAGCAGGCGAAGCGCCTCGCTGCAGCCCAGATCACTCCACGGGTTGGCACCTTGACTCATCGGCCGTAAGCCGGGGTGGGCTGGAGCCGGTCGATGAACGTAGGGCCGCGCGGTATAGGACTCCAAAGCGTGCGACAGCACATCGAGGCCCGCCGCGGCGACGACCTCGCTGGGCAGACTGGCGGTGCAGTCGGGGTCGATGAGCGCCTCGGTAGGCCGCAACGCGTGCGAAGCGATCCCCGTCTTCACCGACAGCGACAGCAGGTCGAAGATCGCGATGCCGGTTACCTCGCTGCCGGTGCCGGCCGTGGTGGGGCACGCGATATGTGGCCTCAGCGGCCCGGGTACGGGCGCGCCCTCCCCGATGGGTGCGTTGACATAGGTCAGCAGATCAGCGGGATGGCTGCCGTACAGATTGGCGGCCTTGCAAGTGTCGATGACCGAGCCCCCGCCCAGCGAAACGTAGCCATCGGGGCTCACCTCTTGGGCGAAGCGCGAAGCCGCGCCAAAAGACACGTTCGTGGGCTCGACGTGCACGTCGGTGTAGGTGACGACGTCCAGGCCGGCGGCCACCAGCGAGTCGTGCGCCTTCGCGAACGCAGGCAGCTCGGCCACCCCGGCATCCGAGAACAGGGCCACCCGCCGCATCCCCAGCGCGCTGGCTCTCTCACCTAACTCCGCCAAACAGCCCCGCCCGAACGTTATCCGGGAGGTGTCGACGGTGAAGGCTCCGTCGCAGCCCTCGGCAACGGCCGGGAAATTGCAGCACGCCATACCCCTATCCAATACCGCCGAACGTCGACCCGATGTGGCGGTTTCCTGAAAAATTCCCCGACAACCCGACGCTCAGCGGTTGAAAGTATGCTAAGCAAGTGCTCAGCACGCGGCGCATCGAGGCGCGCGGCATTGGAAGGGATCAGATGACGCTGCAGACGGTATTGGACGACATTCGCAAACGCCCCGGAACGGGCGATGTCATTCCAATCATCAATCCTGCGACCGAAGAGCAGATCACCGAATTCACCGACTGCGGTGAACAAGCGGTCAACGAGGCGGTCGCGCGGGCCAAAGCTGCCTTCGAGTCGGGCGTTTGGTCCGAGCTGCCGGGTCGTGAACGGGCCAAGGTCATATGGCGGATCGCGGATTTGATCGACGAGCACGCCGACGAGTTCGCCCAGCTCGACTCACTCAACACCGGCATGCCGCTGTTGCAGGCCACGCTGCAGATGTCCACAGTTTCGGAGTTCTTCCGCTACTACGCCGGCTGGTGTTCCAAGATCAACGGCAGCGCATACGACGTGAAGACCGACGGCATCGCCACCGACGCCTATGTCGACATGCACGCGTACACACTCAAAGAGCCTTACGGTGTGGTGGGGCTGATCTTCCCGTGGAACGGCCCGATCTTCAACGCCAGCGCCAAGCTCGCGCCGGCGCTGGCAGCCGGTGGCAGCCTGCTCGTCAAACCCGCCGAGGAGACGCCGCTGTCGGCGCTGCTGCTCGACAGGCTGGTCCACGAGGCAGGCGTCCCCGAGGGGGTCGTCAACCTGCTGACCGGCTACGGCCACACCGCGGGCGCGGCGATCACCGCGCACCCCGACGTCGAGAAGGTCGCGTTCACCGGCTCCACGGAGGTCGGTAAGGAGATCGTTCGGGCGTCCGCCGACAACCTGAAGAAGGTCACGCTCGAACTCGGCGGCAAGTCGCCGGTGCTGATCTTCGACGACGCCAACCTGGACAAGGCGCTGTTGATGGCGTCGCTGGGCATCTTCGTGCACTCCGGCCAGGGCTGCGTGTGCGGGTCGCGGATCTTCGCGCAGCGCGGCGTGTACGACCAGGTGGTGGCTGGCGTTGCGATGATGGCTAATTCGTTCAAGCTGGGCGCCCCGAACGAGGAGGGCTGCGTGAGCGGCCCGCTGATCAGCCAGAAGCAGCTGACCCGCGTCATGGGGTTCATCGACGAGGGCAAGCGCGACGGCGTCGAGGTCGTCACCGGCGGCTACCGCCTGGACCGCAAGGGTTACTTCGTGCATCCGACGGTGCTTACCAACGTCGACACGGGGATGCGGCTGTACCAGCAGGAGATCTTCGGGCCGGTCGTCAGCATCCTGCCGTTCGACGACGAAGACGAGGCCATGGCTCTGGCCAACGACACCACCTACGGCCTGGCGGCCACCGTCTACACGGAAAACGTCGGCCGGGCCCATCGCGTCGTCAAGCGGTTGAAGGCGGGCAGCGTGCAGATCAACTGCCAGTTGGTCTTCGATCACGACGTGCCGTTCGGCGGCCACAAGCAGTCCGGTTGGGGCCATGAGTTCGGCAAAGAGGGCCTCGACATGTACCTGAAGACCAAGTCGGTCTGGACTCAGCTTTAAAGCGTCTCACCACACGCGTATCCAGTCGACGAGCATGTCTGCGGGATAGCTGCCCGGGCCCGGATCCTCGCCACCCGAACCGGCGACGGCAAGATTGAACACCGGATAGGCCGTATAACCGGGAGCGTTGAACGGCCAATCCGGAAGCGAGCTGGCCGGGACGTCGAAGTAGGGCGCCGCGCCGTCGGCGTAGTCCTTCCAGAAGCGAATTCCGGCCTCATCCCACTGGGTTCGCCACGTGTGCCAGGCGCCATCCACCGCGATGTTGTGCGTCTTCCATTCGCCGCCGTTCGCTTTCGCGTGCACGGTGGTCGCCGCGGGCCATTTTCCGTTGCCGTACCACTCCATGACGTCGATTTCGCCTTCATCCTGGTTCCCCAGCCAGTAGGCCGGCCAGGCCCCGGCGGTCAGGCAATTGAGTTTGATGCGGGCTTCCCAGGTGTGGCCGACTCCGCCCCGCCAGGAACTTTGAACCTTGCCGCCGTAATACGTGCTGCCGTCTTTCGTGGCACGCAAGACCAGGTTGGAAGTGCCGTCGACAAACACGTTGCGTCGATCATCCCGGTACTGCCCGATGTTCTCGGGTCGTTCCCAGAACGTCGGATCCTTGATTTGCTCGCGCGCCAGTGCCACGGTCCACTTCGACGGATCGGGGGCTGACCCGGCCGGCCCATCAAACTCATCCTGGAAAATGTACGGACCGCTTTGGCCGTTAGGCGCGGCTGGCGGCGGCACCCGGCCGGCGGCCATATCCCGCCAGGAGGGATAAGCCCGGGCTTCGGGGACGGGGATCGCGGCTGCCACCACGCCGATCCCCGTCATCAACATCATCTGGCGACGGTCCATGTGCGGCATAAGCAAGCGACGATAGCAGTCCGGGCTGCAACGGGGTGAACCCAAAAATGTGTCGGTGGCGGCCGCTAGCCTTTTGACATGCCACTATCACGGCGCATTAACGCTGGTCAGACCGGTTGTCGCAAATTGACGGCAAATTCTTAGCATGACTACGGGTTTCGTCTCAGCTTTGACTGGGCACAATATATTACGAGCCGGTAACCAGTCTGTTTTGATTTCACGGATGCGGTGGGTGGCTCTGAGAGGGGTAGCAATCATGGCAACCACAACAGGGGCAACCGTAATTTTCCTGCACTCACACCCAGCTTGGATCGCAGCGCAGCGGCATGCGCGTCTGCGCGGCGAAGCGATGCATCGGCATCCTTCGTTTGCGTCCCGGCGCCGTGCCGCGGCAGGTGGCGGTTCCGCAGCCGTCGTTCGCGAGTTCGGGGTGCACCCCAGCGCCGACACACCGGCGTAAGCCCGGAGAAGTGCTATAACCCAACGTATGACAGGCGCCGGGCACATCACCCACGTTTCCGATACGGCCCGGTGGACGGCGCTGCATCGGGCAACCGAATCGGCGCGTCCAGATGCGCTGTTCAACGACCCTCTCGCCGCACGCCTCGCGGGCGAGGGCGGCCGCGCCATCGTCGCCCGCGCACCGCTGACGAGTCGCGGCGGCTGGTGGCTGGTGGCGCGCACCAAAATCATCGACGACGCCATTGCCGGCGCGATCGCCGATGGCTGCGACCGGGTGCTGAATCTGGCCGCCGGTTTGGACACCCGCCCATACCGCCTCGACCTGCCGTCCGATTTCACCTGGGTGGAGGCAGATTTCCCGGAGTTGCTGGCGGAAAAAGCAGAGCTGCTCTCTGACCAGACGCCGCGTTGCCGGTTGACTCGCACCGCCGTCGACTTGGCCGATCCAACCGCCCGCAGCGCCTTCCTCAACGACGCGCTGGACGGCGCCACCAAGGCGCTGGTGCTGACCGAGGGCCTGTCGATGTATCTCGACGACAGCGACATGGTCGCGCTTGCGGGGGCATTCGCCAGAACCGAGATCGCCTGGTGGATGCTCGATTTCGCCTTTCCGGGCTTGCGGAAGACGATGAACAAAAAGATGTCCGGCATGCTTGAGAATGCGCCGTTTAAATTCGCGCCGGCGAACGGGCTGACCTTCTTCGAAGACCTCGGGTGGCGCGTTGTCGAGGGGGAGTCGCTAATGCACGCGGCTCAACGACTCCACCGCCTGCCGGTGTTCATGCGGCCCGTCGCCTGGCTGTCCAGCCCGGACCTGCGTCACCCGGGCGAACGGACGGGGAGCGCGATCGCCCTGCTTACCCGCCGCTAACCCGCAGTCTTGAGGACTAGCTTGCCGACGTTCTTGCCTTCGAACAGCATGTTGAGGGCAGTCGGTAGCTGCTCGAAGCCCTCGACGACGGTCTCGAGCGGCGTCAGCTTGCCCTCGGCGATTAGCCCACTGAGCTCAGCGGCCGCCTCGGGCGTGCGGCCCAGGTGGTCCAGCACGATGAAGCCCTGCAACGTCGCGCGCTGGACCAGCAGGTTCCCGAACGCGCGCGGCCCCGGTGGCGGGTCGACCGAGTTGTATCCGGAGATCAGCCCGCAGAGCGCGACGCGCGCGCCCATGTTGAGGCGGGCGAATACCGCGTCCATGATGTCGCCGCCGACGTTCTCGAAGTCGACGTCGATTCCGTTGGGCGTCGCGGCGGCGAGCTGAGCGACCCAATCGCGGGCGCGATAGTCGACGGCCGCGTCGAAGCCGAGCTGGTCCGTCAGCAGCGCGCACTTCTCAGGGCCGCCGGCTATCCCGACGACGCGGGCCCCGTCGGCCTTGGCGAGCTGGCCGGCCACGGAGCCGACCGCGCCAGCCGCGGCCGAGACCACGATTGTTTCGCCCGGCTGCGGCTTGCCGATGTCGCGGATCCCAATCCAGGCGGTAAGCCCGGTCGTCCCGAGGACGCCCATGTATGCGCTCGGTGAGACGCCCTCGGCGACGTCGACCGGAAACAGGAACATCCCGTCCGAGAGGACCGCATATTCCTGCCAGCCGACGAGACCCTGGACGGTCTGCCCGACCGGATAGTTCGGGTTCTTCGACGCGACCACCTCACCGAGTCCGCCGGCGCGCATGACCTCGCCGATGCCGACCGGCGGCAGGTAAGTCGGTGTGTCATTGATCCACGCGCGGTTGGTCGGATCGAGCGAGATCCAATCGACGCGGACCAGCGCCTCGCCGTCGCCGATCTCGGGGACTGCCTGCTCGTTCAGCTCGAAGGTGTCCGGACCGATGTGTCCGGTGGGGCGTTCACGGAGGAGGAAGCGGCGGTTCCGATCGGGCATAGCCGCACGGTACTCCACGGGATTCGCGACCGAGGCGCGGTCATCGCGCTCGCACCGCGAAGCTCGGCCATAATTGGCCATGTGGCCCAAACACACACCGCGAAGGCGCTCGCCAACCCAGCTCAGCCGCATAAGGCGCTCATAAACGAATTGGAACGCTATATCGAATCCCACAACCCCGACCGGACCGACGTCAATGTTCTGAGCGCGACCGACACAGGTCAAGCAGACAAGAACCACAAGCCCGTCCGGCACTGGTACCAGGTCACGTACGAAGCCTGAGACTGCCTGAGCCAGAGTCCATCCCGAGGGTGATGCGAAGCACAGATTGGAATCGTGCGCACTGAGTATAGTTCAGCCAGGTTAAGTATCCTGGTTGATCAATAAGCCGGTCCGCCACCATTTGCGAAGCTCCCACGTGCGGGCGAGGGGACCTGGATACCATGGCACTTGCTGACTGCGATTCACACAGACCAACACCGCTATCGGCAGGCGCCAGGATGTCGCGCGCGACGGTGCGCTTTGCCATGGACGCCCTTCAGGATCAGCACGGACTGGATCAGAACGCGGCATTCGATGTGTTGCGAGACGTTTCTCAGCGTCACAACGTCACAGGCGTTCAGCAACGCTCAGGTCGTGGTCACCGACGTCGACAGTTCGCCACTGTTCAGCGAGCCCGCCCGGGAGGCGTTGCTTGCCAACGACGTTCGCTCCTGTGTGTCGACCCCGATGGTCGATGATGACGGGGCGGTACGGGGAATAGTGTCTACTCATCAGCCATGCCGTGCAGCCGTGCCGACCCAGGCGGAGTTGGGACAGCTTCGGCGCATGGCCGGCCAGTGCGGTCGCTGGCTGCAGTGGTACGACCATTTGGTACTGCCCACCGTGGTAGCCGCCGTCCACGAGGCCGCTGAGGCCAGAGCCAGTGGCGGCGACTCCTCTCTGTCCGCAAGCCTGGCGGACCCGGCAGTGAGACCATTGCCGACGCGGCCCGAGTGCTCACCGACCGCTACGGCGTCGATAAAAGCCATTCTCGAAAGATGCTCGCCGCGATCGCCCGTCGGCGCGGTGTCTCACTTCACGCTCTGGCCGCTCAGCTGACCGCGGGGATCGATCAGCCGGGCGCTTAGAGCCTGCCTGCGACGAAGTCGGCCGCCTGGTTGGCCATGCCCGCGTCGATGTACGCCTGAGCGAGATGTTGTGGCCAGCTTTCTTTCCAGGTGTTGGGGTCGGCCGGGTTGCAGATGGGATCGGCGCCCTGGCACAACTCGATGGTCCTGTCGTTGTAGACCGGGCTGAAGTTCGTGATCGGCCCTACCCACTGGCTTCCGTTGCCGAACAATGCGACGGCGGCGATGTGCTGGTCGATGCCCGGCGGCAGAGGGCTGTCGAACCCGAATGCACTGAACGGCGCCGCGAGCACCACATCAGTGACCGCCGCCCCGAGCGAGTAGCCGCCCAGCACCAATCGGGTGTCCGGGCAATTGTTGACCATGTCCTGGATGTGGTGGCTCATGTCGTTGGCGCCGGTGTCGATCTCCGTGTCGGCGGGATACTTCACGGCGTAGGTGGTGATGTTCTTGTTGACCTTGGATTCGAGCGAGTTGATGAACGCATTGCCGAGAATGCCCGTCCCCGGAGACTCATATCGGCCGCGGGCGAAGATCACCTGCGCGTCGGGACAGCTCGCCGCGGCCGACGGCGCCGCCCCCGGCGCCCCGAAGGGCAGCATTGCAGAGGCGTACATCAGCGCGGCGGCGATCAAAACCCCAGCTAAGCCAACACCGATCAATCGACGGAAAAACAAACGGCGCACCACTCGATGTTAGGGCGATTCTGCGCCCGCCGTCGAGCGGGGTGAAGCACGGTCCGTGTCTACCCCAGGCCCACCCTCAGGATAGGTTCAGCTGATGAGCCACACCGATGTCAGTTCAACCGAACGCGTGTTCGCGTTGGCCGAGCAAGTGCAAGGCTTCATGCCGGGCGACGAGGGGCGTGCACTTTTTGAGGCCGCGCTGCGCTACCTCGATGGCGGCGTCGGCGTGGAGATCGGCACCTATTGCGGCAAGTCGACGCTGTTACTGGGCGCCGCTGCGCAGCAAACCGGCAGCGTGCTCTACACCATCGATCATCACCACGGTTCCGAGGAACACCAGTCCGGCTGGGAATATCACGACACCTCGTTGGTCGACGAGGTCACCGGTCTATTCGACACGCTGCCGACGTTTCGTCGCACCCTCGATGCGGCCGGTCTGGACGACCACGTTGTCGCCGTCGTCGGCAAGTCCCCGATTGTGGCTCGCGGCTGGCGGTCGCCGCTGCAGATGTTGTTCATCGACGGCGGCCACTCCGAAGCGGCCGCGACGCAGGACTTCGACGGCTGGGCGAAGTGGGTGACCGTTGGCGGGGCGCTCCTCATCCACGACGTGTTCCCCGACCCGAAGGACGGCGGGCGCCCGCCGTATTACATCTATCGCCGCGCCATCGATTCCGGGCAGTTCCGCGAAGTGTCGGCTCTCGGGTCGCTACGGGTGCTCGAACGCACCAGCGGCCAGCCGGGCGAACAAATCTAGCGCCCGGTCAGTCGCAGCTGGCGAGTTCGGCGCTAAATTTCGCACCCGTCAATTTAGTTGCAGGCGTAGCAGGCCCACCCGCGCTCGCCGTTTCGCCAATACCATCCGGGCCCGCAGCCATGCACGCCGGTAGTGCCCTCGCAATCCAGCGGGTGCACCAGCACCGGCGTGCCGGGGTTCACGGGAACTATTGGCTCGTAAGGAGTTTGGGCGGCTTGTGCAGGGGCAGCAATCGTCAGCGAGCCCATCGTAAGCACCGCGGCAGCAACGACAATGATTCTTTTTCGCATTTTGACGTCCCAAATTCGTACGGATGTGGACGCAATGACGCTACGCCGGTTACATCAGTCATGTCTATCGCAGAATATTCGAAAATGGTTGCGGGCTCGACCTCATCGGCCTGGGCCGCTAACAACGCATTCGCAATCGAAGTCGGTCAGCAAACCCATCGGCAGCCCGTCGCCGCGGAAGATCCCGGCGCCCGCGGTGGTATCCGACAATGCGTCGGCCGCCAGGATCACCGCCGCCCCGGTCCAGGTGGTGCGCTCCTCGGGCCAGCGCTTCCCATCCGCGAACACCAAACCTGTCCAGTAAGAGCCGTCGTCTTCGCGTAAGTGCTGCATCGCGGCGAATTGCCGGTTTGCGGATGATCGGTGGCCGATCGCGTCCAGCGCCAGGACCAGCTCGCACGTTTCGGCGCCGGTCACCCAGGGCCGGTCGTCCACACAACGAATGCCAAGATCGGCGACCACGAAGTTGTCCCAGCGCTGCTTGATTCGCGCGGCGGCCGCCGGACCCCGCAGCGCACCACCGAGGATCGGGTAGTACCAGTCCATTGAGTAGCGGTCCTTTTCGGTGAACGCCTCCGGATGCGCGACGAGCGCGTGACCCAGCCGACCCAGCGCCAGTTCCCACTCCAGCTGCGGTTCCCCGACAAGCGCGGCGAGCGCAAGCGCACACCGGATGCTGTGGAACACGCTGGCACATCCGGTCAAGAGCGCTTCGAGGACGGGCCCGGTTTCACCTCGGGCCCAACAGATCTCGCCGTATCCCACCTGCAAGTCGATGACGAAATCGACCGCCTTGCAAACCACCGGCCACATCCGCGCGGCGAATGATTTGTCGCCGGTGACCAACAGGTGGTGCCAGACACCGGTGGCGATGTAGGCGCAGAAGTTGCTGTCGCTGTTGGCGTCTTCGACGATCCCATCGCGGAACTGAAGGGGCCAGGAACCGTCTGGCCGCTGGGTGCGACGGCTCCAGTCGAACGCGGCCCGCGCCGGCTCCAATAATCCGGCCGCGGTGAGAGCCATCGCGGATTCCACGTGATCCCACGGATCGGTATGCCCACCCTCGAACCAAGGAATGGCGCCCGAAGGTTCCTGCGCGGCCGCGATCGAGCGCGCGGTCTCTCGGCATTGCTTCGCGGTAAGGATGCCTGCAACCGCCGGCGGGTTAACCCGATGCAACTGAATTTCCCAGCGTCGCTGTGCTTTGTGTGACCTGGTGCTTGGTGAAGTACATGGCCACACTTTTGCCCACCAGCGGATTGAGCAAAGACTCTGCTATCTGCGTGATCTTCGGTCGCTGCATCAGATCCCACACCAGGAGCTTGTGGTAGGTGGTGACCGCAGGATGATCGGCATTCGAAACACCGACAACGCATTTCAGCCACCAGAACGGTGAGTGCAGCGCGTGCGCGTGATGAGTATGCGTCAGGTTCATTCGGGCCAATCCGCCCCCAACGATCTTGTCCCGTAACTTATCGGCTTGGTAGATGCGCACGTGGCCGCCCTCGTTGCTGTGGTATTCGTCCGACAGCAGCCAGCACACACGCTCGGGGAACCATCTCGGCACGCTGACCGCCAGTGTGCCACCGACCTTGAGCACTCTGATCAGCTCCGCGATGGCGGCGTCGTCTTCTGGTATGTGTTCCAGGATTTCGGACGCAATGACGCAGTCAAATGTCGCATCGGCGTAGGGCAGGTGCAACGCATCGCCGACAACCACTTCTGCCGAGGCCGTGGCGGGTGCCTCTCCGGTCTCGGCCATCGCCTGGAGGATGGTGTCCACCGACTGCAGTTCGGATGCATCGCGGTCGAACGCGATCACATCGGCACCGCGCCGATACGCTTCGAAGGCGTGCCGACCAGCACCGCAGCCGACGTCGATCACTTTGGTAGCAGGCCCGATTCCCAGCCGATCGAAATCGACTGTCAGCATTGCGCTTCGCCTTCGGCGTCGACCCTTCGTGCGATCGCCCGCTCGTAGATTTGCACCGTTTGAGCGGCCACCGCTTCCCAGCTGAACACGCTCACCGCCCGGGCTCTGCCCGCCTTGCCCAGACTTCGGCGCTTTTCCGGCGAGTCGAGTAGCGCGCCGAGCGCGCGGCTCAGCGCTTCGACGTCGGCGGCCGGCACCAGCTCGGCGCAGGAACCGTCTGTACCAACGACTTCGGGCAGTGCGCCCACCCTGCTGGCGACGATTGGGGTACCGCTCGCCATGGCTTCGACGGCAGGCAGCGAAAAGCCCTCGTACAGCGACGGAATGCACGCGACCTCAGCCGACGCAAACAAGCCGGCCAGTTCCGCGTCGGAAAGCCCGCTGGCGATGTGGACGATGTCGGAGATGCCGAGTTCGGCAATGAGTTTGTGGGTAGGACCGTTCGGCTCCACCTTGGCGACGAGCCGCAACTCGACGTCCCGGTTCACTCGTACCCTGGCAACCGCGTGGAGCAGGGTGCTGACCCCCTTCAACGGGGTGTCGGCGCTGGCGATCGCGATGACCCGGCCAGGTTGGCGTGGGCTCGTTCCCGGCTTGAAGAGGTCGGTGTTGACGCCCAACGGCACGACGTGGAGTTGATCCGGCGAGACACCGAAGTCGGCGACGATGTCCGTGGCGGACGACGACGAGACGGTCAGCAGATCCGGGATCTGGCGCGACACCTGTTTCTGCATCTTGGAAAACCCATACCAGCGGTGCACCAAAGGCTTTCGCCACCATCGCGCAGCGGCCAGGTCAAGCACCCGATCACGGGTGATGGGGTGGTGCACGGTGGCCACGACCGGCAGCCCAGCGTCGGCGATCTTGAGCAGCCCCGTTCCCAGGCTCTGGTTGTCGTGCACGATGTCGAAATCGGCCATCCGATCAGCCAGCAGCCGGGCGACCCGCAGCGTAAAAGTCCGCGGTTCGGGGAAGCCCGCGCTCCACATCGTGGCGAGTTCCAAGACGTCGATCGAGTCCCGAATCTCGCTCGGCCACGGCACCCGGAATGGGTCCGGCTCGCGGTAGAGATCGAGGCTCGGCACTTTGGTCAATCGCACCCGCGGATCGAGCAGCTCCGGGTACGGCTGGCCGGAGAACACTTCGACGTCATGACCGAGCTCCACCAGACCGCGGCTGAGGTGGCGTACATAGACGCCCTGTCCGCCGCAATGGTCCTTGCTGCGGTAGGACAGCAGGGCAATTCGCATACTCAATTCATTCCTTCTGGTGCACGACCGCCGAAGGGCGCCCTCAAATCCGTCGCCATCAATGCGCTCCTGAGCAGCGCAATAGCAAACTGGACATGTGTCCAGACTATAATTCGCTCAGCTAATCGCCGCAACGCGCAGCCGCGGACGGCGGCTTATCATCCGGGCTGGATCGGCCAGTCAAATCCACAGCTCAACCCCATTTTCATTGCCCGTTAACCGAACTCTACCGGACGCACGTCAGCACCCCCGCTTGCGCCAGAGCGGGCTCGCAGGGCCGGTTTTGTTACCATCGCGCGGTGCACGATTCGGCTGGGCCACGGGGGAGCGGCCCACGGCGATCCGCTTCACGGCGCGATGTCCTCAAATACGCGTTTACACCGGTTCTGCTGGGCCTGGGGACAGCGGCAGCGACGCGCGACGCCCCGCGGGCTTCGGCAGCTAACCTTCGGCTGATCGACTTTGCCCAGCGCAGGATCGCGCCCGACGAAATCAAATCGGCAGGTTATGACGGGGTAGTGAATTACGTGTCCGAGTCGCGTCCCGGCGCGAACTTCGAGGCAAAGCCCATCACCCGCGAGTACGCGGACGCGCTGCGTACCGCGGGTCTGCACATCGTCAGCAATTTCCAGTACGGCAAGCCCGGTTGGCCGGGGGCCCCTTCGGATTACACCCGCGGGCACGACGGTGGCGTGGCAGACGCCCAGACAGCCCTGCAGCTGCACAACGCGGCCGGGGGAGGGAATTCGGCCCCGATCTTCTTCAGTATCGATGACGACATTGACCACAACACCTGGAATAGCCCCGCCGTCGACTGGTTCCGGGGAATCAACTCGGTCCTGGGCGTCGAGCGCACTGGCATCTACGGGCATGCCCAGGCGTGTGGGTGGGCGATCGACGACGGCGTCATCGGGCACTCAACCACCGCGGGGCACCGGTGGGCATGGCAGACGAAAGCGTGGTCGCACGGAGACCGCGAGGCCGCGGCGGTGCTCTATCAGGGGATAGTCAACAGCCCGTCCGACCCGGGGCCCCTGCTGGGCGGCATAAACGTGGATGTGGACGACGTGCTTGCCGCCGATTACGGCCAGTGGGATCTCGATCGGTAATGGAAAGACAACACCCCGCGAGCCGATGACTCGCGGGGTGTCGCGTGATCGGACAACCAGGTCCGGGTGTTACTTGATGTCGAACCGGTCGTTGTTGGCGACCTTGACCCACGCCTTCACGAAGTCCTTCACGAACTTCCCTTTGTTGTCGTCCTGCGCATAGACCTCGACCAGCGCACGCAGCACCGAGTTCGAGCCGAACACCAGGTCATTCGCGGTCGCGGTCCACTTCAGAGCGCCCGAGGCCCGGTCATGACCCTCATAGACGTTCTCCGCGGTCCCCGACGCCTTCCACTCCGTGCTCAGGTCGAGCAGGTTGACGAAGAAGTCGGTGGTCAGCACGCCCGGCTTGGCGGTGAACACACCGTGCTTGGTGCCACCGTGGTTAGCGCCGAGGGCACGCAGACCCCCGATGAGCACCGTCAACTCCGGAGCCGTCACACCCAGTAAGTACGCCCGCTCCACCAGCAGCTGCTCCAGCGGCGCCTTTTCACCGGCACGGGCGTAGTTGCGGAAGCCGTCGGCCCGCGGTTCGAGCACCGCGAACGACTCCACGTCGGTGCTTTCTTGCGAGGCGTCGGTGCGCCCGGGCGTGAACGGCACCGTGACGGCGTGTCCGGCGTCTTTAGCCGCCTTCTCCACCGCCGCGGAGCCGGCCAGCACGATCACGTCGGCCAGCGAGATCTTCTTGCCGCCAGAAGCGGAGGCGTTGAAGTCCTGCTGGATCTTCTCCAGCACCGGCAGCACCTTGCCCAGCTCGGACGGCTCGTTGACCGCCCAGCTCTTTTGCGGCTCGAGGCGAATCCGTGCCCCGTTCGCGCCACCGCGCTTGTCGGTGTTGCGGAAGCTCGCCGCCGCCGACCAGGCCGTATTAACCAGCTGGGGAACGGACAGACCGGATTCGAGGACCTTGGCCTTCAGGGCCGCAACGTCCTTGTCGTCGACCAGCTGATGGTCGACGGCCGGAACCGGGTCCTGCCACAGCTGCGGCTCGGCAACCCATGGCCCGAGGTAGCGCGAGGTCGGGCCCAAGTCGCGGTGCAGCAGTTTGTACCACGCCTTGGCGAAGGCCTCGGACAGCTCCTCGGGGTGATCCAGCCAGCGCTGGGTGATCTGGCGGTAGATCGGGTCCTCCCGCAACGCCACGTCCGTGACCAGCATGGTCGGGGTACGAGCCGGCCCGCCGAACGGGTCGGGGATGGTGCCCGCCCCGGCGCCTTCTTTTGTGGTGAACTGCCAGGCTCCGGCGGGGCTCTTGGTCAGCTCCCACTCGTAGCCGTAGAGGTTCTGCAGGAACCCGTTCCCCCATTTGGTCGGGGTCGCGGTCCAAACCACCTCCAGGCCGCTGGTGACGGTGTCCTTGCCCTTGCCGCTGCCATAGGAGCTCTTCCACCCCAGCAGCTGTTGTTCGATGGGAGCGGCCTCCGGCTCGGGACCGACCAGGTCGGCGTCGCCGGCGCCGTGGGTCTTGCCGAAGCTGTGACCACCGACGATGAGCGCGGCGGTCTCCTCGTCGTTCATCGCCATCCGGCCGAACGTCTCGCGGATGTCTATTGCCGCAGCGACTGGATCCGGCTTGCCTTCGGGGCCTTCGGGATTCACGTAGATCAGGCCCATGGTCGTCGCACCGTAAGGCTCCGCGAGGGTCCGCTCGCCGGAGTAGCGCTTGTTGGTACCCAACCACTCGTCTTCTTCACCGAACAGGATCTCTTCGGGCTCCCAGATGTCGGGGCGGCCAAAGCCGAAACCGAACGTCTTGAACCCCATCGACTCCAACGCGACGTTGCCGACGAAGACCAGCAGGTCGGCCCAGGAGATCTTGTTGCCGTACTTCTGCTTGATCGGCCACAACAGCCGCCGGCCCTTGTCCAGGTTGGCGTTGTCCGGCCAGCTGTTGAGTGGGGCGAAGCGTTGCGCACCCTGGCCGCCACCGCCGCGGCCATCGTGAATCCGGTAGGTGCCCGCGGCATGCCAGCTCAACCGGATGAACAGGCCGCCATAGTGGCCGTAGTCGGCGGGCCACCAGTCCTGCGAGGTGGTGAGCATCGAGATCACGTCGGCCTTGAGGGCCTCGACGTCGAGCTTGGCGAACTCCGTGGCGTAGTCGAAGTCCTCGCCGAGCGGGTTGCCCTTCGACGACTGGAAGTGCAGCTTCGACACGTCGACCTGGTTAGGCCACCAGTCCCGGTTCGTCAGGGGAGCACCCGCCTTGGGCTCGGGCGCATCGATCACCGGGTTTTCGCTGTTGCTCACAACATTCCTTTCGAGGGTGGGTAAATCGGGCTGCGATCACGGACGTGATCAGGAATCTGCAGTCGAGCAGTCGGGACATAGGCCCCAATAGACGACTTCGGCCTCGTCGAGAACGAAGCCATCCAGAACGTTGTTGTCGTCGGACGGAGTCAAGCAGGGCGCGTCGCCGACCGCGCAGTCGACGTCGGCGATGACACCGCACGTCCGGCATACGACGTGGTGATGGTTGTCGCCGACCCGGGACTCGTAGCGTGCGACCATGCCCGCCGGCTGGATTCGGCGAACCAGGCCGACCGTGGTCAACGCGCCGAGCACGTCGTACACGGCCTGGCGAGAGACATCAGGCAAGCCGCTCCGCACCGCCGAGAAGATCGACTCGGTGTCGGCGTGCGGATGGGCGTACACGGCTTCCAGCACGGCGAGCCTGGGGCGGGTCACACGCAAATCGGCCATCCGCAGCTGTTCTGCGTAATCCGCCGTTGGTGACACGATGCCAATATGGTCGCTTATCTGGAATGAGTCAAGACTCTACTTGCCGCGAAACTGTAACTGGCGACGCATCGCCCGAGGTGGATTCAAGGGTCAAGCTTTCTGAAAGACCAGCCAACGCAACTCGATGGGGGATTCGTCAGCGTTGACGTCAAACAAGTCGAGGCCGTTGGCCCAGCCGACGAACCAGTCGGTGGGTGGCCACGCTCCCTCCGGCAGATTGGATTCCTCGTACTCGACGGCGGAGTCGTCGGCAACGAGCTCAAGAGGCAGTCGAGCCGTCCCGCTCGCCATCTCATCCCGGGTGAAGATCATCGTGTTGACCTGCTGCCCGAGCTCCAGCGCGGCGTTGTCAGGGCTGTAGCCCTGGCGCGGCAAGAACGCGTTCAACACCAGCCGTCCACCGGGAGCCAGACAATCGGCCGCAAGTTCGAGCACACCGCGTAACTCCTGGGTCGTGCGGAAGTCGGGAACCACTTCGGAGGCCACGATCAGCTGATAGTCCGAGTGAACACCATCCATGGTGTCGAAGGCATCGCCCTCGATGACGTGCACGTCAAGCGATTCCCGTTCGGCCTCGGAACGAATGATTTCGGCGAACTTCGGGCTCATCTCCACAGCGTCCACGGGGTGGCCGCGGCGGGCCAGTGCCAGCGCGTTGCGCCCGGTTCCGGCACCGATATCCAGCACGCGATAGCTGGCCGGGTCGGCCGCTTCAGCTGCCAGCGACCACACGCGCGCGTCCGCCGCGGTGCCAAACAGTGGCCCCTCTCGCGTGCCAACCCAGGTGTCGTAATCGCTGCCGACCGTCAACCACTCCGACGTGATGCGGAAGTTCACCCCGATGCCGAACGGGGCGTGGTACGCGATAACGATGTTCGAACGCTGGGAGGCGGTATAGGCCCGGGCCAACTCGGTTGCTATCCACGTTTTAAGGCCGGCGCGTTCTGCGCCCGTCTGCTGCGCGCCCACGATCGCACAGACGTTTTCGCACATCGTGACGTAGTCGTCGACCATGGCCGGAACCGCCGGCACCGTGATCTGGCCCTCGACAACCGCCCGGCGATGCAACCGGCGGCCCATCGCGTCGCGCAACGTTGACGGATCGAACGAACCGGGGGGCGCATCCTTCACCAGACTCTTCTACATGACGGTGCTACTTCTCACCACCGCTAGGACGTTCCACATGGCAGCCGTGCCTTCATGCGCCGAGGGCTTGTCCTCGCCGGATCGCGATTTCCCCGGCTGCGACCCCGATGAGTACAGCCAGGGTGAGGCCACCGACCATCAGACGGTCGGTAAGGGGTGCGACGACAGCCAGTAATGCGAGGGCGCATAGGCCGCCGACGTGCGTGTAGGCAATTTTCTGGTACACGACGTGTTTGTAGATCAGGCTGCCGAGCAGGTAGATCGCGGGCCCGCCGATCAAGACCCCGGTAATGGGCGGGGTCATTTCGGCAGCCGGTTCCGCCAGGACAAGGTCGTTGGCCACGGCGCTTACGATCACGCCGCCGATAAGGATGACGTGGACGTAATGAAACTTCGCGCCGACGCGTCCGGGATCGTCGGACCGGCTGATGACGGCGCTGCCGTCGGAGCTGCTGGTGCCGAAGTAGATCCACCACGCCGCAACCACACCGAGAAATGCCACGGCGACCGCGATGAGCACCGGGGCGCTCCAGCTGGGTTGCTCGGAGAGCCGTACCCCAGTGGTGAGGATTGTTTCGCCGAACGCGACGATGACGAAGAGTCGGCACCGTTCGGCGAGGTGAGCGCCGTCGATGGTCCATTCGGAGGTGCTGGATTTACCCAAAAAGGGGAAGGCGAACCCGATCATCGGGGACACGTATTCGACCAAAACCGCTGTTGCCCATAGAGAAAACCGGATCCAGTCATCGGCCAGAGCGCCGGCAATCCACAGACATGCCGACACCAGCAGCCAGGCGGGCATGCGGGCGAAATTCGGGGTGAGGTCGTTGTCGCGGCCTAGGCTGACGAGCACGAAGACGGTCCTGCCCACCTGCAGCGCGACATAGGCGGTGGCGAAGACGAGGGCATGTTTGTGGAATGCGTCCGGAATGGCGGCCGCCATCACCAGCACAACCGCCATCAAGCAGAACAGCATGGTGCGGATCGCCGGCGTCTCGGGGTCGAACCAGTTGGTCACCCAAGAGGTGTATTGCCAGCCCAGCCACACCGCGAACCACAACACCAGCGTGTGCAGTGCGTTCAGGCCGGTGAGGTCGTGCAATAGCGTGTGACTGAGTTGGGTAACGGCGAAGACGTACACCAGGTCGAAGAACAGCTCGACCATGCTGACCTCGGCATGTTCGCGGCGGTCGCGAAGCCATGAGCCTCCGATTGAACTGCCGATTGGATCGCGCATGCCTAACGGGTGGTGTAGCCGCCGTTGGCCAGGATCGTCTGCCCCGTGATCCACCAGCCATCACTGACCAGGAACCGAACCAGCGGCACGATGTCCCGCGGATCGGTCAATCCCGTTTCGGTGAACTTCGACAGGTCCGCGGCGTTCTGGTTGTAATCAGCGGAGTCCTTAGTCTCCTGTCCGTAAAAGAACGGCGTCTCCATCGGCCCCGGGGCCACCGCGTTAACCGAGATTCCGCGTCCCCCGAATTCCTTGGACGCCGCACGGGTGGAAGTGCTCGACCGGTGCCTTAGAGCCGGCGTAGATCGAATACAGTCCGGTAAACGCCGACAGCAGAGACGTCACCAGGGTGACAATCTTCCCGCGATCCGAGAGACGCGCCCCGGCCTGTTGGATGAAGAAGAACGCGGTCTTGGCGTTGATTGCGAAGATCTTGTCGTAGTCCTCTTCGGTGATCTCTGGGAACGGCTTCTTGATCACCATGCCGGTGGTATTGATCGCGATGTCGATCGAGCCCAGTCCCTCCTCGGCGTCGTCAAACAATTTTTTCACCGCTGCCGGGCTGGTCAAGTCGGCCTGAAACAGTTGCGCGGTCGCGCCCGCCGCCGAAACGGCCGAAGCGGTTTCCTCGGCCGCCGACCGCGTGGACTCGCTGTTGTAGTGCACCGCGACCGCTCGCGCACCTTGCGCCGCGAGATCACGCGAAATCAACCCGCCCAAATTCTTAGCCCCGCCGGCGATGAGAACGTTTTGCCGGTGACGGTGTTAGCAGTCATTCTTTCTCCTCCCTGGTTTCCGTCGGAAACGGTATCGAACGACTTACCGGCTTGGCCAACCAGAAAGGCGCCGCGGCGCTCATTGCCGAGAAAAGTCGCGCGACCTCCAGAATTGGTCTTCACTAGACGCGTGTTGAACTCCTGGATCGCGACCACGGCACGAATTGCCGCATTCAACGCGTGCATCGGCTTCGCCGGTATTTCCCTCGTAGCAGGGTGTTCCTCGTCGGAGACGGCATCCCCGCCGTCGTCGACATCGTCGTCGGTCGCGTCCGCGGCTACTCCCAGCGGTGCCTTGGGCAACTTATCAATGACGCCGACGCCAAGCGCCTCCCCGGCCGCCGCGGTGCCCGGTGTGTATGGCGAACCGGCCGCGGTCGCCAAGTATTGGCACGCCCAGTCGCTCGAAGACAACTGCGGGCTGATGTCCGTCGCCGACATAGTCGGTGAGACCACCGGACAGGAGCCGACGGAAGAGCAGATACTCACGCTGGCGGAGCACACGCCCTCCGTGGTCAACCCCGGTACTCAGATATACGCCCCCCGTAACGACCCGAGTCACACCAACGGCAACGGTGGCGTCTCGATGGGGGACCTGGTGGCGCTGTTCGATCATTACGGCATCAAGTCGACGATGAGCGATGACGACCACCCCGACCAGACCGGGATGCCCGCGGTGCAGGGGTACCTCGGCGCCGGCCGCAAGGTGATCGCTTATGTCAATTCGGCGGTCGTCTGGAACACCAGTGACCAGCGCAGCACGGCCGATCACTTCCTGGTGGTCACCGGCGTCGACACCAATAAGGACATCGTTCACCTCAACGACCCGGGCGCCGACCACTCTGACGAGCAGGTGTCCACAGCCACCTTCGCGACAGCCTGGAAAACCTCCGGGAATTCGATCATCTTCACCGCCCCACCCAGCTGAGCGCCCACCGGTTCCTCACGGGGGGCCGCAGGTCGCTGCGCAGCCTAATATTCCCTAATCGGTGTTTGCCAAGAGTTTGACGGCCCGTTACCGAGGGGAGGAACGGCATGGACTTCGCAGCAGTGCCGCCGGAGATCAACTCTGCCCGGATCTATTCCGGTCCCGGCTCGGGACCGATGGTGGCTGCGGCGGCCGCGTGGGCCACGCTGGCCGCGGACCTGAATTCGACGGCGAGCTCGTATCAATCGATGATCGCGGAATTGACCGCGGGACCCTGGCTGGGTCCGTCTTCGGCATCGATGGCTGGCGCGGCCGCCCCGTATGTGGCGTGGACGAGGAGCACCGCCGCGCAGGCCGAACAGGCCGCCGAACAGGCCAAAGCGGCGGCCACCGCCTACGAGACGGCGTTCGCGGAAACGGTGCCGCCGCCGGTGGTCTCGGCCAACCGCAGCATGCTGATGGCACTGGCGGCGACGAACATCTTCGGGCAGAACACCCCAGCGATCGCGACGACCGAAATCCAGTACGCCGAGATGTGGGCCCAAGACACCGCCGCGATGTACGGCTACGCGGGTTCTTCGGCGTCCGCGACCACGCTGGCGCCGTTCACGTCCCCACCCGCGAGCACCAACGCGGATGGGCAGGCGGGTCAGGGCGCCGCGGCCAGCCAAGCCGCCGGCAACGCGCAGAACGTCGTCGCTTCGGCACAGCAAGCCTTCTCGGCGGTGCCCGCCGCGCTATCCAACCTTGCGTCGGCCGGGCCAACCGCTGCCGCGGCGAGCCCGCTGACCCTGTTGGACCTGGCGAGCGATCTGATCGCAATTTTTTTCGACTTACCTGCCAGCGTGGCCGGGCTTGGTGTCGACGCACCGGTGTCGTTGACGTCTTTTCCCTTCGACGTGGCCGGTGCCCTAACCGGTTTCCACACGGACGACATCGTCAGCGGCTGGGCGGGGACTCAACCTTGGCCGGGAGAAGCACCGGTGCCCCCGACGCAGTTTCCGGTGATCACGAACCTGGGCTCGCCCGTTTCGGCGGGCCTGGGGGAGGCGAACACCATCGGGAAATTGTCGGTGCCGTCCGGTTGGGCCGAGGCGGCCCCGGCGATGCGTTCACTCGCCTTGCCGTTGCCGGCCACCAGCGCGAGCACAGCCGCGGGAGCTTCCACCGCCGGCGCCGGAAACCTGTGGGGTCAGATGGCCACGGCCGGTATGGCGGGGCGCGCGATGGCCGGGACTGGCGGCGCAGCTGGCCCGCGACCCCGGGAACGGATCGGGGCACCTACCGGTAAGCCGGGTGAACCGCCGCAGCCGAGTGAACCACCGCCACAGGTTCCGGCTGGCGGCCCGATCACGAGCATCTCCGCCGAGCTACGCGAACTGGCCTCCCTGCGCGACTCCGGGATCCTCACCGAGGAGGAGTTCACCGAGCAGAAACGACGCCTGCTCGCTCACTGATCTCATAACCGATCGCGGATGCGTTGAACCGAAACGCAGGCGACTACGTGTCATCAACAGCGCGTAATCCAGCGCGCGGCAGAAATCGGATGGTTGTGCCCGAGCATGCGGGGGTAGGCCGAAGAGGTCTACGAGCGCTACGAGAAATACCTGACCGGGTGCGCCAAGTCGTTTCGGATCGGCTACATCGACGTCAACCAGTTCACCCTGGAGAAGTAACCGCAATCCGCAGGATGACCCGCGGCTTGTTTCGTCCACCCGCCGCGATCTTCTCGATCAGCGTCACCAGGTAGTACTGGAGGCCGTACTTGCTGCGGATCTCGCCCTGGAGCCGATCCACCGTCGCCGGTTCGGTGAGCACCTCTGCGGTGCCGTCCACGGGCACTACACCGTCGCGCACCTTTCCGGACCGGCTGCTCGGTGCCAGCTGGATGCGGGGGTTATTGCGGACCCGTTTGACTTTCCAGCTTTCGGCCGGTGTCCAGATGAAAAGGTCGGGGCCGTCACGGCCGATCCACATCGGCGCTGCGACGCCTTCTCCATTGCGCTTGAACGTGGTGAGTGAAACGAAACGCTGCTCGCTTAGTGTGGTCGTCGAATCGTTTGTCATGGTGGTTACGATTTTACTGATGTTATGGCCGCTGCTGCGCCGCGGCGAACGTTGGAAATGCGTTCAGCTCTTCGCAAGCATTTTCCCAGCTTTCCTGATTAAGATGCCATTCCCGCAGCGACGCCTCATACTTACGGCATCGTCGTCAACAACGTCGCCAACAAGTAGGAAGGGCAATAAAAATGTCTTCACGCCGCTGGCTGGCCAGGCTGACCGTCCCCGTGATGGTTAGTGCTGCGCTGACAACTAGCACTGCGATTGCGCTTGCCGACAGCACCGACGACACTTTCCTCTCCAAAATGCACAGCTTGGGCTTCACGTGGCCGTCGGGGGATGACTCCGACATCGTCGCGATGGGGAAGCAAATCTGCACCGACCGCAACGCCGGCAAAACGCCTGACGCGATTGCCACCGACATCCACTCCACGCTGGGTCCGAAAGGCATCACGTTCGCGGACGTCACATCCATGGTCAGCGCAGCGGAATCGACTTATTGTTCCAGCTAATTGATATCTGGCCGCTGCAATGCGTCGAGGTTGGCTATTCGAATGGGCGTCCCGTTAAGCCAGGCCGCCACGGCTTCTACGGTGTCTGAGTAGAAGGCAGCCAGTATTTCGCGGGTGACGTATCCCAGGTGCGGAGACAACGTCACATTCGGGAGCGCACGCAACGGATGATCGGCCGGGGGCGGCTCGACGTCATAGACGTCGAGCCCGGCACCGGCGATACGCCCGTTCTTGAGTGCCGCGATCAGAGCGGCCTCATCGACGATCGGGCCCCGGGACGTGTTGATCAGGTAGGCCTGCGGCTTCATCAGGGCCAGCTCGGGTTCAGCGACCAGCCCTCGCGTGCGCTCCGAAAGCACCATGTGGATGGACACCACGTCGGACTCTTCGAAGAGGGTCGCTTTCTCGACCCGGCGAGCGCCGACCGCCGTCGCCGCCTCCTCGGTGAGGTTCTGGCTCCACGCGATGACTTGCATGCCAAACGCGTTCGCGTATTCGGCCATGCGTCTGCCGATCCGTCCGAGACCCAGAAGCCCGAGCGTCTTACCGGACAACGTCATGCCCGTGGTGGTCTGCCACCCGCCGTCCCGCATGCCCCGGTGCTCTTCGGCCAGATTGCGCACCGTCGCAATCATCAACCCCCAGGCGAGTTCCGGAGTGGCGTCGCGGACCGCGCTGTAACGCGGACTGGCGAAGTTCGAGTGCGCCACCAGGACGCCTCGTTCGCTAGCCGCGGCCATGTCCAGATTCGGCAGGCTCTTGCCGATGATGGTGATCAGTTTCAGATTCGGCAGTCGCTCGATGAGCGTGCGCGGAAGCGCCATCCGCTCACGCACGGTACAGATCACATCGAACGGCCGTAGTGCGTCCGCGGCCTCCGCCTCGGAGAGATGACGGTCGAAAACGGTTACCTCGGAACGGATTTGAACCGGCGACCAGTCTGCGAGGCCAAGGGCCAACCCGGCGTAGTCGTCGAGTATCGCAACCCGGGGCATCGGGCTACAAGCCCTTGGGCGCGTCGCGGACCGCTTGGACCGCCGCGTCATCGCCGTCGAACTCGACCCGGGCCAGTCGCCCGGCGGAGAACAACAGTAACTCCTCGGGTGCACCGGTCACGGTGACGGCCGGGCCGCGGCCGGCGGTCAGTACCGTCGTGCCGTCTGTCGTGCGCAACGCCACGCGGCCGGGCGCCTTCCCCAGCGTCATCCGGCCCATCATCGATAGGCTGCGGCGCAGCGAGTTGGCCAGGGCGGGTTCAAGCACACGCGGCTCCCAGTCCGGCTGGGCGCGACGCACGTCCTCGTGATGGATGAACATCTCGCCGACATTGGCCACCGGGTCGAGCAGCTTGAGCGGTGAATAGACCGGCGGACCGGACGCGACCTTCCGTAGCAATTCGTCCCAGTCGGTGTGCTGGGCTACGTCGTTTTGCACCTTTTCGGTGTGGGCGGCGAAAAAGGGGATAAGGATGCCCGGTGATGCGTCCAGGCGGTACTCCCGGATCATCAGGTGAGCCGCCAGGTCGCGGACGTTCCAGCCATCGCACAGGGTGGGCGCCTCGGGCCCCACGGTGCGCATGGTGTCGACCAGGGCTGCGCGTTCGCGCTGAGCAATGGACACCTGACTTCCTTCCAGTCGAGGGCGCCAGATCGCCGACGGCGCTGACCGGTTCAGAGTAGCGATCGCGCTACTACTTCAATCCATGCGGAACCGGTTGGCCGACCTCGAGCGCCGGGGGCTTACCGTCATCTACGACTAGATTCAGTGACTCAGCATGTCGTTCGGATTGAACCAGGCCGGAGCATGTCCGGCCTTTGCACAGGCAATCAAGGCGTCGGTGAACGAAGCGAACATCGATGTCAGCTCGCGGTCCACGCCGGATGCCGACGACCCATTCGCGATGTCGGCGAAACGTTGTGCGAGCCTGTCGGCGTCGTGAACCACCTTTTCCAGCGCCAACCGCACGCCCGGGCTGGCCGCGCTGATCGCGGCAGACCCGTCCGTCTGACCCGATGGCGCTCCGACCGTCGCCAAGGTTCGAAGCTGGCCGCTGAGCAGCTTTGCGTTGACGACGGACTGTCGTTCGGCGCCGGTCAGATTCCGATAGCTCTTGTAGAAATCTTCACCTCTGTTCTGCAACCCATTGACCCCCGTGCAGATGTGGGAATCGGCCTGAGCCGAGCTGGGATGGCCGTGCGGCGCAGTCGACGCCATCTCGCTACGGCCGTCAAATACCAGCTGTCTCAACCGCCGTCGGTCAACCAGTTCGCAATCGTGCACCACCGCCAGTTGCTGAGCCGCTCGGGTGAACAGGTTATTAGTGACAACCATCGTCGCGCTGCACTCGTGCATCCGCGCCCCGGCGACGACCTGTTGGACGGCTGCGGCACCAACCGCGCCGCCTGTTTTTCGCTTGCACTGGACGGCTGTTCGCGTGCCGTCCCTC
>Ga0224557_1000540_pt1 | contig 41939 bp, 36 predicted proteins | sample 714S31014metaG_FD_180677 | JGI IMG/M metagenome (GOLD analysis project Ga0224557, IMG submission 180677) | Peat soil microbial communities from Stordalen Mire, Sweden - 717 S3 10-14 | ecosystem: Environmental > Terrestrial > Soil > Wetlands > Peat | place: Sweden: Norrbotten County, Stordalen...
TAAGCCTTTCCGAGAGTCCTTCCACCTCGGAGTTTGATTTGTCCATCAGCCAGAACCTTGTCCACAGTGACGAGTTCACCATTCACCAAGCGTTCTCCATGCGCGGCCCTGCCATTGGCTTTCAACTGTAGGCGATCTCCAAAGGCAAGAGCCAACTCGCGTGGTTGGCAGAAGGCCAAGCGAGACAGATGCTGGAATCGGATGACACGAATCTTCTTCTCACCTTCAACCACAAGCCCCTTCGCCGTGATGCCCCTCAGACGACCTGTCTCGCCCTTGCGAAACCCGGCAGTGTCTTGATTGAACACGAGAACCGTTTTGTCAGTGTAGAACCGTGGGTCACGTTTTTGAGCGTCTGTCAAATCGACAGATTCGAGCGCTGTGATCGTATGTTCCTCGTCGCCTAACTGATGACAGGACTTAAGTGCCGCCCGCACACGATCATTGACCTTGTGAATTTCAGACCAGGTTTGCGAAACGACCACAACCGAGTATCCCGCGTCGGTGAGGTTGACATAGCTCTCCGCGAGTTTGTCCTGCTGGTCGAACGGCGAACACTCGATGATTGCTGATTGCTTGTCCAGTCGGTCGAAGGACTTCCCAAGCTTTCCCTCGGATGCCTCGCGAACGGCCAGCCGGTACTCTTCAATCTGACGCCGCCCGGCCACGGTCTTGGCCCTAGACGGGTCCTGACGGCGAATCTCATTTAGTACAGCCGCCTTCAGGCCGGAGTACTTCTCAATGGCCCATAGTGCGTCGGATGCTTGCACCGCTCCGTGTTGTCGGGTGTCGCCGCAGAGAATGAGACGACCACGACCGTTGCGGACGTAGCCAAGCAGGCGCTGCATTTGCTCGCCTCCGATTTGGCCAGCTTCATCCACGATGACGACGGCTCCCTCTGGCATCGGCTTTCTCACGAGGAATTCGCTCACTGTCTGAACTCGGCTGAATCCATCCTGTTCCAGATCCATGACCTGTTGTCGCTGCGGCGCGATGACGTGGACGTGATGCCCGGCTCTTCGCAACCCAGCGCCGACCGCTTTCAGGGCATAGCTTTTCCCAGTGCCCGCGCCGCCGCGAAACAGCGTGAGGAAGTTACGGGAACTCAAGATGTGCTCAACAGCCGTGCGCTGTTCTGAATTGAGACTGGCGTTGCCGATCGACTGGGCATCGCCCAATGGACGAAACCGTCTGATCCCAGACTTGGCCAGACATACGATGTCCCATTCTCGTTCCAAGGCCGCCTTGCTCGTAACAAGGTGTGGGCGGCGTTCATCGCGGATGTACCCTCTGCTTTGAGTGATGTTGCGCACTTGTTCCACGGTGATGTTCTCACCACGTGCATGTTCCAACGCATGCCGCCAAAGCTCGTATTCCGGCATAACGGCGTGGCGGTCAAATAGGTGTTCTTCTGCCCAAGTGACAGCGGCCAAGGCATTGCCGGCGACGCGGTCGCCGGGGGTGACTGACCCGCCGTGCTTCAACGACGCGATTTCCTCTTTCTCAGCGGGGGAGATTTGGCGTGTCCAGAGACTCCGCAGCTCCCCCGGCCGAACCGATTTGATCTTACGCAGCCGTTTGCTCTGGGCGATACTGTTTCGGATTTCTGGCACATTGCCCTTCGCGAGATGCGGTTTCTTGGCCAGCAGTTCGCGCGTCTTCTCGTCGATCTCCTGATGACGTTTCGAGAATCGTTGACAGATTTCAGGGGAAACCCCCTGGACTTCAAAGTCACCGCGAGCATTGTGTTTCAGGTTGTATCCGAATGCCCTGAGTTCGCGGGCCAATTCGTGGTAGTAGACGTTTTCGACATACTTCCTTGCGCGCACCATCTCCAAGGTCTCCAGCGCTTTCCAGCGAAGTTCCACTGGGTCAAACGTCGCGTTAAAGACGACACAATGGCTGTGCAGATGTGGGTCCAATGCACGGGACGTATCGTGCCGAAAGACGGCACAAGCAAGGTTACCAGTGTGTCGGTCCGACATGCTGCCCTTGGTACGCACGCGGGTCGCCGCTAACCGTTCCAGCTCTTGGAATGACACGCCCACGGCACGGTCATGGGCGTCCGCGATGCGACTGTCATCGCCGATGAATGCCGCGATCGAGACCGACTTGGGTGGAGAGAAGGTGAAATCGTAGAATACTCGACGGTTGGCCACGGTACGCTCCTTTCCGTCATCACAGAGCTCGCTGCGGGTGGTTTTGAGCCGTTGTGTGAGGAGTGTGCCGGTGCGCGGGTCCAGGTTGTCACAGAGGCGCAGGAACTCGCCGCGCTTGACGGTTCCCGAGAGCCGGAGCGACTCCGCTCCTTCGCCGAACCACTGTCCTGCAACGGCTACTCCTTCACTGTAATAATCACCTGTGGACAGATGTTCCTCGAAGTATGCCTTCGCATTGGACAGGCTGTATTGTGCTTTTCGCGACAGCATGCTCGACGTTTACCCGATCCGAGGAGATAAGCTGTTCCCAAACGGGAACAACTTGTTTCGGGGCTTGTGCTTTACTGGCGCACATGAAAAGAGGACACGCAAGGCTCCTAGCGTACGCTAGGCACTTTTGTCCGAACTGCATACGAGGATTATCCGAATGAAACCCGATACCGCAACCGATTTGGCGGCAGCCCGATTGGCGCAAGCCATCCGAGACTATGTGCCACGGCATCCGACGAAGTTTCAGAAGCTTTTGCCCATGAAAGGCAGCATCGCGGAACTGAGGAGCAAAGGAGCCTCTTACGCGGCCATCGCCGGCGTCCTACGCAACGTTAACGTGCCGGTCGCCAGCGACACCATCTTTCGATTTTGCCACGAAGTCTTAGGTGAACCAATGACCCGTCGGTGCAGGAAACGAATGGTGGCATCCGGAATCCCGAAAGAACGCGCGCGCAAGAAGCCACATGAGGGCAGCGTAACCGGCACCGACTGTAAGGCCTACCGCTCGCCATTTACCGGATCAGAACGCGCCCCAGGCCCGCATATTGCCGATCCCAACACCATCTAAGTATAAGGCATGGCTGGAATAGTCTGGCGTTCTCTTCTAAGCTGATGGGTCTGCCTTATCGATCCGTTTGTCGCACGATCTACGAAGGAAGGGACTGCAATTCTTATGAGAGACTTGAACCCACAGGCAGTCGCTTGTGCATCTCGCAGACCATCAAGAGAATACTGAAATTACTGCGGTTTTGCTATTCGGTTTGTCAGGCAAGAATGCACACCCATGCGCAACAGAGTGCATCTTGTGCGTCACCTGTGCGTCACTTATTCCCGTGATCGTGTACACCGGCTATCCTGACGGCGAACTCATGCGGCAGGCCATGGGATCTTCTCCCTTCACTTTGCTGGCCAAGCCGTGCCCGTCGAAGCAGTTTGTCGAAACAGTCCGGCGCATATGCCACCCCAATCAGACCCGATTCCTGAAGAAGAACGTTAAGGCCAACCCGGCGCCCGCACCGCCAAGCGGGCGAAACCATGTCACGAGCGAAGGCCCGGTAAGGCAACACCAACTCACTTCATGAAAAATACTGGTCGCGGAAATGACGGAGGAATCACAACATGAAAAAATACTCATTATCGAAGACGATCAGAAAATCGCCATGGCTTTGGCAATTCGACTCAAAGCCAATGGTTACAGCGCATCCATCGCGCCGGATGCACTGGCTGGGGCAAGCGAGGCACGCGCCATCAAACCGGACTTAATCCTGTTGGACATTTCCTTGCCGGGGGGCAATGGCTTCCAACTGGCAGAAACCTTTCTCCGCATGCCCGAAACAAGTGGAACACCGGTTATTTTCATCACCGCGTCCAAGAATCCTGAACTCCTGAAAAAAGTGATGGAGTTGGGAGCTGTCGGCTTGTTCGAGAAGCCGTTCGATGCCGAAGAATTGCACAGTGCCATCGACCGTAAATTTAACAGCATAACCGACTTGTTGAACGCCGGAGAACATTCCGTCGCCACCAACCATTTGAACGATGAAGAATATCCTCATCATCGAAGATGACCGGAAGATCGCCATGGCGCTGACCCTCCGGATCAAATCCGCCGGCTATGAGGCAACCACGGCTTACGACACTCTGAGTGGAGTGAATGCCGCAATCAAGAATCCCCCGGACCTGGTGCTATTGGACATCTGCCTGCCCGTCGGCAATGGCTTTACCGTGGCCGAAGAAATCCAAACTCTCGTCCGGACGCCCATTCCCATCATTTTTATTACCGCCAGCAAGCAGCCCGGCTTCCGTCAGAAGGCGAGCGAACTGGGAGCGGCAGGATATTTCGAGAAGCCATACGAGGCGGAAGAGCTTCTCGCCGCGATTCAGAACGCTCTCAACCCGCCCGTACCATTGATCACTCGCCCCGAGACATGAGGCTGCGAATCCTGTTTGGACGATTTCGACCCTGCCCCGTGTGATCCAGAAACTTGTTCTTGCTGAATTTCCTGGGGGGTCATTGCGGCGAGAAACATCCCCTCCATAGAGGCGAACGCTGTAAAGAGAAGTGGTGGTGGCTAGGTGTTTGTCAGACCGTGTGCTTTTGAGTTGTGTTTTGGTCGCGACGGCTTGCGCAGTTGGTCGGACAGGGTGTCGCAACGCATCGGTGTCGCCGCTGATCACGGTGGGTTTGAAGTTAAAGGAATATTTGGTCAGGATGTTGCGCGGAGCCGGTTATGAAGTGATCGATTTTGGAGACCGACAGCCAAAGTTGGACGATGATTATCCGCACTTTGTCGTGCCGCTGGCCTGCGCCGTCGCCCGCGGAGAGGTAGCGCGCGGCGTGGCCATCTGTGGGAGCGGTGTTGGGGCATCGGTCGCCGCCAACAAGGTGCCGGGTGTGCGGGCGTGTCTGATCCATGAAACGTTTTCCGCGCACCAAGGCGTTGAGGACGACGACATGAACGTGATTTGTCTCGGCGGCCTCGTAGTTGGCCATGCGCTCGCCTGGGAATTGGTTCAAACATTTCTCGCCGCGCGATTCAGCGACGCCGGGCGTCATCGTCGCCACCTGGCCAAAGTGGCGGCACTGGAAAACAAGATGATGAATTCCCAAGAATCACCCTGTTAAATCTGAAAACGGGAATTACCGGGAGCAGGGCTGCGGCGCTAACGCAGCATAAATACTGGATGGGGTAAACACCCCATAACTAAAGACCCACTTCATCGCGTACTGTGCGTCCACTGACAAAGTCGAACACGACAACAAACTCAATACACAAAATCGGTTTAAGGTCATATGGCAAAAGTACTTGGTATCGATTTGGGAACGACGAACTCCTGCATGGCGGTGATTGAAGGCGGCGAACCCGCCGTGCTCGAAAACTCCGAAGGTAAACGCACGACGCCTTCCGTGGTGGCTTTCACCAAAACCGGTGAGCGCCTCGTGGGCGAGGCCGCGAAACGGCAGGCCGTTACCAACTCCCGCAACACGATCTATTCGATCAAGCGGTTTATGGGGCGCAAATTTGACGAAGTGCAGGAAGAAATCAAACGCGTCCCGTACAAGGTCGTCCGGGCCGCCAACGGAGACGTGGCCGTCGAAGTGCAAGTGAACGGCAAGGTTAAGCAATTCAGCCCGCCGGAGATCTCGGCCATGATTCTCGCCAAGCTCAAAGCGGATGCCGAGACGCGGCTGGGTGAGAAGATCACCCAGGCTGTCATCACGACCCCGGCCTATTTCAATGACTCGCAACGCCAAGCCACGAAGGACGCGGGCCGCATCGCGGGTCTCGAAGTGCTTCGCATTATCAACGAACCGACGGCGGCGTCGCTCGCTTACGGACTCGACAAGAAGAAGGACGAGAGGATCGCGGTCTACGACCTTGGCGGCGGCACGTTCGACATCTCAGTGCTGGAACTCGGCGATGGCGTGTTCCAAGTCAAAGCCACCAACGGCGATACTCACCTCGGCGGCGACGACTGGGACAATTGTCTAATGGATTGGATGCTGGACGAGTTCAAACGAGACCAAGGCGTGGATCTGCGCAAGCAGCCGGATGCCTTGCAACGCATCAAGGAAGAAGCGGAAAAGGCCAAGATCGCCCTCTCCAGCGCACTCGAATACGATATCAGTCTGCCGTTCATCACTGCGGACGCGAGCGGTCCCAAGCATCTCAGCCTAAAACTCACGCGCGCCAAAATGGAACAACTCTGTGATGCGTTGCTCGAGCGCACGATCGCGCCGGTGAAGACTTGTTTGAAGGACGCCGATATCGCGGCCGCGAAAATCGATGAATTGGTACTGGTCGGTGGCATGACTCGGATGCCGCGCGTGGTTGAAACGGCGCACAGGCTGGTTGATAAACCTCCGCACCAGGGCGTCAATCCGGATGAAGTGGTCGCGGTGGGCGCCGCCATTCAGGCCGGCGTGCTCAAAGGAGAGGTCAAGGACGTGGTGTTACTGGACGTGACGCCGCTGTCGCTCGGCATTGAGACTCTCGGCGGGGTATTCACCAAGTTGATCGAACGCAACACCACGATCCCGACCCGCAAGTCGCAAACCTTCTCCACTGCCGCCGACAATCAGCCCGGCGTGGAGATCCATGTCTTGCAGGGGGAACGCCAGTTTGCCCGCGACAGCAAGACAATCGGCAAATTCAAGCTCGATGACATTCCGCCCGCCCCGCGTGGGGTGCCGCAAATCGACGTCGGATTTGACATCGATGCCAACGGCATCCTGCATGTCAGCGCCAAGGACCTCGGCACCGGTAAGGAACAGAAAATCACTATCACTGCCAGCAGCGGCCTCTCCAAGGACGAGATCGAGAAGATGCGCAAAGATGGCGAACTCCATGCCGAAGAGGATCGGCTGCACAAGGAAGAGCTGGAAACACGCAACGAGGCCGACAGCGCGGTGTATCGCACGGAAAAACTATTGAAAGACAACCAGGGTACAATTTCCGATGCGAATCGCAGCAAGATCGAATCTGTCCTCAACGAGGTGACCGAATCGCTCAAGGGTAGCCATTCTGCGGCCATTAAGACGGCGACCGCGAAGCTCAATGATACCTGGCAGGCGGTCTCGACAGAACTTTACAGGGCGGCTTCAGAGAAGGCCAGCGCGGGCCAGGGCCCCGCCGGTGCACAATCAGCAACCCAGCCCGAAGCTGGCGGCGCGCCGGGAGACAACAAGACAAACGAAAGCCCGATCATAGACGCTGAAATTGTAGATGAAAAGAAGGCTGCGTAGTTCTGTCGTTGGTCGGAGCCTGCTCAATTCGACTCAGTCATCGGTGGGTTAAAAGTGGCGGATCATCTGCGCTGTATTCTGGAGGAACCCCAGACGATTGTCAGGGATGCTGTGGCGACAGCATCACCGGAGTCAGGGATTCCGTCCGAGCCAAACCTAAAAGGGAAACCATGAGCAAACAAACACGTGTCAGCCACCCGATCTACAGCCTCCTGTCGACGGAAGCAGAGGGATTCGATTCTCTGGCGGAGCTGGCTTTGGATTTGCACTGGTCGTGGAGTCATTGCTCTGACAAAGTGTGGCGACAGCTTGATCCTGCTCTGTGGGAACTCACGCAGAACCCTTGGGTTACCCCATGGCCAGCGTAAAACTTTGGGCGCATCTTGAATCACTGAGAAATGAAACGCCGTCAACAAATACGGATATCACAACAATTCACAAAACCAAGCCTCGGAAAACGCTATGAATACGACCTCGACCCTCACTGGCTCGCATCTCCGCACTTACAAGACAATCTTTCAACATCCGATCTCGCACAATCTGGGGTGGCACGATGTTCAAGCTCTGTTTCGCCAGCTCGGTAAGATTGAGGAAGAACCCAACGGCAATCTGAAGGTGACGCGCAACGGGCAAATCCTCGTTTTGCACCGGCCTCACGCAAAAGATGTCGCCGAAGTGGATGACGTAATGACCTTGCGTCACTTTCTCGAACGGTCGGAGACGATTCCGCCCGAAACGGATGGGAAAGACGCGCATTGGCTGCTGGTGATCGATCACCATGAGGCCCGCCTTTACCAGACGGAAATGCATGATGCCATCCCGCAGCAGATTCTGCCGCATGCGACGGAAGATTATGTTCGTCACGCGCAGAATGCGAAGGAGTTCTCGAAGGGCAAGGATGAACCAGACCCGAACAGCTTCTTTCAGCCGGTGGCCAAGGCGCTGCGTGCAGCCGGCCGGATTCTCATCTTTGGCACCGGTACGGGCGCGAGCAGTGAAATGGACCAGTTCATTGCGTGGTTAAAACTCCATCACCCGGAACCAGCTAGCCGGATCATCGGCTCGCTGGTCGTGGATGAGCACCATCTGACTGAGAATCAGCTTCTTGCAACGGCTCGGGAATTCTACACGAACTCCGGAATGTCTTAATCATGAAAACCATGAAGGGCACGCATCGAACCGACGAATTTGTAGCCGTGCGTGGTTCGTACCCTTTCTGGCTGGAGATTGTCGGTTGCGGACGGGGACTCACTCGTTTCGCACAGAACCTGGGTCTCTCGCAGAACCAGAGAAAGCTATGGCAGACCCCAACGGAAGCAATGGTAGTACATTTGCCCGAAATGCGGGCGGTATTATTTCGAGACTCAGTTAAATTGCGCTGCAAAGAGACTTCCATCGCAAGTTTAACCATGAAACTGAGAGGATCGAACAAATGAAAAGCAAAACTAGAGCACGGAGAGACGAGACTTCCTCAACTAAGCAGCCCTTAGACGGAGAGACCCGATCCAGCAGGAAGCAAATGAAAAAGGCCAAACAATTGGGGTTGAAGATGCAGATAATCCTCGTGCCGACAGATTTCTCCGAACCCTCCAACAAGGCCCTGCGATATGCCATCTCGCTTGCCGGGCAGTTCGGGGCCCGGATTACGCTGTTGCACGTGGTCGAGCCGATGATTCTTCCATACAATGATTACCCGTTGCGCCAGCTCATACTGGATGACAAGGGGCTCGTGAAAGCGGCTAGAGAAACATTACACCACTTATGCCGCCGCGAGAAAATTGATGACTCCCTGGTTCAGAAAAGGCTCGTTCGAGTGGGATCACCGTCGGAAGAAATCACCCATACGGCACGGGATCTCCAAGCTGATTTGATTATAATCGCCACGCACGGCTATACTGGCCTGAAACACATTTTTATTGGCAGCACCACCGAAAGGGTGGTTCGGCACGCGCCCTGTCCGGTTCTGGTCGTGCGCAAGAAGGAGCGGGAATTTATCTCCGGTTGATGGTTGACGGATCAAAATCGTTACCGCACTTCGCTGAGTGAGCCTGCGAGTCGGCGCAAAGTGAATCACGGGCGATGGAACATTTTGGGTTGCGGACGATTTTGTACTTTCTACAATCAGCACGGGTGGCTCGTAGTTGGTGGGTTGCGGCAGCCGAGTCGGAAAGTTTCTTTGGGAAAGAAGTGGGTCATTCGGGAATGGGGTGGGGTTATTGCCTCGCATAGACTTGGCAATGCGGACAATCGAAGAAGTCTTTACCAAATTTCGGCTGCGTTGGCATTGCGTTGGCCATTGTGGACTGGGAATCCTTTGCCTCGTCGAGATAATAGATTAAACCCGGAACCTGACGAAAGATATGGGGGTTCTCTATATACCCTACGCACGACCCTGTTGTCGTCCGCCAGCAAGACAGTGATTAGTTTCATGGGTAGTTATGCCACGATCATCGGTGCTTGATTGTCATTACGTCAGTTGCTTCGCTTTATCTATGGGGTGAACGCCCCATGTTCGCCGCCTGAGTCCTACCGCCCCCATATCCCGCCCGCATCCCGCCGCCCAGTCCCCCCTTTGAAACCCGCCTCCGGCATTCAATCGACTTTAATAAAAATGGCAGCGTAGCCTCCGATCATGCCCTCCCACGAGTCCCTTCAACTGACACAGTAGAAGAGTGAGAGCATGTCGGTCTCTACACTGCCATGCCCCTAGAATGAGCATTCTGCCTGCCGGTTCGGCATAGAACATGCCCATTGATCACTGTTTAGCCACCTAAAATGATCGTTGATTGAGGATAAAACCATGGGCATCTGGAGTGCAGCAATCGCACTATTCAGCAGTGGCGGCGTGGGCCAACGGGAAAGGCTCCCGAAGTCTTCTTCCGATGACGAGGCCGGACCGAAATCCACCATCCTGGTCATTGATGACGACCCCATCGTGCTCGAAACCATCAAAACATTGCTGGGCAAGCGTGGCTTCAACGTGCTGACTACATCATCGTCCCCGAAGGGATTGGACATGCTCCGCTATGCCGGGGCCGACATCCGGCTCGTAGTGCTCGATTACAGCATGCCGCGACTTAATGGCTATGAGACACTTTCGTTCGTACGGCAACTTAGCTCGACCGCGAAGGTTATCGGCCTCACGGCCATGAAGCTCGACACGATACCCAAGGCCTATCTCCAAGGCGTTGACAAGTTGCTCACGAAACCGGTAAACGCCACCGTACTGATCGGTGCCGTTTCCGAACTCCTTGGCGAGGAACAGACCGCTTCGTTGGGGATGACATAACATTTCTATCGCTGGCCGGGGATCTAGCGACTTTACTGGTACTCACCCCGGTTCATTGGATGCTCACCTTGGTCTTGACCTACCTGGGGTTGACACGGAACACCACGAACCCAGGAGGACTGGGGAAAGCGGTGCGATACTCCATCTCGTCAGCCGCCCATTTCTTCATTTCCTCCTCGCTGTCGAAAACGATGTACTCCGCCACCGGCTTGTCCTCAACTGGGTGTCCGTGACCTGGGGCTTGGTGGCTGCGCTCATCCCCAGGAATGTGTATGTGGGAAAATGTGAGTGCCGCGAAATGTGGTTTGTTGGGAAAACCACCTGGACTGGTGACTGTCTTCATTGAGACTCCTTGGAAAGGTTCACGGCTCGATTCCCAGAAGAGCAAGCAACATCAGGAAGGTTGAGCGGTGATTTGCTCTCGGTCATGGCTTCCCAGTCTTCTTGAATCTATGTCGATTCGGATGGTAACAATGGAAACCAGAAACAGAGCGTACCGCATACTCGCAACCATAGGGGTTTTCCACTAAGCAATCGGTGGAACCGAAGATTTGCCTCTCATACCTCGTCCGACATATTTCCGGATCTGGCAGATGCGTTTGATTACTGACCGTGTTGTCGCCGATAGGGGGATGTCGAAGCAAGGGCATGTCAGTCTCTACACTGCCAGTGGAATGTCCGACCGCTTGCAAATTCTATCAACCACCCTTGATGAAGCAGGCGAGGTCAACAGGACGGGTAGATTCGGCTGGTTGGCACAATCGACCTTCTCGAACCCTGTCATCGACAGCAAGAGATCAACTCTGGCAGCGTTCAAATTGAAACAATTGCCGATGACTTTGCGGACGCGAACATCGCCTTTCATATCCCGTTTCAGGATTACGTAATTCCAACCCGCTACGCCTTCACCTTTGGCAATGGCACCAAGCATGTTTCCCGAACGGTTGGAAAACCATTCAACCTGTTGGACCATGAAGTTCTCTATGGCGAGGTTGTTGGGCACCAACCGGTCAAACTCGGAACGGAGGATGGTTTGAATAATCATTTCACTGTCTCTTTTTTTGAGCAAGCAGCATACGCCCTCTCTTGGGCTGACTGATTGACTGGTACTCGCTATGAGCTTTACTAATTCCAGAGTCTATACGGCACGTCACCCGCGCACAATGGGGTCAACACCCCATAGCGCGGCGCACGGTTTTCATGATTATTATTGGGTCATGAAGCACAACCGTTCCCACCACAATGAAAAACCAGCCAGCGCAGCTCTGTCGGTGTCAGCCGTGGACTCAAATCAAACCGGAATTGATTTTGTGCCGTCGACGGATGAGGTGGCCAGGAGGGCGTATTTCGCCTATGTGAACGAAGGTTCCCCGCTAGGGCGCCACGTACAGCATTGGTTGGATGCAGAAGCCCAATTGATTGCGGAGCGCAATCTCACCCGTGTTCATGGGTTTCGCAACTGATCGTAATGCAATCGTGGCGACCTGCAAATTGCGCAGCTTTGAGTAGTGAGGTGCATAGGGAGGCCGACGCGGCAGCGCCATAATCGCCGCGGTCTTTTGGGGCAGCGTGTAATTGAATATCTCTCGCGAAACCGCGTGGGCTTCGCAATCTGGGTCGTCGAGTAAGTGCGGAGGACATAAACGCCATGAGAAGTGTTGAGCAATTCGTCGAAGAACAGGTCGCAATTTGGGAGGCCGACGAGCAACTTGAGAAACGGCAGCGACAAACCGGACGCGGTAAAACTGGCCCAACATCCTTTGGGCCTTGCGTGCTTATCTCACGCGAGGGAGGCGCCGGCGGCCTCGTGGTCGCGAAGCTTGTTGGCGAAAGGCTGGGCTGGCATGTATTTGACCGCGAAATTGTCGACGAAATTGCACAGAAAACAAATGTGCGACGTCAACTGCTTGAGAGTTTGGACGAACAAGCTCGTGGAGCAATCGAGAACTTCATTATCACGATGCTTGATCGGGAGAGCATTGACGACACTCGCTACGAATACCAATTACGCCAAGTGGTGCTAACGCTGGGTCACCACGGGCGTGCGGTCATTGTTGGCCGAGGCGGATGTCTTATTCTTCCCAGCCAATTTGGCTTGAGCGTGCGGCTGATCGCTCCTCTAAAGACCAGAGTGCAACGGATCGCCGCCGAACAGAAGGTACCCTTCGAAAAGGCTGAGCGTGGGGTAAAGAAACTCGACCGCGACCGCGCAAAATTCATTCGTCACCACTTTGGTCGGGACATTGGCGATTCGTTACTCCACGATCTGATCATCAATACAGATGCAATGAGCAAAAATGCGACCGCCGAGACAATCCTCACGGCGTTGCATGAAAAGCTGGGAATAACGTCTACCAAACAAGTCGGAACAGACGAGACGCTCAAGCTCCCGATTGAATAACCAAACCGTTCTTCCTGCGACCCTCTAACGCGTTGTTTCATCAAATCCCCCAATGGGGTCAACACCCCATGGTGCACCCAAGGCTTCCTGTTATATCGTCATGGCATGAATGCCAATCACAAACAGAAGGCATTGACGCTTGGCAATCTCATCGAGACCGTTTACGGCGTCTGCGGGAATCGCAGAGCCAGAGGAATCCTCCAACTCGCCATGGATGCCCACGTCGTTGTGTTTCGAGAACCACACTATGTTTTTTATCTGTTGAATAGAAGGGCCATTCCATGAATCAAACCAAACGGAAGGACAACCATGACCAAGAACAATAGCGTCGTGGCGATCTACAAATCGCACACCGACGCCGAGGCGGCCATTAAGGAACTGGCGCAATCCGGTTTTGATATGAAGAAACTGTCGATCGTCGGGCGCGACTATCACACGGATGAAAACGTCGTCGGCTACTACAATAACGGCGACCGCATGAAATATTGGGGGAAAGTGGGGGCGTTCTGGGGTGGGTTTTGGGGCTTCTTGTTCGGGGCCGGATTCTTTTGGATTCCCGGTTTGGGGCCGCTGCTGGTAGCCGGGCCGTTGGTCAGTTGGACCGTCGGGGCGCTGGAAGGCGCCGCAGTGGTGGGTGGTCTGAGCGCGATTGGGGCCGGCTTGTACGGACTCGGCATTCCCAAGGACAGTATCGTGCAGTACGAGATTGCGATCAAGACCGGCAAATTCGTCCTGATCGCCCACGGTACTCCGGAGGAAACGGCCCAGGCCCAAGAGATCATCAACCACGGCAGCCCGGAACTGGCAGAACACCACCAGACTGAACCTGGCCTCCTTGAAAAGAGTCCCGTGGGAGCAAACGCAGGCTGATAAAGCCAGGTTGCAGGGGGGCGGTGGGGTCACGCTCTGAGGGTGTGACCCCTCCCACTCGCAAAGGCCGCCGAAGAGGCTATCGTACAAATAAAAAGACTCGCGGGTACAAAGTTGGTGAGTCACGGATTCGAAGCCTGGCTATCGAGGAGAGAAAAAGCCACGGCATGGAAGCGGGAAGACAAAACACTGACTTTGTTGGTTGAGTGCCGGGAACTGTTCGAACGATGAGTGGAGGCTCCTGGCATCGCAAAAAACGGTTCCTAGCGGAGAAATTTGCCGAAGCTGCCAAGAGCTATGAGCACAATCCGGTGGCATTTCATTTGAGCGCCAAGAACATGCTTTATGAGGGTTTGAAGGAGAATTCCACCATTGTCATCGTTCCCAGCACTGCCGTGGAAAGCATTCAACTAGGGGGGGCTTGCCGGGATGACTGCGCTGACCATGGGATTGGGACCGGAACGCGCCAACGGACGCAAGGACGGCGAACTCAAGCAACAACAGATGGATGAGACAACCCATGCCAAAGAAATCCTCAACCGCACCAAGCCGGAGACATCGGAGCACCATCAATAAGCGCACCAGCGATGGGCCGCCGACGGGATCGACGAGAACACTCCGACGCGTCGGCATCGCCGCCGACCACGGAGGTTACGAATTGAAGGAATATCTGGCCAAGATGTTGCGCGGGGCCGGTCAGGAAGTGGTTGATTTCGGCGATGGTCGGCCGAAAGAGGACGATGATTATCCGGATTTTATCGTTCCGCTGGCCAGGGCGGTTGCCGCCGGGACGGTGGATCGCGGCGTGGGCATCTGTGGCAGCGGGGTTGGAGCATCCGTCTGCGCGAACAAAGTGGCCGGGGTTCGGGCCTGCTTGATTCACGAACACTTTTCGGCGCACCAAGGTGTCGAGGACGACGAACTGAACATGATCTGCCTCGGTGGCCTCGTTGTCGGTCACGCTCTGGCGTGGGAATTGGTGCAAACATTTCTCGCCGCCCGATTCAGCGGCGCAGCGCGGCATCGTCGCCGCTTGGCAAAGGTGGCGGCATTGTGCGCCGCGCCCGGATCACGAACAGGTGGCACACCGTCAAGCACTCAACAAACCGCAGTGATTGAAACTGAGGTCGGATCGCGTGAAGAGGAAAACTTAGCTTATGGCCGCTGAAAAAATACTCGATAGATTCGATGCGTTAAAAGAACTCGCCTTGGATTTGCGCTGGTCGTGGAATCATTGCACTGACGAAGTGTGGCGGCAGCTTGATCCCGCGCTGTGGGAGCTCACGCAGAACCCTTGGGTGGTCCTACAGACCGTCTCAAAGGACAAACTCCAGAAGGTGCTGGCCAATCCTGCCTTTCGCAAAAATATTGATGACCTACTGCGAGCCAAGCGTCAGGCGGCGGAGACGCCCGCGTGGTTTCAGCAACATCATCTGCAGGCTCCCTTGACCTGCGTCGCGTATTTCAGCATGGAATACATGCTAAGCGAAGCGCTGCCCATTTACTCCGGCGGCCTGGGTAATGTGGCCGGTGATCAACTCAAAGCAGCCAGCGACCTGGGTGTGCCTGTGGTTGGCGTCGGGCTGCTCTACCAACAAGGCTATTTTCGCCAGGTGATCGACAAAGACGGAGCGCAACAAGCCCTTTATCCGTATAACGACCCCGGACAGCTGCCGATCACGCCGTTGCGCCACCCGAACGGGGAGTGGTTGCGGTTGGAGATCGCGTTGCCCGGTTACTCGGTCTGGCTGCGCGCCTGGCAGGTCCAGGTCGGCAGAGTGAAGCTTTATCTACTGGACAGCAATGACGCGGCGAATTTTCCGGCGCATCGAGGGATCACCAGCGAGTTGTATGGCGGCGGGCCGGAGCTGCGCCTCAAACAAGAACTACTCCTTGGGATTGGCGGCTGGCGGCTGCTCGCCGCATTGGGGATAAAACCCGAAGTCTGTCATTTGAATGAAGGCCATGCGGCATTCGCCGTTCTGGAGCGCGCCCGCAGTTTCATGCAAGAGAACGCGCAGCCCTTTGAAGTCGCGCTGGCCGTCACGCGAGCGGGGAACCTTTTCACCACCCATACGGCGGTAGCCGCCGGGTTTGATCGTTTCAGTCCGGCTCTGATCGACCAATACCTTGGCCGGTATGCGCAGGAGAAGCTCAGCATTTCGATTCAGGATTTGTTGGCCCTTGGTCGTCAGAATCCGGACGACTTGTCGGAAAGTTTCAACATGGCCTATCTGGCCATTCGCGGCAGTGGATCGGTGAATGGCGTAAGTCGCCTGCATGGGCAAGTCAGCCGCCACTTGTTTTCGCCTCTCTTTCCACACTGGCCAGAGGACGAAGTTCCCATCGGTCACGTCACTAATGGAGTTCATCACCCGACCTGGGACTCGGCGGCCGCCGACGATCTCTGGACAAAGGCTTGTGGCAAGGACCGGTGGCTGGGGACGACGGAAAACCTGGAGCAGGACATTCGCCGCGTCTCCGACGAAAGCCTTTGGCAATTTCGCACCGCTTCCAGCAAGGCCCTAGTTGAATACGCTCGCCAGCGTCTGGCCCAGCACTACGCCGCGGCTGGCGCATCGCCCGAGACAGTCGAAGAGGCGAGGCATCTCTTCGATCCCGACGTGTTGACACTGGGCTTTGCCCGACGCTTCGCGACCTACAAGAGACCCAACCTGTTGCTGCACGATCCGGAGCGACTGTTGCGCCTGCTATCCAATCCTCATCGCCCGGTGCAGCTCATTCTTGCGGGCAAGGCCCATCCCGCGGACGCTGCGGGACAGGCTCTGATCCAGAAATGGATACAATTCATTCGCCAGCCCGAAGTCCGTCCTCATGCGATTTTCCTCAGTGACTACGACATGCATTTGACCGAGCGCCTAGTGCAAGGGGTGGATGTTTGGATCAACACGCCACGGCGGCCTTGGGAAGCGTGTGGAACCAGCGGTATGAAGGTGCTCGTCAATGGAGGCATCAACCTTTCGGAATTAGATGGCTGGTGGGCCGAAGCCTATTTCCCGGACCTGGGCTGGGCGCTGGGGGACGGCCAGGAACATGGCACCGATCCGGCCTGGGACGCGGCTGAAGCCGAAGCGCTCTACGAACGGCTCGAGCGCGAGGTGGTCCCCGAGTTCTATACCCGCAACGAGAAAGGCATTCCCACCGCCTGGGTCGCGCGGATGCGGGAAAGCATGGCACGCCTGACGCCACACTTTTCCGCCGACCGCACGGTACGTGAATACACAGAGCTACACTATCTCCCGGCGGCTACTGCCTACCTTTCGCGTGTCGCGAACAAAGGCACCGTTGGAAAGCAACTGGTGGATTGCCAGCACAATTTGGAACAGAAATGGGCCACGCTACACTTCGGCGAGGTGAAGCAGGAGATGAATGGCAAGCAGCGTACGTATGAGGTTCAGGTCTATCTCGATGACATCGACCCAATGGCCGTGCGAGTCGAGCTCTATGCCAACAGGGTTAACGGAGGCAGTCCGGTGCGGCAGGAGATGAAGCGCGTTCGCCAATTGGTCGGCGCGGTGGGTGGTTACGTTTACAGCGCAACTGTGTCTGCAGCCCGCCCGCCAGTGGACTATACGGCGCGAGTGACGTCGCACCACGACGGTTTAGCGGTCCCACTGGAAGACGCGCGAATCCTATGGCAACGGTGATCAAAACACCTCAACGCGGGTTGCGTGATTACATCTCGGATATCTCCGAGAGCTCTGATGTTCGGGAGGGATCTCCTCTGCCTTTGGGTACAGAAGAAAAAGGAGGAGGAGTTAATTTCGCCATTTTCAGCCGTTATGCCAGCCACGTGCGACTGGAGTTCTTCGACCATCCTGAAGACGCAGCGTCTTCTCGTGCAATTGATCTGGATCCAACGCACAACCGCACCGGCGACGTATGGCACGTCTGGGTAAAAGGGATAGGCTCCGGTCAACTCTATGCCTATCGCGTGGACGGTCCTTACGAGCCGAATAACGGGCATCGTTTCAATTTCAAAAAGCTGCTCCTTGATCCCTTCGCCACCGCGATTTCGCGGCTGCCCCCGTGGGATTTTGCATCGGCACGTGGATACGACCCGACCGCGCCGGAGCAAGATTTGGCTCTCTCGAAGCTGGACAATTCCGGGTCGATGCCGAAATGCGTCTTTGTCAACAAGCCATTTGAATGGGATGGAGACCAGCCACCACGGCATCCGTGGTCGAAGACCGTCATTTACGAAACGCATGTTCGCGGCTTTACCATTCATCCCCAATCGGGCGTGGACCATCCGGGAACCTACCGGGGCCTGATGGAAAAGATTCCCTATCTCAAAGCCCTGGGAGTGACCGCTGTGGAATTGATGCCCGTGCAGGAGTTCAATGAAACTTCTGTCACGCGCAGTAACCCGCAAACCAGTCAACCGCTCCGTGATTACTGGGGATACGATCCCGTGGCCTTCTTTGCGCCCAAAGCTTCCTATAGCAGTTCGGGAGGTTTGGGCCAGCAGAAGCTGGAGTTCAAGGAAATGGTCCGGGCCTTTCACAAGGCCGGCGTCGAAGTGATTCTGGACGTGGTGTTCAATCACACAGCGGAGGGAGACGAACTGGGTCCGACGCTTTGTTTCCGCGGGATGGATAACGCGATCTTCTACACGTTGGCGGGCGACAAACGCTACTACAAGAACTACACGGGCACCGGCAACACCGTCAACGCCAACCATCCCGTGGTGCGGGACCACATCCTAGCCGCGCTTCGTTATTGGATGGTCGAGATGCATGTGGATGGATTCCGGTTTGACTTGGCCTCGGTTCTTGGCCGGGACGGTACAGGCAAACTGCTGGCCGACGCCCCTCTTCTCGAACGGATCGCCGAGGACCCAATCTTGAGAGACGTGAAACTCATCGCCGAGGCGTGGGACGCCGCAGGCGCATATGAGGTGGGTAGTTTTTCTGAGCGGCGCTGGGCGGAGTGGAACGGCCGGTATCGAGATGATATCCGGCGTTTCTGGCGCGGCGATGATGGGTTTCTTGGTATATTCGCCCAACGCATCTGCGGCAGTGCCGACATCTACACCAAGTCGGGCAAAGGCCCCGAGGGCAGCATCAACTTCGTCACCTGCCACGATGGCTTCACTCTGAACGACCTGGTGAGCTATCGCTACAAGCACAATGAAGTCAACGGAGAAAACAACCATGACGGGACCGACGCCAACTACAGTGAGAACTACGGCTCTGAAGGCGAGACGAAGGATGCCCGGATCGAGTCTATCAGGAAGCGCCAGGTCAAAAACTTCCTTCTGACTCTGTTAATCTCGCGCGGTGTGCCGATGCTGCTCAGCGGGGACGAGTTTCGCCGCACGCAAGGCGGTAACAACAACGCCTACTGTCAAGACAATGAGACCAGTTGGGTTGACTGGGCTTATCTTGAACAACATCGGGAGATTTACCGATTTGCCCACAGCATGATCGCCTTTCGTCGGGCCCATCCGATTCTGAGTAAGGAGCAGTTCTACACGGACACTCAGATCCAATGGTTCAGCCCGCAACAGGGATCGCCCAACTGGGCCGACCCAACGTGCAAAAAACTCGCCTGCCTAATCCATGAAAGCGGACAAGATAGGCTTTACCTGATGTTCAATGCTGGTACGGAGGAGGGCGACTTTGGTTTGCCGCCAGGACATCGCTGGCGTCTCGTGGTAGACACATCCCGCTCGACACTACAAGACTTGCCTGCCGCAGGACAAGAAACGCTTTTGGACAATTCGACGACCTATCATGTGGGAGCCTGCTCCAGCGTGATACTTCTGGCACGGAAACAGGAACCTGGCTTGGGAGTGGGTTCCGCATGAATCAACGAGCCTCCGGTGTACTTATTCATCCGACCTCTCTTCCCAACCCCTATCCCATCGGCGATCTGGGGCCCGCGGCAACTGCCTTTGTGGATTTCATGGTTCAGAGTGGACAACGTTGGTGGCAAATGCTTCCCATCTGCCCAGTTGGGGAGGAAAATTCGCCTTACCAGTCACCGTCCGCCTTTGCGGGTAATCCGCTCTTGGTGAGTCCCAATCGGTTGTTGGAACAAGGGCTTCTTGACCACCAAGATATCGAATTTCCAATAACCGGCTACCGGGCAACGGTGAACTACCCCGCAGCGGGAGACTTGAAGTTGCGATGGCTAAAAAGGGCATTCGAACATTTCAAAACAAACAAGCATGGTGGCAGACAGTCTGAGCTCGACGGATTTGCAAACACGGAGTCTTATTGGCTTGAGGACTTTTCGCTATTCTTGGCAATTCAGGGAAAGGAGGGCACTTCGGATTGGACGCGATGGGACCAAGCGCTGCGAACACGAAAGCCAGATGCCGTCATTCGCGCGCAGAAATACTTTGCTGACGAAATACGTTACCATCAATTTGTCCAATGGCAGTTCTCAACGCAGTGGAAAGAGTTAAGGGCTTACTGCACGTCCAAAGGAATTCGGCTGATCGGTGATATTCCCCTGTTTGTGGCACACCAAAGCGCCGATGTCTGGGCTCATCCCGAGCTTTTCAAACTGGATGCCGATGGACACCCTACCGTGGTCGCGGGAGTTCCTCCCGATTGCTATTCCAAAACAGGGCAGTTGTGGGGTGTCCCCGTATATCACTGGAAGGCGCTTCAAGAGCAGAAGTACCGCTGGTGGATCGAACGCCTACGGATGGCTTTTGGACGATTTGATGTCAATCGGCTGGATCACTTCATCGGTTTTGTCCGCACCTATGAAGTGGCTGCACAAGCCAAGACGGCTGTAAATGGGCAGTACGAACCTGGCGGAGGAGCTTCCTTTTTCGAAGCCGTCCGTAAAGCCCTTGGGTCGCTGCCATTTATCGCGGATGATCTCGGTGACACAACACCTGCAGTAGTTGCTTTACTGGATCAACTTCAGATCCCGGGCACACGGGTGCTCCAATTCGATCTCGGCGCAAAGCTCCAAAACAATTCAAGTCCACCACCCCAGCATCCGGCGAAATCAGTGGTCTATACCGGAACCCATGACAACGACACAACGGCAGGCTGGTATGCGAAGTTGCCAAGCGCGCAACGCGAAGCCTTGCAAAAACAGTTTCCAGCAAACAGTCGTGAGATTGTCTGGGCCGTGATCCGTGAGGCGCTGGCATCGCAGGCCGACACAGCGATCATTCCTGTGCAAGACCTCCTGGAACTGGGGTCAGAGGCACGAATGAATTTTCCTGGAATTGCGAAAGGAAACTGGGGCTGGCGACTGAAGGATGGCGCGCTGACCCAGAAACTCGCGGAAAGGCTGCGCAGCCTTACTATGGAATATGGGCGACTAATGAACGGCAACCCCGTCCCAGCTACAAGGTTTCAGGCAGATGACTTGACGCCACAGATCGCGAAGCGAGCGTATGAACTATACGAGCGACGAGGTGGCCAGAGCGGCCAAACCGACCGAGATTGGCTCCAGGCGGAACGGGAAATCAAGCTGGAGGCGATATGATGACGAATAATATGAAAACTCCGATCGAATACATCATTGTCGCGGTGCCTTTTCACGCCGATGCCGCGACCCATGACGAGTTGGCGCAAAAAGTGAACGAGAAGCTAACCGCCGGTTACGAATTGTTTGGTCCACCATTTCTCAGCGAAGAAATGATGTATCAGCCAATGACGAAACCCATTCAACCTGCCTCCCAGCCACCGACTCCATGAAAACAAACATCTCCCTCACAACCTTGTTCCTGGACATCGGCGGTGTCCTGCTCAACAACGGCTGGGATCATCATGCGCGCCGACGGGCGGCGAAGCACTTCAAACTGAACTGGGCCGGGATGGAACAGCGGCATAGTCTGAACTTCAATATTTACGAGGAGGACAAGCTCACGCTGGATGAGTATTTAGGCTGGTTGCTCTTTTACCAAAAGCGGCCGTTCACTCGCGCAGAGTTCCGGCGCTTCATGTTCGCGCAATCGAAACCTTGCCACGAGATGATCGATTTAATCCGCAATCTCAAGGCAAAGTACGGATTGAAGATCATCGTGCTCAGCAATGAAGCGCGGGAACTAAATGCTTACCGGATTCGCAAGTTCAAGCTGGACGAGTTTGTGGATGCCTTTGTTTCCTCCTGCTTCGTCCACCTGCACAAGCCTGATGAGGCCATCTTCCGCATGGCGCTGGACATCGCTCAGACGCCAGCGCGGCAGGTCGTCTATATTGAAAACACCCCGATGTTTGTCCAGATCGCGGAGGGTTTGGGGATTCGAAGTATTCTCCACACGGATTACAGGTCCACGTGCGAGAAACTGGCTTCATTCGGACTGCCGAATGACGAAGGAGTCGGTCGTGAAACCCGTTAACGCGCCCATCCTAACTATTAGAAATTGGTAAGAAAGTGTGAATTATGAAGACAAAAACTCTTTCCACGGAACTACTCCACAAGATGGACGCCTACTGGCGCGCCGCCAACTATCTGTCGGTCGGCCAGATTTATCTCTACGACAATCCGCTGCTAAAGCGACCGCTGAAACTCTCGGACGTGAAGCCGCTGGTGGTCGGACACTGGGGCACGACGCCGGGCCAGAACTTCATCTACGTGCATTTGAACCGGGTCATCAAGAAGTATGACCTGGACATGTTCTACATCGCTGGCCCCGGTCACGGCGGCCCGGCGATTGTGGGCAACGTTTACCTCGAAGGCACTTGGAGTGAAGTTTATCCGAACGTCACGCAGGACGAAGCCGGGATGAAAAAACTGTTCAAACAATTCTCGTTTCCCGGGGGGATTTCGAGCCATGTAGCGCCGACAACGCCGGGGTCAATTCACGAAGGTGGCGAACTGGGCTATTCGCTCAGCCATGCCTTCGGCGCGGCCTTCGACAATCCCGAACTGATCGTCGCCTGTGTCGTGGGTGACGGCGAAGCGGAAACCGGACCGCTGGCCACGGCATGGCAATCCAACAAGCTTCTCGACCCGATTACCGACGGAGCTGTGCTGCCGATCCTGCACCTCAACGGCTACAAGATCAGTAACCCGACCGTCCTGGCCCGCATCGAGCATGAGGAGTTGGAGCAATTTCTTCGAGGCTGCGGTTGGACGCCCTACTTTGTCGAAGGCGATGAGCCGGAAAAGATGCATCAACTCATGGCCGCCACCTTGGAAAAGGCCGTTGAGGACATCCGGCAAATCCAAAAGAATGCGCGGAACAAAAAAGACACCACCCGGCCACGCTGGCCAATGATCGTCCTCAGGTCACCCAAGGGCTGGACGGGACCGAAGACAGTCGATGGCCTGCAGGTTGAAGGCACGTTCCGAGCGCACCAGGTGCCGCTCTTGGTGGATTCCGAGCATCCCGATCATGTTAAGCAACTGGAAAGCTGGATGAGAAGCTATAAGGCCGAGGAATTGTTCGACGAGGATGGCCACCTCATATCGGAATTGGCCGAGCTAGCGCCGAAGGGCGACCGACGAATGGGCGCCAATCCGCACACCAACGGCGGGATGTTGCTGCGCGACCTGCGCATGCCGGATTTCCATGACCACGCGGTGAAGGTGCCTTCGCCCGGCGCCGTTGACGGCCAGGATACGCTTGTGCTGGGTAAGTTTCTGCGTGATGTGGCCAAGTTGAATCAGGATCAGCGGAATTTCCGTATCTTCGGTCCCGATGAGACCCTCTCAAATCTCTTGGGCGCGGTTTTTGAAGCCACGAATCGCCAATGGGACGCGCGAACCGTAAAGAACGATGAATTCCTCGCGCCTGCCGGGCGTGTGTTGGACTCAATGCTTAGCGAGCACCAGTGTGAGGGTTGGCTGGAGGGTTATCTGCTCACGGGACGGCACGGGCTGTTCAACAGCTATGAAGCCTTCATTCGCATCGTCGATTCGATGTTCAGCCAGCACGCCAAGTGGCTGAAAGTGACCTTGGAACTGCCCTGGCGACGGAAGATCGCCTCACTGAATTATCTGCTCGCCTCGCATGTCTGGCAGCAAGATCACAACGGCTTCACGCACCAGGATCCCGGCTTTCTTGACCACGTCATCAATAAGAAAGCCGATATTGTGCGCGTTTATTTGCCGCCGGATGCGAATTGTCTGCTATCCGTTTTTGATCATTGCCTGCGTAGCCGGCACTACGTCAACGTCGTCGTGGCCGGCAAACACGCCCTCCCACAATGGTTGACCATGGATGAGGCGGTCGTGCATTGCACGGAAGGCATTGGCATTTGGCAATGGGCCAGCAATGATCAGGGAGCTGAGCCGGATGTAGTGATGGCCTGCTGCGGGGACACGCCCACGCTGGAGATCCTGGCCGCCGTTTCCATCCTGCGCCAGCATCTGCCCGATCTGAAAATCCGTGTCGTTAACGTTGTCGATCTGATGAAGTTGCAATCTGCGAGCGAGCACCCACACGGATTAAGCGAGACCGATTACGATTCGCTCTTCACCAAAGACAAGCACATCATCTTTGGCTTCCACGGATACCCCTGGCTGGTCCACCGGCTGACGTACCGCCGCACGAACCGCAATCTTCACGTCCGCGGCTACAAGGAAGAGGGCACAATCACGACGGCTTTTGACATGAGAGTGCAGAACGACCTGGATCGATTCCACTTGGTGCAAGACGTGGTGGATCGGCTACCGCAATTGGGCACCAAAGGCGCCTACTTGAAGCAGATGGTGCAGGACAAGCTCATCGAGCACAAACAATATATCGACAAGCACGGTCAGGACTTGCCGGAGATTCGCAACTGGAAATGGACAAAGCCGAAGAGTAAGACCGCCGCCCCCAGACGATTGGAGATGGCAGCGAAAGGGCAGGGAACCAATGAATGATAGTAAGGGCAGTCATCAAGGTTATGGATCAGATCATAGTAGCTTTCACGAAAGCCATCGTCCCTACTGGAAACGTGCACATCGTGATTGGCGTGTCTGGGTCGGGGTGTTTTTGATGCTGATAGCCATCGGTGTCTTTGTAATGAGCGATTACTTTACGTTGTGGCCACACCGACAACCACAGTCGCAACTGAATCAGCACCCATGAAGACACAAGACCTGTTGGACACCGCAAAGGCGCTGGTCGCCGGCGACAAGGGTCTGCTGGCGATGGATGAAAGTAATCCAACCTGCAACAAACGATTTGCCAGGTTGGGAATTCCCCAGACCGAGGAGGCCCGGCGCGCCTGGCGGGAATTGATTGTGACCACGCCCGGTCTCGGGGAGTGCATTAGTGGCGCGATCCTCTACGACGAGACGATCCGCCAGCAGAAGAGAGATGGCACTCCCTTTGTCAAAGTCATCACTGATGCGGGAATCATTCCCGGCATCAAGGTTGACGCCGGTGCAAAGGCCATGGCAGGCCATCCCGGAGAGAAAATAACCGAAGGTCTGGACGGATTGCGCGACCGCCTGGCTGAATACTCTCGAATGGGCGCCCGTTTTGCCAAGTGGCGCGCGGTGATCGCTGTCGGCGATGGCATTCCCAGTCGGGGTTGCATCGAGGCCAACGCGCACGCGCTGGCTCGCTATTCCGCATTATGCCAGGAAACCGGATTGGTCCCCGTCGTCGAGCCGGAAGTGCTCATGGACGGCGAACATACCTTGGAGCGGTGCCGCGAGGTCACGGAAGAAGTTCTGCGAACGGTTTTCAACCAGCTCTACACACAACGGGTAATGTTAGAGGGGATGATCCTGAAACCCAACATGGTACTTCCGGGCTTCACCTGTCCCCCGCAAGAAGAGGTGGAAGAAGTGGCCGTCGGCGAACAGCAGTTTCAGGTGAGATTGACCGACCGCCAGCAAGACGAGGTGGAAGATGTGGACGAGGTGGCTGATGCCACAGTGAGGTGTCTCTTGCGAACCGTCCCCGCTGCTGTTCCGGGGATTGCGTTCTTGTCGGGTGGCCAATCCGGTGAACTGGCCTCGGCCCGTTTGAATGCCATGAACGTCAGGTTCAAGTCGCAATTGCCTTGGGCGTTGGCGTTTTCGTTTGCCCGCGCCATCCAGCAACCGGCATTGGAAATCTGGTCAGGCCAGGACGCCAATGTGAAAGCGGCCCAACAGGCCCTGCTTCATCGGGCCAGATGCAACCGGGCTGCGCGTCGTGGCGAATACACTGCCGCGATGGAAAAAGCATAACCCGATGAAGAAGCTCATTGTTTTCGATCTGGATGGCACGCTGGCCGAAAGCAAAGCAGCTCTCGATGCCGAGATGGCGACACTGTTCGGCGGGCTCCTCGGCATCGTGAAGGTGGCCGTCATCTCCGGCGGCAACTGGCCGCAATTCCAAAAGCAGTTGCTCGCCTATCTTCCCCATGACGAACGCCTCAAGAATCTCTCTCTCCTGCCAACGTGCGGAACAAAGTTTTACCAATACACAGGCGATTGGAAAAAGATCTATTCCGAAGATTTCACCGATGACGAGAAAAAGAAGATCATCAGTTCGTTGAAGCAGGTAATTGGGTCATCCGGTTTCAAAATCGAAAAAGTCTGGGGAGAGACAATCGAAGACCGGGGCAGCCAGATCACATTCTCCGCATTGGGACAGCAAGCGCCCATCGAGGAAAAGAAAAAATGGGATGCTGATTTCACCAAGCGGAAAAAGATGAAGGTGCTCCTCGATAAACTGATCCCCGAGTTCTCTGTGCGCCTAGGTGGCACGACATCCGTTGACGTCACCAAGCCCGGTATCGACAAAGCTTACGGGATTCGAAAACTCCGGGACACTCTGGGCATTACGATTGATGAGATGATTTTTATCGGGGATGCCTTATTTCCCGGTGGGAACGATTATCCAGCCAAAGAAGCCGGTGTTGTGTCCATCCAGGTCAGAGATCCCAATGAGTCCAAGCGGGTGATTGAGGCGATCATCGCCTGTTTGGCTGGCGTCCATCCGTAGCGCAATTACCCACGTTTTTGCAGCAGTTATATGGGGTGAACACCCCATCGTACAGGGCTGGCTTACGGCCTAATGTATCACTCGGAAAGGACTGCGAAGCGTTCATTCGCATCGTGGATTCGTGTTTCAACCAACAATCTCTAAACAGTCGTGAACGATAAGCCCAGCAAAGAGAATTCCGGTAGAGTCGTCTCGGTGCGCGGCAGCGTTGTGGATGTGCGGTTCGATGGACATTTGCCGCCCATTTACTCGGTGCTACGCGCGGGAGCAGAAAAGAAAGACATTGTCATCGAAGTGTTGGCACAGCGTGATGCGCGTCACGTGCGGGGGATTGCGTTGACGCCCACACAAGGTCTCGCGCGTGGCATGGCGGTGGAGGACACGGGCGGGCCGTTGAAGGCGCCGGTGGGTAAAGGGGTACTCTCGCGGATGTTTGACGTATTTGGCAACGCCATCGACCGTCAGCCAGCGCCGTCGGATGTCCAGTGGCGGACCGTCCATCGTGCCCCGCCACCGCTGTCCAAACGTTCCACCAAGTCTGAAATCTTTGAAACGGGCATCAAGGTCATCGATGTACTCGTGCCGCTGGAGCGCGGTGGCAAGGCGGGACTTTTCGGCGGGGCGGGTGTGGGTAAGACGGTTTTGCTCACCGAAATGATCCACAACATGATCGGACACCAAGAGGGAGTAAGCATTTTTTGTGGCATCGGCGAACGCTGTCGTGAAGGCGAAGAGCTTTACCGCGATATGAAGGAAGCCGGCGTGTTGCCGAATATGGTGATGGTTTTCGGCCAGATGAACGAGCCCCCGGGCAGCCGGTTCCGCGTGGGCCACGCCGCGCTGACGATGGCCGAGTATTTCCGCGATGACGAGCACCGCGATGTATTGCTACTCATCGACAATATCTTCCGTTTCATCCAGGCCGGCATGGAGGTGTCCGGCTTGATGGGCCAAATGCCGTCGCGTCTGGGCTACCAGCCCACGATGGGCACCGAGTTATCGGGATTGGAGGAGCGCATCGCCAACACGGATACTGGCGCCATCACCTCAATCCAGGCGGTGTATGTGCCGGCGGACGATTTCACCGATCCGGCGGCTGTGCATACGTTCTCGCATCTCTCCGCGTCAATCGTGCTCTCGCGCAAGCGGGCAAGCGAAGGGCTTTTCCCGGCCATTGACCCGCTGCAATCCAGTTCCAAGATGGCCACGCCGGGCATCGTCGGCGAACGGCATTACGCCTTGGCGCAAGAAATCCGGCGGACGCTCGCGCAATACGGGGAACTCAAGGACATTATTGCCATGCTCGGCCTGGAGCAGCTTTCGCCGGAGGACCGCAATGTGGTCGTCCGCGCCCGCCGGCTGGAACGTTTTCTCACCCAGCCCTTTTTCACAACCGAGCAGTTCACCGGCCTCAAAGGAAAGCTCGTCAGTCTCAAGGACGCACTGGATGGTTGTGAGCGAATCCTGCACGATGAATTCAAAGACTACCCGGAGAGTGCGCTCTACATGATCGGGACAATTGGCGAAGCGAAGGGAAAAGCGAAACCCAGCCGGCCCGCCGCCCCAGCCGAACCGGAGTCAAAGCCCTCAGCCAAGGCCGACCCGAAGCACGCTGATGAGGCCAAGCCTGCAGCCTATCACAAAGTCAAGACGGATACCCAAGGGGGGCGAAAACCGAATTCCGGATCGGAAGCCAAACCCAAGGCCGAGCCGAAGCCTGCTGCCGAGTCCCCGTCCAAAGCCAAGCCCGAGCCGCAGCCAAAGCCCGAAGCGAAACCTCAACCGGAGGTCAAGCATGCCACCGACACTCATGAATCTTAAGGTTCTCCTGCCGTTCCAAATCTTCGCCGAGAAAACCGGCGTGTCGCGCATTGTGGCGGAGACGGCCGAAGGCTCGTTTGGACTCCTGCCACACCGTCTCGATTGTGTGGCGGCGCTCGTGCCGGGGATTTTGATCTACCAGACAGAATCTGATGCGGAAGTTTTAGTGGCCGTGGATGAAGGGGTGCTGGTCAAGACCGGCCCGGACGTGCTCGTTTCCGTGCGCCGGGCGATAGGCGGAATGGACCTTGGCCAATTGCGCGCTTCGGTGGAGAAGGAGTTTCTAACCCTGGACGAGCGTGAGCAAAGCGTGCGTTCGGTAATGGCGAAATTGGAAGGTGGATTTCTGCGTCGCTTCGCGACCTTTCAACATGAATGACGAGCCAAAGAATACCTTGAAGAACGAGCCGACCTTCGCCGGGCAAATCGGCGCGAAAGCGGCGCGCAAACTCAAGGCGCGTAAATCCACGCAGGGTGTCTGGTTCGGCTTGGGCATGATGGGGCTTATCGGCTGGTCGGTAGTCGTTCCGACGCTGCTCGGCGCAGCGCTCGGTATCTGGTTAGACAATCACCATCCGGGCAAATATGACTGGACACTGGCGCTGTTAGTGGCCGGGCTCGCGATCGGCTGTCTGAATGCGTGGCATTGGGTCGCCAAGGAAGACAAGGCAATGCGGGACGAACAGGAGGATGCCGATGAATGAATTCTTGACTCTGTCGCTGGCGTTGGTGGCGGGCCTTTTGCTCGGTGGAATTTTCTTTGGCGGCCTTTGGTGGACGGTGCGGAAGGGCGTTTTGTCCAAACAGCCGGCGCTTTGGTTTCTGGGCAGCTTGTTGTTGCGGACAGTCATCATCCTCGCTGGATTTTATTCTGTCTCGGGTGGCCATTGGGAGCGGTTGCTGGCATGTCTCCTCGGATTCATCATGGCGCGTTTCATCGTGACGCGGCTCACCGGCTCGCCGGTCGAACACCACAATCTTCAGGCGACGGAGGCCAGTCGTGCGCCTTAGTCCCGATCAGATGATCTTCTGGCAACATGGGTTTTTCAAACTCAATGGCACCATTGTATTCACATGGGGACTGATGCTTATGCTGGCCATCGGTTCAAAACTCATCACATGCAAGCTTTCCATGGATTTGAAACGTTCCCGCTGGCAGAATCTGCTGGAAATCGTCGTCACCGCAATCGAGAAACAAATCGAAGAAGTCGGTCTGCCCCATCCGGAGACATATATCGGCTTTTTGGGCACGCTCTTCTTGTTCGTCGCCGCGGCTGCCCTCTGCACGATCATCCCCGGTTATGAACCGCCGACTGCCTCGCTCTCGACTACGGCGGCACTGGCGCTGTGCGTGTTTGTGGCTGTGCCGCTTTTCGGTATCGAGGAACAGGGCCTGGGTGGTTACCTCAAGTCCTATACGAAGCCGACGTTCATCATGCTACCGTTTAACATCATCAGTGAACTTTCGCGCACGCTGGCCCTGGCCGTCCGTCTGTTCGGCAACATGATGAGCGGGGCAATGATCATCGGGATTCTGCTGACCATCACACCCTTCATCTTTCCAATCATCATGACACTGCTCGGTCTGCTCACCGGCATGGTGCAGGCCTACATCTTCAGCATCCTGGCCGCGGTTTACATCGCGGCTGCCACCCGCACTCGCAAGCCCAAGCCGGAGCCCGCTGCCAGAATTTGAAGCAACAACAAAACAACCAAAGGACACATTATGGATAGCGTTACCCTCATTGCAGTCACTTCAATCGTCACCGCTGGGCTCACGACCAGCATTGGGTGTATGATGCCAGCACTGGGCGAAGGGCGGTCGGTCGCGACGGCGCTCACCGCGTTGGCGCAGCAGCCTGACGCCTCCGCCACCATTACCCGGACCCTATTCGTCGGTCTGGCAATGATCGAGTCCACAGCGATCTACTGTTTCGTGGTCTCGATGATTCTCATTTTCGCCAACCCGTTCTGGAAACACGTTATCGTCCAAGCGACAGGAAAGTGAACCTATGCTGTTTGATTGGTTCACCATCGGTGCGCAAGCGCTCAACTTCCTCATCCTAGTGTGGTTGCTGAAGCGCTTTCTTTACAAGCCCATCCTCCACGCCATCGACACGCGGGAGAAGCGGATCGCCACCGAACTCGCGGACGCCGACGCGAAAAGGGCCGAAGCGCAAAAGGAGCGCGACGAGTTCCAGCACAAGAATGAGGAGTTCGACCAGCAGCGCGCCGCACTCTTGAGCAAGGCGACGGACGAGGCGAAAGCCGAACGTCAGCGGCTCCTTGACGAAGCGCGCAAGGCGGCCGATGCCTTGAGTGCCAAGCGACAGGAAACGCTGAGAAACGACGCCCATAACCTAAATCAAGCTATCAGTCGCCGGACCCAGCAGGAAGTCTTTGCCATCGCACAAAAGGCGCTGACGGATCTTGCCACGACAAGTCTGGAAGAGCGGATGGGCGAGGTGTTCACTCGTCGCTTGCGAGAGATGGACGGCAAGGCGAAAGCAGGCCTCGCCGAGGCCCTGAAGAAAGCGTCTGAGCCCGCGCTCGTACGCAGTGCGTTTGACCTGCCTGCGGAGCAACGCGCGGCAATCCAAAATGCGCTCAACGAAACCTTCTCGGCTGAAATCCATGTCCGCTTCGAGACCGCGCCAGACCTGGTCAGCGGGATCGAACTCACCACGAATGGACAAAAAGTGGCTTGGAGCATCGCGGATTACCTCGCGTCGCTCGAAAAGGGCGTCGATGAACTTCTGAAAGAGAAGGACAAACGCGAGGCCAAAGCCAAAACACCGCTCGATCTGACGCCGCAGATCGCCAGGCGCGCCTATGAATTGTATGAGCAGCAAGGCCGCAAGAGCGATTCGGCAACTCAGAACTGGGGGCAGGCGGAACGGGAGATTCGGAGAGGTGCAACAAAAGCCGAGCCTAAGCCGGAAGCCAAGGTCGAACCTAAACCGGAAGCCAAGGCCGCGCCAAGACCTGAAGCACCAAAGCCCGAAGATAAGCCCATGCCAAAGCCAGAAGCTAAAGCTGAAACCAAACCTGAAGCTGCGCCGGAGTCTAAAACCGAGGCCAAAGCCGGGAATAAACCGATAATCGAGTCCAAGCCTGAAGTTAAACCAGAAGCTAAACCCGAAACTAAATCTGAAGTCAAAGCTGAATCCAAGCCCGAAGAGACGAAGCTCATCCCCAAAAAGCAATGAATGCTTCGCCTGAAAATTTGCAGAGCGTCTTCGACCGCGCGTTCGCTGGAATCAGCCAGGTGCTGGGAGCCTTCACGCCGCAACTAACGCCGCAGGAGGTGGGCACAATTATCAGTATCGCCACCGGCATCGCCAAGGTCTCCGGCCTTCCCAGTGTGGGCTTTGAGGAGTTAGTAAAGTTTCCCGGCGATGTGCTCGGCATCGCGTTCAACGTGGACGAGGACGAAATCGGCGTCGTGCTGCTCGGCGAATACTGGCATCTGCATGCGGGCGATGAAGTCCAGCGCACGGGCCGGGTCATGGACGTGGCCGTGGGCGACGCATTGCTGGGACGTGTCATTGACCCGCTCGGTCGGCCGCTCGACGACAACGGGCCGGTGGCCGCCAGCGAGCGATTGCCCATTGAACGCCCGGCAGCGGCCATCATGGACCGCGCACCGGTCACCGTGCCGCTTCAGACCGGCCTCATGGTCATTGATGCTCTCATTCCCATCGGCTGCGGCCAGAGGGAGTTGATTCTGGGCGACCGCCAGACCGGCAAGACCGCCATTGCGCTCGATACCATCTTGAACCAGCGCGGAAAAAACGTGCTCTGTGTCTATTGTGCCATTGGTCAGCGCGCTTCCGCCGTCGCCAAGGTCGTGGCCAATCTCCGCGAAAAAGGCGCGATGGATTACACCGTGGTCGTTGTCGCCGAGGGCAACGACCCACCGGGTCTCGCCTACATCGCTCCTTACGCAGCGACCAGCATCGCAGAGCATTTTATGGAAGCGGGTCGCGACGTGCTGATTGTTTACGACGATCTCACGCATCACGCCCGCGCCTATCGCGAGCTTTCCCTCCTGCTCCGCCGACCGCCCGGACGCGAAGCCTTCCCCGGCGACATCTTCTACATCCATTCGCGGATGCTGGAACGCGCCACCCATTTGTGCAAGGAACTCGGCAACGGCTCGCTCACCGCCCTGCCCATCATCGAGACCGAGGCGCAGAACATTTCCGCCTACATTCCGACCAACCTGATTTCCATCACGGATGGGCAGATCTACCTCTCGCCGTCGCTGTTTGAATTGGGCGTCCTGCCCGCGGTCGATGTCGGCAAATCGGTTTCGCGCGTCGGCGGCAAGGCGCAACGGGCAGCCTACCGTGTAGTGGCGGGCGACCTCAAGCTCGCCTACGCGCAGTTCGAGGAACTTGAGACCTTTGCCCGGTTCGGCGCACGGCTCGATGACAACACCCGCAAGATCATCGAACATGGACGCCGCATCCGCGCCTGCCTCAAGCAATCGGAGTTGGCCCCGGTGGCCGTGCCCGCACAAATCGCCGTCCTGCTGGCGTTGACCGCGGAACTCTTCGACCCGGTGCCGCTTGAGCAGATGAAGGACGCCGAGCACGCCGTGCATGAGGCGGCGGCGAAGATCCCGGCGGACGTGTGCGCGCGATTCGAAACCGCCGATAAGCTGAGCGATGAGGATCGCAAAACGATCATCGAAATTGCCCACCAAGCGCTCTCACCTTTCCAGCCCAAGCCGGAACTCAAACCTGAAGTCAAAGCCGAGTCTAAACCGGAAACTACGACGGAAGCCGAGCCGAAGACCAAGCCCAAACCCGAGCCTGACGGCGGGTCCAAGCCGGAAACCACAACGGACGCCAAACCGAAGCTCAAGCCGGGGACCGAACCGAAGTCCAAGGCGGGGGTCACGGAGAAGTCATGAGCGACACCACGGCGAGCCTTCGCCGAAAGATCAGCAGTGCCGGTGATCTCCAATCCGTCGTCCGCACGATGAAAGCGTTGGCCGCGTCGAGCATCGGACAATACGAGAAATCGGTGCACGCATTGGGCGACTATTATCGCACCGTAGAACTTGGGTTGGGCGCGTGCTTTCGGGAAAGCGAGCCAGCGGCCTTGATGGTAGAACGGAAAAGACAAACCGATGCGGGTGCGATTGGCGCGGTCGTTTTCGGATCCGACCAGGGACTGGTGGGCCAGTTCAATGACGTGGTGGCTGATTTTGCGGTTAAGACACTAGCCGCCCTACCCGGCAAACCCGAAGTCTGGGCCGTCGGTGAGCGCGTTCATGCACGCTTGGCGGACGCGGGACTGCCGCTGATGGGACTCTTCGCCGTGCCGAATTCCGTCAAGGCCATCACCCCGCTCGTCGGGGAGATTCAAATCGAAAGCGAAGCGCATCGGGCTAAAGGCGACTATGCGCGTCTTTATATCTTCCATAACCGTCCGCAGTCTGGGCCGCTCTACGAACCTGTTAGCCAGCGGTTGTTGCCGCTCGACGCGCAATGGCGACAAGGTCTTGCCAAAGTCCGCTGGCCGACGAAGACCTTGCCCGAGGTCATGGGTGGCGACACCGGGACTCTGCGCGCGCTCATCCGCGAATATCTTTTCATCTCGCTCTTCCGGGCGTGCGCCGAATCTCTCGCGAGCGAGAACGCGAGCCGCCTGGCGGCAATGGAACGCGCCGATAAAAACATCAACGAATTGCTGGAGAATCTCCACGGCACATTCCACCAGTTGCGTCAGAGTGGCATCGACGAGGAACTTTTCGACGTGATCTCCGGCTTCGAAGCGCTGAGCGTAGAGGAAAAATGAGTCCCCCAAATTAACCGACGCGAACCGCGCGGCGGGCATGGCTGAAAGAACGGAGATGAGAATCAATTTCACTAATTTCCGTAAGCCACACCGGAGACAAAACCATGACCAATAAACAACCACATCAACAGTATGAAATCGGCATGGTCGGCCTGGGTGTCATGGGGCGCAATCTCGTGCTAAACATTGCCGACCATAGCTTTTCGGTGGCGGGCTACGACAAGGACTTAAAACAAGTCGAAGCCCTGCGCCGGGAATCTCAGGAACGCGAGGTTCGTGCCGCGACGGATATCACGGACTTCATCGGCTTGCTTCGCCGACCGCGCGCGGTGATGCTACTTGTTCCTGCCGGCGCTCCGGTGGATTCGGTCATCAAGGATTTGTTGCCGCACTTGGACAAGGGCGATCTCATCATCGATGCCGGCAATTCTTATTTCAAAGACACCAACGTTCGCACGCGCAACTTGGTAGCGAAAGGCATTCAATTCCTCGGCGTGGGCGTGTCAGGAGGCGAAGAAGGCGCGCGTCACGGACCAAGCATCATGCCCGGGGGGCCGAAAGAGGCTTATGAGCGGGTCCGTCCTATTTTTGAAGCAGCAGCAGCGAAGGTCAACGGCGATCCGTGTGTGACCTGGCTGGGACCTGGATCGGCCGGGCACTTCGTGAAGATGGTCCACAACGGCATCGAATACGGGATGATGCAGCTTCTCGCGGAAACCTACGACTTGATGAAACACGGCCTGGGATTGAACGACGACCAACTCCGCGATGTATATGGTAATTGGAACAATGGTGAACTGAACGGCTATCTTGTGGAGATCACCAGCCATATTTTTTCCAAACAGGACGAGAAGACCGGCAAACGGCTGATCGACGAGATCCTCGACGTAGCCAAACAAAACGGCACTGGCTTGTGGACCTCGCAGAGCGCGATGGAACTGCAAGTGCCGGTCCCAACAATCGATCTGGCGGTCGCGATGCGGGACTTGACCATGTTCACGAAGGAACGGGAGCAAGCCGGTGCGCTTTGCCCAAGAACCGTGCGGCGCTTCGCCGGCGACCGCGACATCTTCATTACGCAACTGGGCCGAGCGCTTCTTGCCGGGATGATTATCATCTACGCCCAAGGCATGGCCCTATTGGCGGTTGCTTCTGACAAGTACAAGTATGCCCTCGATCTTGAAGCCGTGGCGCGAATTTGGCGTGGCGGCTGTATCATCCGTGCGGCGTTGCTGGAAGACATCTGCGCGGCGTTTCGCGCGAGGCGCAATCTGCCGAACTTGCTGCTCGATCCAAACTTGTCGCACAAGCTTATGGAGCATCAGGAAGATTTACGCCAAGTGGTGTGTCAGGCAGCCGAATTTGGGGTGCCAGCTCCGGGGTTGATGGTTTCGTTGGGTTATCTCGATGCCTACCGCAGTGCCTGGCTGCCGGCCAATCTCATCCAGGCCCAGCGCGACTTTTTCGGAGCCCATACCTATGAGCGGATCGACGCCAAAGGCACATTTCACACTCAATGGGAGAAAGAGTAAGTCCTCATGGATATATTCCCGACCATTATTATGATTTTTGGCGGCGCGGGTGATTTGACCTGGCGCAAGCTAATGCCGTCCTTATTCGATCTATACCGGGACGGACGGATGCCTCACAGATTCGCGATTATTGCTGTGGATCGTGTCCCGATGCGCGATGTGGCATTGCACAAACACTTCCTCGACGGCGTGAAGAGGTTCTCACGAAATGGGAAGGCGAAAGGCACGGACTGGAACGACTTCGCCCGGCACGTCACCTATCAACAGGGAGATTTTAAGGACCCGGCGACATACTCAAATTTGAAGACACGGTGTACGCAATTGGATCAGGAATGGAAGGTAAAAGCTGGTCACATTTTTCACCTGGCAACTCCGCCGGTGATGATCGGGGTGATTCCCAGGATGTTGGCCGGCGCGGGTCTGAATCGGAATCGAGTCCGTGACCGCATCGTGGTGGAAAAGCCGATCGGTCATGATTTGGACTCGGCGCGAGAACTGAATCGCGTGCTCACGGTGAGCTTCCATGAGTCGCAAATATTCCGTATCGACCATTACTTGGGCAAGGAAACGGTGCAGAACATCCTGGCGTTCCGCTTTGCCAACCCACTCTTCGAGCCCATTTGGAACCGGCGTTACGTGGACTACGTGACCATCACCGTGGCCGAAGAGGTGGGCGTAGGGCATCGTGGCGGCTATTACGACCACGCGGGAGCCCTGCGCGATATGGTGCAGAATCACCTCATGCAACTCCTTTGTCTCGTGGCCATGGAACCGATGGTCTCTTTCAACGCCGATGAGATTCGCAACAAGAAGGTGGATGTGCTTCATGCCTTGCGGCCTATTCCGCGTGGCGCGGTCCAGCAGTGTGCCGTGCGTGGGCAGTACGGCCGGGGCAAACTTCACGGCAAGAAAATGCGCGGGTACCGTCAGGAAGGTGACGTATCCACGCATTCGCCAACGGAGACATTCGCTGCCTTGAAGTTGTTTGTGGATAACTGGCGTTGGCAGGGAGTGCCATTCTATCTCCGCACGGGCAAACGCCTAAGTTGTCAGTTTTCAGAAGTGGCTATCCAATTCCGCACCGTCCCGCATCGATCCTTCCCGTCCGAGTCGAGCCGTGACTGGCACCCGTCTCGTCTTGTCCTGTCGATCCAGCCCGAGGAAGGCATTGTGTTGGGTTTTCAGGCCAAGTACCCCGGGCCTAAAATGCTGTTGCGGCCGGTGGAGATGCGGTTCGGTTATCAGGAGAGCTTTGCGGTCCCTTCACCGGACGCATACGAGACTTTGCTCTGGGACGTAATGAACAACGACCCCACCTTGTTCATGCGTGCCGACCAGGTTGAGGCGGCGTGGCAGATACTGATGCCGGTACTGGAAGTCTGGGCAAACACTCGTCCTCGCCATTTTCCCAATTATGCCGCTGGCAGTTGGGGACCCAAGGCAGCCGACGAGTTAGTGGCCCGCGATGGACACGAATGGCGGCCAATCGCATGAAAATCCTGGTCATCGATGTCGGCGGTACGCATGTGAAGGTGCTGGCCACCGGCCATAAGCAGCGCGTTGAATTCCCATCCGGTCCGAAAATGACACCCGCAAAGATGGTCGCCGCAGTACGCGCAGCGACGGCCGGTTGGAAATATGATGCCATTTCGATCGGCTACCCCGGGCCAGTAGTTCACGGTCGTCCTATCATCGAACCTCGTCACCTTGGATCCGGCTGGGTTGGATTTAACTTTAAAAAGGCGTTCGGCCGCCCGGCGAAAATTGTCAATGACGCGGCGATGCAAGCGCTGGGCAGTTATCGAGGTGGTCGGATGTTGTTTCTCGGCTTGGGCACGGGACTTGGCTCAGCGCTGATCGTGGATAATGTGCTGGAGCCGATGGAATTGGCCCACTTGCCATATAAGAGGGGCCGGACCTATGAAGATTACTTGGGGCTGGCCGGCTTGGAGCGGCTAGGGAAAAGGAAATGGCGTCATCAGGTGAATGAGGTCGTCCAGCAACTCAAGAATGCGGTGCAGGCTGACTATGTTGTGCTCGGGGGAGGTAATGCCAGGTTGCTCAAGAACCTTCCGCCCGGCACGCGCTTGGGAGACAATTCCAACGCATTCCGAGGCGGATATCGCCTTTGGACCAATCTTTACAGCGGCTCAGCTCATAAGCGATTCGTGCAATAAATCATGAAAAGGAGAACTCCCAAGCGTTTGGTCCCCACGAGAATCGTATTCCTGTTGGCGATCGGAACCGATGACCCTGAGATCACAGACCTGCGGTGCGAACATACCAGCGCCGAGGCCCTGCTGATGAGTTGACCCGACACTACCCGTGCGGGCCGCCAAAGACTTTGGTGTTTTTTCGCTCCGGCGCGCTTCGCTCTGCTCCACCGCAAAACCCCAAAGACTCTGGCTGTGCAGTGGCGAGCGGACTTCGCTTCGACGTCGCCGCTGCGAGCCGTAGGTTCTCGCGGCCACATCGTTTTCAGCTAGCCCGACCCCACTGCACAATCGCGCATGGCATCAGTGTAACGTGCGTGAATCGCCTTTCGATTGTACGGCTCGCTGTGCGCCGTCAATCTATTGCTCGTGCCTGCGCTCCAAATTGACAGTGCTCGCTCCGCCAGCAGCAGGCCCCTAAGATTTCACGCTGGTAAATCTTCGGACCAAGTAGGTGTGCGATGCAATAGAATGGAAGAAATCAGTGAAACAATAACACCGACTAATCTGATACTGGTCAGTACCAGATTCGCCGATTAAAGGGTAGGGGACTCAAAGGACGTTTCACAGAGTCCTTTGCTCCGTGATCTGATACTGCAATCTGATACTGGATGGCCTTTTTGGGGCAAATCGTAGCTAACCAGAACGAGTGGACAACTCTTGCTAACTTCTTCTCTCAGTCACCGTTGCAAACGATAAGCAATCGTCGCCAAAGGCAGCAAAAATGGGGCTTTCCGATTAAGAGTCACTCGCTCTGCCAATTGAGCTAACGGCGCACGTCTTTAGGAGGGCGGTAAATTACCAAAGCGGGCCGGCAAAGGCAAGACGGCAGATGGCAATCCGCTGACGTCGCCGTCACGAACTCAGGGAAGGGAGATGTCGAGGCGGTAAAACTTATTTGGCTGCGTGGCGTTCGTATCGGTTATCGTGACCTGGTTGCCGTTGGTCACGGGGCCCGAATAGCCGGGAAGCGTTGCCCAAGCGCCGTTTACCAAATCCGTGTTGAACTGCGGCGTGTAGGTGCGCCCACTGGCCAGCGGGTGAAAGAGCAGATTGTCTTGCGCAGGCTGGTTGGTGATGGCGGCAACCTGGAAGACAAATACCGATGCGGGATTGGTCGGATCCAGACCCGTCACGTATTTGAAGAGGTTGTTTTGACCGGTGCCGTCGGCGTCCACGCCGGAAGTGGCGTTAGGATTATTGGTGCTACCGAAGTATTGGATCTGCCAGGCTTGGAAGGGCGTCAACGCAGTAATGTAATTCGGCTTGGTGTTGGTGCTGACTCCGCTGGGACCGGCCACGATCAGGTTTACCGTATAGGTACCCGCCGCATAAGTGTGGACGACGGTATTCGTTGTCGTGTTGGTCGTGCTGCTGTCACCAAAATTCCAGAACCGGTTGGTGATCGTACCGGACGACGTGTCCGTGAAGGTCACCAGGAGCGGCGCGGTGCCACTGGTCGGCGTCCCGTTGAAATTCGCAGAGACCCCCGCACACGCGCCACCGCCATCCAGCGGACAAAGCAGGCCGGCGACCGTGAGGGTGTAACCGGAGCAATAGTAACCTGGGTATGTCCCATCCACGACCACGGTGAAGTTGGTGTGGGCAGGAACAGTGAAGGAGTAAACAAATGCTCCCGGACCGGTGAAGCTGCCCTGGATGCCTCCCATGTCACCGAGGTAGTTGGCGCAGAGATTGGCGGGATTGTAGCTGCCGAGATACGCCGCCGAGAAAATGGAACTGTAGTAATTAGTCCCGCAAGTGGTGGAGACAGTCACCGACACGCAGACTGCCGAACTGCTTGTGTTCGTGAACGAGTAAGCGTTATAGGCAACTGTACCCACTGCAGCCTCCTCCCCGGAGCAGGATTTCGGAAGACTGCAGGCACTGTTGGTACCACTGGGCCACAACCAGTCGGTCTGCGTGGTGCTGGCACCGCTCAAGCCGCCGTTCACTTGAATCGTCGGGCATTGGCAAGTGGGCATTGTGATGGTGTTGGTGATGGAGCCGCCCGCGTAGGACAACACCAGTGACAGCGGGATTGGCGTGCCACAGACGAATGACAGTGAGGTGCTGATCTGGAATGGCGTGTTGTTGGTGGTGACGGCTCCGGACACAAGGTTGGCATAGGTGGAGTTGGGCTGGGTAATCGTGACGCCGGGCGTACTGGTCGTCAGCGTGGCGTTGACGACGGTGGCGGTTCCCTGGCCAATGTTCACGACTGGGAGGGAGAGCAGAACGCAATCGTCATAATCAATCACACCGTTGCCATTGCCACCGCTCGCAACCGAGCCGGCGTTGATAATGTAGGGCTTGCCGCTTCCCAGCGACAGAAGTGCCTGCATCAAGTTGGCGCCGTTCGGAGTGCCCCAACCCGTGCAAAGGTCGTAACCGGGTACGGCGCTATATTTGGTCAGGCTGCCTGGGCTCCATTCATTGTTGCCGACGGTGATGTCGTGAAAACAGTAGGCGTAATTGGGACCTTTGCCGATCACATAGAGGGCGGGGTTGAGGAAGCCGACCGACGCCGCGCCGTTGGTGGCGGCTTGCTGATTGACTAGCGCCGTGAACGCCGCCCAGAGCGGCGCGGCGCAACTGGTGCCGCCAAACGACCCGGCGCTTCCGTCGTTGTAAGTCACATAAATATTGTTGGCGGTCAGCGCGACATCGGGAACGTTACGGTTGACGCTCGAACCTTGATTGGCAACCGTGGCGACGCCTTGTTGCCACGGCGGGAGCGAATAGTAGGTGCTGACCCCGCCGCTGCTACCCCAATCACCCCCGTTCGGATTGGGTGTTCCCTCGTTCCAGACCAACTCCGAGACGTAGCTGCCACCAGGGCCGGTCGTTGACAAGTCTGTTCCGCCGCATTCGGTGACGTTGGTGCTGTCGGATGGAAACCCAATGGCGCCGGTGAACGCGTCGGAGTCGCCGACGGCATTGAAGAAGGATTGCCCTTGCCCGGCCATCTTTATTAAAGCCTGTTCGCTACTGGGATCGGGGCCCCCACCGCTCCACGAACAACTGATTTGCTTGGCCAGATTGTCGTCGGCGATTTGGGTGAGGATGGTCGCCCACGGCGTCACGCCATTGGTGCCTTCGTAAACCAGTATCTTCGAGAGGCTCGGCGCCATCGCAATCGCCATTTCAATGTCCAGTGACACCTCGCCGTCGCCGCCGCCCGGCGTTATAGGGCCGCCGTTGATGAGGATGTTGGTCAGCGTCATCGACGGCACACCGGCCAAGTGTAAATAATTCGTGATATCGACGGCGTAATAACCGTCAAACTCCAGCAGGGCGACGGATTGACCGGTACCCTTAAGCGATACCCCGGGCACGTAGGCGGCCCGAAAATCATTGCCAAGGTACACACCGCCTTCTGTGCCGGCGAGGGGCCTGACCCGGGAGTTGGGATGCGGCAGTGCGTAGTTTTCCAAGCCAGATATGTGCAGAAGCGGCACCGCCAAGGCCACCGCCGGATCAACGTTCGGCGCGTAAAAGTTACGATTCTCCGTCGGGTGCGGATAGACCAACAGGGTCACGTTAAACGCCTTCTCGATGTTCGCCACCGTCCCCACCACATCCAGCAAGGCGCGACTGGCATGCTGGCCGGTCACCGTCAAGCCGTTGGCTTGGGCGAAATTGATGAGCGCCTGGTAATCAGCCACCGTCGGGCCGAACTGTTCCGTGAACTCTTCCGACGTCAGATAGTGCCGGAAATTCGGGCTGGCCGGGTCATAAATCTGTTGCAGCAGTTGGCCGAGGGCCGCCTGGTTGCGAAACGGTAAGCCAATGGCCAGATGCAACACATTCGTGGCCGGGACGCGATCGAGAGGCTGCAAATTCAATCGCTTCACGGCCTCTGGTATGTGGCCGGTGAGCGCCTGTCTTTCCGCCGCCGGGGCTGCCAGTATGGAGAAGAGAAACAAGACCGTGCATAGCAAAGGGACTTTTC
>Ga0224557_1000541_pt1 | contig 41724 bp, 34 predicted proteins | sample 714S31014metaG_FD_180677 | JGI IMG/M metagenome (GOLD analysis project Ga0224557, IMG submission 180677) | Peat soil microbial communities from Stordalen Mire, Sweden - 717 S3 10-14 | ecosystem: Environmental > Terrestrial > Soil > Wetlands > Peat | place: Sweden: Norrbotten County, Stordalen...
CTGACCGGGGGCTACAGCGGACGGCTGCCTGAGCGAGTTTGGATTTATGTGCCCCGCGTCCAGAGAGTTCGGACGGGGGGCACACTTTTTTGTGCGCTTTGCTAGCGGCGGTTGTCGGTGGCGGGCTCGGGGTGGATGAGCAGGCGGTCGACCTCGGGCGCGACGAGTTTGAAGGCGCCTTCCAGCGCGGTGATGACGGCGTGGACGCGGGCCATGGGAAGATCGTCGGGCAGGGTGCAGTGGCAGGAGACCTGGGTACGCTCGGGGAAGGCGGTTGATGGTTGCCAGTCGTTGGTTGCTGATTGAGGCCCGGTTGCGGAGGGGTCGCCTGACGCGGAGTGCGGGGCGGCAGGAACGACGCTGGGGCCGTGGCGGGTGACGTAGACCTCATGGATGTCGAGGACCTCGGGGAAGGCGGCGGCGACGCGGCGCAGGCGCAGTTCCAGCTCGCGGTCGCGCTCCAGCGAGGCGGGGCGCTCGATGGTGGCCGGCTCGCTCTCGATGTGGGTGAGGATGGAGGCGATGGAGGGGACCTCGTGGCGCATCTCTGCCTCCAGATCGGTGACCATCTCGTGGGCCTGGCGCAGGGGCATGGTCTCGTCCACCTCCAGGTGCTGTTCGATATGCAACTGGGGATGGAGGGGGTCGTGCTGCTCTCCGCTGATCTGCTGCACGCTAATCTCATGGATGGCGAGGTTGCGGCGTGCGGCGACGGCGCGGATGCGGTCGTGGACGCTCTCAGCAAGCGAGGCGATGGGGACGGTGTGGACGACGACGTCGGCCCCGGGCAGGTGGCGCTGTACGGCCTGCGTGGCGGCGAGGGTGAGCTGTTCGGAGCGCTGGAAGGTGAGGTTGCGCGGCAGGCCGAGTGTGACGTCGGCGAAGTAGTTGGAGCCGGAGCGGCGGGTGCGCAGGCGTTCCACCGAGAGCACGCCGGGGATGGCGGTGAGGTCGTGCAGCAGATTGGCGCGCAACTGGTCCTTGGAGGGCCGCTCGTCGCTGGTGGGGTCGGTGGTGGGTGTGGCGTCCAGCAGGGCGTCGATGGTCTGATGGGCGAGCCGCCAACTGACGCGCAGGATGACTCCGGCGACCACTAGGGCGGCGATGGGGTCGGCGAACTCCAGCCAGGGCAGGGCGAGGCGCTCGCCCGCGTAGGTGGCCCCCAGGCCGAGCATGACGGCCAGCGTCGCCCACATGTCGGTGGCGAAGTGGAGGGAGTCGGCTGCCAGCGCGTCGGACCGGTGCTGGCGCGCGATGCGGCCCAGCGTGCGGGAGCGGCTGAAGTCCACCACAATAGAGACCAGCAGCACGGCGAAGGGCCAGAGCGATGGCGGCAGCGCGAGATGGCGGTGGAGAACGATGCGGCTGACGGCCTCGTATACGATCCACGCGCAGGAGGCGAGCATGATGCCCGTCTCCACGAAGGCGGCCAGCGACTCCACCTTGCCGTGGCCGTAGTTGTGCACCTCGTCGGCGGGGCGGTCGGAGACCTGGACGGAGAAGAGAGTGATCGCCGAGGCAATGAGATCGATGGCGGAATGGGCCGCCTCGGAGAGCATTCCCAGCGAACCGGTGAGCAGGCCGGTCAGCAGCTTGAGCAGCGCGACCAGGGCCGCCGCGGCGACGGAGAAGATTGCGGCCGCGCGCTTGGCGGCGTGAGGGGATGGTCCGGGCGAGAATGCGACTTGCGTCGGGCTTACCGGGATGCTCATGGGAGAGATGCTACAGGGTTCGATGGACTGCGCGCTTGGTTTGTTGCACGGGCTACTTGGTTTGCCCGTGCGCTGCTTCAGTGTTTCATCGCTCGATAGAGCCCGGCGACGCCGAAGGTGTATGGGGTCCAGGTGGGCGCGGTGAACCCGGCGGCGGCGATCAGCTCCATCATGCGCGGCGGGCGTGGGAAGCGGGCGACCGACTCCGGCAGGTAGGTGTAGGCTCGTGGATCGCGCGAGATGAGGCGGCCAAGGAGCGGCAGAATGCCTTTGAAGTAAAGCGAGTAGAGCGCTCCCATGAGGCCGGTGGGCTGGTTGAAATCCAGAATTGCGATCTGGCCGGTGGGGCGGAGGACGCGGTATAGCTCGGCGAGGCCTTCGGGGTAGCTGGCCAGGTTGCGGAAGCCGAAGGCGCAGGTGACGAGGTCGATGGAGGCGTCGGCGAAGGGGAGATGGAGCGCGTCGGCCTCGATGGCGCGGATGTTGCGGCAGGCGAACTTGGGCTGGGCGAGGGAGAGCATGTTGCGGGAGAAGTCGACGGCGAGGATGGGAGAGACAGGGGTAAGGGGTAAGGGGTCAGTGGTAAGTAAAGGCTGGGGGCGGAGATGGTCGAGGGCGAGGGTCATGTCGCCGGTGCCGCAGCAAAGGTCGAGGACGACGGCGTCGGGGCGGGCGAGGATGGGGCGCACGGCGCGCGCGGTGCGACGCCACCACAGGCGGTCGATGCCGGCGGAGAGCAGGTGGTTCAGCAGGTCGTAGCGCGGGGCTATGGCGTCGAACATCAGCTGGATGCTCTGGGCGGCAGCGGCAGGGTCGGAGACGCCGCTGGGGCGCGCGCCGGGATTGGGGTCGGTTGTTGGTGGGGATTCTATTGCCACAGGAGTCATGTTAAACGGCTACGACTGACATGACTAGTGGCGGAAGACGTAAGCCTTGATGAAGAGGAATAAAATCAGCAGCGCCAATAAAAGAGTAAGGAGTTTTGTAACCAGCGTAGCTCGGCTATTGGTTGAGTCGAGCGTGTTGTTTTCCTCTGGATTTCTTGGGTTGTAGCGGATGGGGAACATATCGTGCTTTTGGACTTCAAAGGAGGACTTCGTGAGGCCTTTGTAGCTTCTTCCATCGACGGAGTAGCAGAAGGTGACCGCATAGCCGCCAACTGTTTCCCATCCGTCAAACTGGCTTGGTCCGTATGGAAGGAAACGAGACCGTCCTACGCTGAGCGGCTGCACGGGCGTGCAGTCGATGACCTCGGCTTTTGCCTCGGGCCAATGGAAGTGGGACAGTTGACTGAAGAACTCCGACAATGGAGCACACAGCCTAGCCCAACGCGACTGGCGCAGGGTTTCGATGTCGATGTCGTTCTCTCCGCTCAATGTGCTGTCCTCGTACTGGTTGTATCGTGCATGGTCGCAAGCATGGCTTGGGTTGCGGCGAGGAGTTCAGCGTCGGTGACGTCGTAGACGACCTCGGTGCGACCGATGCCAGTGGCGAGGACGAAGGCGCGGCGGCCACTGCGCTTCTTCTTGTCGGAGGAGGTGAGGGCGACGAGCCTGGCGGCGGCGGCTTGAGGCGTGGCGGCGACCTTGAACGGCGGGATGGGGCCGTAGCGCAGGATGAGATTCGCCATGCGGGCGAAGTCTTCCGGGGTGATGAGGGCGCGGTTGAGCGAGAGGTGCAGCGCGGCGATCATTCCCCACGCGACCGCTTCGCCGTGGAGGATCTTGCGGTAGTGGGTGGCGGCCTCGATGGCGTGGCCGATGGTGTGGCCGAAGTTGAGCACCATGCGCAGGCCGGACTCCTTCTCGTCCTGGCTGACTACATCGGCCTTGACGCGAACCGAAGCGGTGACGACGCGGCCCAGAGCGGCGGGGACTGCCGAGAGAATCATCTCAGTATTTTGTTCCATATAGCGGAATAACTTCGCGTCACGGATGATGCCTGCCTTGATCGCTTCCTGTAGCCCGGCGCGTAGCTCGGCGGCGGGAAGAGTGCCCAGCAGATCGATGTCGCTGAAGACGGCGAGCGGGTGGTGGAAGGCGCCGATGAGGTTCTTGCCGACGACCAGATTCACGCCGGTCTTGCCGCCGAGCGAGGAGTCCACCTGAGCGAGCAGCGTGGTGGGCAGGCCAACGTAGCGGATGCCGCGCATGTAGATGGCGGCGAGGAAGCCGGTGACGTCGCCGACGATGCCGCCGCCAAAGGCCAGCAGGATGGAGTCGCGGTCGGCCCCGGCGATGGCAAGCTGTTGTGCGAGGGACTCGACTGTGGCAACGCGCTTGTGCGATTCGCCCGCGGGGAGAAACAGGGTTGTTGGTTGTTGGTTGTTGGGGAAAGATTTGAGGAAGGCCTTGTGCCAGAGCGCCCAGATTGCGGGCGATGTGACAACGAAGAGGCGCGGAGTTTTCCCTGGCGTGAGCTTGCGCAGGCGCGGATAGAGCGTGCGCAGCAGGCCGGGGGCGATGGTGACGGAGTAGGTGGCGGCGGGGGTGGTGACGCGAATGGAGGACACGGTGGCTTTATGGTATCGCACAGAGATAATCGTGGCGCAGGCTGTATGCATCCAACCCATCGCAAGTGCGCGATGGATGGGGCACCCAAGGGCTGCGGTGGTAGCCTTGAAGTATGCGTGTGGTGGATTATTTGGTTGTGGGCGGAGGGATTGCAGGGTTGCGTGCCGCGGTGGGACTGGCCGAAGCGGGCAGCGTTCTGTTGGTCACGAAGGAGAGCTTGAAGGAATCGAACACCGCGTATGCGCAGGGCGGGATTGCCGTGGCAATGGACGGCGACGAGGACGTGGCGCTGCATCTGGCGGACACGGTTGCGGCCGGCGACGGGCTGGTGAACGCAAGGGCGGCGGCGGTTCTGGTGGAGCAGGGGCCGAGGCGCGTCGATGAGCTGATCGCGTGGGGCACGGGCTTCGACTGCTATCCAGCGGGGGAGTTGATGCGTGCTGGCGAGTTGATGAGAACGCGAGAGGGCGCGCACAGTCTGCCGCGAATTCTTCATGCCCATGGGGATGCGACCGGGCGCGAGATTGCCGTATCGCTGCTGCGCCATCTGCGCGGGATGGAGCGCGTGGAGCTGATGGAGTGGGCGACCACGGTGGATCTGATCGTAGAGTCCGGGCGCGTGGTGGGGGCGACGCTGCTGGATGCAGCGGGAGGGTTGATCGAGGTGCGCGCGCGGGCAGTGCTGCTGGCCAGCGGCGGCGCGGGGCAGGTCTATAGCGATACCACCAACCCGTCCGTGGCCACCGGCGACGGCATTGCAATGGCCTATCGCGCCGGAGCGGAGCTGATGGACATGGAGTTCTTTCAGTTCCATCCGACGGCGTTTGCGATGGATGGTGCGCCACGGTTTCTGATGAGCGAGTCTCTGCGCGGCGAGGGCGCGTGGTTGGTGAACGAGCGCGGCGAGCGGTTCATGCAGCGCTACCACGCGGGGATGGAACTGGCGCCGCGGGATGTGGTGGCGCGGGCGATCTCGCGCGAGGAGATGGAGGGGGCGGTCTATCTCGACATGCGCGAGGCGGGAAAGAACTTCGATCTCAAGGCGCGGTTTCCAGGAATCTCGGGGTTTCTGGCGGGCTATGGGCTGGAACTGGGGAGGGACCTGATTCCGGTGCGGCCGGCGGCGCACTATTTGATGGGCGGGATCCGAACGGACGCGCACGGGCGGAGTTCGCTGCCGGGCCTGTACGCGGCAGGCGAGGCGGCATGCACGGGAGTGCATGGGGCGAACCGGCTGGCCAGCAACTCGCTGCTGGAGGGGCTGGTCTTCGGCGCGCTGGCGGCGGAGGCGATGGCTGGCGACGAGGGAACAGGGAACAGGGAGCAGGGAACAGCCGACAGGCAGCGTGAAGCAGGGAACAAGACGGAGAATGGCGCGATCGATGCGGTGGGTGTGGAGACCTGGATTGCAGAGCTGCGCAAGTTGATGTGGCGGGATGCTGGGCTGTTGCGCGATGAGGCGGGGCTGCGGCGGGCGAAGGTGGGGCTGGCGGCACTGCGGGCCACGGGGCCGGGGCTGCTTGGGTTGACGCGGCGGGCACAGGTGCGGCTGGCGGCGATGCTGGCGACGTCGATCCTGAACCCTGGGCTTCTGCGGTTGACGCGGCGGACGCTGGAGGCGCGCAATCTGCTGGCGGTGGCAGAAGCGATGGTGCAGGCGGCGCTGGGACGGAAAGAGAGCCGGGGGGCGCACTTTCGCATCGATTATCCAGAGCGGGACGCGGTGGCGCTGCACTCGGTTGTACGGCGCGGCGAGCTGCGGTTTGTGGAGTAGGGACGGCTTTACTCGTTTGCCGGGGCGAACAGCGATGCGCCGAGGGTGAGCGTGAGCAGGGTCAGAATGACGGCGAGCGAGGCGAGGGGGCCGATCTCGTGCCAGCGGGACGTGAGCATCTTGAGTGCGGCGAAGGCTAGGACCGCCGCCAGGCCATAGTGCAGAAAGCGCAGGCGGGCGAGCGCGCCAATCAGAACGAAGTAGAGCGAACGCAGACCCATCACGGCCATGATGTTGGAGGTGTAGGCGAGGAATGCGTGGCGCGTGATGGAGAGGACGGCGGGGATGGAGTCGAGCGCGAAGACGAGGTCACAGAGTTCGATGGCGATGAGCGCGAGCAGCAGGAGGGTCGCGGTGGGGCGGCCATTCTCGCGGACGACGAAGCGGTCCTGGCGCGGACTGATGGGGCGGAGGTGGGTGAGCCATGCGAGCCAGCGGGGCGGTCGTTCGGACTGGGAAGGCTCACCGGGGAAGAGCAGGCGGACGGCGGCGATCAGAAGGATTGCGGCGAAGGCGTAGGTGATCCAGGTGAAGTGGGCGAGCAGGGTGAGACCGCCGGCGATGAAGAGGCCGCGCAGAAGGATCGCGCCGGCTACACCCCAGAAGAGGACGCGGGGCTGGTGGGCGGGGGCGATCTGGAAGAGGCGGAAGAGGAGAAGGAAGACGAAGAGATTGTCGATGGAGAGGGACTCCTCGATCGCGTACCCGGCGAGGTACTGCACGCTGGCTGCGGGGCCAAGCGAGTGATGGATGAAGACGGCGAGGGCGAGGGCTGCGGCGATCCAGAGGGTTGTGGTGGCGAGGGCGGTGCGGTGGGGCGAGCGGGCGAGGCGCGCCTGTCGGCGAGCGTAGATCAACTCGGCGGCGAGGAGGAGCAGGAGGGCGACGTGGAAGCCGATCCAGTAGGAGATGGGCGTGAGAGGCACGATTCAATGCTTTTCGCGGAGCGGGTCAGCGCTGGTTGATGAGGCGGATGGATTCCTGGAAGAGGTCGGAGGAGACTTGCAGGGACTGCGGGCTGATCTTGTCGATGGTGTCTTGCGCGGTGTGGTGGTAGCCGTCGGGAGTGGCGGCGGTGTGCGGGCCGTAGTCCACGTCGATAACGTCGAGGGCGGGAATGCCTCGTTGCAGGAACGGGAGGTGGTCGTCCTCCTCGCTGCCCTCGGTCTTGAAGACGTTGGCGGAGTGGTGCGTGTTGGCTGCGGCCTGGCGCAGGATGGCGCGCAGCCAGGGAGTGGACTGCGTCTCCAGCAGGATGTTGAGGTCGCGGTCGCCGATCATGTCTGCGACGAGGAGGGCCTTGATGCGCCGGGCGGTGCCGTCGGAGAACCAGCGCGCGGCGATGTGGCGCGTACCGTAGAGCGAGTCGGATTCGGACCAGGAGCGGACCGCCTCTTCGCCGTCGTCGAAGAGCAGCCAGATGGAGTAGCCCTCGGGCGGATGCGTGCGGAAGTATTGGCCGAGCGCGATAAGCAGCGCGGTGGTGCAGGCCCCGTCGTTCGCTCCGACGAAGGCGATGTCCTTGAGCGGGTAGTTCGTCTCGTAGTGGCTGGCTAGGACAATCACTCCGTCTTTTTTGCCGGGGAAGCGGACGATGTAGTTGCGCATGGTCTGCGGGCCGGCTGGGGTGTTGGCGGTGAACTGGTCGGTGTCGAAGTTACCCTTTGCGGCCTCGGGTTTGAAGTGCTCTTTGATGAAGTTCTCCGCGGCCAAGTGGCCGGGGGAACCGTTGAAGCGCTTGGGGGCGACGGCGAGGAACTGCTGCGTGAGCGCGTAGATGGATTGTCCGGTGGGCTGCTGGGCGCGCGCGGGTGCGGGTGGGCAGAAGAGAGACAGAAGGAGCACGAGCGAAATACAGAGATTCTGGCTTCGCCAGAATGACGACTGGGTGGAGGGGATGACAGCATTTTGGGTTGATCCAAATAGACTCGTCATGCGGCAGTCTTTTCCTTGCGCTTGCGGTGGTCGGGATGGACGAACCAGGCGACGCCTACACCGACGAAGTACAGCGCGAGCATGGGGCTGGCGAAGAGGCACATGCTGAAGGGGTCCGGCATGGGGCAGATGATGGCGGCCACCAGAAAGATGGCGAGCACGGCGTAGCGGAAGTGGCGCAGCAGGAACTTGGCGTCGACGATGCCGAAGAGCGCGAGGAAGAAGATCAGGATCGGCAGCTCGAAGCAGATTCCCAGGCCGAGGATGACGGCGAGAAAGAAGCCGGTGTAGTCGTCGATCGTAATCATGTGGCTGAAGTTCTTGCCGAAGTCCATGACCAGGATCTTGATGGCTCCAGGAAGCACCCAGCGATAGCCGAACCACGTGCCGGCAAGGAAGAGGCCGACCGTGGCGCTCATGAAGGGGGTGACGTACTTCCTCTCGTTGGCATACATTCCCGGCGAGATAAACAGCCAGACCTGGTAGAGGATGAATGGGCTGGCCAGGATGGCGCCGGCGACGGCGGAGGTTTTAAGGATCAGGTTCAGCGCGTCGGTGGGGTGCGTCATGGTCATTCGCAGACCGACGTCGAGCAGCGGCTTCTGGATGATGGCGACCAGTGTGTTGTGGAATCCATAGGCCAGGGCAAAGCCTGCCGCGAGGAAGCCCAGGGAGCGCAGAATGCGCTTGCGCAGCTCTTCCAGGTGCTCCATCAGGCTCATGCCGGGGAGTTCGGCGCGGTCGGCGAGAGCGGCGCGGGCGCGGTCGATGGGGTCGATATCAGGGATGGAGGGCCTCGGTTTCGATCGCATGTTCGTGGGCAGGAACGCTGGCCTGGGCGGGGGATTCGGCCGGGAGGTCTTCGGGGAACGGGAGTTGCGCGGAGGTTGCGATGGGCAGTCCGGTGGACGGAGGCAGAATGCTCGGCTCGCCGGAGACCGCGTTGGGCAGTGGGGCTGCGTCTTGCTCAGGCTCGGTCGTGGATTTGGGAGTTGTTCCCTGGGCCGATTCGGGCAGGGAATCGTATGCGGATTCTTGCGCGGAATCGAGCGGATATTGGGACGAGGAATCGATCGCGGAATCGAGTGAAGGCTGGCCCTGGTTTGCGTACACGGACTCGGCCTCGATGGCAGGAGCTGCGGGTGCGGCAGCTTCAACGGTGGCGATCTGCTTCTGGCGGTCGGCCTGCTCGGAGAGGCGCAGCTCGTCCTCCATCTGGGTGCGGAACTCGTTGGAGGCGCGGCGGAAGTCCGCCATCAGCTTGCCGAACTGGCGCGCCAGCTCAGGCAACTTCTTCGGTCCGAAGAGCAGCAGGACGAGGAGGATGAGGACTGCGCTGTCCGGAAAGCTGGGCATAGAGTCCTTATGATACGGCTTGCGCGGGGAGGGAAACAAATGCTCTCGGCCGGGGAAAAACGATACAAGCAGATTCTTACTCCTTCGACTTCGCTCAGGGTGCGGAATGTCTAACAAGTTGGGATTGACAAGCAAGGAGGGATGGACAAACAAGCGAACCGGCGGGATGCATCGTATGTGCGGCAGGTTTCGTCTAATATGGAGAAGGCGCGATCTCGACGGTCGCGCGGGTACGAAGTGGGCGGCAACATCCCCGCGGATTGGGTGACGGCTCGGCAGGATCGGGTTGGCACAGTGAATCCGCTGCGCGCCTGGGCAGGAAGTGCTTTCAACATCCCCGTTTCGCGGTGCGAATCTCTCTGCGTTGAGCAGGTGCGGACGCGCTGGCGAGACTGAAGGCGGCATATTGTGAACGGACTGTTACTTGACGAGGCCCCGGCGCAGACTGTGGGCGAGGCGTGTTCGCTGGACCACTACCTGGTGCAGCCGGACGAGTCGATGGACGCGCGCATCCGTGCGGCCCGCGAGACACTGGGCGCGGAGGCGGTCGTGCTGGGGCACCACTACCAGCGCGATGAGGTGATCCGCTATGCCGACTTTACCGGCGACAGCTACAAGCTCGCGAAGGCCGCCGCCGAGTCGAATGCGCGAACCATGGTCTTCTGCGGCGTGCGCTTTATGGCGGAGACGGCGGACATCCTGGCGCGACCCTGGCAACAGGTGATTCTGCCCGACCTGAACGCGGGCTGCTCGATGGCCGACATGGCCGAGATTGGGCAAGTGGAGGACTGCTGGGAGTCGCTGGAACGGCAGGGAACAGTCAACAGTCAACAGGGAACAGCGACCAACGGCCAAGGGATTCTTCCGCTGACGTATATAAATTCGGCGGCGGAGATCAAGGCCTTCTGCGGCGAGCGGGGCGGCCTGGTGTGTACCTCGTCGAATGCGCGGGCGGCGTTTGAGTGGGCGTTTCGGCGCGCGGGCAAGGTCCTGTTTCTGCCCGACCAGCACCTGGGCCGGAACACGGCGTATGCGTTGGGGATTGCGCTGGGCGAGATGGTGGTGTGGGACCCATACCAGATCAACGGCGGCGTAACGCCGGAGCGGCTGCGCGCTGCCAGGGTGGTCCTGTGGAAGGGACATTGCAGCGTGCATCAGCGGTTTCTGCCGGAGCACGTGGACCGCGTCCGGCGCGAGGAGCCGGGCATGCAGGTCATCGTGCATCCGGAGTGCCGCTGGGAGGTCTGCCAGAAGGCCGACGCGCTGGGCTCGACCGAGCGGATCATCGAGCTGATCGAGCAGGCGCCACAGGGATCGAGCTTTGCCGTGGGCACGGAGATCCACCTGGTGAACCGGCTGGCCGAGCGCTTCCGGCCGCTGGGCAAGCGCGTGATCACGCTGGACGAGTCGGGCTGCCTGTGCACCACGATGTATCGCATCTCTCCCCAGCATCTTGCGTGGGCGCTGGAGAATCTAATCGACAGGCGCGTGGTGAACCGCATCCAAGTAGAAGACAAAGTGAAGCACTGGGCGCGTGTGGCTCTGGACCGCATGATGGAGATCAAACGTTGAGCAGGACATTTACATTGAACGAGGCCCAGACGCTGCTGCCGGTGCTGGAGGCGCTGTTGCGCAGGGCGCAGGCGGCGGGAGTGCGTGCCGGTGAGCTGGAGCAGGAGATGCAGGAGTTGAACCAGCGGATCTTCCTGGCGGGCGGGATGCGCGTGGATGTGGCCCAGGCGGCGCGGCGACGGGCGGAGCGCGAGAAGGCCTTGCAGGAGGCCCGCGACACGTTGGCCGAGATGGACGAGATCGGGGTGCAGGTCAAAGACCTGGAGAAGGGGCTGCTGGACTTTCCCTCGGTGATGGACGGCCGTGACGTGCTGCTGTGTTGGAAACTGGGCGAGGGTGAGATCGGCTACTGGCATACGCCGGAGGACGGCTTTGCCGGGCGCAAGCCGCTGGATGTGCGGTCGGACAAGACGCACAAGGAACGGCTGAATTAGGAACGGTTGTGAGAGCATCACGCAGGGTCGAGGAGATCGTCAAGTAAGAAGTGGTGGTTCCGGCGTAAATTGTTGTTTCATTGCCACGGCAACAGAAGCGGTCCAGCGATGGACCGCTTCTGTTGTTTTCTGGCCGCCGAGGCGGGTGCTGTTTGGACGGGAGTAGAGTCAAATAAAGGGGAATGCGAGAGGAATGGAACGATGATGGGTTTGCTTCGGCGAGTGGCGGCGGTGTTGGGCCTGGCGGCCCTCTGTTGGACGACGGGATGCGCCGGGTTCTGGGTCTATCCGGGGGCGACGAACGGCAGTAGTACCACTCCGACGAACGACTATGTGTATGTTGCAAACGCGTATACGACAACGACAACTACGACGATGACGCTGGCCGGCTTCGCGGTGGGTACAGGGACGCTGACGGCGGTACCGGGATCGCCTTATACGCTGCCGTTCTATCCTACGGCGGTGGCGGTGAATCCAGCCAACACCATCGTCTTCGTTGCGGGCAACAGCGAGATCCTTGCGTATGCAATCCAATCGGACGGTTCGCTGAGCGCGCTGAACAGCGGCGGCGCCGTGGGGTACGCTGCTGTTGCGTCGATGGACATCTCGCCCGATGGACAGTGGCTGTTCGCGCTGGACCAGAACAATATTTCGCTGGAAGAGTTTCAGATCAACTCCAGTACGGGCGTGCTGACGCAGGACACCCCGATCACCTACCCGGTGCCGTCAGGTGCGACTGTCGTCGCGCAGGGGGTGAAGTTTGCGCCCAATGGCGGCTATCTGTTTCTTGCGCTGGGCACTGCGGGCGATGTGGTGTATCCCTTCAATACGTCGTCCGGCGCCCTGTATGTCCCTCTATCGCTCTCGCTGGGAGCGGCATCGAACAACAGCGACAATGCACTGGCGGTGAGTCCGGACAGCACACTTCTCTTCATTGCGAGGAGCGGGCCCGCGGGCGGGCTGGCGGTGTACACGATTGGTTCGGGCGGGTCGCTGGCTCAGGTGAACGGATCGCCGTTTACTGCGGGGACGCAGCCCTACTCGGTGGCGGTCAATGCCGCGGGCACCGATGTCTATGTGGCCAACCGGGGAGGCAACACCATCTCCGGGTTCAGTATCGCCAGCGGCGGTTCCTTGACGGTGTTGAGCGGGTCGCCCTGTCAGAGTGGGAATAAAGTGACGGCGCTGGCGGTGGACAGCAGCGGCGATTATCTGCTGGCTGCGGCCAATGGCGGATCGCCCGACCTGACCATGTACAGCTACGACTCGGCGACGGCGGGGAAACTCGATTTTGCGACATCAGACCCGACCGGAACTGACCCGACGGGGCCAGTTGCCATCGCTACGACACACTGAGGCAAGGAAAAGGCCCACATCTCTGAGCGGGATGGGGGCCTTTCCAGTCTTGCTTTGGCTGGACCGCATGTCTCCGTGGAGTCATGCGGTCGGTATGGGCTAGACGACGTTGATGTTGCCGCTGAGGCCCTCCGGATAGAAGGCGCCCTCATAGGTGCCTGTAGCCGTACCGCCATAGAGGACTGCAAGGACCTGCGAGAATGTGCGGGCGTAGGCGAAGCCGGCGGGTGTGGCGCCGGTGGCGTTGTTTGTGCCGGCGGTGGCGAAGAACCCTTGATACACCGGCGGGGAACTCGATGTGTCGAGCGCTGGGCCGAGTGCGGCGGCGGTCGCGCTGAGGGGATCGACTGGCACGACCTCGTAGGGATCCGGCGTGGCGATGGTGGCTGTGCCACTGCCTGCGGCAATGGCAGGTTCCGAGATGGTAATGCTGCCTTGTCCAATGGTGAGGGTCTCGGTTGCGGGACTGTTCACTGTGGATAACGTGGGACTGGTCAGGACCTGGCCTCCACTGATGACGGGCTGCAGGGCGAGACAGTTGAGGGTCACTCCCGCGGGGAAGCTGATAATCTCTCCCGTGGTGATGGTCACTAGCGCGGTGACGGTGAGGGTGGCGTTTGCCGCCGCTCCAGTCGTCGCCGACGCCATCGTGATTGAGTAGGGCACCGTGCTGCCAATCGCCGAGATCACCGTGTTGGCAGGGATGCCGGTTCCGGAGACGAGGACGAGGGCCTGCCCGACCGCCAACCCGGTGACGCTCGATACATACGTGAGTGTGGGGCTGCCGTTGGTGGTGATGGCTCCGAATGAGACTGGTGTCACGGAGGCGGTGGCGTTCTGCGACATCGCAATTGAGTAGGGGTACACGGTGCCCCACGACTCGATGGTTGCTCCTGTGGGGATGCCGGCTCCGGTGAGGGGTTGTCCGGGTACCAATCCGGTGAAGAGCGTCGTGCCGGTTGCTCCCACCCCCCACGCATTCGTGATCGTGTTGCTGCCGGCGGTGGTGACACCTGAGATTACGACCGGTGCTGGGGTAACGTTGGCGGGCGCCGACATCGTAATCGAGTAGGGCGCCGTGGTGCCGACTCCCGTGATGGTTGCGTTGACCGGGATGGGGCCGGAGCTGACGATGGTCATTGCAGCGGCGATAGTTACGTTGGCTTTCGCCGACATCGTGATGGTGGTGCCGCTGATCGCATTGATGGTTGTGTTGAGCGGGATGGGTCCGGTGCTGACGATGGGCTCTGCCGTGGTGATGGTGTAGTTGGCGTTTACCGCCGTTCCAGTAGACGTCGCCATCGTGATTGAGTAGGGCGAAGCGCTGCCAATAATCGACGCGATGACTGTGTTGGCAGGGATGCCGGTTCCTGTGAGGCCCTGCCCGGCCGCCAACCCGGTAACGCTCGTTATACCTGTGAGGGTGGGGCTGCCGGAGGTGGTAATGCCTGTGAATGAGACTGGTGAGCTGAGGACCTGTCCGACCGCCAGGCTAGTGCTGCTGGTGATGGTCTCTGCCGTGGTGATGGAGGCGGTGGCGTTTGCCGACATCGTGATTGTGGTGCCGCTGATCGCAGTGATGGCTGTGTTGGCAGGGATGCCGGCTCCAGTGAGGACCTGCCCGATCGCCAACCCGGTGAGGCTCGATACACTCGTGAGGGCGGGGCTGCCGGAGGTGGTAATGGCTGTGAACGAGGTGGTGACCGACACCTTCGTGAGGGAGGCGCTGCCGGAGGTGGTGATGCCTGTGAATGAGACTGTCGGTCCGGTGATGACCTGCCCGGTAATCACTCCGTTGAGGCTTGTGACATTCGTGATTATGTTGCTGCCGCCGGTGACGGTGCCGGTGGGTGTGACGACGCTGCTAGCGGTGGCGGGCTGCGACATCGTGACCGTGTTGGCGCCGACCGCCGTGATGGTCGCTCCTATGGGGATGCCGGCTGCGGTAAGGGGCTGGTTGGGCAACAATCCCAATCCGGCTGTGCCCGGCACACCGGCGGCGCTCGACACTTGTGTGATGATGGTCGGATCGTTGTTCGAAGTGGGCGATGTTAAAGAAGTGGGCAAAGTGGCGTTGACGATGCCGTTGAATGTGATTTGGGTTGGGAATGCGCTGTTGGCGGTGGCTTTCGCCGACAGCGTGATATTGGAGCCGATGGCCGAAATGGTCGTGCCAGTGGGGATGCCGACTCCGGTGATCACCTGCCCGGCCGCCAGCCCGGCGGTGCTCGATACCGGCGTGAGGGTGGTGCTGCCGTTGCTGACGATGCCGGTGATTGCTACTGAGCCCGTAGCAGCAGCGGCCTGCGACATCGTAATTGAATAGTTGGGTGTGCCGCCTGCGCCGCCGGTCGCCGAGCCGGCGACGGCCGCAATGGTTGTGTTGGCCGGGATGACTCCAAGGACTTGTCCAGGGACTGCCGTTGTCGATGACGTGATGGGCTGCCCGACGATCAATCCGGAGGTAGTCGACACACCCGTGATGGTATTGGTGCCGGCGGTGATGTAGCCGGTGGGTGCGAGTGCTGCTGGGGTGGCGGTGACGGCATTCGAGATGTTGATCGTTGTGCCGAAGGGTGCCGGAGTCGCGATGTAAGTGAGGGCCGGAACGCCGGTTCCAGTGATGGGTTGTCCGACCGCCAGCCCGGTGATGCTACTCATCCCCGTGATGACCTTGCTGCCGGAGATGACGACGCCGGTGGGTACGGCGTTTGCTTTGGGGGTAATCACTGTGATCACCGCGCCCGCTGGAATCAAACCGGGGGCAGTGATGATATCGCCAACGACGGCGGCCGTCGAGGCGAGTACCGCGTAGACAATGGGGCTGGCCGCGGTGGTTGCTACCTGGAAGGTGCTCTGGTACAGCGTTCCTTGATACGCTGCGCCGGTCTGGATGCTGGCCAGGCGAAGCGCGGCCGCATGGCATCCGTCGACAGCCAGGATCTGCGCGGCGATGGCGAGGTTGGTCCCGGTGAGATACGAGAGCGCGCCAGCGAAGGCTGTGACGCTGATGTCTTCCAACATCCGGGCCTGGCCGATGGCCTGCGCCCCGGTGGTAATCACTGTGCCGGAAGGCGTCGCGTAGGTTGCGTTTGCGACGGAGTTGCCCAGCAGGTTCATGGTCGTCCTGGGAGCGGAGGCGACGCCGAGGAGATTGCGCAGGTCGATCAGTTGATTCAGCTCATCGTAGTACATCTCGTTGAACATATCGGTGATCTGCGCGGCGTTGGTGCCAGAGAAGGTAATCTTGCCTGGCTGGTTGTAGACCTGGCCCGAGGCCAGGGTGACATAGCTCAAGCCCGGAAGATCGTTGCCCGTAGTGACGTAGGAGTAGAACGTCGCCTTGAGGTACTTGACATTGAGCAGAAAGTTGAGGACGTCGATCTGCGCATAGCCGGTGGGCGTGGGTTGCTGAGCGCTTGCAACCGGACCCGATCCCAATCTCGTGCTAGCAGCGATGCCAGCCACTCCGAGGGCAGCCATGAAGTGCCTGCGATTCAGGGCGACTTTGGATACGATGTTCTTGAGCTTCTCGACCGTTGCCGTGGGATCGAGGACTTCCATGTCATTGCTGCTGGCCATTGCGTTGGCCTCCTTGTCGGTAGACTTGCGAGTTGTGCGAAGAGATTGGGTCATGATGAAATGCGATGCCCGCGTCGAGTTCAGGTCCGAGTGCTTCCTTCCATGGCTTAGACGACTGTGAGGTTGCCGTTCACTCCGCTGGGGAAGAAGCCGCCCGAGACGTTGGAAGCCGCAAGCGCTTTGCCTGTACCGTAGAGAAGCGCGAGGGCCTGCTGGAAGGTCCGGGCGTAGCCGATGCCGTTAGAGCCGTAGGTGCCGGGGGTCCCGGTGAAGGTGGAGCCGGTGATGCCGGGTACGGCCGCGCCACCGTAAGTGGGGAAGAATCCCCCGCTGGCGGTTGGACCCGCTGCTGCGAGGGTTACCGTACCCAGGTCGTACGGCGCCACGTCCTGGCCATCGGCGGCAGCCATGTCGGCGGCGATACTGGGGTTCTGGATGCTGATCAGGCGCAATGCCCCGGAATGGAAGCTTTCAGCGCCTAGGATTTGCCCGATATAGGTGGCGTTGCTGGTGGTGAGCCCAGCGATGGCGCTTGTGTATGCGGTGACTCCAATGTCTTCCAGAAGCCTTGCAATCGAGAGGGCATTGGTCGCGGTGATCGCGCCGAAGGCGGCGAGATTGATCGCCGGCCTGGAAATGGCTGCGGAGCCGAGGATAGTGCGCAGGCCCCTCACATGGTTCAACTCGTCGAAGTAGACCTCATTGAGCAGATCGGTGATCTGGGAGGCGTAGGTCCCGGTGAAGACCAGCGGCGCGCTGAGCGTGCCGGTGATGGCTCCGCTGGTGGCCGTGACACCGGTAGATGCCGATATGTCAGCTCCCGTAGTGACGTAGGAGTAGAAGGTCGCCTGTAGGTACTCCAGGTTGAGAAGGAAGTTGAGGATATCGGTCTGGCCCGCTCCAACAGCGGTGGCGACAGGCACGGAACTGGTGGTGGTGCACCCCGACATCAATCCAACGCCTGCCGCCGCGCCAGTCATCCCGAGAGCGGTGATGAAGCGTCTGCGATTCAGTGCGCGATCCGCCGCGATCTTGTTGAGCTTATCGACCGTTGCCGCAGGGTCGAGGATTTCGATTTCTTTACTGGCCATTGTGTGGGCCTCCTTACCAGTTGACGAGTGATGTGGCCGATCCGATTGCGCGATGGACGGAGTTGGATTCAGGGTGTCGCTTAAAGTGGTTTCCTGTATTGAGTTTGTTTCCGTACGCAACTGTATGCGCAAGAGGGCACTTCGCGCAAGACTCTAATTTACGAGATGGAATGCGAACTGGCAACAGAGGGCGATTTTGCCCTGGACGGGGCGGCAAAAAACTGGTAAAGGCGGCATTTTTCTGGGGAAAATGCCATTTTCAGCCTGCCGCCCCACTCCTGCCGGGAGAAGGGCCCGCGGAGGGGGCATTTTGCCCTGTATGCTGGAAAATGTGCCGGACAAGATTCCCCATCGTTCTCTTCGTCCCTTTTCCCTGATGCTGCCCGTTCCTGGGTTTCGCCCGCGGGGACCGGTTCGTTGCGCCATATGGCCTGGTTTCGAGGCGTTCCTCTGCGTGGCTGCGTTGTGGGTCGCGATGTTGAGCGGGTGCTCGCATCTGCGGTCGGGGCCGGCGGGCGAATCGGTATATGTGACGGCCAAGCAAACCTACCTTCGCGACCGCGTGGCCGCCGTCTCCAACCGCACCGCGACGGTGGAGAACGGCCAGCGGCTCCAGGTGCTGGAGCACGGACGCCGCTTCTACCGCGTGCAGACGGAGAAGGGGGAGCAGGGCTGGATCGACGAGAAGGCGGTGGCGACGCAGGAGGTTTTCGACGAGTTCAAGGCCCTGGCCCAGACGCACAAGAACGATCCGGCGGTGGCCTCGGCGGTGGTGCGCGACGAGGTGAACCTGCACCTGAGGCCGGGCCGGGCAACCGAAACTTTCTACCGGCTGACGGAGGGCGACAAGGTGCAACTGATCGAGCGGGCGACGCTGCCCAAGCCGGTTCCGGCGGGTGCGGCCCCGGTAAAAACAGCGGATGCTCTGGGAGTTGAGACCGTGCCTGCGATTGCGATGGAGGACTGGTGGCTGGCGCGCGATGCCAGGGGCCGCGCGGGATGGCTGCTCTCCCACTATGTGGATGTGGATGCGCCCGACTCGCTGACGCGCTATGCCGAGGGACAGCGCTTTGTGGGCGCCTATGTGCTGACCACGGTGCATGACGACGGCGCCGAGCAGGACAATAAAGACATTCCGATCTACCTGACGGTTCTGTCTCCTTATACGGCGGGGCTGCCGTACGACTTCGACCAGGTTCGCGTCTTTACCTGGAACCTGAAGATGCATCGCTACGAGACGGCCTTCCGCGAGAAGAATGTAGAGGGCTATCTTCCGGTCTCGATCAAGATGAGTGCGGACCCCTATGGGCGGTCGGCGACCGCGCAGACCCCGCTGCCGGCGTTCAGTTACAAGGTCCTGGCCGACGACGCCAGGCCGGTGGTCCCCGATCCGGCGACCGGAATGGTGACGCCGGGACGGACCATCGAGAAGACCTATCGGCTGGAGGGGAACCTGGTGCGGCGGATCGCAGCGCAGGGAAGCAAAGACGAGCCGGAGGCGCATCCCGTCATCGAGGTGAAAAAAGCCGGCAAGGGGAAGAAGAAGTAAGACGCAGTTGCTGGTTGTTGGTTGGGATGGATCAGGCGTAGAAGGCGCGGATAGCGGCGACGACTGTTTGCTGCTCGTCGTCGCGCAGCTCGGGGTAGAGGGGCAGGGCGAGGACTTCGGCGGCGGCGCGCTCGGCGTGGGGGAAGTCGCCCGGCTTGTGGCCGAGTTCGCGGAGCGCGGCTTGCAGGTGGATGGGCACGGGGTAGTAGATCTCGCTGCCGATCTGCTGCGCGGTGAGGTGGTCGCGCAGGTCGTTGCGGCGCGGGGCCCGGATGACGTATTGATGGAAGACCGGCGTGGCGCGCGGGTCGGTGTAGGGGAGAACGATTCCATCCTGAGTGGAGACTGCGTTGCAGGCGGGGGTGGTCTCGATTGCGGCTGGCCATTCGACGGCGAGGTTGGCTTCGCGGAAGAGTTGGTTGTATCGCGCGGCTCGGTCGCGTCTCTGCTGGTTCCACTCGGCGACGTGGCGCAGTTTGACGTTGAGGACGGCGGCCTGTAGCTCGTCGAGCCGCGAGTTCCAACCCACCTCGTCGTGGAAGTAGCGGCGGGTCATGCCGTGGGCGCGCAGCGAGCGGGCGCGGCGGTCGATCTCCGCGCTCGATGTGGTGACCAGGCCCGCATCTCCCATGGCGGCGAGGTTCTTTGTGGGATAGAAGCTGAAGGCCGCGGCATCGCCCAGCGAGCCGGCGGGGCGCGCGGGTTGGTTGGACGAAGTCTGGCTTGAGGAAGTCCACGTTGCTCCGAAGGCCTGGGCCGCATCTTCGATCAGCAGCAGTCCGGGATGGTCGCGCTGCAACTCCACAAAGCCGTCCCAATCGGCGCACTGGCCGTAGAGATGCACGGGCAGAATGGCTTTGACGTTCTTGCCTGCGGGGTCGTCGAGAATCTCGGCGACCGGCTCCGGCGAAAGGTTGAAGGTGCGCGGGTCAATGTCTGCGAAGAGTGGCCGCGCCCCGGCGCGCAGGATCGAGCTGGCTGTGGCGAAGAAGCTGAAGGGGGTGGTGACGACAGCGTCGGTCTGATTGTCAGAGCGCGTGCCTGCACTGCTGTCGCCGATGCCGGCGGCGGCCAATGCCAGCCAGAGGGCGTCGGTGCCGCTGGCGCAGCCGATGGCGAAGCGCACGGCGCAGGCGGTGGCCGTGGCGGCCTCGAAGAACGCAACCTGCGGGCCGAGGATGAAGTGCTGCGAGTCGCAGACCCTAGCGATGGCGGCTAGAATCTCCCCCCGCAGCGGGGCGAACTGGCGGGAGAAGTCGAGCATGGGAACGGGTTGCGGTGTGGGTTTGGACACTGCAAGCCATGGTACAACGCAGGACGGCTGAATCCATTGCCTCTGCAACGCGTCTAATGGAAAAATGGACGGCGGCGATGGGACCTCCGCGCGGCGCAACGCTCCGAACGCTGTTGCTTGCGTGGACGATGCGGGCCGCCGGTGTTGATAATCGCGCTTAAGGCCTGTATCGTGAAATTGTTGTTAGTTGCATTTGGCGGGAAGTCCGCTGTGGGGACTGAACGCCGCTAGGAGCAATAGAGCGCTCCGCTCCTTTTACGTTACTTTTTTGCAAGAGAAACCAACTCAAGGAGATCGGCATCATGGAATCGAAGCCGGCACAGAATATTCAGGATACGTTTCTCAATACGGTCCGCAAAGACAAGAGTCCGATCACCATCTACCTGGTGAGCGGTGTGAAGTTGACTGGCAAGATCCGGTCCTTCGACAAGTACTCGGTGCTGCTGGAGAACAACGCGCAGGAGCAGTTGGTCTTCAAGCACGCGATCTCGACCGTGGTGAGCGGGCGGGTTGGCCCGCACTCAGACGGCCAGGCTGCGGGTAAGCCGGAGTTGCGGACGCAGAGCGGGCCGGTCGGGGCTGCGGGCGCGGTGCTGGACGAGGCGGCGGGCTAACGGGCGATCGATATTCCAAACCTGAAGGCCACATTCATGAAGACAAGGCTGGCCTCGACCAGACCGGAACCGGCACCACTGGACGCTACATGGCCAGGAGGCCGCAGGTGAGCCTTGTGGACGATGCGGCAGCGGCGCGCGTTGCTGCGACTGCGACGAACAGGCGCGTGGCGGCGGGGCACGAGCTCGCCGTGCTGGTTGCGGTGGAGTTTACCGCGCAGCGGAGGCGGTTGACCGCGGCGGCGCGTCTGGCGCGGGATGCGGCGGCTGCTGGCGCGGAGGCCGATGAGGAGTCCCCCGCTGCAAATGAAATGCCATCTGCGACCGACGGGGCAACTCGTCGCTGCGCGGCTGGCGGCCTCGACTTCGACGCATTGCTTACCGAGTTCGAGGAGCTGGCGCGCAGCGCGGGCGCGCAGATTGCGGCAACCCTGGTGCAGCGCCGCGCACGACCGGATGCGGCGACCCTGGTCGGACAGGGCAAGCTGGAGGAGATCGCGGGCGTGGTGGCCTCTACCGGCGCGGACCTGGTGCTCTTCGACCATGACCTGACGCCCTCACAATTGCGCAATCTGGAGGAGAAGCTGCCCTGCCGCGTGATCGACCGAACGCAGTTGATCCTGGACATCTTTGCCCGCCACGCGCGCACCCGCGAGGGCCAGTTGCAGGTGGAGTTGGCGCAGTTGGAGTATCAACTGCCGCGGCTTGCCGGCCACGGCAAGGCGATGTCTCAACTGGGCGGCGGCATCGGCACGCGCGGGCCGGGCGAGACGCAGTTGGAAACCGACCGGCGCAAGATCAACCTGCGCATCGACCACGTGAAGGAGCAGTTGGAGTCGGTGCGGCGGATTCGCCGTCAACAGCGCCAGCGCCGCGAGTCCGTCCCGGTGCCGGTGGTCGCGCTGGTGGGATACACCAACGCGGGCAAGAGCACGCTCTTCAATGCGCTCACCGAGGCCGGAGTGCTGGAATCGTCGAAGATGTTTGCCACGCTCGATCCCAAGCTTAAGCTGTTGCAACTTCCCAGCCGCCGCAGGATTCTGCTGTCGGATACGGTGGGCTTCATCCGTGACCTGCCGCATACGCTGGTCACCAGCTTCCGCGCCACGCTGGAGGAGGTGGAGCGGGCCGAGGTGCTGCTCCATGTGCGCGACGCATCGAGTGCGATGGTCGACGAGCAGAAGCTGCAGGTGGAGAAGGTTCTGGGCGGGCTGGAGGTGAAGGGCAAGCCGGTCATCGAGGTGATGAACAAGATCGACCTGTTGCCGCCGCAGGAGCGCGCGCGGCTTGCGGTCGGCGCGGGAGCGATGCCGAGCGGCGCGCCAGTCGCGGTCCCTGTCTCTGGGCTGACGAAGATGGGGCTGAGTGAGCTGCTGGCGGCCATCGACGAGGCGCTGGTGGTCGATCCGCTGATCGAGGCGCGCTTCCGCGTGCCGCAGTCGGAGGGCGCAGCGCTGGCCGCGCTGGAGGCGGGCGCGCTGGTGCGCGAGAAGAGCTTTGAAGGCAACCTTGTGCTCCTCACGGCGCGCGGGCCGGCATCGCTGCTGGAGCGCTATCGGCGCTTTCGCGAGCGGAGTTGAAGCGGTTGCAGGCTGTGAGTTGCAAGCAGCCAGCGGAGAGATGCGGACAAACCGTTCGGAAGTGTGGTTATCCAGCGCGAGAGCGGGGCTAAGCGGGGTTAAACAGAACAGGCCGCCTGTCGGGGAGCGGAGGTGGTGTCCCCTTGCACGCGACCTGTACGACCCAGGACATCGGGTCTTGGTGGTATTTAAAGTCTAGGCTTCTTTGCGTGATTGTCAAAGGCTATTTTTTTCGAGCGAACCCTGCGCTGCATTTTGCGCGGATACCGCCCGGAATGCCCGATTACCGCTCGTGCACGGTTTGACACTCCCCTCCGCGCTTTGTTAGAAAATAGATGGAACCGAAGTGTGCAAGGCCGCGTTCTGCCCTGCGTTTCATAGGGGTTTTACAGCCCCACGCCTGCCTCAATCATGGATGAAATACTGAATCAACTCGGTGGACTTGCGCTCGGCGCCGTGCCGACCATGGTCCTATTTCTGCTCCTGGTGGTTGCTTATGGGCTGCTTGTGCGTCGTCCTCTGGACCGCGTGCTGGCTGAACGGCGCACGCGCACGACCGGAGCTATGGAACAGGCGCGCGGTGCCATCTCGGCGGCCGAGGCCAGGACGGCGGAGTACGAAGACAGGCTGCGCAGGGCGCGGGGGGAGATACTTACTGCGCGCGAGGAAAAATTGAAGCAGTGGAGCGCGCAGCGCGACCAGACCTTGGCGGATGCGCGCGCGGCGACCGCGGAAAAGGTGAAGGCGGCGAAAGGCGAGATCGAACAGAGCGTGGCCATCGCGCAATTGCAGATCGATGGGGTGTGTGCGGAGTTGAGCGAACAGATTGTGCGAGCGGTGATGCCGTCCGGAACTCGACCGGAGGCTGCGCAGTGAAAAGTTTGTTGCAGCGGAGTGTGCTGGGTGGATTGACGCTGGCGTTGGTGCTGGGGATTGGGTTGCATCTGCGCGAGACGCGGGTGCAGGCTCAGGCAACCACTGGTGCTGCGCAGACGAGCGCCGCCGAGGCGCAGTCGCCGGAGAAGAAGCAGCCGGAGCAGAACGAGGACGACCAGTATCTCAAGTCGCCCTCTGTGGTGGCGCTGGGCAAGAAGCTGGGACTGAACCCCGAGCAGTCGGCGACTGCATTCACGGTGACGAATTTCGTGCTGCTTGCGGTCGGGATCGTATGGGCTCTGATGAAGATTGGCCTGCCATTTATGCAGATTGATCCTATACCGAAGATCATTCGTGACCGGAATTCGGCGATCCAGAAGAATTTGGTAGACGCGCGAACGGCGACCGAAGAGGCGCGCGCGCGGTTGAGCGGCGTGGAAGTACGGCTGGGCAAGCTGGATGGCGAGATCGCCGCGATGCGTGCGCTGGCGGAGCAGGATTCGGCCAGGGCGGAGCAGCGCATCAAGGCCACGGTGGAGGACGAGAAGGTCAAGATTCTGGAGGCCGCGGAACAGGAGATCGCGTCGGCGACCAGCCACGCGCAGAAGCAACTGCAGCAGTACGCAGCTGCTCTGGCGATCGAGCAGGCGGCCCACAAACTGGTGGTCTCGGCGGAGACCGACCGGCTGCTGGTGCAGGGCTTCGCGCAGCGGCTGACGGGCGACGATCCGAAGAAGGGACAGAACTAGTGGCCAGCTCTGCTCCACGATATGCGCGCGCATTCGCCGAGGTTGCGGAGTCGGCGCGGCTGGATGCGAATGCGGCCCAGCAGCAGATGAGCGACTTCGCCCAGACCCTGGCCGGCAGCAATGAGCTGCGCGAGATACTGGAAAACCCCTCGATTGAGATGGCCGCCAAGCTGAAGGTGCTGGACGGGATCGCGCGCCGCATCGCGATGTTTCCCCAGGTGCGGAACTTTATCGCGGTGATTCTGGAGCACCAGCGCCTGACGGAGCTGGACGAGATTCTGACCGAGTACAAGCAGGTGGTGGACGAGCACGCGGGCGCAACCGAGGCTCGGATCACCAGCGCGCGTCCGCTGAACCAGGAGGACCGCGCGCAACTGGAGGCGCAGATCGCGAAGCTGGCTGGGGAGCGCGTTCACGCCCGCTACGCGGAAGACGCCACGCTTCTCGGTGGAGCTGTAGTGGAGATCGGATCGACCGTCTATGACGGATCAGTGCGCGCCCAGTTGCAGCAGCTCAAGCAGAGGCTGGTAAACGCATAGGGTTACGGGATTTGCAACGCAGAATTTGAGAAGGGATCAGGGCTGAGACTCAGGGCCGGATTGAGGGTAGGGAAGACATGGCAAAGATCAACGCGGACGAGATAACCACGCTGCTCCGCCAGCAGATTGAGAACTACGAGCAGCGCATTCAGGTGGATGAGGTCGGCACGGTGATCTCGCTGGGCGACGGCATTGCGCGCGTGCATGGGCTGGACAAGGTGATGGCGGGCGAGCTGATCGAGTTCCCTCACGGCGTGGCCGGACTGGCCATGAACCTGGACGAGTCCGAGGTGGGCGCCGTGCTGCTGGGCGACTACACGCTGATCAAAGAGGGCGACGAGGTAAAGCGCACGGGCACCATTATGTCGGTGCCGGTGGGCGAGGCTCTTATCGGGCGCGTGGTGGATGCGCTGGGCGCGCCAATCGACGACAAGGGACCGATCGTCACCGATCAGCGGCTACCGGTGGAGCGCATCGCTCCCGGCGTCATCAGTCGCCAGGGCGTGCGCGAGGCGATGTACACCGGCATCAAGGCGATTGACACCATGATTCCCATCGGGCGCGGGCAGCGAGAGCTGCTGATCGGCGACCGGCAGACGGGCAAAACGGCCATCGCGCTGGACACCATCATCAACTCGGCGGGGAAGGACCTGATCTGCATCTATTGCGCCATCGGGCAGAAGCGCTCGTCGGTGGCGCAGATCGTCAAGACGCTGGAGGAACATGGCGCGATGGCGTACACCATCGTGGTCGCGGCGACCGCGTCCGAGCCGGCCCCGATGCAATATATCGCTCCGTTCGCGGCGTGCGCGATGGGCGAGTACTTCCGCGACTCGAAACGCCATGCGCTGGTGATCTACGACGATCTCTCCAAGCACGCGGTCAGCTACCGCGAGATTTCGCTGCTGCTACGCCGTCCGCCGGGCCGCGAGGCCTATCCCGGCGATGTCTTCTACCTGCACTCGCGCCTTCTGGAGCGCGCCTCCAAGCTCTCCGACAAGCTGGGCGGCGGAAGCCTGACCGCGCTGCCGATCATCGAGACGCAGGCCGGCGACGTTTCGGCGTACATTCCGACCAATGTGATTTCGATTACCGACGGACAAATCTTTCTTGAGACCGACCTCTTCAACTCCGGCGTGCGTCCGGCGGTGAACGTGGGCCTCTCGGTCTCGCGCGTGGGCTTTGCGGCGGCGATCAAGGCGACCAAGCAGGTGGGTTCCACGCTGAAGCTGGACCTGGCGCAGTACCGCGAGCTGGCTGCGTTCTCGCAGTTCGGTTCGGACCTCGACAAGGTCACGCTGCAGCAGTTGAACCGCGGCGCGCGGCTCACCGAGCTGCTCAAGCAGCCGCAGTTCCAGCCGCTCACGGTGGAAAAGCAGGTTGCCATTCTCTTCGCTGGCGTGAACGGATTGCTGGACGACGTCGAGGTCGCAGACCTGCGTGCCTTCGAGGACGGCTTCTATCCCTATCTGGAAAACTCCGCGCCCGCAATTCTGACCGACATTGCCATCAAGAAGGCGCTGGACGACGACATCCGGAAGCGCCTGACCGACGCCATCAACGACTACAAGGGATCGTTTCTGGCGGAGCTGAAGGACAAGAAGGAAGCCAGCCAGAAGGAGTTGGCGGCGGCAAAATAAACCATGGCAAATGTACTCGACTTACGGCGACGCATCCGCAGCGTGAAGAACACGCGGCAGATCACCAAGGCCATGAAGATGGTGTCGGCGGCCAAGCTGCGGCGCGCGCAGGACCGCGCCATGCGGGCGCGGCCGTATGCCCGGATGCTGGCCACTGTGCTGGTGTCGCTGGTGCGCCGGACGGACCTTTACAACGAGCAGACGGGCGAGATTCTGCATCCGCTTCTGGTGGAGCGCGAAGAGAAAAACGTGCTGGCGATTGTGATCGCGGGCGACAAGGGTTTTGCCGGGGCGTTCAACGCCAACATCGGCAAGGCGGCGCAGCGCTTCATCGACCAGCGGCGCGCGCTGGGCCAGACCATCGATCTGGAGCCGGTGGGCAAGAAGGCGATCGCGCTTTACAAAAAGAAGGTTGCGGCGGCCAACTACGAGAAGACCGAGCAGCACTACGACAACGACCTCTCCACCCACTACGATGTGGTGCGCCATCGCGCGCAGCCGATCGAGGTGGTGGCGGAGCATCCCGGCCTGCTGCTGCGGGTGGATTTCGACGACGTGTCGGCGATGGTCCGTTCCATCATCGAGCGCTATCAGCGCGCGGAGATCGATTCGGTCTACCTGGTCTACAACGAGTTCAAGAGCGTGATCTCGCAGCGCCTGGTGGTGGAGAAGCTGTTGCCCATCCGCAAGCTGGGCGCGCGAGAGATTACCGCGGCCGAGGAGATGACCCAGGAGCAGCGCGAGGCTGCGGCGCTGGCTGCCAGCAGCGCAGGCGTCTCGGTATTCGAGATGGAAGACAAGGCTGCCGAGTCAGAGGCGAAGTTCGGCACCGCCGAGGTGGACTACATCTACGACCAGGCGCCGGAGCAGTTGTTCCGCAGCCTGATGCCGCAGTATGTCACCACGCAGATCTTTCATGCGCTGCTGGAGTCGGCGGCCGCGGAACACGCCGCGCGCATGACGGCCACCGACGCGGCCACCAAGAACGCGGAAGATTTGATCGACAGCCTGAGCCTCACCATGAACCGTCTGCGTCAGGCTGCGATTACCAAGGAAATAATCGAAATTGTCAGCGGAGCAGCGGCGCAATAATTCGTGCAATGGTTTTAGTTTTGCTTCGCGTTATTGCGTACAGAAGGAACTAGGAACGAAGAGACTATGGCAGAGAATATTGGACGAGTGATTTCGATCAGCGGGCCGGCCGTTGATGTGCAGTTCGAAGAGAAGACGATGCCGCCCATCTATCAGGCGCTGCGCATCGTCAGCGACGGCTTTGTTGTGCCCAAGCCGATGTCCGTGATCGTCGAGGTGCAGCAGCACCTGGGCGAGGGACGCGTGCGTTGCGTCGCCATGGCGCCCACCGATGGCATGGTGCGCGGCATGAAGGCCATCGACACCGGCGCGGGGATCACCATTCCCGTGGGCCGCGGAACGCTGGGCCGCGTGATGAACGTGCTGGGCGATCCGGTGGACGAGCTGGGCCCCATCACGTCCGAGTTCCACATGCCCATCCATCGCCCGGCGCCCGCCTTCGACGAGCAGTCCACCAGCGAGGAGATGTTCGAGACCGGCATCAAGGTCATCGACCTGATCCAGCCGTTCCTCAAGGGCGGAAAGATCGGCCTCTTTGGCGGCGCGGGCGTGGGCAAGACGGTCATCATCCAGGAGCTCATCAACAACGTGGCGACCAAGCACGGCGGCTTCTCCGTCTTCGCCGGAGTGGGCGAGCGCACGCGCGAGGGCAACGACCTGTGGATCGAGTTCCAGGAGTCGGGCGTCATCAATCTCACCGAGTTCCAGAAGTCGAAGGCCACGCTGATCTATGGCCAGATGACCGAGCCTCCGGGTGCGCGCCTGCGCGTTGCGCTTACCGGCCTCACCGTCGCGGAGCACTTCCGCGACTACGAGGGCGCGGACACGCTGCTCTTCATCGACAACATCTTCCGCTTCACGCAGGCGGGCTCCGAGGTCTCCACGCTGCTCGGCCGCATGCCCTCCGCCGTCGGCTACCAGCCCAATCTTGCCACCGAGATGGGCGAGCTGCAGGAGCGCATCACGTCCACCAAGAAGGGCTCGGTCACATCCGTGCAGGCGGTCTATGTTCCCGCCGACGACCTCACCGATCCAGCACCGGCGACGACATTCGCTCACCTGGACGCGACCACCGTGCTCTCGCGGCCACTGTCGGAGCTGGGTATCTACCCGGCGGTCGATCCGCTGGCTTCCACCTCGCGCATTCTCTCGCCGCGCATCGTCGGCCAGGAACACTACGACGTGGCGCAGGGCGTGAAAAAGATTCTGCAGCGCTATAAAGACCTGCAGGACATCATCGCGATCCTCGGCATCGACGAACTCTCCGAGGAAGACAAGACTACTGTCGCGCGAGCCCGTAAAGTCCAGCGCTTCCTATCCCAGCCCTTCCACGTTGCTGAGGTCTTCACCGGCATTCCCGGCGCGTACGTCAAGGTCGCGGAGACGGTGCGCAGCTTCAAGGAGATCATCGAAGGCAAGCACGACGCCATCCCCGAGCAGGCGTTCTATCTGAAGGGCAGCATCGAGGACGTGCAGGCCGCGGCAGAGAAGATGAAGCAGACGGCTTGAAGACGGTTGTTCGTTGCAGGTTGTTGGTTGTTAGTTGAAGGCGAGCGATGGCTGACGCGGTTGCGAATTCGGGGTTGTTGGCGGTGCGGCTGGTGAGCCCGGACCGGCTGCTGCTGGATGCCACGGCGGAGTCGGTGGAGCTGCCGTCCAGCTCCGGCTATCTGGAGGCGCTCTACGGCGCTGCGCCGCTGCTCTCGGAGCTGGGCGCGGGCGAGGTGCGGCTGCACGGCGGCACGTCGGGCGACCAGAAGTTCTTCGTCGCGTGGGGATTCGTCGAGGTGCTTCCCGAGCGGGTTACGATTCTGGCCGAGACTGCGGTGCTTCCCAGCGAGATCGACACAGCCGAAGCCCAACAGGAGCTGGCCGAGGGCGAGAAGATGTGGCAGGAGGCAGGCGACGACGCATCGAAGTACGACTACGCCAACGCCATGACCAGCCAGGCGGAAGAAAAGCTAGCCTCCGCCAAAGACGCCAGCGCGTAGGTTCCGAAGAATCCTGCGACAGCATAGGGGGATATATTCATCAAAAGTCCTAAAGTCTCCCTTCTAAAGCACTTAAGTCTGGACTAAGTCTGGACTAGGGGTGGAAAAGTCTGGACTAAGTCTGGACTTGGCTTGCTGAAATCTGGAGCTTGGTCTGCGCCAGATCCGGCCCGAGTCCCCCTCCGGCACGACGCTGGCAGATGCTTGCCCTTGTATTCATTATACCGCTGCTGTCAAGGCGATTCGCGTGCCTATACCAGCGATCCCAGGTCTCAGAATCGAGACCTGGGGCACCCGGCCTTGGGCCTGTCTAAAAAAACGCTTTGCTTAGCCTTTACATAGTAGAAAGAAGGATATAGACTTCGTGGCGCATCGAATTGTCCAAATCATCTCAGATGAATCGTATGGCAGGCACCGTTGAGCCTCTTCACGAATATTGCTATCTCGTTTTACAAGGTCAGGTGAAAAGTGGATTGGTGGATATGGGTAATACTCGGCTTTGCCTTGCTTATTGTTGAGTTGTCGGGAGCAGGCGGCTTTTACTTTGTATTCTTCGGAGGCACCGCTATTATTATCGGTGCTATAACTGGACTTGGTTTAGGCGGTCCGGCGTGGTTGCAGTGGCTGCTATTCTCAAGCATATCGCTCACCTCCGCCATCCTATTCCGTCCCAAATTAGTCCAAAGATTCAGGCCACATTCCAGCTTGCCGGATATTGACGACCTCAGCGGTCAGATTGCGATAGCGGCTGAAAACATTTCTCTAGATACCAAGGGACAGGTACAAATGAGAGGCACCACTTGGAGCGCTCGCAACCTTGGCCCTAGCGATTTGGCAATGGGTCAGCGATGTCGGGTTGTGCGCAGTATCGGCATTGCCCTGGAGGTTTGCCCGCTCTCTGTAAACTCTGACGCAGATGCAGTTCAACCGAATTCAACTACTTCTTAGGGGGAGTATGCCCATTTCTTTAGTCATCGCTCTAATCTTTGCCGTCTTCGTACTTATCCTGCTTGCCAAGACGGCTGTAGTTGTTCCACAGCAAAGTGCGTATGTTGTTGAACGTCTGGGCAAATACCACTCCACGCTGGGTGCGGGTTTCTGCATCCTGTTGCCTTTTATGGATGTTATTCGTTATCGGCAAACACTTAAAGAACGAGCTATGGAAATTCCGGAACAGATCTGCATCACTCGCGATAATGTACAAGTTGCAGTCGATGGCATTCTGTATTTCAAGGTTTTCGATCCGAAGAATGCATCGTATGGAATTTCCAGTTTTGAATTTGCTATAACGCAACTCTCCCAGACGACACTACGAAGTGAAATTGGCAAGATTGAACTGGACCGGACTTTCGAGGAGAGAACGAATATTAACATCGCACTTGTAACGGAACTGGACAAGGCGTCCGAAGCATGGGGCGTGAAGGTATTGCGATATGAGATTAAAAACATTACGCCGCCTCAGGATGTGTTAGCGGCAATGGAAAAGCAGATGCGAGCGGAACGCGAGAAACGTTCTGTAATACTCCAGTCCGAAGGCGTACGCGACTCTGTTATCAATGCTGCTGAAGGTGACAAGCAGAAAGTCATCAAGGCGTCTGAGGGATATAAACAGCAGCAGATTAACCAAGCCGAAGGTCAAGCTGCCGCGATCCTTGCGGTCGCGCAAGCAACAGCTCAAGGGATTCAGCTAGTTGCAAATTCTATTAAAAGTCCGGGCGGGTTTGAGGCTGTGCAGCTTCGAGTTGCCGAACAGTACATCCCCGAGTTTGGAAAGCTTGCAAAAGCGGGCAATACCCTCGTCTTACCTTTGAATATCAGCGATGTGGGGTCCATGGTCGCAGCAATGACTAATGTCGTGCGAAAAATGTCTCCAGTAGCCAGTGAGACTGGACAGTAATATATCTTGGGATTGGCCGGGCGCCCCATTCATCGCGGCGTTCTCGTGATGGGTGGGGCTACGTGGACCCACTCGTGCGCAAACTACGCGCATGAATGACCACCCTAAATAATTCCGTGAGCGGGCCATCCGCCCGCCGGTAGTACAAATACAGAGATTCTGGCTACGCCAGAATAACGGCGTATGTGAGTGAATGACGACGTGTGCGTGAGAAGGACGGCGGGTGTGTGGGCTACTGGATGCGGCTGAGCAGCGCATGAGGCCGGTGGCGGGGGTTTCGGGGGCGAGGAAGAGGGTGCGGTCGCCAGCGACGCTCCGGCGGCGAGGCGGCCACTGCGAGTCGCGCCCTCCGTGGTGGAGGGCCACCCGGTTGCGAACCAGTTGCTTCTCCCTATTTCCGCACTCCCCCGACCGCTGCCGCGCCAGCAGGTTTATGCAGCAGCTCGATCACAGCCTGGTACAGCTTGTTGCGCATCTCGAAGCGGTCTTTGGCGCGCGTCACATAGCGTACCAGGATGTCGATCCCAGAAGCTGCCGGGCGCAGGTTCACCAACGGCGCGGCCGAGAGCTGTCCCAGCACATGCTGCCTGGAGACGCCCTTCCACTCCGTCTCCGCCAGCATCGCGTCCTTCTCCGTCTGCTGCAGCACTGCCTTGTGGATTGCCTCGATGGTCTGGTACGACCCCTCGCCCTCCGGCACATTCACGCTGATCTCGTCCCACATCCACTGGCCAGTGGTGGAGAAGTTGAAGAACTGGCCGGTCACCGCAAAGCTGTTGAGGAACCTGGCGCGCCGCCCGGTGGGATGTCCCTTGTCCGTCCCGTTGCCCGTCTCCAGCAGCGTGGTGCGGAACAGCCCGACCTCGACGACCTCGCCTGCCACGCCGTTGATCTCCACCCAGTCGCCCACGCGGACCCCGTTGCGGCCCATCAGCATGAACCAGCCGAAGAACGCCAGGATGAAGTTTTGAAAGACCACCGTCAGGCCCGCCACACACAGTCCCAGGATGGTCGGCATCTGGTTTGGCGCGCTGAAGACGAACAGCAGCACCAGAAGCAGCGTCACCACCTCGATAGCCAGGCTGACAACCGTGCGCAATGTATGTATGCTTCGCGCGTCCACAACGGAGCGGTCCACGGCGCGGTCCAGCAACGCCTGCACCAGCCACCACACCAGCACCGCACCCAGCAGCAGCGCCGCAATTCCCGCCATCGACTGCAGGACCAGGTGCAGCACAATCCGGTGCTGCAAACCGATCTGCGCAATCCACTTCTCATAGACCGTGGAGAGCTGCTTCTCCGTGTCCAGCCGGTCTTCCAGGATCGATTGGATCTGTGCCAGCTCATGCACGCGCGCCATTCTCGCCAGCTTGCCCTTCGCGCCGGAGCCCGCCGCTGCATCCGGCTGCGCAGCGCCATTGGCCGCCGCGCCTGCATTCTCATCCCCAATCGTCGTCGCCGCCGCTCTCGACTGCTCATGCAGCGCCGCGTACTGCGCTGTCAACGACGCGACGCCCGCATCCGTCAGCGCCTGCGCCTGCTCGATCGAATCCTGGCGGCTTCGTTGATCGAGCCACGCGCCAATCCTCGTCTTCAGCGTTGCAAAGCGCTTCTGCGAGATCACGGCGGGCTCACCCTGGCTATTGGCCTGCGAGTCGTACTTCTGCATCGACGTTTCGCGTGCCGCCAACTCCTGCTGAATCTGGGCGCGCTTGTCCCCGCTCGCCCGCGCCAGGTCTTCGCTGGCGTCGCTGCTCTCATCGGTGTCAAGCTGCAGGCGCGCCTTCGCCACATCCAGATCGTCGTCCAGCGCAGCCGCGCCTCCCCGCCTGGCCGCCGCCGCCACCTGCGCGTTCAGGCCATCCACCGCCGCCTGGTCGTCCTTCACCTGGCCGGCCAGCGCGTTCACCTTCTGCTGAATCACCAGCGCCGGCCCGGTGAGTACATTTGTCTCCATCTCCGCCTGGCGCAACGCCATGGCAAACGCCTGGTCCACCTCGTGGTCCGCCAGACGCTCCGCCTCCCGCGCAAACTGCTTCTCCTCCGCCGACACCGCCAGACCGGACAACGCCGACGCCGTCTGCCACGGTTGCTGGTCCACCAGTCCCGGCTGGACCCTCAGACGCGGACGGCCCGACATCGCTCCCTGCGTCAGATAACTCGCCGCCAGGCAAACCACCAGAACAGCCGCGAATGCACCCACCAACACAAGCCGTCGCTTGCTCTTCTTCTCACGGGTGATTTCTAAAAGGACCTTCTCCACATCGCTCATCGTTCCAACCTACCTCTTTCCCGCTAGTCCGACAAAGGCGGTATCTATTGGATGCGGGTGAGCCAGCGCATGAGGCCGGTGGCGGGAGTTTCGGGGGCGAGGAAGAGGGAGCGGTTGCCGGCGACTTCGCCGGCAACGAGGCGTCCGCTGCGCACGGCCCCTTCCATGGTGGAGGGCCACTCGGTCGCGGTCCAGTCTCCGGCGACGTAGAGGCGCGGCCAGGGGGTGGTCTGCGGCGGTCGGAACTCGTCCAGCCCCGGCGTCACCGAGACGGTCGCGCGCGCGTCCTTGAGCACTTCGCTCTTCATCAGGCGCGCCTCGCGAATAGCGGGGAAGAAGAGCTCGAACTCGCGCAGCGCCGAAGCGAGAATCTGCTCGCGCGACATCGCGATCTCCGGCCACGAGGCGCTGAGCACCAGCTCCAGGTAGCTGCCGAGCGACGGGTCCCATCCGCGAATGCGCGACTTGGCAAAGAGCCACTGGATGCGCGTGTCCAGCAGCACCGCGTGGTCGAGGTCGGTGACCTCGCGGTCGTACCAGAGATGGATGGTGGTGATGGGCGCAAGCACAAAGCGCTCGAACTCGAAGGGCTTGTACGCGCCGGGTCCCGCGTCCGCGCCGGCCAGCGTATTCACTAATCGCTCGGTGTGGCGGAGACCGCTGGCCAGCACCACCGCGCCGGTCTCCAGCTCCGTCTCGCCGGTGCGAACCTTCCACCGGCCCTCCGGCGTGCGCGCGATTGTCTCGACGCCCGTATTCAGGCGCAGATCGACGCCCAGTCGGCGCGCCAGCTTTACCACCGGCTCGAAGAACTCGCTCATCGGCTTGGTGGGGATGCCGAGGCGGCCGGCCTGCGGCGAACGCAGAAAGGACTCGTGAAATATCTTGCCCGCGTACTTCACGGAACAATTCGCAGCACTGTCGTTGAGCGCTCCGGTGACGATGGGCTCCCAGAAGTGGCGGATGGCGCGGTCGGTTTGGCCGGTGCGCTTGAGCCATGCGGCGAAGCTCTCCGCGTCGCTCTCGGGATAGCCGCGCAGGAAGCGTGTCAGCCCCGATGCGATAGCGGCCTTGTCTCGCAGGCCCAGCATCGGCGCGCGCCAGAAACTGATGGCCTGGTGCGCGGGCGCAGGCAGGCTGCCGGGCCGAATCCAACTGCGGCGCGGTTTGCCGGAGGCCGATGGTTCGAGGAAGCAAAGCTCGTCGTACCAGCGGATGGACCACTCGGCCGCGGCCTGCTCGATCAGCTCCATGAAGTTGGTGCAGCAGCCGAGGACGACGTGCTGCGAGTCGATGGTCTCGCCCAGCGTGGGATGCGGGTAGGAGTAGGCACGGCCGCCGACGAAGCCGCGCCGCTCCAGCAGCGTCACCGACGCGCCATCGCCCACCAGCGCAACGGCCGCGGCCAGCCCTGCCACGCCCGCGCCCACCACGACGACGTCCGTGGGCCGTGCATCCGCGGCGCGGCGGCGCAGGTCGGAGGCGCGCTTCACTCGGCCACGCGATTCCATGCGGCCATTGTAGCTCCACGGACAAGGACGCCGAGCTTCTCGGCTGTGGAGAGGGCAATGCGCTCGCCGAAGACCTCCATCCTGCGCTCTGCGATGCGGACCAGCAGGCGGTGATAGATGGTGACCAGGACCCACATTGCGGCGCGGCTGTCGCGGTCCAGCAGCGGAGTCAGCCTGCCCGCCGCGAGGTAATACTTCTCCGCGCGGATGGCCAGCGTGGCAAGCATGGCTCGCTCGCGCTCGGTCATGTCGCGACCGGCGACGAGGCTGCGCAGCTCGTCGAGCGTCTCGCCGAACTCGTCGAGCAGGTCGAAGGGAAGATAGACGCGGCCCCGCTCCACATCTTCCTTCACATCGCGCAGAATGTTGGTCAACTGAAAGGCGACGCCCGTCTCTTCGGCGAGTTTTTCCGCGCGCGCGTCACTGTAGCCGAAGATGCGGATGCAGACCAGACCGACGACCGATGCGACGAGATAGCAGTAGCGGTAGAGGTCGTCGAAGGTTGCGTAGGTCTGGACGGGTTCGAGGTCCATCGCGGTTCCCTGAACAAGTTGCTCCAGCAACTCGTCTGGGATGGCGAAGGTTCGCTGCGTGTGGCTGAGAGCGAAAAAAACGAGCCAGTCTGCGTCCGCGCAGTCGTTTGAACTGCTCGACGCGGAGGGTTCGCCGGCGGTGGTTTCCGGCTCGGAACTCCTCGCCTTGCGCCACGCTTCGAGCCACGACTTCATCTCGCCGTGGCGGGCCTCGAGCGGCTTCGATTCGTCGTCCGCGATGTCGTCGGCGCGGCGCATGAAGGCATAGACGGCGCACATTGCGTCGCTCTTATGGCGCGGCAGAACGCGAAAGGCCCAGTAGAAGTTCTTCGCTTCGCGCCGTGCGATGGCGCGGCAGAAGCCGTAGGCCGCCGCCGTCCGCGCATCCACGTTGCTGCTGCCCGCTTGGCTCATGCCGCCCGGACTCCGGCCGCCTGCCGCGTTCGTAGTTTGTCCAGGAATGCGCCGCCGAGCAGCATCAGCTTCTTGCGCCGTGTCACCACGGGCCTGCCGCGCAGCACGTCGTAGTTCTGCGCCGCGATGCCGTCCAGGACCGCCTCGCCGCCCTTGCGGAAGAGGTCTAGGGTGACGCGCAGCTCATCGTCCACGGTGATGCAGAGCGCGGAGCCCTGGTGCAGCATCGCGCGCGTGCGCTCCACCAGTTCGTGCATCATTGCGCCGAACTCCGGGGTGAAGACGCGGCCTTCGATCTGGCCCTCCTCGACGCCGAAGCGCAGCATGGACTCAGTGGGAATGTAGCGGCGTCCAATCTCCGAGTCGCGCACCGCATCCTGCCAGAAGTTGGCCAGTTGCAGCGCGGTGCAAACCTTGTCGGAGAGCAGCGCGCGCGCCTCGTCGCGGTAGCCGCAGACCATCAGCACCAGCCGGCCCACGGGGTTGGCCGAGTAGCGCGAATACTCCACGGCCTCGTCCCATGTGTCGTAGTGGGTCTTCACCTGGTCCTGCTTAAATGCGCGCAGCAGATCGTGGAAGAGGCCGCGCGGCAGGTCGCAGGCGACGATGGTCTCGCGCAGCGCGACGAAGACGGGATGGCGCGATTGAGCGGGCGCGTCGTAGCACTGGTCGAGCAACCCGCCCCAGGTATTCAGCAGGCGCAGCGCGGTTGCCGTGTCGCAGACCTCATCGCCCAGATCGTCCGAGACGCGGCAGAAGGCGTAGAGGCCCTCGAAGTGCGGGCGCATCCGCCGGGGCAGGAAGAACGTCGCAACGTGGAAGTTCTCGTAGTGCGAGCTGGCCAACTGGTGACACCAGGCGCGCGCCTCGTCCAGCGTAGGCCGGTCCTCCGGGGTCAGATACTCCGCCGGCGCGCCGTCGAGCGAGTCGGCCGCAAAAGTCTCGCCGGTGGAGGCCAACGGCTCGCTCATTGCCTGCTCCCGCCGCCGGTTGGCTGGTTGCCGCTGGGCCTGATGCCATTGGCCTCGTTTTCATTGGGAAAGATGGCTGTCTTGATGTCGCGCATGTTGTCCGCGCTGCGCGTCATCATGCGCTGGAAGACGGCGGGAACCTCATTCAGGCTGGCCGTGCGCGTGATAAACTCGGCGGACTTAAACTGCCCGCTGGTGATGAGCCCGAAGGCCGTGCGCGCGGTCGCCGGCGTAAGGTGGAAGGTCGCCTTCAGCGTGATGTCGCCGTAGTGCAGCCGGTTGGTGTCCAGGCCGACGACGGTCCCGCTGGGCGGGCCGCCGAAGAAGTTCACCACGCCGCCCTTGCGCACCATTCCGACGGCCTGCTCCCAGGTGGCGGGCCGGGCCACCGCCTCGATGACGACGTCCGCGCCGCGCGCATCATCGGTCAGCGCGCGCACCGCGGCCACGGTGTCCACGCCTGTGCTGATCCGCACCACGTCCGTGGCTCCAAAGTGGCGCGCGGCTGCGATCTGGTCCTCGCGCTTCACCACCGCGATCACCCGTATGCCGCTCAGTTGGGCTGCATGCAGGAACATCAGGCCAATCGGCCCTGCTCCGATGACGACCATGGTATCGCCCGCGCGCGCGCCCGACGCCTCCAGCCCGAGGATGACGCAGGCCAGCGGCTCGGTCAGAGCGGCGTGTTGCAGGGGCACATTCTCCGGTACATGCAGCATGTTCTTCTCCACAATGCGCGCCGGAATCCGCATGTACTCGGCGTAGGCGCCATTGTTGAAGAGCAGGTCCTGGCAGAGGTTCTGCTGGTTGTGGAGGCAGAAGTAACAGGCATCGCAGGGCGCGGAGTTGAGCGGCAGAACGCGGTCGCCCACGCGGAACTTCGTCACTCCCGCGCCCACCTCGGCCACCACGCCGGCCACCTCGTGGCCGAAGACCACCGGCGGCTTCAGCATCATGGCGTGGTAGCCGCGCCGGTAGACCTTGAGGTCGGTGCCGCAGGTCAGCGCCGCGCCCACCCGCAGCAGCAGCTCGCCCGCGCCGATCTTCGGGACGGGAATCCGCTCCATGCGCAGGTCCTCGCTGCCATACAACACCGCCGCCAACATCGTCTCCGCCGTACCCGGCTCAATCATCCCTCCATCTTCTCACCTTCAACCGCTTGGAGGCCACGGGGAAGTGACGGAGGGAGAATTCAGAATTTCTTCGACGAAGTAATATGAGGGCCAAGGAACTTATCGCCATTGAAGTAAATCAGATGATCGGGCGATTCCGCAATCCACACCTCTGTCTCCCATGCTATTTCACGCGCAAACTTGCGGAATGTTGAGCGGTCAAGAAAGGCCGAGACGTAAACGATCTCCGCAGTGCAGGCTTCGGTCAGTTGTTCCAAAGTTCTCTTGCGTAGCTCTGTAATAGGATTTGCGGAGTGGACGGCCTCGATGAGAAAGAGCCAGTTCTTCTGCTGTGAATACGCGAGTACGTCTGGTAGCTTGTCGTGCGATAGCTCAAAGAATCCGAGTTGTCGAAGTCTGTCTTCTTGCACGAAGAGGAGCTTATCCTCCGTATCGCCGACGTAGAGAACATCTGCCGAATGACCAAAGCGTGGCAGAAAGTCTTCGATGATGGCCTTCTGGAGTTCGTTGTGTTCGCCGGGTCCAAAGTAGAGTTTCTGCCCACCAATCGTTACCGGAAGCCGTTTCTGGAGGCGAGTGCGTTTTAGCTGTTCGACAAGCGTCTCGCGTCCCGCAAGGAAGTCGGCGATCTTGGCCGACCACGCTGGTGTTCCATAGGCATGAAGCAGTTCGGCCATCTCCAGACTAATCGCGTATGTGCGCGTTCCGTCGTTGGTCGCGGCACCCTCCTTACCCGCACTCTTGAGGACGATTCCTGCCTCGACCGGGAGCAGGAGGTCTTTTCGGCGGATGTCGTCGTATGAGCCGGAGGAGACGTTTTCGTCAAGGTGTTCATTCATCCATCGAATGATGTCGCGAGAGCGAAGACGATTGTCCGCGCGAGCTTGCGTCCACGCCATGCCGGGCTTCATGCCAGCCACATACAGAAATGCCTTCGCCATCTTCACTCTGCGTCGAACGGTCAACCCTTCGAAGGGAATCCCGACAGCTTCGAGAATTGCCAGGGATTCATCGAGTAGGATTGCAAGTCTGCTTCTTCGTGCCAACGCATAACTCCTATACCAACTGTAAAGAACCCTGAACGGGCGACCAGCACTTACGAATGGCGTCTTCGTCGAGGAACGGTGCAGTGTCCAGATAGGTTGCTACACTCTGTGCCAATGCGAAGGAAAACATGGGGGACACCGCATTGCCGATCTGATCGAACTGGCTGCTCTCGGAGCCGCTGAAATGGTACCAGTCCGGAAAACTCTGGAGCCGCGCGCCCTCGCGCACTGTTAGCCGACGACGGCGTCCGCTGGGAAGTTTAATGCGGTGCATATCGCCGGTCGCTCCGCCAAGATTTCTGCATGTGACTGTGCGAGACGGCTTGCTCGGATCGAGATCGCGAGGGTTGATGCACTTGGATGCCTTCTCATACTTGGCGACGTAGCGATCCATGCTCTCGGTGAGGTACTTTCCTTCGTCCGGCTCAGCGAAGAGAAACCCTCCCAGTGCTTGACCGACGGTAATCGTCTCCGCCGTGCGTCGCGGGAAGGCATAGCCACCCTTGTGTCCCACTACGATGATTCGTTCGCGGTTCTGCGGAACAAGATAGTGGGCCGCGTTCAACAGCTTTACGTCTACAACATAGCCGAGATGCTCAAGCCGCTGCGTAACTTGATCTAAGTACCAACGGTTTTTGTAGAGAAGCCCGCGAACGTTCTCGAACATCCACAGGCGCGGACGGAGCTGTTCCACGGCTGCGATAAAGGTGGGAAATCCATCTCGCGCGTCTTCAAGCCCAAGCTGAAGTCCACCGACGCTGAAGGGCTGGCACGGCGGGCCTCCAATGATGACATCAGCAGTTGGGAATCTGGTGTCCACGGTAAGAAACTGTTCGATGCACTGTCCGTTAAGATTTGCATTATAGGTAGCGCAGCAATCGGCGTTTGCCTCATATCCTAGAGTCTCAAAGCCCGCGGCTTCAAACCCAAGCGCGAGGCCCCCACATCCTGCGAAGAGATCCAGAACACGCTGAGACCGAGTAATCGACGGACGCAAGACACGACCTGTCATGGCGGCGTAGGATTCGGTCGTCTGAGAGGGTTCGGACATGGTCACGGTCACTCAGGAATATGTTACGCCGACTCTCCGATCCTTCGTAGTTTCATTCAGAGCGATGGCGGAGAGAAATGTTTGGTGGGGTGGATGTTGCATCTGATACTCTGAGCCACAGAAGATATGTCCATCCTGTCGCCAGATGTGTTTATCAAGAAGCAGATTGCAGCCGTGCAGGAGTACTCCATCCTGTCGGGCAGGGCGATTGCCGACATCTTCTCGCGCCCGCGCTACTGGGCCGACATCTTCACCCAGATGGACTCGATCGGCGTGGGCTCCTTGCCCATCATCATCCTCAGCGGCTTCTTCACCGGCTGCGTGCTGGCGCTACAGTCGGTGACGGCGCTGAAGGAGTTTGGCGCGGTCAGCATGACGGGCTCGCTGGTCGCGCTCTCCATGGTCAAGGAGCTTGGGCCGGTGCTGACCGGGCTGATGGTCAGCGGGCGCAACGCCGCCGGCATGGCGTCGGAGCTTGGGTCGATGAAGGTGACCGAGCAGATCGACGCCATGCGCGCGCTGGGCACCGACCCCATCCGCAAGCTTGTCACGCCGCGCCTGATTGCCACCGTCTTCATGCTCTTTTTCCTGACCATCATCGCCGATTTCTCTGGAATTGTGGGCGGAACGCTGGTGGCGGTCAACATGCTGGGGCTGAACGCCAGCTCCTATCTGCACAGCTCCTACAGCAGTCTGGTGCACGGCGACATCGTGCAGGGACTGACCAAGCCAATCTTCTCCGGCTTCATCATCGCCACGGTGGGCTGTTTCTTCGGCATGAGGACCACAGGCGGGACGCAGGGCGTGGGCCGCGCGACGACCCAGGCGGTGGTCGTCTCGTCGGTGTTCATCATCATCGTCGACTTCATCGTTACCCGCCTGATGATCGGCATCTTCGGCAGTTGAGAGCGCCCATGCCTGAAGAACTTTCCAGCCCCGATAGCAGTTCCAGCACGGCAACCGTCGACTCGCCTGCAAGCGATGCCCCAGTGGTGCAATTCGAGGATGTGTCGATCGGCTTCGGTGGCAAGCCCGTGTTGCAGGAGATCTCTTTCTCGGTGGAGCGCGGACAGACGCTGGTGCTGCTTGGCCCGGCTGGATGCGGCAAGTCGGTGCTGCTGAAGCTGGCGAATGGACTGCTCAAGTCCGACAGCGGCACGATTCGCGTCTTCGGCGAGGAGATCGACAAGCTGCGGCGGCGGGAACTGTACGCTCTGCGCGCGCGCATCGGCATGGTCTTTCAGGAGTCGGCGCTGTTCGATTCGCTCGACGTCGAGGACAACGTCGCCTACCGGCTGCACGAGGAACAAGTGCCGGAGGCTGAGGCGCACGCGCGCGTTGTGGAGGCGTTGAAGTTCGTCGAGCTCGAGGCGGCGATTGACAAGTTCCCGTCCGAGCTTTCGGGCGGGATGCGCCGCCGCGTCTCCATTGCGCGCGCCATCATAAGCAACCCCGATCTGATTTTGTACGACTCGCCCACCGGCGGGCTCGACCCCATCACCTCGACCACCATCATCGAGCTGGTGATGAAGCAGCGCGATGTCTGGCATACCACCTCGCTGGTGGTGACGCACCGCCTACAGGATGCATTCATCCTCGCGGCCAACCGTTTCGATCCCGCAACCGGCGGCATGAAGCATCTGCCCA
>Ga0224557_1000547_pt1 | contig 41441 bp, 33 predicted proteins | sample 714S31014metaG_FD_180677 | JGI IMG/M metagenome (GOLD analysis project Ga0224557, IMG submission 180677) | Peat soil microbial communities from Stordalen Mire, Sweden - 717 S3 10-14 | ecosystem: Environmental > Terrestrial > Soil > Wetlands > Peat | place: Sweden: Norrbotten County, Stordalen...
TCGGCGGCCGGGGTGATGTCGGTGGCCGGGGTGACGTCGGGCTCGGGAGTGCTGGGCGGGACGATGTCATCCGGCGCGGCCGTCATGCCCCCGTCGTCGCTGATCAGCCGCACGTTGCCGGTCTTGTCGAAATCCCTGGCGGGCGCGGGCTTCGTCCGAGACGGCGCGGTTGGTGCTGGCGGGGCCGCCGATTCAGCTGGCGCGGGCGGGGCTACTGTCGGCCCGGTGGCTGGCGATCCGGTGCCTGGCGATCCGGTGGTTGTCGGTCCGGCCTTTATTTCTGGCGCCGCAGGTGTCCTGGCGGGCGGGGCATCGGCAGGCGCCTTGTTCCTGAGCTTGTCGGTAATAAGCAGGAGCTGACCGATCCCGGCGAAGACTCCGCGCAGGGCCTGAGCTGGGGCTTCCTTTATGCGTTCACTGACCTGCGAAACCCGCATGTCACACTCTCCCTAGAGGTTGGGACCTCTCGCTCCTGGCACAACACTGTCTCGCCGGAGCGGATTTCTCAGCGCCCAGATGGCCTTCCCGGCAACTCCTGGGGCGGTGCATCACGTTCGTCAGCGCGTTTCCTGACGGCCAATCCTCGCGCCTTCGATTATGAGCCGCAATACCCGGAGCCGTGGCTGGCTACGCCTCACCGGTCCCGAGACGTAATCACCCACCGGGCAGGCGCAGCCGCCCGCGGGGTTAGAGGTCACGCCCCGGGGGTCCTACGGCTCCAGCGTGCCCCAGCGGCCTCATTAGCCCCAGTGGCCCCTCCTGGCTGGCGGCAGGCCCGGGTGGCGGGGACTTTGCGTGGTGGATCCGGGCTTGATGGTGGATCCGGTGCACGGGGATACCCCAGATCCACCACGCAGCCCGGATCCACCACAGTAATTTCGAGGCGGGACGTCCCACGGCGCGCTCGCGTTCACACAGCACCAGAAGCATCACGGCTGCAGCCGGAGCCCGCCGCGCGCACCGTGGCAGGATGATCTACCTCACCGACCACCCACGGAAAGCGCCATCGCAGCGGCCAGCCAGCCAGCCGGGCCAGCGGCCAGCGGCCAGCCAGCAGGCGGACAACATGCCTGGCCGGTACGGCCACGTAGTCTGGAACCGTGACGAGTACAGATGCGACGGTCTCAGCGCAGGCACCACGACGGGTCCTGCTGGCCAAGCCGCGCGGCTACTGCGCCGGGGTTGACCGGGCGGTTCAGGCGGTCGAGCTGGCGTTGGACAAATACGGGCCACCCGTCTACGTGCGCAGGCAGATCGTGCACAACACGCACGTGGTCAGCTCGCTCGAGCAGCGGGGCGCGATCTTCGTGACGGAGGTCGACGAGGTGCCGCCCGGCGCCGTGGTGGTCTTTTCCGCGCACGGCATCGCCCCCGAGGTGCGGGCCGACGCGGACCGCCGCGGGCTGCGCACGATCGACGCGACCTGCCCGCTGGTGACCAAGGTGCACAACGAGGCCCGGCGGTTCGCCGCCAAGGACTACGACATCTTGCTGGTCGGCCACACGGGGCACGAGGAGGTCGTGGGGACCGCGGGCGAGGCACCGTCCCGCGTCCGCCTGGTCGACGGGGCGACCGGGGTCGCGGAGGTCGAGGTCAGGGACCCGTCGAAGGTGGTCTGGCTGTCCCAGACGACCCTGTCGGTGGACGAGACCATCGAGACCGTCGACGCGCTGCGCGAGCGTTTCCCCGCCCTGATCGATCCGCCGAGCGACGACATCTGCTACGCCACCCAGAACCGCCAGGCCGCGGTCAAGGTCATCGCCGACCAAGCCGAACTGGTCATTGTCGTCGGCTCGCCGAACTCCTCGAACTCGGTCCGGCTGGTCGAGGTGGCCAAGGATTACGGCGCGCGGGCCGCCTATCTGGTCGACGACGCGGGCGAGGTCGAGGAGGGCTGGCTGGAGGGCGTGACCACGGTCGGCGTCACCAGCGGAGCTTCGGTGCCGGAGGAACTGGTCACCGCGGTGCTGGCCAAGCTGGCCGCCTTCGGGTTCGGCACGGTGACCGAGGTCGAAGCGGTGCAGGAGCAGATGACGTTCGCCCTGCCGCGCGAGCTCCGCACGCCCCGCGCCGCCGGATCCGCGCACAGCGGTTAGGACTAACCGCCTCCACCAAGCGGGCAGCGCGGGTCGGTAGCCACGGCCGACCGCGATCACGATCGTCAGCGCGGTCCCGGTGAACAGCCAGGGTGCCGAGGTGCCCAGCGTGATCAGGATTCCTTCCGCGGCTGCGAAGCCGCCCGGTGCGGTGATCAGCTGGGCGCAGACCGTGCCGGCCAAGAAGGCCAGCGGCGGGCACACCACCACGTGCCGCAGGCCTTTGGCCCGGGTGTAGTACGCGACCACGCCGCAGCTCATCACGAACAGCCCGTCAGCCAGCGCGCTCCACCCGGTCCACCCCGCGATCAGCAGGCCGAACAAACAGGCCACGAACAAGGCAAGCACCGCGCCGCGCCCAGTGAGCTTGACCGACCCGGCTGGCTGCAGCCGCGGGTCCTTACGCGCCGATACCGGCGTCCGCGCCTGCGTCATCGAGCGGCGCGCATCAAGCTGATCCGGTCTGGTCCGGTCGGCCCGCGCGGGTCGCCTGCCTCGATCCCGGCGGGCTCGCTGGCGACGAACTCGGGGGCGGACAGGGTCCGGGGCGTCTCCTCCACCACGGCGGGGGTGGCGAGTTCGGCGCCGGTGACGCCAAGTTCGTTCAGCCGCCTGGCGCTGACGAGCACCCGGCTTTCCAGCGAGCCGACGGCCTGGTTGTAGGTCGATACGGCCGTGGTCAGCGCGCGGCCAAGCCGGTCCACGTGGCCGCCCAGGCCGGCCAGCCGGCTGTAGAGCTCGCGGCCGAGGTCGAAGACGGCGCGGGCGTTCTCGGCCAGCGCGGCCTGCTGCCAGGCGTACTGGGCGGTGCGCAGCATCGTGACCAGTGTGGTCGGCGTGGCGATGTGCACCTTGCGGGCGAGCGCGTACTCCAGCAGCCCAGGGTCCCGTTCCAGCGCCGGGGCCAGGAAGGCCTCGCCCGGGATGAACAAGATCACGAATTCGGGCGACGGGCTGAACGCCGTCCAGTAGGCCTTGGCGGCCAGCCGGTCCACGTGCTCCCGCAGGTGCCTGGCGTGCGCGTCCATCCTGGCCGCGCGCACGTCCGCGGAGTCGGACTCGGCGGCCTCCAGGTAAGCGGCGAGCGAGACCTTCGAGTCGACCACGATGTTCTTGCCGCCGGCCAGCCGTACCACCATGTCCGGCCGCGCCGCTCCGTCCGCGGACGTCACCGTGACCTGCTCGTCGAAGTCGCAGCGCGGGCTCATCCCGGCCAGCTCGACCACCCGGCGCAGTTGCAGTTCGCCCCAGCGGCCGCGCGCCTCGGGCCGCCGCAGCGCGGTGACCAGGGCCTGAGTCTGCAGGCGGAGTTGCTCGGAGGTTTGCCTGGCGATGCTGACCTGCTCGGCGAGCGCGGCGTGCGACCGGCCCCGGTCCGCGTCGGACTCCCGCAGCTGGGCCTCGACCCGGGCCAGGGTTTCCCGCAGCGGGCCGACCAGGTGCTCGACCGCCGCCCGGCGGGTCTCCAGTTCGCCGGCCGCGGTCGCGTTCGCCGCCTGCAGCCGTCCCTCCGCGACCTCAAGGAACCGGGCGGTGCTCGCGTCCAGGGCCTGCGCGGACAGCACCTGGAACCGCTCGGCCAGCTGGTTCTCCACGAGCGCGGCCCGCTCGGTCGCGGTCCGCTCGATCATCGCGGCCCGGTCCTCGGCGGCCCGGGCACGCTCGTCCGCGGCCTGGGCGTGGCCGCCGGCTTCCGCGCTGGCGGCGGCTAGCCGGCTGCGGGCGAACAGGTACCCGATCGCTGCCCCGATGCCGATCCCCAACAGCAATCCGGTCAGTAGCGCACTCATATGCAACGATGTTCTCACCGTGAGTCGCGAACCCCGCGCCGACACGCCCGCCTGCTCTTTTTTTACCGAACGACTCCGCGCTAGCCGCCCCGGGCCCGCTGCGTGGACAATGGGGCGATGGCGTCTACGGCGGACTTGCTGGCCGATTACCTGCACGCGGCTGGAGTGCGGCACATCTTCGGCTATCCCGGCGAGTCGGTCATCGAGTTCCTCGAGGCGGCCAGGCACCGGGGCCTCGAGCCGGTGTCGGCCGTGCGGGAGGGGACGGCCGCGTTCATGGCGCAGGCGGCGGCGATGGTCACCGGCCAGCCGGGAGTATGCCTGTCCACGCTGGGCCCTGGTTCGACCGCGGTGCTGAACGGGGTGGCCTCGGCCACCCTGGACCGGGTGCCTGTGCTGGCGGTGTCCGGCCAGATCGAGAGTAACCGCGAGCAGTTCTTCACCCACCAGGTGGTCGATCACGGCCGGATGTTCGCCCCGGTCACGAAGCTGGCGCTGCGGCTGGAGCCGGCCTCCGCGGACACCATCATCCGCAAGGCGCTGCGCACCGCCACCGCCGAACGTCCCGGCGCGGTCCACCTGACCGTGACGGCTGACAGCTGGCTCGCCCCGGCCGGCGAGGCCGCCGTGGCCCTGCCCCCGGTGGGCGCGGCGGCAGGCTCTGTGGACGTGTACGGCGACGGCGACCCGGTGCGGGTGCTGCGCGCGGCGCGGCGCCCGGTGATCCTGGCCGGGATCGCGGCGCTGCGCTGCGGCGCAGGCCCGGAGCTTGCCGCCCTGGCCGAGCGGGCCGGCCTGCCGGTGGTGGTGTCGCCGATGGCCAAGGGCACCCTGCCCGAGGACCACCCGTACTTCGCCGGCGTGCTTGACATGGCCGGCCATCGGGTCCTGTGGGAGCTGCTGGCCGGCGCGGACCTGATCCTGGCCGCGGGCTTCGACCCGGTCGAGCTGATCAGCCCCTGGTCGGTGCGCACCCCGGTGCTGCACCTGGACACCACGCCGAACACCGATCAGGTCTACGCCAGCGCGCACGAGCTCGTCGGCCACGTCGGGGCGCTGCTGCGCTGGCTCACCGCACAGTGGCCGGGAGAACCCCGGTGGACGCAAACCGAGGTGGCGGCGCACCGGGACCGGTTGCGGACGGCCTGGCGGGCCGGCTGGGTGCGGGGCAAGCTCAACCCCTCGGACGTGGTCACGATCGCCCGCGAGGCGGCCCCGGCGGACGCCATCGTGACGACCGACGTCGGCTCGCACAAGATCATGGCGGGCCAGGTCTGGGAGGCCAGCGCGCCGCGGTCGGTGCTGATCACCAACGGGCTTTCCGCGATGGGGTTCGGCGTGCCCGCGGCGATCGCGGCCAAACTCAGCTGGCCCGAGCGCCCGGTGATCGCCCTGGTCGGCGACGGCGGGTTCGCGATGACCGCGACCGAGCTGCGGATCGCCGCGGCGCTTGGCCTGCCAGTGGTCGTGGTGGTGTTCACCGACAACAGCCTGAACCGGATCGAGCTGCGTCAGCAGGCGATGGGCTACCCGCCGACCGCGACCAGGATCGGCGGCTCCGACCTGGCCGCGATGGCGGAGGCGATGGGCTGTGACGGCGTGCGCGTGGACACCCCGGCGGCGCTGGAGAAGGCGCTGGCCGATGTCGGCTCCCGGTCACGCCCGCTGGTCGTGGAGGCGCGCATCGACCCGTCCCAGTACGAGGTGCAGTTCTGAGCTCCAGCGCCACTAAACTGCGTGGGTGAGTCTGTCTATCGGGATTGTCGGCCTGCCTAACGTCGGCAAGTCCACCTTGTTCAACGCGCTGACCCGGGCCAGCGCGCTCGCGTCCAACTATCCGTTCGCCACTATCGAGCCGAACGTCGGTGTGGTCGGCGTCCCTGATCCGCGGCTGGCGGAGCTGGCGAAGCTGTACGACTCCGCCCGCGTGGTCCCGGCCAGCGTCCGGTTCACCGACATCGCCGGCCTGGTCCGCGGCGCGTCGGCGGGCCAGGGCCTTGGCAACCAGTTCCTCGCCCATATCCGCGAGACCGACGCGATCTGCCAGGTGGTGCGGGTCTTCGCCGATCCGGACGTCACCCACGTCGACGGCGACGTGTCGCCGGAGCGTGACATAGAAACGGTCGTCACCGAGCTGATCCTGGCCGATCTGCAGACGCTGGACAAGGCGCTGCCCCGGCTGACCAAGGAGACGAAGTTCGCCAAGGATCCCGAACGAGCCCAGGTGGCCCAGGCCGCCGCCGCGGCGCAGCAGCTGCTGAACCAGGGCACCGCGCTGTCGGCAGGCGCCGCCTCGGCCGGCATCGATCCGGCCCACCTGCGCGAACTGCAGCTGCTGACGGCCAAGCCCTTCCTGTACGTGTTCAACTCCGACGTCGCCGAGCTCGGCGATGAGGACCTGCGCAAGCAGCTGACGGCGCTGGTCGCTCCCGCCGAGGCGATCTTCCTCGACGCCAAGACCGAAGCCGACCTGACCGAGCTGGGCGAGGACGAGGCCGCGGAACTGCTCGCCGAGGCTGGCCTGGGGGAGCCGGGCCTGGCCCAGCTGGCCCGGGCCGGGTTCCGCGCGCTTGGCCTGCAGACCTTCCTGACCGCCGGCCCGAAGGAGACCAGGGCCTGGGAGATCAGGGCCGGGGCGACCGCCCCGGAGGCGGCCGGCGTCATCCATACCGACTTCCAGCGCGGCTTCATCAAGGCCGAGGTGGTCTCGTTCGATGATCTGATCGCCGCCGGCTCCGTGCCCGCGGCCCGGGCGGTGGGCAAGGCCAGGATCGAAGGCAAGGACTACGTCATGCACGACGGCGACGTGGTGGAGTTCCGCTTCAACGTCTAGCTGCGTCGTTGTCAGCCGGGTTACGGCGCCGCCAGCCCCATCGGCCGGTCCTGACAAGTGCTCGCAGCCCGGCGTCGGTTCGCCAGTCCGCGGCATGACCGGTCATCCTCGGTTAGCGTGCCGCGCGGTATATAGGATTGCGCTATACCGTAGAACGGTATAGCGTGAGCCGAGTCAACGTGACGAGCCAGGCGGAGGATGACATGAGAGACCGGCTGGACCGGTGGGCCGACCCGCCACTGCTGGTGCTGGCCAGCCTGGCCGGGGAGCCAAAGCACGGGTATGCCATCACGCAGGACATAGCGGAGACGATGGGGGTGCGGCTCAGTGCCGGCACGCTGTACGCGGTGATCTCGCGGCTGGAGTCACGCGGGCTGATCGAGCCGCTGGAAGCCGAGGACCGGCGGCGCCCCTACCGGCTGACCGCGGCCGGGGCGCGGGAGCTGGCGGAGCAGTCCGAGCGGATGCACCAGGTCTCCTCCGTCGCGCAGCGGCGGCTGCGCGCCAACTACGGCTGGGCCGGCGCATGACCGGCCCGGCGGCCTCCGGGGCCTCCGGGGCCTCCGGGGCCGGCCTGCTGGCGCGTGCGGCGCCTGGCCTCTACCCGCCGGCGTGGCGAGCCCGCTACGCGGATGAGGTCCGGGCCCTGATGGAGGATTCCGGCGCCGGCCTGCGGGGCGTCGTAAGCCTGGCCTGGCATGCGGTTCCCGCGTGGGTCTGGCCGTCGCGACACCTGTATGACCGCCCGGAGCGGATGCGGGCCAGTCTCGGCACGGTGCTGGCCGCGTGGGCGGTGCTGGCCGGGCTGGGAGCCGTCTTCGTGCAGCTCGCCCAGGCCCAGGGATCTCTGCAAAGCCTTACGCTGGCTCGCCATCCGGTCATCCAGTGGTCGTATTGGGTATTCGACGGTGCGGTCATCGTTTCTGTGCTGGCCGTGGCCGCCGGGGGCCTGCCGCTGTGGCTGCGTATGTTCCGCGAGGTCCGCAGCGCTCGCCGCAGGCGTGAAGCGGCCTGCCTGCTCGCGCCGGTTGCCCTGCCCGCCGCCTATCTCGCCGTGAGTGCCGCGATCCTCGGCCTTGTCCGTCACGCTGGCGCGGGTGTCGTGCCGTGGCAGACCAGGTCCGTGGTGGACCTGGCGAACGGCAACCTCGGCCCGTGGTGGTTCCTGGCGCTGATACTTCTCGGGTTCGCCGCCGCTGTGGTTTCCGCGGCGGGACCGGGTCTCGCGCTGCGCAGGCTGCGTCCCGATGGTCCGGCCGTCACCCGTGCCACCCGCGCGGCGGGCCTCGCCGCGGCGACGATGGTCCTAGCCGGTGCGGCCAGCATCGTCGCCGCGATCGGCCTGTACCTGTGGGCGCCCGCGTACGCGGGCTATCACGAGAGCTGGCTGCTCGCCATCTACCTCCCCGCAGTCCTGCTGGCCGCCGCGGTCGCGATCATCAGCGCCGCGCGCGGCATCCGGGCCACCCGGCCGCCCGCCGCGGCCTGAGGTCCGCGAACCCGCACGGGTCGCGGCGTGCCGCCACGAAACCCCGGGGTCGGGCGCTTCCGGAGCGGTACCCACCGATTCTGAAGGTTCGCGTGAGCATGGAAGAAACGATCGACGTGGCCGGACTGCGGAAGCGGTTCGGGCAGGTCGTGGCGCTGGACGGGATGTCCTTCACCGTCCGGCCAGGCCGGGTCACCGGGTTCGTCGGCCCGAACGGCGCGGGAAAATCGACCACGATGCGGGTGATCCTGGGCCTGGACGCGCCCGACGAGGGCCGCGCGCTGGTCGGCGGGCGGCCGTACCGGGCGCTGCGCTGCCCGCTCACCCGGATCGGGTCGCTGCTAGACGCCGCCGCGCTGCAGCCCGGCCGCACCGGCCGCAACCACTTGCTGTGGCTAGCTCGCTCCCAGGGGATTCCCGACGGCCGCGTGGACGCGGTGATCGGTCAGGTCGGCCTGGAGAAGGTGGCCCGCCGGAAGGCCGGCGGGTACTCACTGGGCATGCGGCAGCGGCTGGGCATCGCCGCGGCGCTGCTCGGTGACCCGCCCATGCTGGTGCTGGATGAGCCGTTCAACGGCATGGATCCGGAGGGGATCATCTGGATGCGCGGGCTGCTGCGGTCGCTGGCCGCCGAAGGCCGGGCGGTGCTCGTCTCCAGCCACCTGATGAGCGAGCTCGAGGACACCGCCGCCCACTTGGTGATCGTGGGCCGCGGCCGGGTGATCGCCGACACCAGCACCCGGGACCTGCTGGCGGCCGCATCCGGTGACCGGGTCACAATCCACACCACCGAACGCGACGCCGCGATGACAGCACTGGCACGAGCGGGCGTCACGGCCGCTGCCACGGGCTCCGGCACGCTCACCGTGTCCGAGCTGACCCCGGGGCAGGTCATCGCGCTGCTGACAGAAAGCTCAGTGCCGATCTCGGAGGTGTCAGCGCACCGCGTGACCCTAGAGGAGGCTTACCTGGAACTCACCCGCGACGCGGTGGAGTTCCGCGCCGCCGCTGGCCGGGAGCCGGTACAGTGACTGCCGGTATAGTGACCGCCGTCACGGTGCGGCCGGAACGCCCCGGCAGCCAGGTAGCTGGCTTCGGTCGGCTGCTGTACGCCGAGTGGACCAAATTTCGCACCGTCCGCGGCTGGGGCATGGCGATGGTGATCGCGGCGCTGCTGACCGCCGCGATCGGGATCTGGGCCACGTCCGGCTATCACGGTTTGCCGTGCGGGAGCATGCTGGCGAACGGGCCGGCCGTCGGCCAGGCCTGCCCTGCTCCGCCGGCTGGCCCGGGCGGTGAGATGGTGACGGACAGCTTCTACTTCGTACGTCAGCAGCTGCCAGGTAACGGCACCATGACCGCGCGGGTGACCGCGCTGGCCGGCTCGGCTACGCCCGGCATCCAAGGCGGGACATCCGCGCTCCAGCCGTGGGCCAAGGCCGGGATCATCGTCAAGGCGAACCTCCGGCTGGGCTCGGCGTACGCGGCGATCATGATCACCGGTAGCCACGGGGTGCGGATGCAGGACAACTACACCCGCGACATCGCCGGGTGGCCCGGCCCGGTGTCCGTTGCCTTCCCCCGGTGGCTGCGGCTGGTCCGCTCCGGTGACACGCTCACCGGATACGACTCCGCCGACGGCACCCATTGGACCCGGGTAGGCGCCGCCCGCCTGGCCGGGCTGCCTTCGACGGTGCAGGCCGGCTTGTTCGTCACCTCCCCGGAGGCGGTGACGGCCGAGAACGCCGGTCCTACCCTGGCCAGCGCCGTGTTCGACCATGTCGCCGTGGCGGGCACCCGGCCCGGCCGCGGATGGACTGGCGATAACTTCGGCGCCGGCGGCGCGTACCAGTCGCTGCGCGGCGGGTTCAGCCAGACAGGCGGTACTTTCACGGTGCGCGGGGCGGGGGACATCGCGCCCGCGGTGGCCAACGCGGGGGGCAGCGGGCGGCCCGCCGATCACGGTGTCATCGGGGCGTTCGCCGGGCTGATCGTGGTGATCGTGGTGGCAACGATGTTCATCACCACCGAGTACCGGCGGGGCCTGATCCGCACCACGCTCGCCGCGACCCCGCGGCGCGGCCAGGTACTGGCCGCCAAGGCGGCCGTGATCGGCGCGGTCGCCTTCGCGGCCGGGCTGGCCGGCTCCGCCATTGCGGTCCTGCTCGGCGCGTACATGCTGCGCGGCAGCGGCTTTTACGTGTTCCCCGTCGGTGTGCTCACCGAGCTGCGCGTGGTGGCAGGCACCGCGGCGATGTTCGCCTTGGCCGCCGTCTTCGCCCTGGCCCTGGGCACGATCATGAGGCACAGTGCCGGGCCGGTCACGGCCGTCATCGCACTGCTCGTCGTGCCGTATTTCTTCACCGGCCCGTTGTCCGTCCTGCCCGGCGCCGCCGGGGACTGGCTGCTGCGCGTCACCCCGGCCGCTGCGTTCGCCGTCCAGCAGGCCATGCCGGCCTACCCGCAGGTCGACAGCGCCTATACGCCGCAGTACGGCTACTACCCGCTCTCGCCGCTCGGTGGCCTGGCCGTACTGTGCGCTTGGGCCGCGCTCGCCCTCGCCCTGGCCGCGTTGCTGCTCCGCCGGAGGGACGCATGAGCCTGATACTGCGCGGTGAGTGGACCAAGCTGCGCACCCTGCCCGGTACCGGCTGGCTGCTGCTTGGCGTCGTGGTGGTCACCGTGGCGGTCAGCGCCGCCACGTCAGCGGCGCTGTCCTGCACGTCCTCAGCGGCCTGCCATCCCGACATCACCAAGCTCAGCTTCAGCGGCACCCAGCTGGGCCAGGCGATCGTGGCCATCGTGGGGGCGCTGGCGATCACCAGCGAGTACAGCACCGGCATGATCCGGACCACGCTGACCGCGGCGCCGCGCAGGACCGTCATGCTGGCCGCCAAGGCCGCCGTCGTCGCCGCGCTGGCGCTGGTCGCCGGGGCCGTTGCCATCCTCGGCTCGCTGCTGGCCGGGCGGCTGATCCTGCCTGGCCACGGGTATTCTCCAGCGCATGGCTACCTGGTCCTGTCGCTGGCCGACGGCCCGGTGCTGCGCGCCGCGTCCGGGTCGGTACTGTACCTCGCCCTTATCGCCCTGCTCAGCCTCGGCATCGCAACCGCCGTGCGGGACACCGCGGCCGCCATCGGGATCGTACTCGGCTTGCTTTACATCTTCCCGATTCTCGGTCTCGTGGTCGCCAGCCCAGGTTGGCAGCGGCACCTGCAGCAGATCGGGCCGATGACCGCCGGGCTGCAGATCCAGGCCAGCATCGGCGTGCGCACCCTGCCGATCAGCCCGTGGGCAGGCCTCGGCGTGCTCACCGCCTAGGCCACCGCAGCCCTCTTGGCCGGCGGCGCCCTGCTCCGCCTCCGCGACGCGTGACACCACAGCCCCGAGGTCGATCGGCTCGCAGTTACCACTTCCGCCTCCAGGTCGATCGGCTCGGAGCTACCACTTCCGCCTCGAGGTCGATCCTGCCTCCAGTGTCCGCGCTGAATTCTTACCCCCCACGGAATTTCGTCCCCGCCCGGCCGCCCGCCGCGGTCGTAAGCACCCGTTAATATCCATCGCCGGTCGATTCTGCGTTTCCCCTGGTCAGGGCTCAAGAAAGCAGTCCGGATGAGCCGGCCCCCGCCGTCCGCCGTTGGACCGGACGCGCCGGTCCAACGGGGATCCGCCCGGGGGCCTGGCGGCCCGAATTTATTTCGACCGTAAGACCGTGAACTGCGATGATGCTGACATAATTCGTCTCCTCCTGGTATCGAGCGCGCGCTGTGCGCCGCCGGGCGGCGGGCGCCGCGCCCTGGCCGGCATCCGAACACGATCCGAACCCGGTTGAACTCATTGAGTTCCCGCCGCGTATCAGTGGTTGCTGGTTGTTTTGTCCACGCAGATGTCTTGGTGATCCGCCGTATCCGGTTCCTAACCGAGACTTCATGGCGCACAATGGACGGCGAGACCGGCACGAAGGGACGGCCGTTCCTGCCCTCAGGAGTGGCAACGTGCGGAGGTGTTATGGTTTTCGGGCAAAATTCCGGTGACGGAACGCGATCGCCCGTTTACTCTCTAGCTTCGGCCGGTCTGGGCTCGCCCCGGCGGCGGCCCCTAGCGCTCGAGGAGATCGATCCGCTGGCCGGCGCCACGGCGGCCCTTGAGCCCAAGTCGCTGGCGGGCAGCGCCTGGAACGGTGCAGGTGGCAGGTGGCTCTTGTGGCCGCTGCGGGTGGTGTTGTGGGCGACGCTGCTGGTTATCGCGTTCCGCGGCGTGACAGCGATCGTGTTCAACCAGAACACCGCGTCGCCCGGCGCGGGCACCGGCCCGGCGACCGCCCAGGCCGGGTCGTTTCCCGTCACGTTGGCCGAGGCTTTCGCGGCGGACTTTGGCCGGATTTACCTCAACTTCAACCCGCAGAATCAGGGCGAGCGGGAGCAGCAGCTCGCCGTGTTCGTTCCGGCCAGCGTCGCGGCCGCCAACCCGGACCTCGGCTGGAACGGCGTCGGGCAGATGAGCCTGCAATCCGAGCAGGTCGCCGGCATCACGATGCAGGATCGGCAGCACGCGGTGGTGACACTGCTCGCCGTGGTCAATGGCCAGCTGATGGAGCTCGGCGTGCCGGTGGCCGCCTCGGGGAGTGCAGTCGTGGTCTCCGGCGAGCCCGCCTGGCTGCCCGCGCCCGCCCAGATTCCGCTGCCCGCGACGGCTGGCGGGAGTTCAGACCCGGTGGCGCATAGCCAGCTAATGAATGAGCTACCGGCATTTTTCCAGGCCTACGCTAACGGGGATAGCGCCGCGCTCAACCAGTTCATCGCCCCCGGCGTGAGGCTGGCCGGCCTAGGCGGGACGATGGCCTTTGACTCGATCTCCGGCCTGCACGTGCCGGCCGGCGGGAGCACTCGTCAGATAACCGTCGGTGTCATATGGCAGCCGCTCAGCCAGGGTGTGTCTGCCGGCACAAAACTGCAGGTCACATACAGCATGTCGGTCGTTCAACAAAGCAGCGTAAAATGGTATGTAAAAGAAATCAGTGCGTCGATCGAGGCGGTGGGAGCCCAATGACCAGGACGCCGGTGGCTGATGCCACCATGTCCGCATGGGGTCATGCCGCTCACGGCCACCCCGGTCCCGCCGCGCTGCCGCCTGTTCCCGGCGGCCAACCCGGTCTCCGCAGGCTAACCGTTTCCCGCAGGCCAACCGTTTCCCGCGGGTCGGCCTGCGCCCAAGGCCCAGTCGTTTCCCGCGAGCTAGCCTGCGTCCAAGGCCCAGTCGTTTCCCGCGAACTAGCCTGCGCCCGGGGTGTAGCTGGTCGGCCCGCCGCCGCATCGTGCCGACCTGGCCTCGCTCGTCCATCGCCACCGCGGCCGCGAGCCGTGCTGCGGCAGCCGCCGCGTCCGGGGCATCCGGTGCCCGTACATCCGCTTTACTTGTACTTGACCCAGCGGCACGCCGCAAAACTCTATGACTGGTCATTTGATCCCGGAAGGGACATTTTATGTATACTCATCTCACCGCTGCGATGGCTCCAGTGGCCTTGAGTACGCAGAACCTGGTTACGTACTTGCAAGGTCTGTTCGGGCCGCTGTTCCTCGGCATTGTCGGGATCGTCGCGATCTTCTTCCTCTTCACCCGCGAGATCACGCGATTCGTGCAGTTCATCGTGCTCGCCGTCGCGATCGCAGTCGTTTTCTACACGCCAAATATCGTGCAGTTGCTTGCCAGCGGCATAGCGAATGCGCTCGGAGTCCACTAATTCCCGTTCTGGCTGAAGGAGCGCGCGCCTAGTGGATCTTCCCACTTATACGAATATCTGGCGGATCGAAAAACGGCTCTATAAGCTGTACGATTTTCGGCTGCCGGCACCGTTGCCCATCACCTGGATTGCCGTGTTCACGGGGATCACCGTCCCCTATGTAGTTTTTCTCATTGCAATTGGGCTGCCGTTTAACCACAATTTGGTATGGCTTTATGTGCTGCCGCCGGGGGTTCTTACCTGGCTGACCACCCGGCCGGTCATTGAAAGCAAGAGATTGCCTGAGCTGGTGAGCTCGCAGTTGCGGTACATCGCCGAGCCGCGGACCTGGTGCCGGATGGCTCCGTTCGCGGAGAAGGACGACATCTTCGTGTCGGCCCGGGTGTGGCACAAGCATCCGCCCAAGGCGCGCCCGAAGAAGGCGAGGAAATCCCTCGACCCGGCCAAGCAAGCGGCCATGCAAGCGGCCACGCCCGCCGTCACCGCCGCTGCGCCACCAGAAACCACGCCGCAGACCTCCGCCGCCGCGGTAGCCGCCGTCGTAGCCGCCGAGGAGGCCGCACCGCGAGCCACCGCCCCGCCGATGAGGCCGCGTCCGGGCAAAGGCCGGCGAGGCGCCGCGCGCTCACTGGCATCAGCGCCCCCGGCGGCGGCCGGCCCTGTCGTCTTCCCGTCCGGCGTATCCCAGTCAGACATACCCCAGTTTGAAGCGACCCAGTTTGAAACAGCCCAGCCTGGTGGGTCCGGGTCGGATGTGTCCGAGCCGGGCATGTCGGCTACAGCCCAGGCCGCACCAGCCGCAGCGTCCCAGCTACCGTCGGCGCCGTCGCAGCCGCCCCAGGTACCCGTGCCGGAGCGCGCGACGACGCGACCTAGGTCCGAGACCAAGGGGTCCGAGACCAAGGGGTCCGAGACCAAGGGGTCCGAGACCAAGGGGTCCGAGACCAAGGGATCCGAGACCAGAGGAGCATGGCCACGCAGTCCATGGTCGCGCGCCATCATGCCAGACACGCAAGCGCCCGCGCCCGGGGACGAACCGGGCACTGAGCAGGTCCGGAGCTCTGAGCAGGTCCGGAGCTCTGAGCAGGTCCGGAGCTCTGAGCAGGCTCCGCAGTCTAGGCCAGATCAGCGCTCGAAGTCGGCTCCGCGTCCCGGGTGGATGCACCCGTCCCGACCCAGCAGGCTGGATCCCCTGGCTCTTGAGGTCTCGCACGATTCTGAACCTGTAACCCGCGATCCTCAGGCCAGGCCCTTCAGCTCCCCATCCTGGCCGTCGCTCGGGGCTGGCTCCTTCCCCAGGCTTAACCCGCCCGTGGAGGCTGGCCCATTCCCCGAAGTCGGTGCCTTCCCCGAGGTAGGCCCATTCCCGGAGCATGAGTTCCCCGAACAAGGGTTCCGTGACGACGAGCCGCTCCCTGAGTTCGATGCCCTCCCCGAGGCCAGCCCAGAGGCTGGTCCTGCTCCCGGAGCAGAACTTGCGGCCAACGCCGTGCCCGCCACCCCCGCCGCGCCGGAGGTTAACCCTGCGCCAAGGCCTAGCCCTGCGCCAAGGCCTAGCCCTGCACGCAGGCTTGGCCTAGGCCGCAGGCCCGAACGGCCTTCCGATTCGGCCACATCAGCTTCGCCTGCAAAGGCTTCCCCGGCGCCGGCACCGGCGCCCACATGGCCCGGGGCGCCAGCGATATCGTCTCAGCCCCAGGCGCGCTGGTTCCTTCGCGTTCAGCCCCACCCGGCTCCCGTTTCCGCGGAGACGTCCCCGGCTCCCGTTTCCGCGGAGACGTCCCCGGCTCCCGTTTCCGCGGAGACGCCTCACCCCGCCACGTCCGCCTCTACGTCGCCCATCCCTCCGGATTCGATCGCATCGGCCCAGCCCGCCACGCTGGTCAGTTCCGCACCCGAGCAAGTCGTTTCCCCCTCCCCGGTTCCCGTCGCGCCTTCCGCATCAGCGACATCCCCCGCCGCAGCGGCAACCCCAGAGGCCTCCGCGGTGCCTGTCGCGCCCACCTCGTCCGCTTCGGGACCCGGGCCGGAAGAGATCGTGGATATAAAGCCTCGGATATCGGAGGTAACTATCCACGATGATGCGGCTCCCGCGGCTGAGGCCACCGTCGCGGCCGCACCAGCGCCGGTCAACCCCGCGTCGGCGCCCAGGTCCGAAGTTGTCGCATCTCCTCCCACCCCACCCCCGGCTGTCGAGTCTCCGGCGCCCGTGATCCCCCCCGAGTCTGTGACTCCCGCCCCTGCGCCCCCGGAGGCCGCACCCCCGCAGCAGGCCGCACCCCCGCAGGCCCCCTCCCGGCCCGCCGCACCCGCCGCACCCGCCGCGCCCTCTTCCGCGGCCAAGCTCGCGGGATTCGAACGGGACCGGCCGCTGCCGTCGATCGAGCGGGCTCTTTCTGGTCCCGGCAGCCACGGGGATACGAGCTGGCGGCGTCAGGTGAAGGTGGTCAGCGGCGGTCAGGGACCGGGTAAGCCAGACCAGGAGAAACTGGATCGCGACCGAGCCAGGCTGCCGTTGACCGGTCCGCGCCGGATCGCTGTGCTCGGCTGTACCAGGGGCGCCGGGCAGACGGTCACCACGTTGATGACCGGCCACATCCTGGCCGCGGCGCGCGGCGTGCCCGTCGCGGCGCTTGACCTTAACCCAGGTGCCACTTCGCTCGCCGCCCGCAGCGCCCCGGCCGTCTCGATGGCGGCGCTGCTGGCCGGCCGCGACCCGGACCAGCGGCCCAGCGACGAGACCAGCGACGATATTGGCGAGCGACCCGGGTCCCCTGGGGGGGCGAGGCTCGACGTGATCGGTGATCCGCCGGGAGCTGACCGCGCCGGCGAGGCCGGGAATTACCGGCGGCTCGCCGACCTGCTGGCCGCGCGGTACCCGCTGACCATGATCGACGCGGCCCCGCTGGGGCTGACCCGGCTGCTCGCGGTGGCTGACCAGCTCGTCCTGGTCGCCCCGGCCAGCCCAGACGCGGCGACCTCGCTGGCCAGCACCCAGCAATGGCTGGCCGCGCACGGATACGCCGAACTGGCCAGCCGCTCCGTGACGGTGGTCAACGGGGTGAGCAGGCGGACCATGCAGGACGTACTCAGAGCCGAATCCGTAGCCAGGGGCCGCTGCCGGGCCATCGTCCGGGTGCCCTGGGATGACCTTCTCATCACCCGGCCCGCCACGCCGTTTGCCCTGCACCCGCAGACCAGGCTCGCCTACACAGCGCTGGCCGGCGTGCTCGTCGCGGGCATGGCCGCAGGCTCTCAAGCCACTATTCCCGGAAGGAATCCTGGTGAGCACTCGGACTAGGGGGTCTAAGGGCTCGCGGGGCCGCACCCGGCTGGGCATCAGGTACTTCGACGATCGCATCCTGCTCACCGATACCCATGCGTGGGCGTACTACCGGATCCCGTCGGTGTCGTACGAGTTCACGACACCGGAGGAGCGGGAAGCGCTGGCGACGAACATCACCGTCGCGCTGGCCGCGATCAGGATGCAAGACGCCGAGGTGCACCTCCGCATCGCGCACCGGTCGTACCCGGCGCACGCCTGGGCGACGGGCCTCGACGCGACCTCCGACGGCGGCCCGGGCTGGCGGGACTACCTGGAGCAGACCTACCAGCACGTCTGGGCCAAGGATTTCTGGGCCAAGGAGATCTACCTCGGGGTCCGGCTCGGCCAGCGTGGCGTGCGCGCGCAGCTGTCGGGCGGGTTGCTGTCCCAGTTCCGCGGCGTGTACGCGCACGGCGAGAAAGGACTCGGGCTCAACGACGAGGCGGTCGGCACGCCCGAGATCGTCAAGTGGACAGAATCGGCGGAGCGGCTCGGCCGGGCCCTGAACGCGAGCGCGCTGGCCGCCAGGCACGCGACCTCCGGTGAGATTGCCTGGCTGGTCCGGCACACGCTGATGGAGACGGCGGGTGAGCCGCTGCCGTCAGCGACCAAGCGCAGGCGATGGGGCTCCGGTGAGATCGACATGCTCTTCGAGGGGCAGATCCACAATGGGCGCACCATGCTGTGCCTGGAGCACATGTCGGGGGAGTCGTACGCCGCTTTTATCTCCTTTGCCCGCTTTCCTGATGTGATGTCATTCCCCGATGGCGAGCCCTGGCTGCATTATGCCGATTCGCTGCCGTTCCCGGTCGAGATCAGCTCCCGGATGAAGCTCATTCCGCCGGCCAAGGCGAGCAAGGACGTCAGCCGCCGCCTCGCTCACGCGCGTGACATGGACGCGCATATTCGCGAGGCAGGCGCGGAGGCGCCGATCGCTCTGGCCGAGCAGATCGCCGCGGCCCGAATGCTTGAGCATGGCATCACGAAAGAACGGCTGCCTTTTGTCTACGGCTGGCATCGCCTGATCGTAGCGGCGCCGACGAAAGAACTGTGCGTCCGCCGGGTCGAGGCGGTCGTCGAGCATTACCGCGATATCGGCATCGACGTGGTCAACTCGACCGGCGACCAGTTTTCCCTGCTGAACGAATCGCTGCCCGGTGACCGGATTCGGCTCACCTCATACGTCCAGCGTCAGCCGCTTTACACCATCGCGGGCGGAATGCCGACCGCGACCGTGGAACTCGGCGACCGGGTCGACGCGAGCAGCGGCTGGGTCGGGCCGTATATCGGCGAGACGCTCGGCCGGGCGCGTTCCATCGTGCATTTCGACCCGCTGCTGGCGGCCGCGCGCAACCGGCCGACGGCTATCGCCATCACCGGCGAGCCCGGCGGCGGTAAGACGACGCTGGCCATGCTGCTCATCTATCAGCTGGCGCTGCGCGGTGCCACCGTCGCGGTGATCGACCCGAAGGGCGACGCGGAATCGCTGGTCGAATACCTGCGTCGGCAGGGCCGCAAGGCGCGGGTGCTGCCACTCGGCGCGGCCGCGCCCGGCCTGCTCGATCCGTTCTCGTTCGGCGTCGACCTGTCCGAGAAGCGCACCATGGCCACGGAAACGCTCAGGCTCCTGCTGCCGAGGATGAGCGAGGAACGGGAAAGCGCCATGATCCAGGCGGTCGGCGCGGTGGCCGGGACCGAACGACCCAGTCTCGGTAAGGTCATCACGCACCTGGAGCAGGCCGACGATCCGGCCTGGAAGAACACCGGCGCGGTCATGCGGTCGATCTCCGAGATGCGGCTGGCCCGGCTGTGCTTCGCTCCTTCTGTGGGTCAGCAGATCGACGCGGAAGGCTGGACCACGGTCTTCACGCTGGCCGGGCTCACGCTGCCGGACACCACCACCAGCCGGGACGACTACTCCTACGAGCAGCGGCTCTCGGTCGCGCTGCTCTACCTGGTGTCCCAGTTCGCCCGCAAGCTCCTCAACGGCATGGACCGAACGGCTCCGAAGGCGATTTTCCTCGACGAGGCCTGGGCGATCACGTCAACCCCCGAGGGCGCCAAGCTGGTGCCCGAGGTGTCGAGGATGGGCCGGTCCCGGAATACCGCGCTGATCCTGGTCTCGCAGAACGCCGGTGACCTGCTGAACGAGCAGGTCACCAACTGCCTGTCCGGAGTCTTCGCGTTCCGGTCGACCGAACGCAGCGAGGTGGCCAACGTCATGTCACTGCTCGGCGTCGCGCCGTCGGAGGAGCACAAGGCCATGCTGCGTTCCCTGGGCAACGGCGAATGCATTTACCGCGATCTGGATGACCGGGCCGGGCGGATCGGGATCGACCTGGTCTCCGACGAACTGCGGGACTGGATCGACACCAACCCCACCAGGGCCAGGAGCCAGTCGGACCTGAGGTCCGGCCTATCCCTGGGCCAGGACCAATTCCCCGACCCGGCCGAAGGCACGTCGGCCGTTGGTCCGTCGGCGATCAGCACGCGAGCGGCGGAAGCGTCGTCGTAAGACAAGACAGCAGAACCAGGAGCTCCCCCTGATGGCTATCTCGCTAGCCCCGCTCGAACCGCGCGCGCGGGTCCGCGCTGACGGGCGGCCGGCCCGCCGCCGTATCGTGCGCCGGCTTGTCCAGGTGCTTCTGCTCGCCGCGGCGCTGCTCGCCCTCGCCACGCCCGCCTGGGCAGCGACCACATCGTCCACGCCAGCCACAAAAACCCCAGCGGCCACGTCATCCATAGCAACCATGCCGGCCACAACGACCACAAAAGCCACGCCCGCCACGCTGACCGCCGCCGTCCTGCCGTCCCAGCCGGGCGGGGTCTGCCAAGTCCCCGGCATCGGCGACATCGGCGGCCTGGTCGGACTGTGCTCGTCGGGCTCGAGCGGGATCGTCGGCGGCCTGAACAACATCTGCGAACCTTCGCTCCCTGAGCCGGAGCCCGCCACCGGCGGCATCAACTCGATGATCGAACCTCCGGCCGGTGCCGCCACCGGGAAGACCCTGTACGACAGCTACGGGATCGCCGGCCAGTTCTGGGCGGCCCACGGCCTGCAATGTTCCGACATGACCTCGCTGATCGGCAACAACGTCGCGGGGATGGTCTTCGACGCGGCTAAGTCGCTGGACCGGGTGACGATCACCGTCTATCAGTCGGCGGCGGGCAACAACATCTTGACCTGGCTGCAGAACGCGGTGAACCGCCTGATCAGCGCGCTCGGCAACGCCATCTACTTCCCCTACCTGGCGCCGGTGGTCATCCTCGGCGCGATCTGGCTGGCCTGGCAGGGCCTGATCCGCAAGCGGGCCTCCCGCACCATCGAGGGCACGCTGTGGATGGTGGTGGCCTGCGCGGCCGCGATCGCGCTGATCGGCAACCCGCAGGACTTCACCGGGGTGGGCACCACCGTCTCCAACGGCGCCACCGAGGTGCTCAACGCCGCGTTCGCCAACCTGCCGGCCCCAGCGAACAGCAACTGCCTGCCGGTGCAGGCGGGCGACCCGCAGGCGGTCAGCGCCAACTACGCGTACAGCTCGGGTAACGGCCTGGTGGACGAGAACGCCAACGAGCTGTGGTCGGTGCTGGTGTGCAAGCCATGGCTCTGGGGTGAGTTCGGCACCACCTCATACGCCAACGGCACCGTGGTGGACAAGTACGGCAGGCAGTTGCTCTGGTCGCAGGCGATCGCGGCCAACGAGACGCCCACCAGCACGCTGATCAATGCCAAGCAGTCCACCTATACCGGGATCTCGAACGCGATCCAGCAGAACTACCCGGGCGTGTACCCCCTGTTCCAGGGAAACCAATGGACCACCCGGCTGGAAATCGCCTTCGCGGCGGTGTTCGCCGCGCTCGTGGCCGGGTTGCTCATCTTGCTGATCGCGCTGACGCTGATCGTGCTCAAGCTCGGCTTCTTGCTGCTGCTCGTGGCCGGGCCGTTCTTCCTGATCATCGGGACGCATCCGGGCTTCGGCCGGGTCATCGCGATCCGCTGGTTCGAGATGCTCGTCGGCGTGCTGATGAAACAGGTCGCGATCGCGATCGTGCTGAGCGTGCTGCTCTACTGTTACTCGCTCATCATGGGTCAGCCCGACACCGTGCTGCCCTGGGCGCTGAAGATCCTCATGATCGCGCTGGCCACGGTGGCGGTCTTCATCTACCGCAAGCCGTTCCAGCACCTGTTCTCCGCCGTCGGCTACGGCACCATCGGCTCCCATGAGCGGGCCGAGTACAGCCTGCGCGAGGCGGGTTCCACGTTCCGCCGGTCGACGCTGGACGCCGCCACCGTGGCCGTCCCTGGCGTGGCCGGCTACCGGGCCGCCCGGTGGGCCCGCCGGAACCCCGGTCAGGCGGCCGCGGTGGCGGCCGGCGTGGCCAGCGGGGTCAGCACGGGGTCGTCGGCCGCCACCGCGGAGGCCGCGGCCCGGGCCGGCACCGTGTCCAGCGCGTCGAGCGACGCGTACGCCTCACGGCTCCGGCCGGATGCCCCGCCCCCGGCTGACGGAGAAGGCGCGGCCGGCAACGGCTCCCGCCGGGTGGTCAGCGGCTCGGCGCGCAACCGGAACACGCCCGAGGCGGAGGGCGGCGGCAGCCGGGTCGCTCCGCCGCTTGACCTGCCGCCACGGTCAGCCGGCGGGCCAGCGGGGTCCGGCGGGCCGGCGGGGTCCGCGGGGTCCGCCGGAGTGGCCGCCTCGACCTCGGGCTGGTCCCGCGGTGCCGGGCGCTCGGCGGCCCCTGGACCCGTCGGTCCGCGCTCCCGAGCCGCATCTCCCGGGCCGGTCGGCGGATCACGCAGCCGCTCGGGGTCCACCGGATCCGCTCCGCCCATCACCAGGAGCAACGGAAGCACCAGAAGCACCGGAAGCAGCGGCGGTAACGGAGGAGGCAGGGGCGGCGGGGGCGGCTCCCGCCCGCCCGGTCCGGCCTGGCCCGGCAGCGGCTGGTCCGCGGCGGGCGGCGCCAGGCAGCGGTCAGGCGCCGCGCCGAAGTCCAACCCGGCCCCGGCCGGGCCCCAGGCCAGCCAGGGTCAGGCCAGCCAGGGTCAGGCCAGCCAGGGTCAGGCCAGCCAGGGTCAGGCCAGCCAGGGTCAGGCCAGCCAGGGTCAGGCCAGCCGAGGCGGCGGGCAGGATGACCAGCCTGCTAAGCCATTCTGGTTGCGCCCGCCGCGGCGGGATAAGTAGCGGACGATCACCGTGGATCTCAGCCCGGCCCAGCAGAAGGCCGTCTTCGTCCTAGTCGTCGTCGTGCTCGCCGCGCTCGGCTACTGGCTCCTGTTGCCGAAACTGACCCACACGGCCAGCCACCCCCAGGCCGCCGCCTCGCCCTCGTCGGCGACCCCGACCCACGCCCCGACCGGGCCCGCCGTGGCGGGCAGCTCCGGCCCCGCGCAGGCCCCCCCGGCCTCCACCGTGTCGCCCGCCGCGGCCGGGAACGTGAACATCTACTCGTGGCTGCCGTTCACCCAACAGGACCTGGCCGCCGCCGCCGCGGTGACGGTGCGGTTCGGCGTGGACTACAACACCTACACCTACACCGAGAGCACGCAGGCCTACGTGGCCTCGATGAACGGGCTGATCACCGGGCCGATGGCCACGAAGCTGGAGGCCTCGTACAGCACACCCGGGGTGGCCAAGCTGAGGAAGAGCCAGCAGCAGGTGTCCACTGGAACCGCCACGATCACCTCGCTGCGGGCCTTCGGCGCGTCCAGCCTGACGTTCGTCGTCACCGCCGGGCAGCACCTGGTCAGCTCACACCAAATAAGCAACGGCACCGCGCAGTACGCGATCACCGTGGTCGGCTCGGGTACCAGCTGGCAGGTTGACGACATCGAGCTGGCATCGGCGGGTAACTTCTGATGACCAGGCTCATGATCAGGAACGAGACCAAACAGGGCAGCCCCAGGGACCAGCGAGCCCCCCGCGTGCTCATCTTGGGCATCATCGGCCTGGTCGCCATCATGGGCGTCGGCCTGCTGGCGGTGCCCATCCTGATCGGCAGCAACGCCTTTTTCGCGGCCAGCGCGAACTGCTCGGGCCAGCAAACCGGGACGACCGGGCAGCCGACCGGCAGCGCGAAGGCCGGCGGGATCCCGGCCAACTACCTGTTCTGGTACAAGAAGGTCGGGCAGCAGTACGGCGTGCCGTGGACGATCCTGGCCGGCATCGGCACGGTGGAAAGCGACAACGGGCAGACCACGTTGCCCGGCGTGCACAGCGGGTCGAACGCCTTCGGCGCGGCCGGCCCGATGCAGATCGGGATCGGCGGCGCGTCCGGGAACACATGGGGCGGCTTGCCGGTCCACCCAGGCAACCAGGTGGTCAACGGCGTGGCCACCGACGAGGACGGCGGCCCGAACGCGGACGTCTACGATCCCGCCGACGCGATCGCGGGCGCGGCCAAGTACCTGCTCGAATTCCAGGTCCAGACCGACCCCTCGGCGGCCATCTTCGCCTACAACCACCTGCAGTCCTACGTGCAGAGCGTGCTTTACTACGCGGGGACCTACGCGGGCGGCAGCTTCACCGTGGTGTCCGCGGTCATGCCGCCGAGCAGCACGGTGGCCGGCTGCGCGACCACGGCCGGGGCCGCGACGGCCTCGATCACCCCGCCGAACCAGGTGGTAGCCACCGCCATCGCCTACGCTCAGCAGCAGATCGGCAAGCCGTACCTGTGGGGTGGCACGGGCCCGGACGCGTTCGACTGTTCCGGCCTGGTCATGATGTCCTACCTGACCGCGGGGGTCAGTATCGCGCGGACCTCGGAGGCGCAGTGGGCCACCGAGGTCCGGGTTCCGGCCGGCCAGGAAGAGCCGGGGGATCTGGTGTTCTTCGCCGGCTCGGACGGCACCGTCAGCTCGCCCGGCCACGTCGGCCTGGTGATCGGGCACGGGATGATGATCGAGGCGTACGCGACCGGTTTCCCGATCCGGGTGGCCAGCTACACGAACCGTGATCCGGTCGGCTTCACCCGCCCCTGGGCCAAGCCGGGCACCATCATCGGCTGACCTAACGCACTGTCAGGTAGATGGCGCTGCCGAGGCCCGCGACCAGGCAGTAGATCGCGAACGGCGTCAGCGTGCGGGAGGCGTCGGACAGGTAGCGGACGAGGAACTTCAGCGCGAGGTACGCGCCGATGAAGGCCAGGACGCTGCCGAAAAGCACCTGCCCGCGGATCCCGTTGCCGAGCGGCCCGGTCAGGTCGCTGACCTTCAGCGCGCCCGCCGCGAAGATGACGGGCGCGGACAGCAGGAACGAGAACCGTGCGGCGTCCTGCCTGGACAGCCCCCGGAACATGCCGCTGACCATGACGATGCCGTCCCGGCTGATGCCGGGCAGTAGCGCCAGGATCTGCATCGCGCCGAGGGTGAAGCCACCCAGGTACCCGACGCCGACCAGTCGCTGGTCCGATTCCACCGCGAGCTGAGCCTGCTGCTGCTTCAGCGCCCGCTGCCCGGAGCCGTGCCGCCCGGCGACCGTACCGACCGGACCACGCACCCCCGCGGCCACGCCTGCCCGCTGCCGCGCCTCGGCCATCTCCAGGTCGGCGGCCATCTGCTGGGACTCGGTCTCGGCCCCGCGCCGTCGCAGCCGTTCGCCGCCCAGCAGGATCAGCCCGTTCACGCACAGGAACACGGCGGTCAGGATCGGCTTGCTGAACACGGTGCGGAACAGGTGCTCAAGGGCGAGCCCGGCGATCCCGACCGGGATCGTGGCCACGATGATCATCCAGGCGAGCTTCTGGTCCGTGCCCTGCGGTGCCCAGCGCCTGGTGCCGGGCGCGGGCCGGGCCGCGTGCCCGAGCGAGGCGAAGAAGGCCCCGATGATCCGCACCCAGTCCCGCCAGAAGAACAAGATCATGGCCAGCGCCGTCGCGACGTGCAGCCCGACAATGTAGGCCAGGTACGGTGACTCGGATTTGGACACGTTGAGGTCCTTGGCCCACTGGCCGCCGACAAGCGCCGGGATGAGCACGCTGTGGCCCAGGCTGGACAGCGGGAACAGCTCGGTAATTCCCTGGATCAGCCCGACGACCCCGGCCTCTGCGAACGTCAAAGTTGACATAGATGTCCTTCGCTCCCGGCAGCTTCAACCACAAACCATCATTCCGAACGGCCCGTGGTATCACCGCCCGAGCCCCCGTCCCGCCCGGCCGGGCGTAACGAGCCCAGCCGCGGGTCCCAGGCCATCTGCCATGGTATCCGGGCGGCCACTACGCCAGCGGCGGTTTCATGCTGTCTTAATCCACCGAAATCATGTTCCCAGTGCCCAGGCCTACATGGACGACACCGACCCCCGAAGCCCCGAAGCCCCCGCCGCCCCGAAGCCCCGAAGCCCCGAAGCCCCCGCCGACCAGCCGCCAACCCACGCAAGCGCAGCCCCTCAAATCACTCACGCCCCACCTCCCCCGCCCGCCGATCAGAGTTAGGAGGTCGATGTGCCATCGGTCCCCTTCTTAGGGGCCCTATGTGCCATTGACCTCCTAACGTCGGGAGGCCGGGGGCGGCGGGGCGGGATTAGGAGGTGCCGGGCACCTTAGGCGTGTCCTTGGCGGTCCGGCGGCCGATCTTGGCGCCGAGCCAGACCAGCGGGTCGTACTTGCGGCCGGCTACCCGTTCCTTCATCGGGATGAGCGCGTTGTCGGTGATCTTGATGTGTTCCGGGCATACCTCGGTGCAGCACTTGGTGATGTTGCAGAAGCCGAGGCCGAAGTCGTCCTGGGCGATCGAGCGGCGGTCGGCGGTGTCGGCCGGGTGCATCTCGAGCTCGGCGATCCGCATCAGGAACCTGGGTCCGGCGAACGCGGCTTCGTTCTCGTCGTGGTCCCTGATCACGTGGCAGGTGTTCTGGCACAGGAAGCATTCGATGCACTTGCGGAATTCCTGCGACCGGTTGACGTCCACCTGCTGCATCCGGAATTCGCCCGGCTTGACCGAAGGCTCCGGGGTGAACGACGGGATCTCCCGCGCCTTGCCGTAGTTGAAGGACACGTCGGTGACCAGGTCCCTGATCACCGGGAAGGTCCGCATCGGGGTGATCGTCAGCGTCTCGTCCGGCTCGAAGATCGACATCCGGGTCATGCAGGAAAGCCGCGGCCGCCCGTTGATCTCCATCGAGCACGACCCGCACTTGCCCGCCTTGCAGTTCCACCTGATGGCCAGGTCGCTGGCCTGCGTCGCCTGCAGCCTGTGCAGCACGTCGAGGACGACCTCGCCCTCGTTGGCCTCGACCTGGTAGTCGGCGAGCTTGCCGCTGCCCGCATCCCCGCGCCAGACCCGCAGCGCCACCTGGTATCCCATCAGTGCTTCTCCTCCGCGGCGCTTTGCGTGCCGGATCCGTTACCGCCGCCCGCGGCGCTCAGCCCGGTCAGCTCCTCCTCGGTCATGTACTTCTTCAGCTCGCCCAGGTCGAACAGCTCGAGCAGGTCGGTCCGCATCGGCACCATCGGCTGCCGTCGCAGCCCCACGCCGGACTCGCCGTCGGCCGAGCAGATCAGGTTGATCTTCCGCCACTCCGGTGACATGCCCGGGTAGTCGTCCCTGGTGTGCCCGCCGCGCGACTCCTGCCGTTCCAGCGCGGCCTGCGCCACGCACTCCGCGATCAGCAAGATGTTGCGCAGGTCGAGAGCCAGGTGCCACCCCGGGTTGTAGGCACTGCCGCCCGGTGCGCTGACCTTCGCGGCACGCTCGCGCAGTTTCTCCAATTCCGCGACGGCGGTCTTGATCTCGTCCTCGCGGCGGATGATGCCGACCAGATCGCTCATCGTCTGCTGGACCTCGGCGTGGACCACGTACGGGTTCTCGCCGCCGACTCGCTGAAGCGGGGCGAGCGCCTCGGCCTGCGCCTGCGCCAGCGCTGCCTCCGAGATCGCCGGCCGCGCCTGGCTGGCGTCGAGGTAATCCGCGGCACCCTCGCCCGCCCGGCGGCCGAACACGAGCAGGTCCGACAGCGAGTTGCCGCCGAGCCGGTTGGAGCCGTGCATGCCGCCGGAGACCTCACCGGCCGCGAACAGCCCGGGCACGAGCGCCGCGCCGGAGTCTGGGTCCACCTCGACCCCGCCCATCACGTAGTGCTGGGCCGGGCCGACCTCCATCGGCTCCTTGGTGATGTCGACGTCGGCCAGTTCCTTGAACTGGTGGTACATGGACGGTAGCTTGCGCAGGATCTCCTCGGCCGGCCGCCGGGACGCGATGTCGAGGAACACGCCGCCGTGCGGTGACCCGCGACCCGCCTTGACCTCGGCCCTGATTGACCGGGCCACCTCGTCCCGGGGCAGCAGTTCGGGCGGGCGCCGGTTGTTGGCCTGGTCGTTGTACCAGCGGTCGGCCTCCTCCTCGGTCTCCGCGTACATCGGCCGGAACACGTCAGGGACGTAGTTGAACATGAACCGCTTGCCTTCGGAGTTCCGCAGCACCCCGCCGTCGCCGCGCACCGACTCGGTGACCAGCAGGCCGGCCACCGACAGCGGCCAGACCATATGCGTCGGGTGGAACTGAACGAACTCCATGTTCAGCAGGGTCGCCCCGGCCAGCAGCGCGAGCGCGTGCCCGTCGCCGGTGTATTCCCAGGAGTTGGACGTGACCTTGAACGTCTTCCCGATGCCGCCGGTGGCGAGCACGACCGCCGGCGCCTCGAACAGGACAAATCGTCCCGTATCACGGAAATACCCGAAAGCCCCGGCGATACGGTCGCCGTCCTTAATCAGGCGGATGATCGTGGTCTCGGCGAAGACCTTGATCATCGCCTCCGGGTCGCCCAGCTCGACGGCGTCCTGCTGCTGCATGGCGACGACCTTCTGCTGCAGCGTGCGGATCATCTCCAGGCCGGTCCGGTCGCCGACGTGCGCCAGCCGCGGGTACTCGTGCCCGCCGAAGTTCCGCTGGCTGATCTTGCCGTCCTTGGTCCGGTCGAACACCGCGCCCCAGGCCTCGAGCTCCCAGACCCGGTCCGGGGCCTCCTTGGCGTGCAGCTCGGCCATCCGCCAGTTGTTCAGGAACTTGCCGCCGCGCATCGTGTCGCGGTAGTGGACCTGCCAGTTGTCCTTCGGGTTCACGTTGCCCATGGCGGCCGCGCAGCCGCCCTCGGCCATCACCGTGTGCGCCTTGCCGAACAGGGACTTGGAGATGATCGCGGTCTTCTTGCCGTGCAGCCTGGCCTCGATCGCCGCGCGCAGTCCCGAGCCGCCCGCGCCGACGACCACCACGTCGTAGGAGAAACGATCGATCTCGCTGGCTGGCCCCGTGCTGGCTGGCGCCGTGGCCAGCCCCGCCTCGCTGGTAGGTACTGCGTCGTCGGTCATAACCACTGCCCGTTCGGTTAATTGAAGAATCTTGGGTCTGAGAAAGCGCCGCTGGCCACCAGCATGATGTACAGGTCGCTCAGCATCAGCGTGCCCAGCGTGATCCAGGCGAATTGCATGTGCCGGGCGTTCAGCCAGGAGAACTTCGTCCAGGTCCAGTACCGGACCGGGTGCTTGGAGAAGTTCTTCAGCCGGCCGGCGGTGATGTGCCGGCACGAATGGCAGCCCAGCGTGTAGCCCCACAGCAGGATCGCGTTGGCCAGCAGGATCAGCGACCCGATGCCGAAGCCGAAGTTCCCGTCCGGGCCGCGGAACGCCTGCGTCACGTCGTAGCTGAGCAGGATCGCGATGAGCAGGGCCATGTAGAAGAAGTAGCGATGCAGGTTCTGCCCGAGCAGCGGGAACCTGGTCTCGCCGGTGTACTTGGCGTGCGGCTCGCGCACCGCGCAGGCCGCCGGCGAGCGCCAGAACGCCTTGTAGTAGGCCCGCCGGTAGTAGTAGCACGTGGTCCGGAAGCCGAGCACGAACACAAGCGCCACGAACGCGTAGGGGATGATCGGCGGCACCGCCGGGATCCAGTGGCCCAGGCTGCTTGATCCCGGCACGCATTCGCCGCTGACGCACGGCGAGTAGAACGGGGTCAGGTAGTGGTCCTTGGCGACGAAATACCAGTGACCGGTGAAGACCCGCACCGTGGCGTAGGCGACCCAGATCGTGAGCAGGGTGGCCGTGATGCGCGGCGCCTGCCACCACGGGTCCTTGCGGAACGTGCGTTCGGAGATCTGCGCCCGGCTTCTGCCCGGCGCTTCCGGTGCCTGTGTCATCCTCAGCGTCCTCGCTGCTTTTCGATGGTAAGCGTAACGCCACGCGCGACCCGGCGATACCAGTGAGCCTTGGCGTGTGTCCGATGTGATGAACTTATTCCAGTCGGCGCAGCAAATGCAGTAACCGAGACCTCATCGTGCGTGTGACCCTGGCTACACTACGGTCCCCGCCGCGGGTTTTGCGCCCGCGCCGGGGCCGGCCGCGCGTCCGGAACCCGGTCCAGCCTTGTTCGTCGCTGATCGCCCGCAGCAGCCGGAACGGGACTTGAGCATTCTCCACGGCTGCGTGCTGGTCCCGTCGGCGGGATACTCGCCAGGTGACGTTCATCTACCACATCGCGACCGCCGCCAACTGGGCACGAGCCAAGCAGGACGGGCAGTACACGATGTCGACCCCGGACCTGACCCTGGCGCAGGAGGGTTTCATCCACGCCTCGATGGCCGGGCAGGTGACCCAGGTGGCCAACGCGTTCTACCGGGGGAAGCCGGACCTGCTGCTGCTGGTCATCGACCCCGGCCTGGTGGCAGCGGACATCCGCTACGAGCCGGTGCCCCGCCAGCCGCTGCCGTACCCGCACATCTACGGTCCGCTGAACCTCAGCGCGGTGATCCAGGCCCACCCGTTCCGCCCGGGCCACGACGGCCAGTTCTCCTTCGACCCGGACGTGCCCGGCTAGCCGGTTCAGATCGCTTGCCCTCGTGACCGGCTCCGCGGGCGTACCAGCCGTCCCGTGAGCCCTGGCCGCCCCGTCCAGCACACCCGTGCCGCCCTGCCCTCGCCCGCCCTGCCCTCGCCCGCCCGCCCGCCCGCCCGCCCGCCACAACGATGGCCCATAGGTGTTGCTGGAACAACTACGGTGGACCATCGTCGTGGTCAGATCCGGGGACTTAAGGCCGCTGAGCCTGCTGGGAGCGGGGTCAAACGTTACTGCCGCGGCACCAGGTGCCCGTGGTGCGCCGAGCCCCCAGGACGTAGCCGGCTAGCCCACCCCGCCGCCGGACCCCGGCTAGCCCACCCCGCCGCCGGGAACGGCGAGGCCCAGGGCACGGCGCAGGAAGTCCAGTTGCAGCAGGAGCAGGTTCTCCGCCACCGCTTCCTGCGTCGCCATGTGGGTGACGCCGGACAGCGGCAGCACCGTGTGCGGGTAGCCGGCCGCCAGCAGCGCGGCGGACAGCCGCAGCGTGTGGGCCGCCACCACGTTGTCGTCGGCCAGCCCGTGGACCAGCATCAGCGGCCGCGCGGGCCTGCCCTCGGTCACCTCGGTCAGCAGCGAGGACCGTTCGTAGGGCTCGGGGTCGGTGTCCGGGTGCCCCAGGTAGCGCTCGGTGTAGTGGGTGTCGTAGAGCCGCCAGTCGGTGACCGGGGCGCCCGCGATCGCCGCGTGGAACACGTCAGGGCGGCGCAGCACCGCCAGCGCCGCCAGGTAACCGCCGAACGACCAGCCCCGGATCGCGACCCGGCCGGTGTCCAGGTCGGCGAACCGGTCGGCCGCGGCGTGCAGCGCGTCGACCTGGTCCGCCAGGACCGGGCTGGCCAGGTCGCTGGCCACGGCACGCTCCCAGGCCGGACCGCGGCCCGGGGTACCGCGCCCGTCCGCGACCACCACCGCGAACCCCTGCTCGGCGAACCACTGCGAGGTGAGGTAGGCGCCGCGGGCCTTGACCACGCGCTGCGCGTGCGGGCCGCCGTACGGGTCGAGCAGGACCGGCAGCCGGCCCTGCCCCCGCTGGTGCCAGGACGGGAAGAGCACCGCCGTCCGGATCTCCCGCGCGCCCGCGCGCAGCAGGTCCGGGCGGGGGGCGGGCAGCAGCGGCCGTTCGGCCAGGTTGCGCAGGCTGATCGCCGGCTGGCCCGAGCGGTACACCCGGACCACGACCCCGTCCTGGTCGAGCCCGCGGCTTGTGACCACCGTCGTGCCGCCCGCGCGGACGCCCGCGGCGACGCCGTGACCCTCGCTGAGCAGGCTCAGCCCGTCCGGTCCGTAGGTCCACAGCCCGAGCTCGGTCGACTCGTCGCTGGCCTGGAACAAGACGGTATCTCCGTCGACGCCGATGACGCCGTGCACCTGCAGGCCCAGCGGAGTAACCGGAGTCGCAACACCCTCGGGGGTGATGAGCAGCAGCCGGCGCGTGTCACCGTCGTCGCCGGTCCAGACGATCCGGCCGTCCCGGGTCCAGGCGGGCACGCCGGGGACGATCTCCAGCCACTGCGGGTCGGTATCCTCGCGCAGCACGCTGGCCCGCCCGGTGCTGGCGTCCACGGTGAGCAGCCGCATTGTCCGCTGGTCCCGGCTCTGCACCACGACCAGCGGGTCATGGCCGCCCGGCCAGCAGGCGGTGACCAGGTAGGGGAACGCGGCCCGGTCGGTGTCGACCGGCACGGGCGTGCCGTCCAGCCGGGCCAGCAGCAGGGACACCTCGGCGTTCGGGGTGCCCGCGGCGGGATAGGCCACCTCGGCGGGCGGCCGTTCCGGGTGGGCCGGATCGGCGATGTACCACCGGTTGACCGGCGAGGAGTCCACCCGCGCCACGAGCAGCGCCGAACCGTCCGGGGACCACCAGTAGCCCCGGTAGCGATCCATCTCCTCGGCCGCGATGAACTCGGCCAGCCCGTACGTCAGCCCCGGGGCGCCCCGCGGGTCCGCGATGACCTGGTCCGGCGTGGCCCCGTCAAGCCCGGTGACCCGGAGCGCGCCGGCCTGCACGTACGCCAGCCGCCGTCCGGCGGGGTCGAGCCGGGGTTCCAGCGCCGGGCCGGGCGCCAAGGCCACCTCCCGCGCCGAGGCCCCCTGGCTGGTCAGGTCCACCGCCCAGACGCGCCCGGACCAGGCGAAGGTGGCCACCGTGAGGTTCCCGTCTGTGCTGTAGGCCACGATGCCGCCCGCTTGCTCGCGGACGCGTTCCCGGCGGGCCCGTTCGGCGGCCGGCAGGTTCTCCTCATCGCCGCCCAGCGTCGCGGGATCGACCGCCAGCCGTTCGGTCCCGCGGCCGACGTCGAGTACCCACAGGCAGGTCACCGGGTCGGTGCCGCCCTGGGTGCGCAGGTAGACGACCCGGCCGCCGTCGGGTGAGATGTGGAAGGACCGCGGCACGCCGAGCGTGAACCGCCGGGTCCTGGCCTCCTGCCGCGGGAAACTGTCGGTCATGAGGAGAATCTTGCCAGTTCGGCCGATCTTGGGCCCCCGGTAGGCTCGCCGGTATGAATTCGCCCGATGACCGCGCGCCCGGGCGGCGGTTGCTGCTCGTGCACGCGCACCCGGACGACGAGTCCATCGGCACCGGCGCGACGATGGCCAAGTACGCCGCCGAGGGCGTGCGGGTCACGCTGGTCACCTGCACGCTGGGGGAGCTCGGCGAGATCATCCCGCCGTCGCTGGCGCACCTGGCCGCGGACTCCGAAGACCGGCTGGGGGAGTACCGGATCGGCGAGCTCGCCGCCGCCTGTGACGTGCTCGGCGTGACCGACCACAGGTTTCTCGGCGGCCCGGGCCGGTGGCGCGACTCGGGCATGATGGGCACCCCGGCCAACGACGATCCGCGCTGCTTCTGGCAGGCCGACGTGGACCAGGCCGCGACCGCGCTGCTCGGCATTATCCGCGAGGTCGAGCCGCAGGTCCTGGTGACCTACGATGCCAACGGCTTTTACGGGCACCCCGATCACATCCAGGCGCACCGGGTCGCCTGGCGCGCCTTCGAGCAAGCCAGGGCCGAACGGGCCGTCAAGTTCTACGCGACGGCGCCCCCCGATTCCGCCCAGGCGACCACCGCGATCGACGCCACGCAGTACCTGCCGGTCAAGCTAGAAGCCATGCGCGCGCACGCGACGCAGATCACCGTGGACGAGCCGTTTTTCGCGCTGTCCAACCAGGTCAGGCAGCGCGCTCTCGGGGTCGAGTACTACACCTTGCTGGGCGGCCCGGCCGCCGCCGGGGACCGGGACACGGAGCTGTTCTGATCGGGACAGTAGCCTGCTGGCATGAACGTCACGCCAGGTAAGCACGGAACGCTACCGGTCCTCACCGGCGGTGTCTACCTCGTGCTGTTCCTGCTCGGCGCGGTGGAGGGCGTGATCGGCAGCTTCCAGTACAGCCGGCTGTCCGGGTCCGCTCCGCTGGCCTCGATCGCGTTCTGCGTCGCGTTGCTCGTGACCTGCTTGCTGGCGGGGTGGGGGATGCGTTCGGTCAGCGGCGCGCTGGTGCCCGCCATCGGCTGGCTCCTCGCGTCTTTCCTGCTGTCCATGCCGGTCGCGAACGGCAGCGTCATCATCACCGCGTCGACCCCAGGGGAATGGTATTTGTACGGCGGCACGCTCAGCGCCGCGATCGCGGTGGCCGCCTCGTTCGCCCGCTGGGTCCGGGCGGCCAGGTGAGCAACCTCGACCCGGCCTCGTTCCGCCGGGCCGTCGGGCAGTTTCCCTGCGGCATCGTGGTGGTCACCACCAGCGCCGGTCATGCGATGACGGTGAGCGCGTTCACGTCCGTGTCGCTGGAGCCGCCGCTCGTGCTGTTCTGCGCGGAGAAGATCGCCCGCTTCCACGACCCGGCCCTCGCGGCCGGGTGGTGGGCGGTCAGCATCCTGGCCGAGGACGCGGAGAAAACCGCGCGCCGGCTGGCTACCCGGGGCCGCCCGCTTGACGGGCAGCTGGACGACGTGGCTCACCACCCGGGCCCGGTCACCGGCGCGCCGCTGCTCGACGGCGCGCTGGCCACGCTGGAGTGCCGGACCACCGCCGTGCACGACAGCGGGGATCACAGCATCATCGTCGGCCAGGTCGTCGCGGTGAGCGGCCCGGACAAGGCGCCGTCCCGCCGCCCGCTTGTCCACTACGCCGGCGCCTACCGCCGCCTGCAGTTAGGCCGCCGCCTGCAATGAGGCCGCCGCCTGCAATGAGGCCGCCGCCTGCAATGAGGCCGCCGCCTGCAAAGCCGGCTAACGCACCGCTTCTTCGATCCGGTCAAGCCCCCAGTCGAGATCTTCCTCGCTGATGACCAGCGGCGGCGCCAGTCGGATCACGTTCCCGTGCGTTTCCTTGGCCAGCACGCCGCGCGCGGCGAGCCGCTCGCAGACCTCACGGCCCGGCAGCGAGGTGAACTCGATGCCCGCCCAAAGGCCGCGACCGCGGACAGCCCGGACCACGTCGGCCGGCAGCGCGCCGAGCCGCTCATGCATCCGCTTCCCGAGCACCGCCGCCCGGGCCTGGTACTCCCCGGTGCGCAGCATCGCGATGACCTCCCGGGCCACGGCGCAGGCCAGCGGGTTGCCGGCGAACGTGGATCCGTGCTGCCCGGGCTGCAGCACGCCGAGCACCGGCCAGCTCGACACCATCGCGGAGATCGGCACGATGCCCCCGCCGAGGGCCTTGCCGAGCAGGTAGGCGTCGGGCACCACGTTCTCCGCCGTGCAGGCGAACGTGAAGCCGGTCCGGCCGAGCCCGGACTGGATCTCGTCCGCGATCATCAAGATGCCGTGCGCGGTGCACAGCTCCCTGATCCCGGCCAGGAAGCCGGGCGGGGGTACCAGGACGCCGGCCTCACCCTGGATCGGCTCGACCAGCACGGCGACGACACGCTCGCCGAGCTCGCCGACGGCCGCGGTGAGCGCGTCCAGGTCACCGTAGGGGACGATGCGGAACCCCGGGGTGTACGGGCCGAAGTCAGCCCGGGCCTCGGGGTCGGTGGAGAAGCTGATGATCGTGGTGGTCCGGCCGTGGAAGTTCCCGCTGAACACGATGATCACCGCCTGGTCGGCGGGAACGCCCTTGACCGTATAGCCCCACTTGCGCGCCACCTTGATCGCGGTCTCGACCGCTTCCGCGCCGGTATTCATCGGCAGCACGACGTCCATCTCGGCCATCTCGGCCAGCTCGGCACAGAACGGCCCGAACTGGTCGTGGTCGAACGCGCGGCTGACCAGCGTGAGGTGCTCGAGTTGGTGCTGCGCCGCGGCGATCAGCCGCCGGTGCCGGTGACCGAAGTTCAGCGCCGAGTAGGCGGCGAGCATGTCCAGGTAGCGGCGCCCGTCGACGTCGGTGACCCAGACGCCTTCCGCCTCGGCGGCGACGACCGGCAGCGGATGGTAGTTATGCGCGCCGTATTCGCTGGTCAAGTCCAGGAAACTGGTCATCGTTTCGGTCATGGTATCCCTTCGGGGTGCCGCCCAAGGAAAGGGTCAGCACCGTAGCTCCAGAGTGCAGCACTTGGGTCCGCCGCCGCCTTTGAGCAGTTCGGACAGGTCGACACCGACGGGTACGAACCCGTGGCCACTGAGTTGGGCGGCTAGGCCTCGCGCCTGGGCAGGCAGCACGACGTGCAGGCCGTCGCTGACCGCGTTCAGGCCGAGTACCTCGGCGTCCTCGTCCTTCGCCTCGATCAGTTCGGCGAACTGCTCGGCGATGGCCGCCCGCCCGGCGTCGTCGAACGCCGCCGGGTAGTACATGGCAGTATCAGAATCCAGCACGCACAGCGCGGTGTCCAGATGGTAGAAGCGCGGATCGACCAGCCGAAGGCTCACCACCGGCAGCCCGAAGACCTGGCCGAGCTCGGCCGCGGCGGCCCTGTCGGAGCGGAAACCGTACCCGGCAAGCACCGCGCGGCCGGTGAACAGGATGTCTCCCTCACCCTCGTTGACGTGATCGGGTACGCGCACGTCGGGGTAGCCGTGGTCGCGGAACCAGGCCAGGTAGGCATCGGCTTCCCTGGCGCGCTGCGGGTACAGGAACCGCGTGCCGAACACCGTCCCGCCGATGACGGTGGCGCCGTTGGCGGCGAACACCATGTCGGGGAGCCCGGCCACCGGCTCGATCGTCCGCACCTCGTGGCCGAGGTCGAGGTAGGCCTGGTAAAGCTCGGACCACTGCCGCATGGCTTTGGCGGCGTCGGTCGGCTTTTCCGGTTCCATCCAGGGGTTGATGGAGTACGTGACGGCGAAATGTTCCGGTGGGCACATCAAGTAGCCGCGCGCTGTCGCTTGCCGCTGACGCGGGCCGTCTGGGTTGCGGTCCGTTGTGATCATGAGCCAAGGGTAGGGGTTGCCTGGCCAGGAAAACATGCGCTGGTCATGCGTGTCAGCGAAGAATCATTGCGTAGTAAAGCCCCTAAGCAGCGATTTATTGCGCACATCCGCTCAGTGTTTGCCGGTCCGCCGCCAGGTAAGAGAACAGCGCGGACAGGGAGGCTGGATCTGGCAAGCGGACGAGCACGTACGGTGCGGCTCAGGCGCAGCGACCTGACCGGGGCTGGTATCTCCAGGATCCGCTCTGGCCGGGGTTTCCGCTATCTGGACGCGGACGGCCAGACGATATCCACTGAGCAGCTGGCCCGCATCAAGAACCTGGTCATCCCGCCCGCCTGGAAGGAAGTGTGGATCTGCCCGTGGCCGAACGGGCACATCCAGGCCGTCGGCTTCGACGCCGCCGGGCGCAGGCAGTACCTCTATCATCCGCGCTGGCGGGAGAAACGCGACAAGGCCAAGCACGACCATGTGCTTGAGTTCGCCGCCGCGCTGCCTGACGCCCGCCAGATCCTCGTCGCCGAGCTGGCCGGACGCGGGCTGACCAGGGAAAGAGTCCTCGCCGCCGCGGTGCGCCTGCTCGACCTGGGCTTCTTCCGAGTCGGCGGTGAAAGGTACGCCGAGGACAACGGAACCTACGGGCTCGCCACCCTGCGGCGAGAACACGTCCATTTCTCCCGGGGAGAAATCGTCTTCAGCTATCTGGCCAAGGGCAGCCTGGAGCGGGTCCAGGCGGTCGCCGACCCGCAGGTGAGCCGGGTCATCCGCGCGCTGAAGTCTCGTTCGTCAGCGGGTGAGGCGTTGTTCGCCTACTACCGCGATGGGGGTTGGCGCGAGGTGCACACTGCGGACATCAACTACTACCTTAAGGAGCTGACCGGCCTGGACGTCAGCGCCAAGGACTTCCGCACCTGGAACGCGACCGTCCTCGCGGCCGTGGGGCTGGCGGTCTCGCCGGTCCCGCGCTCGTCGGCCAGCAGCCGCAAGCGTGCCGTCTCCCGGGTGGTCACCGAGGTCTCGCAGTACCTCGGCAACACCCCCGCGGTGTGCCGGGCGTCCTACATCGACCCGCGCGTCATCGAGAGGTACCAGCGCGGCGACACCATCGTGGACGCCCTGGAACACCTCGGCGACACCGGGGAGGGCTCCCTCGCCACCCAGGGTGCGATCGAGGAGGCCGTGCTCCGGTTGCTCGGGGCATCGCCGGCCAAGCCCGCGGATACCTGAGCCCGCCTGGCGGATACCTGAGCCCGCCTGGCGGATACCTGAGCCCGGCTGGCGGATACCTGAGCCCGGCTGGAGGCCCGGCCCCGGTCAGGCCTAACAGGCGGACGGCGGGTCGGCCTCGGTGCAGGTAGACGGCTTCCCCACGGCGTCGACCGCGCGGGCGAGCAACCGGTAAAGCGTCGCCCGCTCGTCCCGGCTCAGCGCGCCGAGCAGGTCGTCCTCGACCCGGCTGAGCCGGGCCTGGGCCAGGCAAAGCTCGTCCTGGCCGCCCGCAGAAAGCTCGACGATGTGGCGGCGGCGGTCGGCGGGATCGCGGCGGCGGGTGATCAGACCGCGCTCCTCGAGCTCGTTGAGCAGCCCGACGACGTTGCTCGGATCCAGGCTCAGCGCCTCTACCAGTCCCTGCTGGCTAGCTGCCCCGTGCTCGCTGAGCAGCTTGAGCGCGATGAGGTGCCTGGGACGCAGACCGCCCGGCGACATCGACGCCTCGGCGGCACGTCGCCCGACGCGGGCGAGATGGTCCAGCAGCGGGAGCAACTGCTGCGCGGCCTCCGCCTCTGTCCTCGCGCCGGTCACCGTCATGACAAAAGCCTACATCGAGGAGTCAATTATTTGCGTGTCACTAATGATTAGTGCTATACCTTCTATCCATGAGCCACCTACTGCATCTCGACTCGTCCCTGCGCACCGAGGGATCACGCAGTCGTCAGCTGTCCGCCCGGTACGCCGAGCGCTGGCAGGCCCGCCACCCGGACGGCCTGGTCACCTACCGCGACCTGGCCGCGGACCCGGTGCCCCATCTGGATCACGTCGCCTTCTCGGCCCGATTCGTGCCGGCCGCCGACCGCACTGCGGAGCAGGCCGCGGCGAGCGCGGTGACCGAGAAGCTGGTCGATGGGGTCCTCGCGGCCGACACCATCGTGATCGGGATGCCGCTGTACAACTTCGGGCCGCCGAGCACGTTCAAGGCCTGGTTCGACCGGATCGTCTCCGAGCGGACCACCGGGAAGCTCAGCGGTAAGGAGTTCGTCGTGGTCACGGCCCGCGGCGGCGGCTACCAGCCGGGCACCCCGCGCCATGGCTGGGACCACCGCGAGCCGTGGCTGCGGCACGCCCTCACCACCCTCGGCGTGACCGACGTGGTGTTCGTCGACACCGAGCTGACCCTGGCCCGGGAGTCCCCGGCGATGATCCCGCTCGACCTCGGCGGCGCCGAGGACCAGAGCCTGGCCGGCGCCCTGGCCGCCGTCGACGCCCTGTTCGAGCGCAGCGTAACGCCGGCCCCCGTGTAGTCAGGGTCGCAGCGCGGTCAGCCGTTTGGCGGCGGCGGCGATCCGCTCGTCGGTGGCGGTCAGCGCCACCCGCACGTGCCGTACCCCGGCGGCCCCGTAAAGCTCGCCGGGCGCGACCAGGATGCCGGCCGCTGTGGCCAGCCATTCGGCCGCCGACCAGCAGTCGTGCGCCGGATGGGTAACCCATAGATACAGTCCCGCCTCGGAGTGGTCCACCCGCCACCCAGCCGAGACGAAAGCCTCCCGCAACACCGAACGCCGCTCGCCGTACCGTGCCCGCTGCACCGCCGCGTGCTCGTCGTCGTCGAGCGCGGCCGTCATCGCCGCCTGCACCGGGCCTGGCATGATCATCCCGGCCTGCTTCCTGATCGCCAGCAGGTCCGCGATCAGGGCCGGATCACCGGTCACGAAACCGGCACGGTAACCGGCCAGGTTGGACCGCTTGGACAGCGAGTAGACGGCGAGCACCCCGTCGCGCGCCGGGCCGCACACGTCCGGGTGCAGCACGGAGACTCCACTGGCATCCCAGCCCAGCGGGAGGTAGCACTCGTCGGAGGCCAGCACCGCGCCGCGCGCCCGGGCCCACGCCACCGCCGCGCGCATCTCGGCGGCCCTGAGCACGCGCCCGGTCGGATTGGACGGCGAGTTCAGCCACACCAGCCCGACCCCGCCACCGAAAGCACCCGAAGCACCCGGCGTCAGCGGCGCGTCCGACGCCAGCGCGGTCGCCCCGGCCAGCCGTGCCCCGATGTCGTAGGTGGGGTAGGCCAGCTCGGGGTGCACCACCACGTCACCGGCGCCCAGCCCCAGCATGACCGGAAGCCAGGCGATGAACTCCTTGGTCCCGACGACCGGCAGCACGTCGTCCGGAGCGACGCGAACGCCGTGCGCACGCGCCAGCCAGCCCGCGGCCGCGGTGCGCAACCGCGGTGTCCCCCAGGTCGCCGGATACCCCGGCGCGTCCGACGCCGCGGCCAGGGCCTCGCGCACCACGTCGGGCACCGGATCGACGGGCGTGCCCATGGACAGGTCCACCGGCCCGTCCGGATGCCGCCCGGCTTGGTCCCGCAGCGGCGCGATCCGGTCCCAGGTGAAGACGGGAAGCCGGCCCGCGAGCGTCACTCCTCGGCGGCCCGCGAGCCTCACTCCTCGGCGGCTTGCGGCGGCAGCGCCGACACCACCGGGTGGTCCTTGCCGATCTTTCCGGCCTTGGAGGCGCCGCCCGGGGACCCGAGATCCTCGAAGAAGTCCACGTTGACCTTGTAGTACTCCTTCCACTGCTCGGGCACGTCGTCTTCGTAGTAGATGGCCTCGACCGGGCAGACGGGTTCGCACGCCCCGCAGTCCACACACTCGTCTGGGTGGATATAAAGCATTCGGTCGCCCTCGTAGATGCAGTCCACGGGGCATTCCTCGATGCAAGCCTTGTCAAGCACATCAACGCAGGGCTGCGCGATGATGTAGGTCACGGGTGGGCTCCTGTCGTCGTCCTGGTCCTGCTGCCATCACAGTATGGCGGCTCCGTCGCCGGTGCCGCGTCAGCCAGCGACAATACTGCTACTGCCGCCTGGTGGATCCTTACCAGTCTCTCGCTGCCAGCCCATATTGCCATTCGCTGGTTGCCAGTCATAACCGGCATACCGCACTTCGCTGACCCCGTAGGCCTGCGCGTGCGCGACCAGCCAGCCGGCTACGGTCCAGGCCCTGGCCCGCTGGACGTGCACGACCGCGATGCTTCCGTCCCCATGAGGGCCCGAACGATCCGTGGTGATCCCGACCACGACTGCCTCTCGCCCCTGCGGCCCGAACGTCTGGGTCAGTCCCCGCTCCGCGCCGGCCAGGTTCGCCCGCGGCGCCTTCGGCGCCGGGACGTACCAGCATGACACGCCGCGCGGTGAGGAGCCGGTGAAGTAGCCGGCCAGTTGCGCCGCCACCGTGGCCCACTGCCCGTAGGCGGCTCCGTCCGCGCTGTGCTGCACCGCCTGGGCCGCCGCCTGGATCGGCACGGTGGTGTAGTGGCGCACCCGGACCAGGGCGTCGAAGAACTTGGTGGTGGCATAGATCGGGTTCTTCAGGTCGCTGGCCGGGCCCCAGCCTTGCGAGGGCCGCTGCTGGAAGACACCGACGGAGTCGCGGTCGCCGTAGTCCAGGTTGTGCAGGTCCGACTCCTGCAGTGCGGCGGCGTAGGCGATGGTGACCGCCTGCCGTGGCAGTTTGTGCCGGGCCGCGACCCCGGCGATGGTGGCCGCGATGGCCGCCTGGTCGGGTTCGAGCGCGATGGCCTGCCCGCCGCTGCCCGCCTGGCAGCCGGGGGCGGCGACCACCGGGCTGACCAGCTGGAAGCTGTGGTCGATGAGGTAGCCGGCCACCGCGAGGAGCAACAGGACAACGGTGCCGATGACGGCGGCCCGGCGCGGCCGGTTCCGGTAAGGCGGCACATCATCAGACCGTACCGGCCCCGCCCCACCGCCTAAGCCCCGTCGCCCAAGCCCCGTCGCCCCAGCCCCGTCGCCCCA
>Ga0224557_1000552_pt1 | contig 41331 bp, 33 predicted proteins | sample 714S31014metaG_FD_180677 | JGI IMG/M metagenome (GOLD analysis project Ga0224557, IMG submission 180677) | Peat soil microbial communities from Stordalen Mire, Sweden - 717 S3 10-14 | ecosystem: Environmental > Terrestrial > Soil > Wetlands > Peat | place: Sweden: Norrbotten County, Stordalen...
CGACCCCATCACCTCGACCACCATCATCGAGATGGTGATGAAGCAGCGCGATGTCTGGCATACCACCTCGCTGGTGGTGACGCACCGCCTACAGGATGCATTCATCCTCGCGGCCAACCGTTTCGATCCCGCAACCGGCGGCATGAAGCATCTGCCCAAGGACGGCCCGGACCACGGCATCGACGAAGGCATGAAGTTCCTTCTGCTCAACGAGGGGAAGATCGTCTTCCACGGGACGACGGAGGAGCTGGTGCGCTCCGACGACCCGTGGGTCAAGCGATACCTGGAGTAGGCGTTCACACGCCCTTTTAATGCTTCGCGCGGCCCTCCCGTTGGTCGGCACCAGGTTTGGCATACTGAGAATTATCGTTTGCCCTTCTCCCACTCCTCGAACGAGATGCGCGGAACAGTGACGAAGGCGTCGCGCGTCTTGACGTAGTTGCCGAGGCCGTTCATCCGCCCCATGGCGTGCAGCTCTTCGGACTTGATGTAGGGACCTTTTCCATCCTCGGCGGGCACGACGAAGCGGTCCTCCACGTACATTGCCACCACGCGGCCCAGGATAATGCGCGAGCGGCCGATCTCCATGGTGGTGAACTCGGTGCATTCGAGCGCGGCGTGGGCCTCGGCAATGCGCGGGACTTTGACGACCGAGGAGGGCGCGGTGGTGAGGCCCGCTATCTCCAGTTCGTTGAACTCGGCGGGGAAGTCGGTGGCGCAGATGTTCATCTTGTCCAGCAGGTCTTCCGTCACCACGTTGATGACGAACTCACCGGTGCGGCGAATGTTGCGCGCGGTGTCCTTGGGGATGGAGCCGCGTCCGGGGCGGTTCATCACGCCCATGCCGACGATCGGCGGATCGGTGCAGAGGTAGTTGTAGGAGCTGAATGGCGCGGCGTTCAGGCGGCCATTTTCATCCATGCTGGTGACCCAGGCGATGGGCCGCGGGGCCACCAGGCCGATCAGTAGGTTGTAGATCTGGCGCGCGGGCGTCTTGTCCATCTCGAACTTCATCGAATTGTCCTCATCGATCCAGCCTACCGCACCGCGCACGGACCCCCCAACCTCCATCTTTCAGGCGTCGTCGGCTTTACCGCCTTCGCCGGCGCGGCTGCCACGCCGATGACGGCCATCATTCTGCCCGTGAACCCGCTCTCAGCGCGGTGAGAAAAATACTTTCTGCCGGAGGCGGCTCCCACTCCTGCGCAGGCCGCACACTCGCCAATGACCGTAATGCGCCTGGCCGGAATGCCTGCGTCGAGCAACTGACGGCGGTTCGCCTCCCATAGGTTGAGGTGGATCTGCGGGCCGAGGTTCGAGTGGCCCGGAGCGCGCGCGGTCAAAAACAGCAGCGGATATTTCTCCCGCACCGGGTCGGAGTCGTAGACCTCGCTGAAGAGCTCGCGCGCGTAGGCGAACTGCGACTCGAACTCATGGCGCACCTCCTCGCCGACCGCGTAGCAGCACGGCCCGATGGAGGGGCCGACGATGGCCACCAGGTCCTGCGGGCGCGAGCCGTAGCGCAGGCGCATGGTCCCGATGCCGCGCTCCACGATGCGCGCCAGTGTGCCGCGCCAGCCCGCGTGGAAGGCCGCCACCGCGCGACGGCGCACGTCGGCCACCAGCACCGGGACGCAGTCGGCGGTCTGAATGCCGAGAAAGACGCCGGGGACGCCGGTCATCATCCCATCTCCACGCAGCACGGCTCGTCCGTCGGCGGTTTGCAGGCGGGCGGGCTGCGCGCGGTCTTCGGCCTCCACGTGGTGGACCGTTCCAGAATGGAACTGGCGCAGCGTTACCAGACAGGGAACGGGGGACAGGGAACAGGGAGCAGATGGCTTGGAGCAGGAAGCGGTTGCGGTCTGCGTTGGCACTCCCGCAATCGCCGCCATGAACCTGCGGCGGTTTTCGGCCACATTGGCCGGATCGTCCTGCTGGGTCCAACCGAGGTTGAGCGATCCAACGCTTGCGCCCGAATCGTAGATGGTGGAGACGCCTCCGGCGCGCGTGCTGAAGCCGTGGCGCAGCCACGCGTAGCGCAGCCAGCCCGGCGCGCGAACCATATCGACGCGCCGCCCGTGGCCCAGGCCAACAGAGCACGGCAGATCGTTCCCCTCGCCGGTCGCCCCCGCATCCTTCTGTCGCTTCATCACTCACCCATTTTATGGTTCCACCGCCGCGCCGCGCCGTGGAGAAGCAGGTAAGTTACTCGTCTATTGAGACTTTTCTCGCCGGATGCAACTTTTAGCCACCCTTCCCGTCTATTTTAAAAGTCACTGTATACTGCGCGCCAAACCGCGCGGTTTCTAGGCTAACCTCCGCAATTCCAGAGATTTACTGGAAAAGTTGCATCCTGACCGATTGCTCTGTAAGATACCCGATTGCGCCTATGAGTTTGAACGTTCCCAGCATCGCTTCCCACTTCCTCCGCTCCCGCATTACCAAGGTGTGCGTCTCCATCGCCGGAGCCACGCCCGCGGAGATGATCGAAAAGGCCTCTTCCGTGGTCAAGGAGACGCCGTTTCTCGAGTTTCGCCTGGATTACCTCGAAAAGCCGCTGCTCGCGCTGCCCAGGTTCAGGCAGTTCTTCGCAGACAACACGGCCGCCACCGCGATCGCCACCTGTCGACGCGTCGCCAATGGTGGCAAGTTCGCGGGGTCCCTCGCCGCCGAACTGGAAGTCCTCACAAAATGCGCTGCTGCCGGGTTCCACCTGGTGGATCTCGAACTTGAATCCGCCGAGGGCCTCAAGAAGGGCGACCTGCAGAAGCTGCGCGACACCGGCATCGGCCTCCTCATCAGCCACCACGACTTCACCGGAACGCACGACCTTGATGGAGTCTTCACCCGCATCGAGACCTTCCACCCAGACTTCATCAAGGTCGTCCCCACAGCCAAGGCGCTGGTCGATAACCTCACGCTCATCCGCTTTCTGGAGCGCATGAACGACCACTCCAACATCATCGGCATCTGCATGGGCGACGCGGGAATCATCTCGCGCGTGCTGGGCGTGCGCGCCGGTTCGGCCTTTACCTTCGCCGCCGCCACTCTGGGCGAGGAGACCGGCCCCGGCCAGATCGCCGCACGCACCCTGATCGAGACCTACCGCATCGACCAGGTGGACGCCGCCACCAAGGTCTACGGCGTGGCCGGCAACCCCATCCGCAGCTCGCTCTCGCCCATCATGATGAACACGGCCTTCCGCCGCGAGACGGTCAACGCCGTCTATCTGGCGCTGCAGACCACCCGTCTCTCCGACCTGCTGAAGCTGGTGCATGAGATCCCCATCCAGGGCATCTCTGTCACCATGCCGCTGAAGCAGGAGGTCCTGTCGCATCTGGAGCGCACCGATCCGCTCTCGGCCAGGATTGGCGCGTGCAACACGGTGCTGCGCGCGCAGGACGGCAAGCTCTACGGCTTCAACACTGACGTGGCGGGCATCACCGGCCCGCTGGAGAAGCGAATGCCGCTGTCCGGCGCCAGGGTTCTGGTGCTGGGTGCGGGCGGAGCGGCGCGCGCCGCCGTCTTCGGCCTGCGCGAGAAGGGGGCCTCCGTTTTCATCCTCAACCGCACCGCCGAGACCGCGCAGAAACTGGCGCGCCAGTCCGGCTCCAAGACCATCAAAAAGGAGGCCCTGGCCAAGACGACCTTCGACGCTATCGTCAATGCCACGCCGATCGGCATGGCCGGCAACAAAGCCGCGCCCCTGCTGGAGGCTCGTGACCTCAACACCAAGCTGGTCTTCGACCTGGTATACAACCCTCTGGAGACGCCGCTCATCCACCTTGCCCGCCAGTTGTCCATCCCCTACATTACCGGCGTGGAGATGTTCGTCCACCAGGGCGCGCGCCAGTTCGAGATCTGGACCGGCAAGCCCGCCCCCGAGGAAGAGATGTTCCGCGTCGTGCTTCACGCCCTGCGTCAGCAGGCTGAGGCCGCCCCCGCCGAAGCCGCTGAGTCGAAGCCGGAGGCAAAGCCTGCCGCGAAGGCGGCAGCCAAACCGAAATCGGAGCCTAAGCCAAAACCATCCGCCAATCCTTCGTCGAAGCCAGCCGTCAAACCGAAGTCGGAGCCAAAGCCAAAGCCCGCAGCCAAGCCGAAACCGAAGGCAGAGCCGGTCGCCAAAAAAACCGCCGCTAAGGCAAAGAAATAAGTCCGGCCTTCCCGGTTGGCGCAAAGAACGCTGCAAACTCTAAAAATTGATCGCGCGTCCGGCATTTCCTTTGAACCTGCCGCGGCAGGATTGCGTATCATGGAGCATTGCTCCTTCCTGCCGGTACCTGGCGGGCTGTGGGCCATGCAGTTCAATCGGCGTTTGAGGAGATCATTCGATGAAGAAGCTGATGCTGTGCCTTGTTGCACTGGCCGCGCTGGTCGCAACCCCCGCCCTGCGCGCGCAGTCCGCTGCTCCCCCTGCGCCGGGCGACCTCTCGGGTAACTGGCAGGGAACGCTCAAGGCGGGCAAGGACCTGCGCATTATTTTCAATATCTACAAAGGCGAGAAAGACGGCTGGAGCGCGAAGATGTACAGCATCGATCAGACTCCGCATCCGTTTCCGGTCACGTCGGTGATCCGTCAGGGTTCTGCTGTAACGATTTCGGTCGACCTGCTCGGCGGCAGCTTCGAGGGCAAGTTGGACGCCAGCGGCAAGAGTATTGCTGGGACATGGACTCAGGGCGGGCAACCGCTTCCGCTCACCCTGCTGCGCGCCACGCCGGAGACCGCGTGGGACATCCCGACGCCTCCTGCGGCGGAAAAGCCGATGGCGGCGGATGCGGACCCGTCGTTCGATGTGGCGACGATCAAGCCGAACCCCTCGGGAGGGTCGAGTCTGCAAGGACTCGGTCCCAAGGGCCGCCACTTGATGGTTGTCAATGGATCGCTGGACGATCTGATCACGTTTGCATACAGCTTGCAGGTGAAGCAAGTTGTGAACGGACCTGGATGGATGGACAGCGATCGATACGACATCGATGCCCTGCCAGACCAACCGGGCACGCCGAATCTCGAGCAGGCGCGAAGCATGATGAAGAAGCTGCTGGCGGACCGCTTCGCGTTGAAGTTTCATCACGATAAGCGCGATCTTGCGGCCTATGTGCTGACGGTGTGGAAGACGGGACAGAAGCTGACGCCGACGCAACTGAAAGGGAACCTCCCCGGCTTCTTCTACACACCAGGAACCGGCGGCCTGACGCTCCATCTGATCAATGGGACGATGAAGAACTTCACCGACTTTCTACAGATGATAGTTCTGGACAAGCCGGTGGTGAACCAGACAGGCATTACCGGCAGATTCGACAACAACGTTACCTTCACTCCCGACGATTCGCAGTTCAACGGCCATGCGCCAAAGGTCCCGGCGTCGACTGTATCGGAAGCGCCGAACCTCTTCGATGCCATCCAGCAGCAGCTTGGCCTGAAGCTGACGGCGCAGAAGACGGCGGTCGATGTGATCGTCATCGACCACGTCGAGAAGCCTTCGCCGAACTGACCCTCCCCGCAACTCCGCCATTTGCTCTTTCGTGAGCGCGGCCTCCCTATGACTCGCCTCCGTGTCAGTACTTTGAAGCATTCACAGTCGCAATGACGCTTCAAGAGGTACTATAGTTAGCATCCCAGGTGGAGTGCGAAAACGCGGTTCCTCCGTTCGCGCGCATGCACCGGTGGCATAATGTGCATCGTATAACGGAGAAGGACAAACGACTTATCTCAAGGTTGAACAGGAGAAGACGATGGCAGACAACGAATGCGGATGCGGATCATGTGGACTGGGATGGTTTCTGGCCGGGCTGGGCATCGGCGCCGTGATCGGCGTGCTCTACGCGCCGAAGGCGGGCAAAGAGACCCGCGAGGACCTCTTGAACGGCGCGCGCGAGGCCAGGGATAAGGCCGCGGAATTGGTCGAGCAGGGAAAGCAGAAGGCCGCTGAGCTGGTCGAGGAAGGCAAGCAGAAGGCCCAGGAATCGATCGACAAGGGCCGCGAGTACTACGACAAGGGCCGCACCCAGTGGACCCAGTACGTCGAAAAGGGCAAGAGCCTGATCAATGAGCAGCAGGCCAAGGTCGAGGCAGCCGTCGAGGCGGGCAAGGACGCCTATATCAACACAACCACCGAGCCGCAGGTTTAGTTCCTTGGGTTGAGTTCCGGCGTTGCATCGTTGGGCGCCGGACAGGCTGCGGCTTTGCGTACGGAAGGGGACGAATGGCGATGCTGGCGATGTGGTTCCAGGGAACGGATGCGGTCTCCGAGATCAATAGCAATCTTCTGACGATCTTTATCGGGCTTGTTGCGCTGGCCATGCTGGTGCAGGCCATCGCGCTGGCCGTCCTCGCGGCCAGGTCCGTCAAGGCGATCAAGGGCCTGACGGATACGGTCGACGAGCTGAAGCAGAAGGCGCTTCCGCTGATCGATTCGGCCACCGAGATCAGCCGCTCCGCGCAGTCCCTGATGACGGAAACCGCGCCCAAGGTGCGCGCCATCGCAGACAATCTGCTGGAGACCAGCGACCTGGTTCGCGGCACGGCGCAGCACTTCGAAGAGACGCTCACCGACGCCAACCTGCGCACCCAGCGCCAGGTCGCGCGCGTCGACGGAATGGTGACGGCGGCCCTGACCGCGACCGTCGAGGTCGTCGAGACCATCGGCAACGGCATCCGCGGGCCCGCGCAGAAGATCGCCGCGCTGGCGGGCCACGCAAAGCGGTTCGCCGAGGGCCTGCTGGCCGGGATCAAGTCCTACGCCAGCCGCTAGAACTGCGTGGCCGCTGCTACCATGAGAGTGTGCCTCGCTCCGTCTCCGGTCCACAAATTGAATCCTCGATAGCTTCCTCTCAGCCGCATTCCGCGCCGACGCGGACTCATGGTTCCGCGCGTCCAACCATCGGCTTCGTCTCGCTGGGCTGCCCCAAAAATCTGGTGGACTCCGAGGTAATGATGGGGCTGCTGGATCGCGCCGGCGGCCAGTTGACCGCGCGCGCCGAGGACGCGGAGATTCTGGTCGTCAACACATGCAGCTTCATCGACTCGGCCAAGCAGGAGTCGGTGAACGCAATCCTGGAGATGGCGCGGCACAAGCGCGAGAACGGTGGCAAGGCGCGGCGTCTCATCGTCGCAGGATGTCTCGTCGAGCGTTACCGCGATGAGATTCGCAAAAACATTCCCGAGGTCGATGCAGTGGTCGGCACCGGCGAGTTGGAGTCGATCCTGCTGGCCGCAGGATTGCCGGCCGCCGGGCTCGCGACGCAGCCGCAAACCACGCCGTCGGCCTCACCCTTCAACATCCTCCTCAGCCGCGCTGCTTCAGCCGTGCATCAGCACTCGCACCCCAGCGAAGTTGGCCCGCAACTTGAAATCGCGGGTGCCCCACGTCTCGATTCTGAGACGTGGGTTAGCGCAGCAGCGACCCGCTCCCGCGCGGAAGGAGACGCACGCCAGCGCCAGGGCCGCTTCTCGCGCGCGCAGTGGACGGGCGCCACCGCCGCGCTGCCGGAGTATCTCTACAGCGACGAGACGCCGCGCATCCTGACTACGCCGCGCTCGTCGGCGTACATCAAGATCGCCGAGGGCTGCGACCACCCGTGCAGCTTCTGCATCATCCCGCAACTGCGCGGCAAGTTCCGCTCGCGGCCTCTGGTGTCCATCGTCGCCGAGGCCCAGCGGCTCATCGCGCAGGGCGTCCGCGAGATCACGCTGATAGGGCAGGACACGACTTGCTACGGCGAAGATTTAGGACTGCGCGACGGCCTCAGTACGCTGCTCGATGCGCTGGCCCCGCTGCCGGGGCTGAAGTGGCTGCGCTTCCTCTACGCGTACCCAAATAAAATCACCACGCGCCTGCTGGAGACGATTGCGCGGCACGAGACGATTGCGAAGTATCTCGATGTGCCGTTGCAACACGCGTCAGTCAGCGTGTTGAAGCGGATGAAGCGCGGCGGAACGGCGGAGGTATTTTTGCGGCTCATCGAGAAGGCGCGTGCGAAGGTGCCGGGGATTGTTCTGCGCAGCACGTTCATCGTTGGATTTCCCGGCGAGACGGCGGAGGACTTCAACCAACTCTGTGAGTTTGTTGCGGCGGCAAAGATAGATTGGCTGGGCGTCTTCGGGTACTCGGACGAGGAGGGCGCAGCGTCCTTCTCACTCGACCGCGCACTGAAGGTTCCGAAGCGGACGATCGAGGTGCGGCGACGCAGGCTGATGAAGCTGCAACAGAAGATCAGCGCCAAGGCGAAGGCCGCGTGGGTGGGCAGGGAAGTGGATGTGCTGGTGGAGGGCGAGAGCGACGAGACGGAACTGCTGTGGCAGGGCCGCACCGCGCTGCACGCCCCGGAGATCGACGGCAAGGTGCTGATCAACGACTTCGGCCCGCACGACGCGCTCGTCCCCGGCACCTTCTACCGCGCCCAAATCACCGAGTCGCACGAGTACGATGTGGTGGCCCGCATCATCGAGTAGCTGCTGGCGGGTGTGTCTGCATCCTTTTCGATCGGTAACCATGTAGAATTTCTCATGCCGCCGTCACTCTATCGAGATTCACGACTGCAGGATCGTCCCGACATCACCGGACTTCGCGCGGTCGCCGTATTTCTCGTTCTTCTCTACCATCTCGGCACACCTTTCAGCGGGGGCTTCGTTGGGGTCGACGTGTTCTTCGTCATTTCCGGCTACCTGATTACGTCGGTCATCCTCGCCGACCTGACGGCGGGAAGCTTTTCCTTCCTGAAATTTTATGAGCGCCGCATCCGCCGTATTCTCCCTGCGTTGCTGGCAATGCTTATCGTGTCCACTGTGCTGGCCTGGCGGTACCTGACGCCGGCAGAATTGGAAGCTTACGGACGGTCTCAGTGCGCCGCGCTCTTCTCCTTCTCCAACATTTTCTTCCACAACCAGGCCGGATACTTTGCCTCGCCGAGCACGCTGACGCCGCTTCTTCACACATGGTCTCTGGCGGTCGAAGAGCAGTTCTACATCGTTTTCCCGCTGCTAATTGTGCTGATCTACCGCACCCTCCCGCGTTTGCTGGCACTTATCCTTTGCATCCTTGCGGCGGTTTCTTTCGTGGGCGCCGCGATCACTGTTTCGCGCGACGCGAACAGCGCGTTTTTCTATGCTCCGTTGCGGGCCTGGGAGTTGCTTATCGGTGCCATCCTCGCGCGTGGATTGCTGCCAAGAATTCACGGACTCATCTACCGCAACGTGGCTTCCACCGTCGGCCTGGCGCTCATTCTTTGGGCGGCATTGCGCTACACCGGCGGCACTCCTTTTCCGGGCGCGGCTGCCCTCGCTCCTTGCGTTGGGGCCGCGCTGATTATCGCTGCGGGGGAGACTGGTTCCTCTGTCGTGGGCTCGATGCTGTCGCTGCGCCCTGTCGTTTTTCTCGGCCTGATCTCATACTCCATCTACCTTTGGCATTGGCCGCTTCTGGTTTTTCAGCGAACGGACAAGATGTTGTTTGCGCAGACTGAACTCACGCCGGCAGCTAAGGTGTTGTTCATAATGCTGGTTGTGATTATTGCTTCGGCTTCGTGGTTTTTTATCGAGCAGCCAATTCGCCGCGGCCGACTCCGGCCTGCGCCACGTGTTCTGATTCCTGCCACGGCCTCTGTTGTGGCCATGCTGGCGATTACTTCCATTGCACTGCGGACAACGGGCGGCTTTCCCGGCCGTTTTCCTCTGGATGCGCAGCGGGTGGGTGCTTACACGAACTACGACCGCGGCCCATCGACGCGTGACGGAGTCTGCTACCTGCAGCCGACGGCGGCGTTCGCGGACTTCCACTCCGATCCGTGCCTGGCGCAGCATCGCGGGCGTAAGGCGATTCTGCTGGCAGGCGATAGCCATGCCGCGGCTCTGTATCCGGGCCTTGCGCAGGTCTTCCAGGACGACGACATTCTGCAGGCCAACGTCTCGTCGTGTCGAGCGTCGACCATTGAGCCCGCAGACAGCGCGAAGATCTGCGTGGACCTCAACTCCTTCCTGTTCGGCAGCTATCTTACTGCGCACCATGTGGACACTCTGCTGCTCGCCGCCAGATGGTCGATGGGCGACTTTGGCGCGCTGAGGCAGACCATCCAATTCGCCCACGACCACGGTATTCAAGTCGTCGTGGTCGGGCCGAGCATTGAGTTCGACCAGGGACTGCCGCGCATTCTTGCGGTTGCGCTGCGCAACGGCGATGTTGAACAGGCTGCCGCGCATCGCGATCTCGGGCCCGAACAGCTCGACGCGGTGATGGCGAAGCTTGCCGTGAGCGAGTGGCGGGTTCCGTACATCTCGATTTATCAGGACCTATGTACGCCGGTGTGCCCGCTGTATGCGGCTCCGGAGGTGCCACTGCTGTTCGACTCGCATCACTTTACGGCGGCGGGTGCGGCTTTGATGGCCAAGGCGATGTTGGTCCGCCATCAACTGCCGTAGCGGGAAGATGATTTGACAATACAAAGCAGTGTAATTGTTTTTCTGGAGAAGGAGGGGTTGCTCCCATGAGTCAGACTCTACAGCATCGCGGATACGATGGCTCGGTTCTGTACAGCGCCAAGGCTAAGGCCGCGTGGGTGGGCAGGGAAGTGGATGTGCTGGTCGAGGGAGAGAGCGACGAGACGGAACTGCTGTGGCAGGGCCGCACCGCGCTGCACGCTCCGGAGATCGACGGCAAGGTCCTCATCAACGACTTCGGCCCGCACGAGTCGCTTGTCCCCGGCACCTTCTACCGCGCGGAGATTACTGAATCGCACGATTACGATGTGGTGGCAAGGATTATCGAGTAGCGTGTCAGGTGAAGTTCGATGCATTTATGGATTTTTATGCACCGAGGCATCTTCTTCAATGGCCTCATCAGCTTCTACTCGAAGATCTTTGCAAAGCTGGTGTAGACCGGCAGGGCATCGGTGAATCGCATCTTCCCGTATCTTCTGCACATCATTCATGCTGTCTACTGAACTGACGCTATAGATGACGAACTTCCTAAAGCCTTTGTCCTTTGCAGCTAGTTGAGAGACCCGATGAAGCGTTTCCCAGTGACTAGCCAGGATGTGGGCTACCGCACCGCTGGAGCCTTCCTCTGCGTCAACGTCATCGCATCGGCCGTAGAGACGAAAATATCTATATATCTCGTCCCATGTGCGCAAATTATCTACTGCCTTTTCAGCTCGAAGATTCTCATCTTGGGTACATGGCTTTTGTACTGCTTGTGCAATTCCGTATAACGGTGCACTGACGGCAATCATTATCAATATTGACAAGACAAGCAACGTCGTTTTTCTCATGAGCATTCTCTATGCATGAAATATATTACGGCGCAACCGTCAGCGTCAGCCCGTCGACGGCGCGGACGGTGAGTTGGGTTCCGGCGGGGACGGGCGGGGTGTTGGGCGGCAGCGTGGCCTTCCATATCTCGCCGCGGACTTCGACCTGGCCGATGGGAAGCTCTCCGGCGGGTTTGAGCGGTGTCATCGCAATGGCGACCTGGCCAATCATCGCCTGCGGGCCGGTGAGGCGTTTGGCCTGACGCGCCTTGACGGCGATCCACGCGAGGCCGAAGGTGATGACGCCGAAGCCGACGCCCGCGCCGGCAGCCACGCCGAAGTGGACGCGCATCTCCGGCGATGGCCCGTTGACCAGCGTGGCCAGCCCGAAGACCAGGCACAGAATGCCGACCGCGCCGAGCACTCCGTGGCTGGCGAACTTCGCCTCCAGCACCATCAGCGCCAGCGCGGCGAAGAGCAGAAGAATCGCGGTGTGCTGCACGGGCAGCAGATTCAGCCCGAAGATGGCCAGAAGCATCATCAGCGTGCCCAGCGCGCCGGGGACGATGGTGCCGGGCACGTTGAACTCGAGGTAGATCAGCAGGCCGCCGCAGAGCAGAAGAAGCACGTCGAGGTCGGGGCTGGTGAGGCGCGTCAGCAGGCGCTCGCGCGTCGACGGCGGAATGGGATCGATGGTCGCGTGGGTAAAGTCCAGCGTCACGCTCTCGCCGTGGAAGCGCTTGATGGTGCGTCCGTTCAGCGCGGCCAGCAGGGCATTGTCGTCCGCCGCGACCACGTCGATCAGGTGCAGCTTGAGTGCCTCGGCCTCGCTGTACGACTTCGAATTGCGCACGGCGTCCTCGGCGGAGGCGGCATCGCGCCCGCGCACGGTGACGTAGGAGCGCAGAAACGCCGCCGCGTCGTTCTCGATCTTCTGCTTCAGCACCGGGTCCATCGTCGTGCCTTCGAGGATGGGGTGCGCCGCTCCGGCGTTGGTCCCTGGCGCCATCGCGGCCACGTCGGCCGCCTCCAGCAGAAAGAATCCCGCCGAGCCTGCGCGGCTGCCCGATGGCTCGATGAAGATGATGACGGGCACCTGCGATGCTTCAATCTCCGCCACCATCTCGCGCGTGGAATCGAACAGTCCGCCCGGCGTGCCCATGGAGATCAGCACTGCCTCGGCGTGGCGGCTGGCGGCGGCGTCCAGGCCGCGCTTCAGGTACTCGGCGGTGATCGGCTGAATGGTGTCGTGGATGCTGAGCTTGACCACCAGCGGCGGCGAGACGGCTGTCTGCGCGGGAGAGCTTGCCGGCAGCAGCGTGACCAGCGCGGTCAACGCCACGACCGAATTTCTCATGCGACGAATCATGCGGCTAACAATTGGATGGCGGAGCAAGGGACGCACCTCGGTGGCCTGGGGCCTCGCCTTAACCATACGGCAGAATCGCGGATTCCGCCGCTTAGGACTGACAACTCGGTATCTCGTCGCAGATTACGGAAGGTTCTGTCCGCGGGCCGCGAGCGCGGTCTTCATGCCCAGCGCGGCGGGGTTGTCCGGCTTCAGGCGCAGCGCGTTGGCCACGTTGTAGGCGGATTCGGAGAGCTGGTTGATCTGCATGTCGATCCGCGCCAGCACCAGGTACGCCGCCACATTGGGCGCCAGTTCGAGCGAGCTCTGTGCCTCCGCGCGCGCGTCGCCGGTCGATCCGCTGCGTTCGCGCACCTGGGCCAGCCCGGCGTGTGCCGCGGCGTTCTTAGGGTCGGCGGCCAGCGCGGTGTGGAACTCCTGCTCCGCCTCCGGAAGCAGCCCCTGCGCCAGGTATTCATTGCCCAACTGCGTGTACTGCGCCGCCTGCTGCGCCGGCGGCAGCGTGACCATCTGCAGGGCGCGCATCTGGTCGAGCTGGAACGCCGCCTGGCGAAATGACGCCTCCGACCAGGTGCGCCGGATGCGCGTGGTGGGATCGAATCCGCCAGCGCTTAGGATCGATTTCAGATTGGCGGTCACCCAGTGCGTCGCTTGCAGCCGCGCCAGCAGCTCCGTGGCCTCGGGGTCGTCCGCGTGCAGCTTCAGCGCCTCCCCCACCTCGGTCGTGGCTCCGGCGATGTCGCTGCGGCCAAGCAGCGCGACGGCCAGGTTGAAGTGGTAGTCGGCGTCGTTAGGGTCGGCTGCGATCACCTGTACAAAGAGCGCTGCGGCGTCCTTTCCCTGGCGGCTGTTGGCCACGCCCTCGTCGTTGACCACCTCTGGCAGCGGCAGGCTGGCGGCCACGAAGGCGAAGGCCGCCGCCGCCTCGGCGTACTTGGCGATGTTGAAGCGCGCCAGTCCGCGGTAGAAGTTGGCCTCCAGCGCCACGCGATCCGTGGGCGGCACCTTGGCCAGAGTAGCGGCGGCGGCATCAAACTGGCTCGCCGCATACTGCTCCTTGCCCAGCGCCAGCAGCGCCGCACTGTAGCCGGGCGTCTCGGCGACAGCGGCCTCGAGTCGCTTCAGCCGCTCTTCCTGCGTCGGCGCGGATGTGCCGCGAATGTAGTCCTCGAACGAGCTGAGCCGAACTCCGCCGGAGGCCGCCAGAAATGTCTGCTCGGCCACCGCGAAGTGCGGGTCCATGCGCCCGGCCACCTTCCACGCGATGGCGTTCTCCACGTCGAAGAGCCGGCTTAGCTCGCTGGAATCCTGTACCGGCGCGGACATGCGCAACTGGTTGACCTCCAGCACCTGCGCCTGCACCTCGATGCGGCTGTCCGAGGCCCCGGGGTTGATGACGTTGTAGCTGCCGATAACCACGAAGTCCGCGTCCAGCGTCTGCGCGATGCGGAGGGTGGTGGCGCGGCTGGGACGGAAGTCCGCCGGTAGGCCCAGGTGCTCCAGCGCGTACTGGCGGTCGTCGCGGCTGATGGTCAAAAAACCCGCCGAGGTGAGCCGCTGGTCCAGCGTGTAAGGGAACGAGTCGCCAATCCAACCCAGGTTTGCCTGCCCGGAGCGGTTGTCGAAGGGCAACACCAGCACCAGCCGCCCGCCGGGCTGGCGAATGTCCGCCGGCGAATCAGCCTCCGCACTTCGTGCCTGCGCCAGGTTCTGCGCCTGCGTTTGTGCTTGGGTCTGTGGCGTCGTTTGGGCGCGCGCAATGCAGCCCAAAGTCAACGCGGCTAACAGAACCACCAGGGGATAAAGCCCGCGAATGCGCCTGAAGAAAATTCTCACCACGATTTGACGATTATAGAGGGCTTCGCGGAATAGCGGCCGGCGCGGTGGTCCTGGCGCGCGCCAGGCGAACGATGGCGGCCCATTCGCCGTTGCGTTCGTCCTGCCAGACGATGGTGCCTCCAAGCTCGGCGGCGATCTCGGCCGGTGTGAGCACCGGGGCCCGCGCAAACTCCACGCCGCGAGAGCTGTTCGGGTGCTCCGTCAGGTATCCGCGCAGCGCGGGAGGGATGTAGTGAGTGGTGACCACCAGCACGGTGTCGAATGCGACGGGCTGCTCCGCGGCCTGCCGAATGTCCTCCGCAGTGAAGTCGTCCAGCGCGACCACCTTGAAGGAGCGCCTGGTATAGCCCAGCTCGGGGCAGAACAGGTCGGTGGTGACGGGCCACGCGGTCAGCACCGTCGCGTCTGGATAATTCCGTGCCAGATAGTCGATCGCCTCCTGGTGGACGACGATCATGTCGCGATAGGTGAGGTTGTCCTCCGGCGCGAAGCTGTAGGGCGGGTTGATCCACAGCGCGCTGATGAAGCCCGCCGCCGTCAGCGCCGCAAGCAGGGGCCACAGCCGCGTGCGGCTGCGCCAGATTGCCACCGAGACCAGCAGAAGCAGCGGATAGACGGGCAGTAGATAGCGCGTCAGCGGCGCTCCGCCCATCACCGAAAAAAACACCCAGTTGGCCGCGACCAGCAGAGCAATCGTTCGTAAGGCAGAACGCGGTATTTGTTGCGCCTGTTCCTGCGGCCGCGCGGGCATCGCCAGGCAGGCCAGCGCGAGCATCAGCGGAACCCAGATGTTGCGCTGCCAGAAGAGGTGCATCGCGCGCGACTGCAGCGCGTGAAAGATGTGGGCAACAGTAAAGTTCGCCGTGGCGTTGTAGCGCAGGTACGCGGGATTGCCGAAGGTAAAGCCGGTGACGTGGTGGTGATACGCGAACCACGCGGCCAGCGGCAGCAGTGGGAACGAGAGCGCGGCCAGCCATCCGGCGTGGGCGCGGCGCAGCGGCGGTGTCTTCCATGCACAAACCAGCAGCACGAGTTCGAGTGCGGCCAGCGCCGCCGGCTGTACTATCGCCGTCTCCTTGGAGAGCACGGCCAGCGTGAACAGCAGCGCCACGGCTATCTGCAGTTGCGTGGAGGATGCGCCGGAACCGGGCGGGCGAGTCAGGTAGAGTGCGAAGGCCCACAGCGTAAACGTCGCCGCAAAGATGTCCGCATGGGCCAGCGTGCTCTGCGCGAACCAGATTGGATAAATGGCCGTTAGCAGAGTGGTCGCAACGGCGGCAGGCGTGCCCAGCAGCTTGCGCGCCAACGCAAAGACCGCCAGCAGAGCGGCGGCTGCCACCATGCAGATGAAGGTGCGCGTCCCGCTGGGGACAAAGCCCGAGAGTCGCCACCAGCCCGCCAGCAGGATCGAAGGCAGCGGCGGGTGCGCGTTGGTGAAGTGGGGGACCAGCGCGCCTGTATGGTAGAAGTCCAGCGCGGCGGGAATGTAGTAGCCGCCCTCGTCCCAGTAATACGGCAGGCGCAGCAGCGTCAGGTGCGACAGGTAGACGAAGACGAAGAAGACCGGATAGAGCTGCCACAGAGGCGTCTGGGCGCGCGCGTCGCGCAGCAGGTTTCGACTTGGCGAGCGGGTCATCGCGCCTTAGTGGACGGGGCCGTTGGGCGGCACAAACTGCGGCTCCAGCGCCAGCTCGCCGAAGGTCTGCTCGTACTGCGCCAGGTTGTGGGCCAGCAGGTTCCTCAGCGCCTTGGCCTGCTGCGGGCTCAGGTAGATGCCCTGAAAGTTCTCGATCTGCACCTCGTCCGGCGAATCCCGGCGCATGGTGCCGAAGACCAGGTAGAAGTCCCAGACACTCATGCGCACCTGCACGCTGTTGGCGTAACTGTTGCGGTAGTCCTCGGCCTTCGTGACTGTGACGGTTTGCGGTTCTGCGGGTTGCTTGGGTTGGCTCATAGGGCTTTCGATGCGATGCTGCAACTGCTGCGGTGGGCCGTGCCTGGTGGGTTGGTGCGAAAGGGGGGACTCGAACCCCCATGGATTGCTCCGCCAGGTCCTAAGCCTGGTGCGTCTGCCAATTCCGCCACTCTCGCGCGGTGTCGAAGGGACCAACTTCCTCGGTCGTTCGTGTCCGCTTTGGACAACTGAATTGTACCGTGTCCCCTCCGCCGGGCGATGGCCCGCGTCTCTTCCGTCGTCATTGCAGCGGCAAAGCAAAGAGCCAACCGGATTGGGTTGGCTCTGCAAAAAACCTGTTGCTCGGATTTGGTGCGGAGGAGGGGACTTGAACCCCTATGCCTTGCGGCGCTAGCACCTCAAGCTAGTGCGTCTGCCAATTTCGCCACCTCCGCATAGAGCCTGCGCACCCTTCAACCGTGGCAGGAGCGGCGTTCAATCCGAGCGTCAGTATAACATCCACGGCACGACTTCACGGATGGAGGTGAGTGTCGCTCTTTGCACGAAATAGGCGGATTCTGCTCTCTCCCCTTCGACTGCGCTCGGGCGCGAGGCCGGAATGCCGGCGCTTCCTCAATATGCCGGAACCGTGAAAATGCTTTAATGGCTAGCGGAGGTTTGAGCGATTTGCCGATGAGTGCGTTGACCTGGGGAGACATTCTGGGCTGTCTGCGGTCGGTGGCGGCGTTTGCGGCGCTGCTGCTGGCGCCGGGATACTGCCTTGCATGGGCCTGCGACCTGTTGGGATTCCGTGCGCGCGCGGCGGGCGAACGGCTTGCCTGGGGCGTGGCGCTCTCGTTTGGCTGCATGACCATCGTCTCGGTGTTGCTGGGGAAGTACGGCTCGCTGACCGCGGTGTGCTGGCTGGCGGCAATCTGCGCGTTGGGATGTGTGGGGACCATGGCGCGCGAGGCGTGGTCGCGCCGGCGCTGCCTCAACTTCGCAAACAAGTTGTGGCTGATTGCCGCGGGAATTGCCGCGGCGTGGGTCCTGTTTGTAGTCGTTGAACTGGTGGACATCGGCGTGGGCAGCCGGCTCTACTTCAGCGTCACCGTCTTCGACCACGCGCTGCGTACGGCGTTTGTGGACGCCGTGATGCGCACCGGCGTTCCCCCGGCCAACCCGCTCTTCTGGCCGGGGCACGCGGCACCGATGCGCTACTACTACTTCTGGTATGTGCTGACGGCGGCTGCCGCGCGGCTGGCGGGAGCGACGGCGCGCCAGGCGATGATCGCCAGCGTCGCCTGGTCGGGCTTTGGGTTGGCGGCCACGCTGGAGCTATATTGCAGGCACTTTCTGGGGGGTACGGCGGTCTCGGAGACCCTCGTCTCAGAATCGAGACCTGGTGCACCCGCCGTACTCAACCCAGCCCTCAGAATCGAGAACAGGGGCACCCGGCCGAGGCTGGTGGTTGCGCTGGCGCTGCTGGCAGTCACCGGGCTGGACATTCTGCCGGTGCTGGTGAAGGCCCTGCTGCGCATGCCCACCGACGGCGACATGGAGTGGTGGTCCGCCGCCCAGGTCTCCTCGTGGATGGACTCGCTGCTGTGGGTACCGCATCATATCGCGGGGCTGGTCTGCTGCCTGCTGGGGTTCCTGCTGGTGTGGATGTCGAAGGGGATCGGCGGACGGCGGCGCGCGCTGTGCGGGCTGATCGCGGGCCTCTCGTTCGCCAGCGCGTTTGGACTCTCCACCTGGGTTGCCTTGGCCTTTGCCATGGTGATGGCGGCGTGGATGCTGTGGGCACTGGTGTGGGAGCGAGGCTCGCGGGCGCGCGTTCCGGTGCTTCTGCTGGCGGCGGCGGTTGCAGCGGTGGCATTGCTGCCGTATCTGGCGGAGCTGCATGGAGAGGCTTCGGGCGCGGCGACGGTACTGGCGAACGGGGCGACTTCGCCGGACGGCAAAGGACCGATTGCAAACGAAGGCGCGCATCTACTGCGCTTCGGCGTGCGCCATATAATTCCGGCTGAAAGTGTGCAGGGGATCGGCTGGATCGCGCGGCTGGCCCAGACGCATCCGGCGGCGGAGGACGCGGCCGTGGGGCTTGTGCTGCTGCTTCCGGGGTACTTCGTGGAGCTGGGGTTCTATGGGCTGGTGCTGCTGGCTGCGCTTTGGGCGATGCGCCGTCGCAGGCTCGACGAGGCGGCGCGGACGGCGTTGGTGTTGGCAGTCGCTGGGCTGGCGGTCTCGACCTTCTTGCGCTCAACGGTCTCCGGTTTAGTCTCTACGGACTTAGCCTCCTCGAACTTCGCGGTCACTCTCTCAGCCTTCTCCCGCTTCGCCTTCTCGAGCGTGGAGAACAACGACTACGGAATGCGCTCGGTCCTGATCGCGCAGTTCTTTCTACTGCTGCTGGCGGTGGTCTGGTGGGAGAGAGGGCTGGGCGTGACCAAACGATTTCTGCGCGGCGCGATGCTTGCCATGGCCTGGATCGGGCTGGCCGGAACGGTCTATCAGGTGGTCGCGTTGCGCGTCTATCTGCCTGTGGAGGAGAGGCTTGGCCGGGCGGAGGCGGACGGGCTGGCGGAGCGCGCCATGGCAGCGCGGCTCGGCTTCGATGCGATGCACCGGAGCGTTGCGAAGAATGCGGTGGTGCAGTACAACACCGCGCAGCCGGGGGAGTACTTCGTCCTGGCGCAGGCGATGCAGGCGGGCCGTCAGATGGCCAGCGCGACGCCGGGTTGCGACGCGGCGTTTGGCGGGGACGTGGGTGCCTGCAAGGGAGTGGTGCAGGGCGTGGCACGGGTGTTTGCGGCGGACTCCTCGCGCGGCTCTTTGCCGGCCACTTCGCCGGAATTGCCGGGGCCTTCTCCGTGGGGAGCTTCATCAGACCAAAAGCTCCAGGGGCCGTCCTCTGGCGGCGCGCTCTCCGCCTCCCAGGCGCGCGACCAGTGCGCCCGGCTGGGCGTTGACGATCTGGTGGCCACGCGCTGGGACGCGGTCTGGTCCGACCCGCGGGGATGGGTGTGGACTCTTCCAGCGGTGGCCAATACCGGCGAGGTGAGAGTGCTCGCTTGCGCCGCGCCGGCGCGCTAGGCTTTGCAATCGCCAGCGGCGTCCCCTGCGGCGTGGCGCGGCTGGAGCTTGCGCCGGCCCAGTAGCCTGCCGCAAAATATAGCTTTGTGTTCCGCGTCACTTGACAAGCCGATTGGCTGAACTAGGATGGCTTTCATGAAAATAAGAATGATTTGCACCTGCATTCTGGCGGCAACCGTGCTGCTTGCGCACCCGGTTTTGGCCCAGACAGACGCCAGTGCCCTGGAGGCCGCGCTGCACGGGAAAGCGCTCGGGTTGCGCATCTACTCCGCGGACCCGGTGGTGAAATATACATGGGTCGATGGCAAACTGCTCCCCGATCCCATCGTGCTGCATGGCCTGGAGGCTTTCTTCACGGACACAGTCCGGCAGAAGGGAAGCAAGATACTCATCGAAGGCCAGGTCGAGCCCTTGGTCCTCGCCGGCGGCGCTATTCATCCGATGGGCAAACTCCCGATGCGCCTTGAGGTGGATCTGCAAGGGGCCAATCCGGCGGCGGTTCTTCCGCAGCTTCAGGCATTGCTCTTCTTTCCCAGCCTGGGTGCGGCATTGAAAGGTCTACCCGAATATGTAGCGGACATGCTGCCCTTCCCGAGCGACATCAAGTTTCAGCCGGCCTGTCATTGCTTCCACGTCTTTCAAGATGGAAAGTGGGTCCAGGTTGATGCCAACAACCCGAAGCTCATCGCTCCGGCGATCATAAAGCAGGCTTCAAATCCTGGCCTCGACCAGATGGCGATCGACGCAAAGATTTCGGGCACAATTACGCTGATCTACTACGTCTCCGATACGGGCCGGGTGGATGAGGTCTGGCTGGCTAAGCCTCTGGGCGCCGGCCTGAATGAAAGCGCCGCGAAATCGATTTGGGACAACATCTTTCAACCCGCGAAGTTGGATGGCAAGCCCATCGGCACAATTTTGGTTCAGACCATCCCCGTTAACTAGTTCATTATCTGACGGCCCCCCCCAACTAACCGCCGCAGGCCGGGGAAGGTACAGCATCTGTGTCCGATTTGTAGCGATTTGCCTTGCTTTTTGCCCCTAAATGCCCTAGAATGAACCTGGATAGGATTGAGGCAGATGGCCGTGCGCGATGCGCGGCGTTCGGCTGGCAAGAACTCTGGCTGAGCAAGAGGACACAGGAAAAATGGCAAAGCGTCGTGGCAACCCAAACTGGGGCAAGCCCGAGCCGATCGGCCCGGTCGTCCCCACCGTAACCTCCTTCGAACAGGTCGTCAAAGAGTTCAAGCTGACCCCCGACCAGTACATCCGCTCCACCCGCCTGCGCGAGTGGGCACGACACAACAAAAACTCCAAGTACATCCCCGAGGCGCTGCTCGAGGCCTGGGGATTCGAGATCGAGTCCATGCTGTAAAATTTGCTCGAAGCTGAACTTTGAAGATTCTAAGCAAGCGCCGCCCATCGACTGGCGGCGCTTTTGCTTGGTGCTCTGCCGTATCATGAATGAAACTGCCGAGTGAGGAAGAGATGCCAGACGGAGCAAGCAAGAGCGCGTTCGCCAGCGTGGAAGAAGCCGTCGAAGAGATTCGCGCCGGACGCATGGTGGTCGTCGTGGACGACGAGGACCGCGAGAACGAGGGCGACCTCACCCTCGCAGCCGAGTTCGTCACCCCCGAGGCCATCAACTTCATGGCGCGCTTCGGCCGCGGCCTCATCTGCCTTGCGCTCACCGAGGAGCGCGCCGACTACCTGCGTCTCGCCCCCATGACCAGCGAGAACACATCGCGCTTCGGCACCGCCTTCACCGAGTCGATCGAGGCCCGCGAGGGCGTCACCACGGGAATCTCCGCCGCCGACCGCGCACACACCATCCGCGTCGTCATCGACCCCCGCTCCACCGCCCACGACCTGGCGCGTCCGGGCCACGTCTTTCCCCTGCGCGCGCGCAAAGGCGGCGTGCTGGTGCGCGCCGGGCAGACCGAGGCCTCGGTCGATCTGGCGCGCATGGCCGGTCTGGTCTCGGCCGGCGTCATCTGCGAGATCATGAACGAGGACGGCACCATGGCCCGCATCCCGGACCTGATCGCCTTCTGCGCCACCCACGGCCTCAAGATGCTCACCGTCGCATCGCTCATCCGCTACCGCCTGCAGCACGAGCGTTACATCCAGCGCGTGGCCGAGTCCATCCTCCCCACCCGCTACGGCGACTTCCGCATGATCGCCTACGAGAGCGAGATGGATGGCTCGGAGTCGCACGTCGCGCTGGTCTACGGAGGCCAGATCGACAGCCAGATCAATCCTTCGCCCAGCGGCGAGCCGGTGCTGGTCCGCGTCCACACCCACTGCCTGACGGGCGAAGTCTTTGGGGCCACGCTGTGCGACTGCCGCGCGCTACTGAACAACTCGCTGCGCTTGATCGCCGAGGCCGGCCAGGGCGCGCTCATCTATCTGCACAACGCCTCGCGCGGCTTCAGCATCGACCGCAGCGGGCTTGCCTCCTCCGGCGAGATTGCCCCCAACCGGCTCGTGCTGCACCGCGAACCGCACCGCGATCCGCGCTCCCGCGAACTGAGCCAGGAGCGAATGCAGCGCGCCCGCCGCACTCTGCGCCAGATCGGCCTGGGCAGTCAGATCCTCTCCGACCTCGGCATCCAGCGCATCCGCCTGCTCACCAACACCCCCACCCACATCCCCGCCTTGCAGGGCTTCGGCATCGAGATCGTCGAACAGGTGCGGGTTCCGCTGGACTCTCCCGTTCCTACTGCACGGTGAGGTTCAGCGTCACCGTCTGCGTGATCTGCACAGCGCCGCTCACCGAGCTAGCGGTCACCTGGTACTGGTAGCTTCCCGCCGGCGAGAAGCGCAGGTTGGAGCTGACGCTGTTGCCGCCGCATCCGCTGGCCGAGAGCAGCAGTATCGCCGCGAAGATGGCCCACGCAATCGGCCCGTCCCAGCGCCACGCCTTGTGCCGCGAGGCGCGCGCCTTCCAGGTGAAGACCAGTGCAGGGAAGAGCAGGCAGAGCGCTGTCCCGCCCAGGCTGCGTCCGCGTCCGCCGGGCATTACAGGCAGCGAATTGGAACTGACCTCGGTGACGGTGTTCAGCGTGGCGACCGCGTTCTGCGCCGCCCCGCTCAGCGTCACGCTCGACGGCAGAAGCGAACAGGTGGCGTACTCGGCCGCTGCAATCGGCGTGCAGTTAAGCACCACCGTTCCGCTGAAGTTGTTGCCCGGCGTCACGGTCAGGTTGTAGCTCGCGGGCGTTCCGCTGGCGACAGTGGCCGATGCAGACGTTCCTCCGCCCACGCTGAGCGTGAACGTCCCATTGACGAAGCCCGTGCCGGTCAGCGGCACGGCGTCGGGCGAGGTCGCGTCGCTGCTGGTGACGGTCAGCGTTCCATTGTCCGCGCCTGTCTTCGACGGCGTGAAGGTGACGGTGACCCCGCAGCTTCCCCCAGGGGCCAGCGTGGTCACCGCACAGGGAACGGTAACGGCGTAGTCGCCCGTGGCGGCCAGCGCAACGCCGGTGATCGGTGCCGTGCCGTTGTTGGAGAGCGTCAGCGACAGGCTGGCCGGTGAGTTCACCGCAATCGAACCGAAGCTCAGGTTCGCGGGCAGAATCTGCATGTGCGACTGCACGCCCACGCCGGTCAGCGCCACCACCAGCGGCAGGGTCGAGGCCGAGCTTGCAATCGAGAGCGTTCCCGTGAGTGTCCCCGATTGCGTCGGCGCAAAGCCGACCTGCACTGTGCAACTTGTGCCCGCGGCCAGCGCCAGGCCGGGCGTCGGACAAGTACCAACGGCCACCGTGTAGTCTCCTGCGGCCGCGCTCAGGGTCGTCGAGGCGGAGAGAACGCCGAAGGTGATCGCACTCGCGCCAGTGTTGGTCATCTGCACATTGAGGCTCGAGTTCGCGCCCACCAGCACGGTCCCGAAGTTGAGCGAGCTTGCGCCCAGGGCCAGCGTAGACGGGCTGGAGACGCCAACCACGGAGATAAACTCCAGCGAGGTGGTGGCGTTGGAGGAGACCTCGATGGCGCCGGCGCGCTGTCCGCTGCCCGAGCCCTGCTGCGTCGAACTCTTCGGCGTAAACGTGACGGTGAGCGTGCAGCTTGCGCCGGGAACGATGCTGGCGCAGTTGCTCGACACCGTGTAGTCGGGCGTCGTCTGTAGGCCCAGAATGTTCAGCGTCGCCGTGCCCGTATTGTCCAGCGTCACCGTCTGCGACGCGCTCACGTTGCCCACCATGGTATTGGCAAAGGTGAGCGAACTCTGCGACGGCATCAGCGTGGCCAGCGGCGCGGCGTTCGTGGGCGACGTGACATACACCGGAGAGGAGATGCCGGTCAGGTCGATCAGGTCCGGGCTGGATCCGGCGTCGCTCTCAATCACCAGCTCGCCCACATCGGTAGTCGAGACCGCCGTGTTGGAGCCGATGGCTACTTGGTTGATCGGCGTGTAGGTGAGCGTGACCGTGCAGTACGCGGCCGGCGCAAGCGTTGTGCCGCAGGTCGTGGTCGATAGGAACGGCCATCCGCTGGTGATGCGTCGAATGGTAAGCGTCGCGGTAGTCGATGCGTTCGTGAGCGTCAGAATCTTCTGCACCGACTGGCCCGAAGGCACCTGGCCGAAGCTGAGAATCCCGCCCGGCTGCAGCCCTCCCGTCATCGCGAGCGTTCCCCCGCCCAGGCCGTATCCCTCGACGTAGCCGATCCCGTCCAGCGTCGCCGAGCCGTCAGTGGGCGTGCCCGTGGCGAAGAGCGTGCCCGTCAGGTCGCCGTTGTCCAGCGGCAGAAACGACACCGAGAAGTTGCAGCTTGCATTCGGCGCAAGTCCAGCGCAGGGCGCGCCGCTGAGAACAAACTGGCGCGGCAGCGCAATCACCAGACTGAGCTGCTTCGCCGTCAGGTTGTCGATGGTGAACTGCCGCGGCACGCCGATCGTGCCGGTCGCCTGCGGGCCGTATTCCGCGTCGTCGGCCACAATCTCCAACCCTTCGTCCTCGGTGGTATACGCGCCCGTCAGCGGAACCGTGTAATTGGTCAGCACCGGCGCTCCGCCCACCGTGCTGGTGACGGGAATCGTGAGCGTTCCAGCCGCCGATGCCGTCGCCGGAGTGAACGTGACCGAAATAGCGCAGGTCCCTCCGGCGTTGAGCGTTCCGCAGTTGCTGCTTGCGCTGAAGCTGGTCGCACTAGAGCTTGTCGTCGTCGCAGAGACTGTGCCAACCTGCTCGGCGTTCGTGCTGGTGTTGAGCAGCGTGACCGTCTGCTGCGTGGACGAGCTGCCGGGGACGTTGTTGAAGACCAGCGCATTGGGCGTGAGCGCGAGGCCGGGATCAGTCGAACCGTATCCTGTGAGCGCGGCGCTCGCCGTCGAGCTGCCCGCCTGCATGCTGAGCGTTCCCGTGCGCGGGCCGGCTGCCGTGGGCGCGAAATCAATCTGCACGAAGCAGCTCGCTGTGTAAGCCAGCGCGCCACCGCACGGTACGCCTCCACTGACCGCGTTCGAGACGCTGAAGTCGCCGCTGACCGCAGGCGTTGCCACGGTGATCGAATTGCCGCCCGCAACCAGGTTCGTCACCGCAAACAGTTCCGTCGCGCTCGCGCTGTTGATCGGCACGGGGCCAAAGTCCTGCGTCACCGGCGTCAGCAGCAGGCCGGTGAGAGGCAGCCCGTTTCCGGTGAGCGAGAGAACATACGGGCTGCCCGCTGCTGCCGAGCTAAGCGTCAGCGTTCCCGTCTCCAGGCCGGTCGCGGGCGGAGTGAACTGCACACCAACCCAGCAGTTGTAGCAAGTGCCCGATGCGCTGGTGGTGAACGCGCTGCTGGGCGGCTGCCCGTGCCCGTACCCGATGTCCTCGACGATCACGGCAGTGTAGGGCGAGCCGAGAGTCGTCGAAGCAGTCGCAACCGTAAAGCTGGTGAAGGGCTGCGTAATCTTGAACCACTCGACCGACGGCTGCCCCGCGATCACTCCGCCGAAGTTCAGCGTGCCGTTGTTCGCGGGCGACAGAATCCCGGTGCCCACGCCCGACAGCGCAACGTAGGCCGGCGTCGTCCCCGCACCTGCGGTAACAGCCAGCAGTCCCTGGCGCGTGCCCGGCTGCGACGGCACAAATGTAAAAACAACATTGCATGTTTTCCCGCCGCCAAGCGTTGCAGTGCAGTTGGTGCTGTCGGTAAAGTCGCCGGATAGAACCAGCGAGAGCGTAAATGCGATCGTTCCCGTGTTCCCAATCGTGAGCGTCTGCGTGGTGCTCGATACGCCGGTAACCACCACCGCGTTGGAGAAGTTGAGCGACGTGGCAGAGACGCTGAGGTTGGGATTGACGCTCGCGCTGTTGGCCGCGGGCTGCGGCAGCGAACGCCCCGTGACCAGTGCCGTCAGCCCCTGGTCCAGCGAAAGAGTGTCCGCATCGGCCGCGGGCGTCTTCGCGTTCTGGTAGGCAAGTTGCAACTGGCAGACAGTCTGTGGCTCCAGCGTCGAGGGACATCTGTCCGTCACGCTGAACGGCGACGAGGCGGGCAGCGTCACGGCGGCGTGAGAGAAAGAGACAGTCGAGTTGTTCGAGAGGTACAGATAGCGCGCCGGCCGCAGCCCGCCCGTGTACTGCGTTCCAAAGTCGATCTCGGCTGACGAGAGCGAGAGCGCGGCGGCCTGTCCGTAGGCCGTTAGCTGCACGTCGCGCGCGCCGATCAGCCAGTTCTGCTGGATTGCGCCGTCGTTTGCCGCGCTGTTCGACGCCGTCAGCCCGATCGTAATGTGGCAGACCCCGCCGGGCGCAAGCAGAAAATTGTTTCCCGCCAGCGTGCAGTCGCTGGTCTTCACGGCGAAGCTGTAGGGCAACGTCGTCTTCGTTCCGATGTCGAGTGCGGAGGCGAAGCTCTGGCTCTGTTGTGTCAGGTTTGTCACCGTAATGGTTCGCGTCACCGCGCCGCTGGCCGAACTGACCACGCCGAAGTCCAGCTCCTTGGGCGAGAAGACCACCGGAAGCTGCACCACCGCCGATGCCAGCGCGGGCAAAGCCTGAGTCTGCAAGGTGGAGTTGGTGGCGAAGACCGTAATGCTCCCCGGCCCCGTGCCCGTCAGCGCAATGCTGCACTCGCCGCCCGCGGCCAGCGTCGTGCCGCAGTTTGTGGCCTGGGTGAACCCTCCGCTGACCGCGATCTGCACCCCGACCGCCTGCGCCGATCCCATGTTGCGCAGCATCAGGTTTGGTGAGTCGTCCACCGAGAGCGCCAGCGCCGCCGTTGCCGCCCCCGCGCTCGCCGGAATCGTCAGCTTAGCGAGATACGCCGCCGCGCCCGGGCACAGGCTCCCATTGCACGCCGACACAGGAAGAACTGCGCCGCGCACCGTCGATGGAAACGCCGTAGTTGGCGCATCGTTCAAAGGCAGATCGAAGGTCTCTGTCGCCAGCAGGCTCTGGCTGGCCGACGGCGCAAAGCTGCCGCCAACCAGAGCGTTGCCGCTGGCGTCGATTGCCACACTGGTCAGCGCGACCGGCGCGCTTGCGCTGTTTGGGTTTGACGCCGCAATCCCGCCGAAGCGCGCCGTCTGGTCCACCAGGTTCGCCGCATTCACGCGCACGGCGAAGCTGTTGCCAATCGTCGAGAGCGGCATCAGCGGCAGCAGCGGCAGGCCCGCGATAAGACTCCCGTCCACCCACGCCGTTCCCGAAGCACCCGCCGCAACGAACGACTGCGTCCCCGGCGCAAGCACCGTCGATCCCAGCACGGAACTCCCGTCGAGCGTCATCCTCAGCAACACCTGATAAGTCGTAGCTGTCAGCGGAGTAGCCACGCTGGCCACCGGAAACTGTCCCAGCGAAATCGAGCCCGCCAGCAGCAGGTTCCCGGCCACCGCATCGATCGCCAGCGAACTGGTCCCCGCGCCGGGAATAAAAGTTGAAAACGGTATCCCATCGCCCGCCGGCGTCAGCTTGGTCAGAAAGCCCGATGTCGTGCCCAGCGCCGTCGTCACCAGTTGGTTCGGCACCAGCGCCGCAACCGTGGGATAACCCGGCGCGGTCGTCGTCCCCGCGATGTACGCATCGTCCGCGGCGTCCGCCACAATGGCCGCGGGCGTGGTGCTTCCGCTTGCTCCGCTCAGGTACGTCGCATAGACCAGGGAAGCGCCCGACGCGGAAAACTTCTCCACGAATCCATTCCACTGACTGCCAGACGCAGGCATCTGAATAATTCCCGCCGCCGTCACCGGCACTGTCCCATTCGGCAAGTAGACGGTGCCGGTGATAAACACCGCGTCGCTGCTGGCCGCAACCGAACTGGCATCCATGGACCCGCCGCCGCAAAAGGTCACAAAGATTGGGCTGCCGAGGCTGGCGCTGAACTTTGCCACAAACGAGTTGGTCGCCGTGCCCGATGCGGCAGCAAACGCCGCGCCGCCGGTCGCCGTCAGCGCGCCGGATGTGGTCGTTCCGGTGACGTAAACGTTGCCCGCCGGGTCCAGCGCCATCGCCACGCCAACATCGCCCTTCGCGCCGATCTGCGCCTGATTCAGAATGTTGGTTGCGGCCGGGTCCGTCTCCAGTAGGCGCACCCCGTCCTTCTGGTCGATCAGCAGGTAGAGGTTGCCCGTTGCGCCAACCAGCACCGCATTGATCTGGCCCTGTGGCTGGCCCTGGTTTAGCACCGCGCGAAGCCCCGCGAATGTGAACTGCTGCGGGCCCGTCGCTGGCGCCGCCTGCGCGTGCAGCGCGAGAGTCAGAGCGCATGATAGGAGCCACGCGAGTCCCCACGCCAGCGCGCCGGCCCGCCTGCACGTTCCATCCACCACCGCCAGCGGATGCACTCTTCCTCGGATCGCCTCATCGTCTGATGCTCGATCCGCTGCGTTGACGGTCTGAACGGACTTCATCATGGTGCTCTGGCTGCGGCGTTGTGCGGAGTGCAGCCTGCCCTCAATATCCATGGAAGCGATCGGGTTAGGTTGTCCTAATCTGAGTAATTCTAATGAAACGAAACTATACCGCGTCTATCCGGGAATGGGTATCGTTACTTTGCCGCGCGTTCGCGTTCCTCTGTGCGCTCCCGGCTGCAGCAGACCTCCGGCCTTTTGCCGCTCACTCCTGCGTCCAGCAGCCAGCCCAATCCCCTCCCGCGCATCTCGCGCTCGAACTCCGCGTGCGTGCTGTAATGCACGGTCTGCATTCCTGCCTCCGCCGCGGCGGCAACGTTCACTTCGCGGTCGTCGATAAACAGAATCCTGCCCGGCGCGGTCTTCAGCGCCTGCGCGGTCTCGAGGTAGATCGCCGGATCGGGCTTCGCCATCCGCAGCGCGTGCGACCAAACGCAGTGGTCGAATCCTGCCAGCCACGGCAGCCGCGCCACCACGCCCTCGCCGATTGCGTCGCCGATGTTGGATAGAATCCCTGTCCGCACTCGCGCGCGCTGCAACCGCCCGGCCCACTTCACCATCGGCAGGTTGAGCTGGGTCCAGACATCGATGTCCGCCGCCATCAGCGCAGCCCTCTGCGCGTCGTCGAACCGTACTCCCGCGTCTGCGGCCACCGCATCCCAGTAGGTTCTGCCGGTCAGCGCGCAGCGGTCGTAGTCGTGGCGAAACTTCCAGTAGGCCGCGTGCAACCGTTCCTCGTCGAGCCCGCTGACCGTGCGCAGCACCCCCCACGCCGCCGCATCGGGAGGGCCGGAGAGCACCTGGCCATAGTCAAACAGCACTGCGTCGATGCGACTCGCACCGTTCTCCGGCGCGGCGCACATATTATCTGAGGAGGAAGAATTGGAAGTAGGCATCTCCTTCGATTGTAGGCGATTTACCCTTGAACTAGCGGAGATCGACACACCGCTCAGGCAGGCAATCGCGATGCAAGTGGACCGATGGAACCCGCAGTTGCGCCGCTGGCTCGATGAAGCCTCGCGCGCCTCAGGCTTCGACGTCGTCGGCATCGCGGAGGTTCGCGCGCCCCACGACCCCGCCGCCGCGCAGGATGCGGGGCGTTTTGAAGTCTGGATCGGCGCTGGCCGCGCCGGAGATATGGACTACCTCAAGCGCCGCGACCAGTCGGGAATGCTCCTCCGCGGCAACCTCCGCGTCGCAATTCCGTGGGCGCGTTCCGCCATCGTCTGCGCGATGAGTTACAACTTCGCCGCACCGTTTATACGCAGCGAAGATCAGTTGACCCAGTTGCCGCGCGCCGCAGCTCCACTCTCCATCCATCCCGCGCCGCCCGGATCGGGCTGGATCGCCCGCTACGCCTGGACCGGCAGCACGCTCAACGATGAATCCACAATCATTCCCACGGACTACCACGACGAACTGCTCGCCCGTCTGCGTGCTATCGAGTCCGCCCTGCTCGTCCGCGCCGCCTGCACCACCCGCTGCTGCGTAGACACCGGCCCATTCGTCGAACGCGCTCTGGCCGCCCAGGCCGGCATCGGCTGGATCGGCAAGAACACCTGCCTCATCCACCAACAGCTCGGCTCATGGCTCCTTCTCGCCGTCCTCGTCACCTCGCTGCCGGTAGAGCAGGAAAGGGAAGGGGTGGACGAAACGCACTCCGCATCCACACCCGTAATACCTCTACTGCCACATTCACCAAATCTTTCAACTAAACGATATAAAGAGTTTCCATTTGGAATAAAAACAACGCTCCAGGCCCCCGATCGCTGCGGAACCTGCACCCGCTGCATCGACGCCTGCCCCACCGGAGCGCTGCTCGGCTCGAAATCCCCCGACGCGCCGCGCCAGATGGACGCCTCCCGCTGCATCGCCTACCTCACCATCGAGAAGAAGGGCGCAATCGACCCTAGCCTGCGCGCGCCCATGGGCCGCCACGTCTTCGGCTGCGACATCTGCCAGGACGTCTGCCCCTGGAACCGCAAGCCGTCCTCCATTACGCCGGGTGCCCCATCCATCGCTCCGGGTGCCCCATCCATTCAGCGTTCTTTGCGGAATGGGTGGGAGTCGATGCAGCCTCGTCCCAATCTGATCAACCCTCCGCTCGACTGGCTCTCCGCAATGGACTCGCGCCAGTTCAAACTCCTCTTCAAAGGCTCGCCGCTGCAGCGCACCGACCGCAAGCGCCTTCTGCGCAACGTCGCCATCGCCATGGGCAACAGCGGGGAAGCGCGTTTTCTTCCCCAGCTCGACGCCTGGGCCGCCGGCGACGACCCAGTGCTGGCCGATGCGGCCGAGTGGGCGCGCGCGCGTCTGCTAGCCTAATGACAGAATCACAATGTCAACACCCAATTTCACCGAAGCCCCTCTCGAAGCCCCCTCCGCCGTCCCTATCGCTCAGGTGCGCCCCGTCGTGCGCCGCGAAGGCATCTGGCCGCAGATCGTCGCGCTTGCCAGGTACATGACGAAGACCGAAGTGCATACCTACGCCTTCTCGGTCGCGGCCAACGTCATCCTCTCGCTCTTTCCCTTCATCGTCATGATGCTGACCCTCTCCCGCCAGGTCTTCCACTCGCGCATCATGGAGCAGGTGGTCGGCGAGATGATGGGCAACTTCCTGCCCACCTCGCAGGAGTTCATCATGCGCAACATGCAGTTGCTGGCGCATCCGCACAAGAGCGTGCAGGTCTACTCCATCGTGATGCTTCTGATCAGCTCCACCGGCGTCTTTCTGCCGCTGGAGGTCGCGCTGAACCAGGTCTGGGGAGTGCGCGAAAACCGCTCCTATCTGCGCAACCAGATCGTCTCGCTCGGCCTTGCCTTCGCGCTCGGCGCGCTGGCCATGACCTCGGTAGCGTTGACCGCGGGCCAGCAGTCGCTGCTCACTTTCATCTTATTCGGCCACATCCACAACATCGTTTTCAACTTCCTCAACGGCCTGACTCTGCGCCTCTGCGCTCTGCTTGCCAGCATTCTACTCTTCTTCCTCATCTACTGGATTCTGCCCAACCGCAAGGTGCCCGCGCGGGCCGTGCTGCCCACAGCCATTGCCATCGGCTTGCTCTGGGAGGTGGCGAAGTACCTCTATGTACTGGCGCTTCCGCGGCTGGACTTCCAGTCCGTCTACGGGCCGTTTTACGTCTCGGTGGGCCTGATGATGTGGGCGTTCCTCTCCGGCCTTCTTCTGCTCGCCGGAGCGCATTTCTCCGCCACGCGCTATGCTCTCTCCGTGGCCCGCCAGGAAGACCGGGCGCAGAGCGCGGAAGAGAAGATTCAGCAGCAGGACGCACCTTCCGCACAGTAGAATGAGGCCCATGCAGAAGACGCACCAATCCGCCCCGCGGCATAGGTCCCCCGTTCCCGCGGCGCGCATCCCCCGCTGGTGGCGACGCCGCCCTCCCGCCGGGGTGGACGGCGCGGTCTTCTGGCTTGCGCTCGGATTCGGGCTGCTCTGGCTTCTGCGCTTGGCGCCCAGCGGTGGCGGGCTGCTGCTTGTCTGGATGCAGCTTCTGGTCGGGCTTGCGCTCCTCAGCCTAGCCGTCCCGCTGGCATGGCGTCTGGTGCATAAGCATCTTCTCTGGAGCCTGCGCAACAAGCTCATCCTCACCTACCTTCTCATCGGCCTTGCGCCGGTCATCCTCTTTCTGACTCTGGCGGCCATCTCGGCCTACATCGCGGCGGGCCAGTTCTCCATCCACCTCGCCGACACGCGCATGCACCAGCAGTTGGACGAGATCGGCGTGGACAACTCCGCCCGCGCCTCGCGTCAGGCGCGCATGATGCGCGACCGCGCCGGGCAACCGATGGGCCAGCCTCCGCCTGGCCCTCCAGGTTTTCAGCGAAGGCCGCGCTCCGCGGCGAACGGAGCTGCCGGCAGTCCCACGCGATCTGCCGCGCGCACCTCCGCGGCCCCCGCCGCGCAGACCGCCGCGCAAGCCGCATCCGAAGCCGCGGCCCAGTTGGCGGCCCAGAACGCGACGTTGGGTGAAACCGCGCCCGACCCTTTGCTTGCGCGCCTGCACCGGCACACCTCGTTCTACCTTAACGGAGCGTTCTACACGCCACCGCAATTATTCGCGCCTCCTGCCGCGACCGGCGCACAACCCACCGCGGCGCAACAGCCCAGCCAGACAACGCAGCCCAGCCCAGCGTCAGAGAGCGTCCCCGGCCAGCCTGCGGGGCCGCTCGGTCTTCCACCCTGGGCCGCCGACCTGCACGGCAACCAGGTCCGCGGCCTGGTCCTGGACGGCCAGGACCTCTTCCTCGTCGCCATCGATCAGCGCCACGTCGAGGGCAGCGGCCTGCTCACCGTCATCACCAGCCTTCCGGTCGACTCCGCGCTGATGGACGTAGTCGCGCAGGGGCTTGGACGCGTGCGCGTCTCCGGCATCATGACCGGCGGCCCGCAGGCAACTCCCGCCGCCTCCGCCCCAACTCCAGCCACTGCCTCGAAAAATACCGGTCCCCGCTCCCTCGACAACGACATCCAGCGCACCTCGGTCTACGGCGGCGAAGAACCCCCAGCCATCAACTTCTACGACTTTAGCGTCCCCTTCATCTCCACCATGGACATCCGCAACTGGGAGACGGGCGATCGCGACAACGTCCCCATCGTGGTCCACTCCCGCCCGTCCGTGCTCTACCGCCAGCTCTTCGGCAGCTCGCTGGGCGGCATCGTCACCAGCTACATCCGCTACGGCCTGGTGGTACTGTGCATTCTGTTTGCGCTCATCGAGGCCCTGGCCCTGTGGGCGGCGCGGCGTCTCAGCCTCGCCATCACCACCTCGGTCGAAGCCCTCTACGCCGCCACCCAGCGCGTCGATCGCGGAGACTTTGTGCATCGCATCCATGCCGCGCCCGCTGCCAAGAGCGATCAGCTCGGCGAGCTGGCCCGCTCCTTCAACCGCATGACCGGATCGCTGGAACGCCTGCTCCTCGAACAGCAGGAAAAAGAGCGCATGCAGAGCGAGCTCTCCATCGCCCAGGAGGTGCAGGCCAACCTCTTCCCGCAGCGGCTTCACGACTTGCCCACGCTCCAGTTGCACGGCATCTGCCGCCCGGCGCGCACCGTCTCCGGCGACTACTACGACTTCCTCATCTTCCATCACCCCGACACCCCCGACGGATCGCAGGGCCCCGAGTCCGGCGTCGGCATCGCGCTGGGCGACATCAGCGGCAAGGGAATCTCCGCCGCCCTGCTGATGGCCACCCTGCACTCCGCCGTGCGCGCCTACCGCCTCGCCGGCGAGGACCTGGTCTACAGCCAGAGCGCCATCGCAGCCCTCACCGCCAGCCGCGAAGACCTCGCCGGAGACAGCGGCAAGCTCTTCGAATCGCCCGGCCGCATCCTCTCCCTGCTTAACCGCCACCTCTATCGCAGCACGCAGCCGGAAAAGTACGCCACGCTCTTCCTCGCCCACTACGACGTGGCCACCGCGCAGCTCACCTACTCCAACGCCGGCCATCTGCCGCCGCTGGTGCTCAACCGCGCGGGCAAGGTGGTCCGCCGCCTCGACCGCGGAGGAACCGTCGTCGGCCTGATGGACGGAATGCGCTACGAGGAGGCCCGTTTCAAGATGAACTCCGGCGACATCCTGGTCGCCTACTCCGACGGCATCACCGAGCCGGAGAACGACTTCGGCGAGTTCGGCGAGGCCCGCCTCATGGAGATCGTCGCCCGCTACCGCGACCAGCCGCTCCAGGTCATCTCCGCCCAGGTCCTGCTCGCCCTCGACGCCTGGATCGGCGCAGACGAGCAGCCCGACGACATCACCCTCGTCCTCGCCCGCCAGATCTAGCCCGGTAGCATCAGGAAGCTCTGAATCAATCCACGTCTTGAAGGGGCGGGACTTCAGTTCCGCCGCATTCCGCTTCAGAATTTCTCTTGCATCGCCTTCACCACAATCGCGTTGGGCGAGCCGCCCGCCGGCAGAATCGTGAACAGCGTAGGGCCGTTCTTGTCCATGGTGCGCACCACCGAGACGTCGCCCGAGCGCGCGTCAACCGCCAGCAGCAGGTGCTCGTCGGCGGAGAAGGCAAGAGCGTCCGGCGCGTGTCCGGTGCGCACGCTGCCCGCCATCTGCCCGTCGTCGATGCTCCACAGGTTGATCGAGTCGCCGCCGAAGTCCGCAACCCACAGCGTCCCGCTGTCCGCGCTCACAACGCCGAACACCGGCTTGCTCCCGATGGTGTACGTCCCGCCCACCTCGTTCGTCCCGGTCTCAATCTCGCTCACCGAGTCCGATCCGAAGTTCGCGCAGAATATCTCGCCGCCGTCCGGCTTCAGCGCCAGTTGCACCGGCGTCTGGCCCACATCCAGCAGCGCCAGCATGTGGTCGGTCAGCAGCGTTGCGTTCTGCTTCGCCGCCCAGGACTCCGGCGCCGCGGCCAGCGACACCGCCATCACCTGGTGTCCGCCGGAGCAGGCGATAAACGCCTTCGACGAGTCGTTCAGGATCACCGCGTCGGTCGCGCCCGGGCAGCCCGTGAAGACCGCGCGCAGACGAGGCAACTGCTCCTTCGCCGCAATCTTCGGCGCGGATGGCTTGCCGTTAGCTCCCGTTGCGCCTGCCGCCGCCGCGTATGGCTCAACGGCAAAGATCGAGACGCTGCCGCCGCCCCGGTTGGTCACCACCAGCGAGCGCATGTCCGGCGAGATGCGCGCCAGCCCGGGCTGCTCTCCGGCGCCCACCACGCCGATCTCGCGCCGCCGCGCCAGGTCGATCACGCTCACCGTGTTCGATCCGCTGTTGGCCACATACGCGCGCTCGCCCGTCGCGTCCACATCGATGAGGTACGGCAGCTTGTGCACCGGAATCGTCGCCGCCACGCGGTTCGCATCCGTGTCGATCACCGAGACGGACCCCGTGCCCGCGGCCGTGCCCGCGTTCACCACATACACCTCGTCGCGCTTCGGGTTCACCGCCATGCCGGTCGGCTGGATGCCAACCTCCAATGTCCGGTCCTCCCGTAGGTACACCAGGTCCAGCACCGAAACGCTGTTCGACCCGCCATTCGAGACATACGCAAACTCGCTATATCCCGCGGGCACATCCGGGAAGCGCCCGCGATGGCAACCCACGCCCAGCAGCAGCGCAGCCAGCGCAGCCGCTCCAACTTTGTGCATCTTTAGCATCTCTGCGAGTCTAGCGGCATGGCCACGCATCGGCAAGCGGTCGCCGCAATCTACGGAAAAACCCGCAGTGAAACTTTTTTTCGACAGAATTGTCTATATCAATGACGCGGAATTCCGCACCATGTCGGATTCTCCGCATCGATGCGATAACCCTCGGACAACGAAGCCGGGGGAACTTCTCGGCTTCGTTGCTTTTTCCCCGCCTCAGAACTCTTCATCCTCGCCTGAATTGAGCGAGAGGTCCGGCTACAGGTTCTTGCCGGCGCGCGCCCACTGCCACGCAATCCATCCGGCGTATCCTCCCTGGATCAGCCACACCGCAACATACGCGGCCAACAAATGGTGCGCCTCCATGCTGCTGCCGAAGATCCAGCCCAGTCTCATTGTGCGATCTCCAGGGTGCCTTCGATAGACTTAAGTGCCGCCTCCTGCTCCCTCTCCTGACGCCGCCGTTCCAGAGCGTAGCGGAACACCAGCAGGAAGACGCCCCACATCGCCCACCCCACAATATTCCACACGAACGCCGGCATCATGGAGGGGTCGATGCCAGTGTCCGGCCCACCGAAGAAGACCGGCGCGGGATGCTGCGTCCGCCACCACCGGATCGACATGAACACGATCGGCACATCGATCGCCGCGAAGACCGAAAGCACCGCCGCCAGCGTCTGCGTCTGTCCGGTGGCCGACAGCTTGCGCAGCATCAGGTAGCTCACATACAGCAGCCACAGCAGCAACATGCTGGTCAGCCGCGCGTCCCACGTCCACCAGATGCCCCACGCCGCGCGCCCCCACAGCATCCCGGTCAGCAGGCTGATGCTGCTGTACACCACCGTCACCTCTGCCGCCGCAATCGCCACCGCGTCCGCCGTCAGCGCCCGCATCGGGTCGCGCCTCCGGCAGCCCAGATAGAAGGCCGACGCAACGAAGTTCACATACGGGAACAGCAGGCTCAGCATCGACGTCGGAACGTGGTAATAAAAGATGCGCTGCACATTGCCCATGGTCGCTTCCGTCGGGGCCACCACCAGCGCCAGCCGCGTGCCGTGCGCAATCGCCGCCAGCGTCAGGACCAGCCAGACCAGGCCAACCGTGCTATAGATGCGAGAGCGCCTCATCGTCTTATGAGTCTACCAAGAAGAACGCGCCGCCGCATCGCGTTCGTTCACTCCGCGCTCAGCACCGTCTCGAACAGCAGCAGGCACACCGTCGTGAACGCAATGTTGTACGCCACCAGCAGCCGTATCCATATTCCCGGATCGCTCTCGCCCGTCAGGATCGCGGTCGTCGCCTGCATCATTCCCAGCAGCGCGGGCAGCGAGATCGGGACCATAATCAGCGGCAGCAGCACCTCGCGGTAGCGTGTGCGCAGGCTCATCGCCGCGAAAAAAGTCCCATTGCACACCAGCGCCCAGGTTCCCAGCGGCATCACAACCGCCAGCATCCAGCCCTGCCCCAGCGCGTGCAGGTTGTAGAAGATCAAAAAGAACGGAGCGAGCACCAGCTCGACAAAGCTAACAAAGATCAGGTTCGCCAGCGCCTTGCCCAGAAACAGCGCCGACGCCGGCGAGGGCGACATCCGCTGCGCGTCCAGCACGCGATTGCGCTGCTCCCGCGTCCACGACTGGTTCAGCGCCGTGAACGACGCAAACAGCAGAGCCACCCACAGAATCCCGCCCGCAATCTGACGCGAGACCGCCGCCGTCGGATCGAACGCCAGCGAAAAGATAATCACCACCAGCAGCGCGAAGAACAGCATCCCCACCACCGAGTCGCGCGAACGCCACTCCAGTTGAAGGTCTTTGCGCAGATGGGTGAAGACGTGGCCGAAGTAGCTCATCCGCCCGCCTCTGCGCCCGCCGCGCTGCGCAGTATCTTCGTCAGGTCGGCCAGTGTCCCCTTGCTCGCGCGCAGGTAGTCTGCCGGTGCCATCAACAGTTGCGTCCCGCGCACTCCCGCCGAGATCGAGATCACGTCGAACAGCTCAATCGTCTCGTCCACATAAGCAGGGAACTCCGTCTTCGCGGCCATCACCGTCACCCCGCCGCGCACATAGCCGGTCAGCGGTTCGACCTCCTTCAGCGACGCCAGCTCCACCCGCTTCACCTCAGCCGCCGCCGCCAGCTTCTTCAGGTCCAGCTCGCAGTCGCCTGGAACCACCGCGAAAAAATACTCCCCGCTCGACGCCCGTGTCAGCAGCGTCTTGAAGACCTGTTCCGCCGGCAGCCCGATCTTCCGCGCCACCGCAATCGCGCTCAGGTCCTCGGGATCGACCTCGTACGCCCGCGCCTCGTACGCAATTCCCAGCGAGTCCAGCAGCCGCGCCGCATTCGTCTTCGCAACCTTCATCGCTCCCCCTCCCGAGCCGCGTCGCTCACAGACAAAATCGTTCCCGCCCGCATGGTCAGCGTCGTCTCGGCCAGCGGCTCGGCCAGGTGCGCCTGGTGCGTGGTCAAAATGATCGTCCGCCCCCGCGCGCCCTGCTCAGCCGCAGCCGTGCTCACCGGCCGCGTGCGAAACTCCATCAGCAGCTCCACCATGTGCTTCGCCGAATCCACGTCCAGATTCGAGAACGGCTCATCCAGCAGAAGCAGCTCCGGGTCGGTCTGCAACGCCCTCGCCAGCGCGGCCCGCTGCCGCATCCCCTGCGAGTACTGCCCCACCGGGCGCGTCAGCGCAGGGTCCAGCCCCACTGCGCGCAGCGCCTGCTCCGGCGCGCCGCACACGCAACCGCCGTGCAGCCGGGCGAAGTAGCGCAGGTTCTCCATAGCAGTTAGCTCATCGTAGAGCATCGCCTCGTGGCTCATGTACGCCATGCGCCGCCGTTGCCAGCGCGGCTCATCGCCGAAGACATGCACCGCGCCGCGCGTCGGCGCAATCAGCCCCGCGATCATCCGCAGCAGCGTCGATTTGCCCGCCCCATTCTCTCCCAGAACCACCGTGGACGAGCCCGCCGCAAACTCCACCGTTACCTTGCGTAGCGCCGCAAATCCCCCATACAGCTTCGACACTCCATCCAGCCGTGCCGCCGCCAACAACCCGGTTGTGCGCGCCGATTCATCTGCCTGTCGAGCTTCGTTCATCTCTCCGAGTATATAGAGTGCATCGTTCCCGATTAGTTCTGTCTTGCTTAAGGGCACGGCTTCAGTCGTGCCACAAACGCCCACACAAGAAAGGGGCTTCAGCCCCTGAGGTCAGTTTCTATAGATGAGGGAATAGCAGCAGCCTCACTTCGCCGGCGCCAGCATCGCCGTATTGCCCGCCGGTGCATCGCCCGCCTTCGCCGGAGCGTACTTCGACGCGCACTTGGCCTGCAACTGCGTCGCGTGGAAGACCCCATCCCGCCCATACGTCCCAACCGCCAGGGCCTGCGCGTCGTCCTTGAAGGTGTCCGGCGGGGGCTCTGCTCCCTGATAGTTCACCTGCAGCGTCAGCCCCTGCTCCAGCAGCACAAACCGCGCATTCGTCCCCGACCGCTGAATGCTTCCCGGTTGCACGTTTCCCGCCACCCGCAGGTTGCGCGTATACGCCTTCTTGCCCATCGCGTTCAGCTCGCCGATGGTGCAGTAGTAGCTCTTGGTGTCGCGCACGCCGGTATATGCCAGCCATCCCACCGTCGCCAGCACCAACACCGCAGCCGCCACAATCTTGATCGGAGCCATCCCGCGCATAGCCTCAGTCTAGCAGCAAATTCCCCAGCCAATCCCGCCTCGAGGCAATAAATGTGACCAGCGTCACTCCCAGGCCGAGCGCCGTATCTGCCCACACCGTCGGCCGCTAGCTCGAACCCATCTCTGCCGTCACCCCACAGTCTGCGTGCCATCGATCGCCGCTTATGGCATAATAGGATAGAGGTGGCAGATGCAATCGAAAATGGCACGCATGGGAGTAAATGGCAGATTTGTCGTTCCGGCTCAAATCCGTCAGGCCGTGGGTCTCAGGTCAGGCGAGAAGTTGGAGGTTTCGCTGGACGAGGAAGGAATACATCTTCGCACGCAGCGTCAGATGATCGCGCGCTCGCAGGCAATTATGCGGAAGTATGCCAGTGCCGGTCGTTGTATCTCCGATGAACTGATCGCGGAACGCCGGCTTGAGGCGAAGCGCGAGGAGGAAGAATTTGGCTGAAATCGTGGTGCTCGATGCCTCCGCAATGCTCGCCGTAGTACAGCAGGAGATCGGCGGCGAGCAGGTCATGTGCGCGTTGGAAGATAGCGGGAAAACTCTGTTCGTCAGCTCCGTGAATCTGAGCGAAGTCGTAACCAAACTCATCCGAATGGGTCACTCTGCCGCGGAGGTTCCGATCAGCATTGAGCCATTCTTGAAATATGTGGTGGACTTCGACTGCGAACAAGCCTTATATGCGGGAGAGCTATCGAGATTGTCCCGGCCACTGGGCCTTTCGCTGGGAGACCGGGCCTGTCTCGCCTTGGCGGCGAGCCGGAAAGCCACCGCGTGGACGACCGACTCAGCGTGGCTCAAGTTGAAGACCGGCGTCAAAATCCATCTCCTGCGCGGCTAAATCCGCTCCACACGCAGAACAGGCCGCGAATCTCTCCGCGGCCCGCTCCGTTACCCTTCGTTGCTTTCTGACTTATCCCAGTTCCGCCAGGCTCTTGGCCCCGTACTTCAGGAACCACGGGCTGGCTGCTTCCAACGCCAGGTTGACGTTCTTGATGTTCTCCGTGCCGGTTGTCTCCAGCCATTCACGGAAGGCCGCCTCGCCCTGCTTGGCGAAGATGGGAATGCCGTCCTTCCATGTCGCGCGTCCGCACAGCACGCCGTTGAACTTCGTCCCCGACTCTCCCGCCAGCTCCAGCGTCTCGATGAACACCGGGTTTGACACGCCCGCCGAAAGGTAGATGAACGGCTTGTGCGTCATCGACTCGGCGTCGCGGAAGTGCTGCAGCGCCTCGGCCCGCGTATACGCCGCCTCGCCCTTGAAGCACTTGGTCCCTGCCACAAACTCCGTGATAATCGGAACCTCGACCTTCAGCACATCCACGTTGTAGCGTTCCTTGCCGAACTCCGCCATTGCGCCCGAGACGATCTCCGGCTTCTTCTTCGCATACGCCACGCTCTTCTCGTCGCCGCCCTCGGCGTCGTATCCCACAAACTCCAGGAAGAAGGGAATGTCGTGCGCCAGGCACTCGTCGCCGATGCGCTCGATCCACGCCTGCTTCAGGTTGTTCACCGAGCTCTTCTCGAATGGAGTGTAGTAGAGCAGGATCTTGATGCAGTCCGCCCCCGCCTCCTTCAGCCGCCGCACCGACCACACGTCCAGCAGGTCGGGCAGCCGTCCCGGCGTCTGCGCGTCGTAGCCTGTCTTCTCGTAGGCCAGCAGCAGCCCCTTGCCGTGCCGGTGCTTCGTCGCCGGCAGCCCATACTCCGGGTCCAGCAGAATGGCCGACGCGTGCTTGCAAAGCACATCGGTCACCAGCGTCTTGAAGTCTTCCAGGTCCTTGCCTGTGGCGGCCGATCCGCGCTCCTTGGCCAGCGACTTCTGCAGCGAGCCGCGCTGGTCCATGGCGGCGGCGGCAATCACGCCGCGCGGGTTGGAGACGGCCTTCAGTCCTGCGAGTTTTCCGGGGGTCAGCTTCATTGTGCCTTCTTCTCCTGTGTCGAACGTTTCCTGCGTAAACTTCCGATCAATTTGCAATTCGCGCTTCATCTGCAATTCTACACAGCCCCGCGCACCCGGAATGTGACGGCGGTTACGCTAAGTTCCAGCGGGATGATCCCCGTTTTGCTTAAGGGCACGCCTTCAGCCGTGCCGAAGAACCTGTTTCGCTTAACAGCCCGTGGTAGAAGTAACTCGACCTCGAAAACAGCCTTTTGTTCGTGAATAGCGATCCATGAAATCAATCACTTACAGCCTCCTTCATCGACGCGTTTGATGATTTCCGACTTGCACCACGGGC
>Ga0224557_1000553_pt1 | contig 41266 bp, 34 predicted proteins | sample 714S31014metaG_FD_180677 | JGI IMG/M metagenome (GOLD analysis project Ga0224557, IMG submission 180677) | Peat soil microbial communities from Stordalen Mire, Sweden - 717 S3 10-14 | ecosystem: Environmental > Terrestrial > Soil > Wetlands > Peat | place: Sweden: Norrbotten County, Stordalen...
CGCTGGAGAGCCGGGTGCATTGAAAGGTGCCCGCCCGGTTCGGACCGGGGGTCGCCGGAAAAGGACCTGCGCCACAGGTACCTCGCCGGCGGCCTACCGGTGTTTCTACGTGCTGGAGGCGGCCGGCCTGGCCGTGCAGCTGGTCAACGCGACCCAGGCCAGGAACCTGCCCGGCCGGCCCAAGACCGGCAAGCTGGATGCGATGTGGCTGGCCCGGCTGACCGAGATGGGGCTGCTGCGGCCCTCGTTCGTGCCGCCGGCCGCGATCCGGGCCCTGCGGGACTATACCCGGGCCCGCACCCGGCTGACCCAGGAGCGGGCCCGCTGCTTCCAGCGGCTGGAAAAGCTGCTGGAAGGCGCCTTGATCAAGCTGTCCAGCGTGGCGTCCAAGCTGACCACCGAATCGGCCAAGGACATGATCAAGGCCATGATCGCCGGGGAACGCGACCCGCACACGCTGGCCGCCCTGGCCCGCACCCGGATGAAGGCTAAGCACGACGACCTCGTCGAGGCCCTGGCCGGCATGTTCGATGACCACCACGGCGAGCTCGCCCAGCTGCTGCTGGACCAGGTCGCCTTCTGCGACACCCGGATCGGCCAGCTGACCGCCCGGATCACCGCATCGGCCGCCGCGATTCCGGCCGCCTGGGGCGTGGATGCAGACGGGACCACCGGCCCGGACGCCGGGACCGGCCCGGACGCCGCCGCCTTGCCCGCGGTGGCCCGGCTGGCCGAGATCCCCGGCATCAGCCCCGGCCTGGCCTGTTCGATCATCGCGGAAACAGGCCTGGACATGTCCCGCTTCCCCACCGCCGGCCACCTGGTGTCCTGGGCCGGGCTGTGCCCCCGGGCCCGCCAGTCCGGGCCCCGCACCCGCGCCGGCAAGAAGAACCAGGGCGACAGCTGGCTGCGCGGCAGCCTCGGCCAGGCCGCCACCAGCGCCGCCCGCACTCCCGCCTTCCTCGGCGAGCGCTACGGGCGGATCGCCCGCCGCCGCGGCAAGGCCAAAGCCCAGGTCGCCGTCGCCCGCTCCATCCTGGTCATCATCTGGCACCTGCTGTCCGACCCGGCCGCCCGGTACACCGACCTCGGCGCCGGCTACTACCAGGCTCGTCTCGACACCGACCGGAAGATCCGTAACCACATCCGCCAGATCCAGGCCCTCGGCTTCGAGGTCACCATCACCAAGGCCGCCTGACCCATACCGCCCCCGACCAGGCCCGATCACCGCCCCAGGCCCGGGTCCGCTGCCGCACGCCCAGCTGAGGTCTGTTATTTTCCGGTCAGTCCGCCTCCCGGGCCGCCCCCACAAGATCCCCACGGACACGACGACACTCCGCGGCACACCCCGGCACTCCTGCTAAAATAGAGGCGAAAACCTCACCTGAACAGGCGAAACGCAGATATCGCAGGCTATCGGCTGTGCCGATTTGTGGTGGTCAGGGACAGGATCGAACTGTGGACCTTCCGCTTTTCAGAAGGTCTGTCATCGGCCCGGGAGCCTCTGCCTAATACAGCTCCGCAGCCCGCTTTACCAGCAATGGGCCTGTCAGGAGCTTGTGACGCCATTTTAGCAGGCGTGCCAACGTGTGCCGGGTAATGCCGTTTCGTCCGTGTTATTCGCGTGTTGGACCCCTCCCGGAGCCGGACGTGTGTTACTGCTGTGTTGGCCGCCGCAGCCGGTCAGCCGTCGCGCCCGCGCCTCGGACCAGGCGTGCCTGCCCGCGGCCCGAAGACTGGCCGCCGCCGGTGACCGGCTTGGTCAGCCGCCCGTCCAGCTACCCCTGCGGCCAGGCCGGGAATGACGTACCGTGACAAACGAAACGTACACTGGTGCACAAACCTCCCTGCCGACTCTGCGTGCTTCGCAGTGCTCAGGCAGTGGCTGGGTACGCCGTACAGATCAGCCAGATCGGGGACGGGCCGGTGAAACCGGGGTTGGTTCCGCTTTCGTCTACCTGGTTGGATCTTATCGCCAGGGCCGATCCTTGCCAGGCTTGTCCGGTAGCCACCGATCTAGTGAGGACAACATGCACGAGCTGGTGATAAGGGCCCGGAAAGAGGAGCTTCCTTACCCGGCGGAACCGAAACGCCAAGAGGGGAAGCCAGTGGTTTCATGGTGACCACGTCACGTGCCCGGATCGGCCTGAGCGTGCCGCCGCAGCTGCCGCCGGCCGGCATTCCGGGCTACGCGCGGCGGGCCGAATCGGCCGGCTTCGATGAGCTGTGGCTGGCCGAGGACTGTTTCTTCGCCGGCGGGATCGCGGCCGTATCCGCTGCGCTGTCCGGCACTCGCAGCCTGGCCGTCGGCCTGGGCATCATGCCGGCGGTGGCCCGCAATGCCGCGTTCACGGCGATGGAGATCGCCGCGCTGGCCGAACTGTATCCCGGCCAACTGATGATCGGTCTGGGCCACGGGATGACCGGGTGGATGCGCCAGATCGGCGCGTACCCGCGGTCGCCCCTGACCGCCCTCGCCGAGCACATCCAGACGGTACGGGCGTTGCTGGCCGGCGAAACGGTGTCCATGGCCGGTGACTACGTCCAGCTCGACGGTGTCCGGCTGGACCACCCGCCTGCGTACGCACCCCCGGTGCTGGCCGGCGTGCGAGGACCACGCTCGCTGGAGCTATCCGGCCGGCTGGCCGACGGCACGATCCTCGCGTGGCCGCTCACCGGCCCCTACATCGCCCAGGCCCCCGAGGCGATCGGGCACGGACAGCTGACCGCAGGCCGCGCCGGCCCGCACCAGCTGGCCGGCGGCACACCGGTCAGTGTCGATCCCGACCCCGCGCGTGCCCGTGATGCCGTCCGGGCGGCCGTGGCCGCCGAACTGGCCGGACCTACCGGGAGCATCCATATCGAGCCCCTGGGCATCGCCGCCGGGGTAAAGCAGCTGCTCGCCGCGGCTGGCTCGACCGAGCGGCTCGCGGCAGACCTTCCCGACCGGTGGATCGACCAGCTCGTCATCGCTGGCAATCTCACCCACTGCGCGGACCGGATCGCGTCGCTCACCGCCCAGGGCATCGATCACGTCATACTCGGGTTCCCCGCCGGGATTACCCCGGCCCAGCAGGACACGGACAGCCGCCAGCTCATCGCCGCCCTGGCCGGATCCCTTCCATGATCACCCCGGACGCCCAGCCCGACGCGCCTGGCCGCCAGACGCCCTGAACGCCAGCCGGCACCCAGGAGCACACCGGAACTGCAGATTGATCGTAGGCCCGTCATCCCGGAGCGGCCGCGCGGCGGTACGGGGCAAAGCAGGTCCCCTGGCACGGCGGGCGCAGGTTGGCGATCATAGCGGCGGGAGTGCGCGCGCTTTGAACCTTCCCGGCAGTCACATTGTGTGACAGACATGGTCGCCGGCCGGCACTACGGGCCAGGGCCGCCTGAGGGCTCGGACGCGGAAATCACTTAGGTACCGGTGCGATGGGCGTGGTTCTATGGCAGGCATGCCGCACGACTTGGTCCGCCCGCCCAAGGCCCGCCGGGGAGACCGGGTTGCCGTGCTGTCGCCGTCGTTCGCCGCGGCCGGGGCGTTCCCGGCGGTGCATGAGCAGGCGATGCGCCGGCTTGCCGAGGTCACCGGCCTGGTCCCGGTCGAGTTCCCGGCCACGCGCAAGGCCGGCGCCACGCCGGCCGAGCGTGCCGCGGACGTCAATGCCGCTTTCGCTGATCCGGGGATCCGCGCGATCTTGGCGGTGATCGGCGGGGACGACCAGATCACGGTCATCCCGCACCTGGACGCCGCCCTCGCCCGGCGCGACCCCAAGCCGTTCCTGGGCTACAGCGACAACACCAACATGCATCACTGGCTGTGGGCGAACGGCATCGCCAGTTTCTACGGCGGGTCGTCCCAGGTCCACCTCGGGCCGGGTCCCGGGGTGGACGAGGTACATGCCCGGTCGCTGCGCGCGGCGCTGGTCACCGGGGAGAGGATCGAGATCACCGAGCCGGGCGAGTCCGAGGACTTCGGGGTGGACTGGGCCGACCCGCGCGCCCTGGACTTTTTCGGTGAGCGTGAGCCGGCCGGGCCGTGGAGCTGGCACGGCCCGGCCCGCACGGTCACCGGCCGGGCCTGGGGCGGCTGCGTGGAGGTGATCGAGGAGACCTTCATCGCCGGCCGGTTCTCGTTCGCCCCCGACGTGCTGGATGGCGGGGTCCTGCTTCTCGAAACGTCGGAAGAACTCCTTCCCGCCCGGCATGTCGGGTGGATCGTCCGTGCGCTGGGCGAACGCGGCATCCTCGCCGCGGTAGACGCGGTCCTGGTGGCCCGCCCGCCGGTATCGGACTTCACCCGCCGTCCCCCAGCAGGAGAACGTGCCCGTCTGCGCGCTGAGCAGCGTGACGTCGTGACCGGGATCATCAGCCGGTACAACCCGGATGCTGTCGTGTGCGCCGGTGTCCCGTTCGGCCACACCCGCCCGCAGTGGATCCTCCCGCACGGAGGGACCATCACCGTCGACGGCACCGCACGCCGGGTCACCGCCGACTACTCATAACCAGGCGGAACCGCGGAGACCCGGGTCCACGCAGCGACGTGAACACCACGATTGCGCAATAGGCGGCACATGCCCGCCGCCACGCATAACGGCCACATAGGTGCCAGCCTCAGCACTCAGAGCCGACTTTGAAAATCAGGCCAGATCGGCGGGAGTGTGCGCATCGCCGAGGCGAGGATCGATTACGCAGTGCGAGCGGAAGCATCGAGTTGACGAGTTCGTGAGCGCTTGTCATCCGCCCATGGCGGCGCAGAAGGGCCCCAGGCCTGGGGGCAGCCAGTATTAACTGCGCGGGAACCGGCCCCCCGCGCAGGTCGGTGGTCCGCGCCTGGCTGCTCCCGGCGGTCGGCCGCCTCCCTGTGATCACCGCTAGATGCCAGGCTGGTAGGGGCAGGCCGGGTCCTCGCCGAGCGGATCTCCGGTAGCGGCGTAGGCGCGGGCCCGGGACCCGCCGCACAGGTCGGCGTACTCACAGCCGCCGCACCGCCCGGTGAACCTGGCCGCGCGGATCGACCGCAGCAGCGGGTCGTCCCGGTAGATCTCGCGCAGCGGGCGGTCGCGGACGTCGCCCAGGCCCAGCGGCAGAAAGCCAGCCGGGTAGACCTCACCGTCGTGTGAGATGAACACGATGCCCTTGCCGTCGCGAGTGGGGGCGGTGTGGGCGCTGGGGCGCCCGGTGCCGGGGCCGAGCAGCCCGGTGAGATGAGCTGACAGGCTGCGGTACAGCGCGCTGCCTGGCGCTGGGGCACCAGCGCGGCGCGCCCTGACGACGCGGCGGAAGAACGGCGCCTCGACCGTCCTGACGATGAAGCCGTACGCCGACGCGTCGTACAGGAAATGGCACACGTCCTCGTGCCCGGCCGGCGAAAGCGGCCCTGCCGCCGTTCCGCGGCCGACCTGGACCAGGAAGAAGACCTCCCAGATGTGCGCGCCGGCCTGTGCCACCAGCGCGGCGATGCCGGGCAGGTCATCAACGTTCCCGTCCATCACGGTGGTGTTGACCTGCACGGTCAGGCCTGCGCTGGCCAGCTGCCCGATGGCTGCGACCGTGCTCTCGAAGTGCCCGGCGATGCCGCGCACCCCGTCGTGGGTCTGCGCGCAGGCGCCGTCCAGGCTGACCGAGACGGCCCGCACGCCGCTGCGCGCGATCCGGCCGGTCATGGCCGCGTCGAGCCGCGGGGTGACCGACGGCGACAGGCACACCGGGACACCGAGCGACACCGCGTAATCGACCAGGTGGAACAGGTCAGGCCGGAGCAGGCAGTCGCCGCCGGTGAGCACCAGGATCGGGGACGGCCGGCCGAAGGCAGCGACCTGCTCGATCAGCGCGCGGCCCTCAGCCGTACTCAGTTCCCCCGGCGGCGCCTGCGTGGTGGCGCTGGCACGGCAATGGCGGCAGGCCAGCAGGCAGGCCCGGGTAGTCTCCCAGAACACCAGCATCGGCCGCTGGCTGAAGTCGACCGAGGACCGCGAACTCACAGCGCGGGCCAGCGCAGCTGGGCTAGTCATGGGCCGGGTCACCTTCCGAAGGTCGGGGCCAGCGCGGCTTCCCGGCCAGCTCGCAGCAGGCTAGCCTCCGTCCGGCACGGCCAGAAGGGCCTTTCGTCCCCGCACCCGCCCTTCGCCGATAGCAAAGCAGGATCACTCAAAGTGACGGAACACACGGCGAGACGACGCGCCGGATTGCCGGATCTCCCGCCTTGGCAATGCTCGGGGCTGAGGCGGCTTGGGAGCGGGTATCTGCCAGTTCCGGCCGTCAGTTGCCGCGGAGCGTAACCAGATAAGGGGTCCTATCTCAGCGACGGCCGATTACGAGCTAGTCGACGGTCTCTCGCTCGGCCCTGTGCCGACGCGCATATCATTCCGTTCTGGCAGGCTATCCGTGCTGCGGGGACGCGGATGGAGTCTGGGCGCCAGGGTGTGATTGCCGGCCGCTCAGTGCATGGTTGATGGTTGGCAGGCCTGCTGTTGCGGCGGTTGCCGGCTTGGGAGCTGGTCTGCGTGCCGGGCAGCCGGAAGTGGCCGGCCGGGGTTCAGGCAGTGGCCGGCAGGGCGGCGGTTGCCGGCGCCCTGGCGTTTTGCGGTGCACGGTCGCTATCGTTGTGCCCAGTACCGAGGCTGTCCCTGGTGGTGGCAGTGAACGACATTATCAGCTACGGCAGGGACCGCGAGCCCCGCTGGCGGCGGTGGCGGCTGGCGGTCGTCGCGGCCTGCGTCACCGTGGCACTGGCCGCTGCCTTCATCTGGTCCCTGCCGGGCTTGCGCCACCACGGCGGTCAGGCCAGACCAGGTGCCCTCGGCCCGAGCCCGGCGGCGCAGCAAGACGGCTCGGATGCCGTGCCGGATCCGCTGCCGACCAGGCCCGCTTTGATGACAGGCCAGCCGCTGCCGCGCGCCGCCAGCCTGCGGCTGCTGCTCGGCGGCCAAAGGCCTGCCTGGCTCCTGGTGCCCTCCGGCCGGACTGAGCCGATCAGCGGCTTGCCCGGGCGCGGCAACGGCTACCAGCTCTTCCCCATCGCAGGCGGCTGGACCGCGCAGCAATTTCCCCCCGGTACCGCCGTCTGCGGAAACTGCGCGCCCCCGCCGCTGCCGGTTTACTACATCGCAGGCGGGTCACAGGCCGCGAGCCGTATCGGCACCGCCGACGTCACCGCGCCGGCCGCGGCCCCGGGCGCGCTGTGGCTAGTCAGCTACCGGCGTGGCGCGGACATGAGCACCGCGGCCGGCACTGCGCAGGAGGTCAGCGTCGCCGGCGCCGCGCTCGGGCCCCGGCTCAGGCTGCCGGCCGGGTACGTGATCGACCAGGGAACCCGCGCGGGCCTGCTGCTGGTGCAGGAACAGGCAAGCTCAGGCCTTGTCAGGTACGAACTGTGGGATCCCGGCACCCAGCGGGTGACACGTTCCTTCGTGAACGTGATCGCGGCAAGCCCGACGCAGATCGCCTGGATGCCGGCCTGCACGGGCAACTGCCTGGTGCACGTGCTGGACCTGCCCGGCGGCCGGACCCGGGAGATCTCACTGCCCGGGCGGAGCACGGCCGGCGAAGGCGCGTTCAGCCCGGACGGGCGGCTCCTTGCCCTGCTGGTGACGGCCGGGGTCACGGCGGATGGCCACCCCGCCGCGAACCAGCTCATGGTCGCGACGGTCGCGAGCGGGCGGATCGCCGCCGTCCCCGGAAGTACGGTTGGCAGCGGGATCGGGGTTGACTTCGGCTGGCGGCCGGGCACCCGCCAGCTGATCGCCGACGTGACCGCCGATACCCAGGGGCAGCCTGAATGGCAGATCGCAGTGTGGCGGCCCGGTGATGCCCGCCTGTCCACCGCACTCGCCCGGGCGCCCGACCAGTCGTGGCCGGTTATCGATCAAGGCCCCTACTAGCACCGGGATGCCCAGCCCGCAAAATGATCCCGGCACGGGCCGCTCATCAGCGTGAGCAACTCAGCGGCACCGCAAACCGCGCTCAGATCAGCCTTTCGCGTGCGACACGGGCACCCGTATCTCGCCGGCCCGGGCGACACAGCCGTCCCGCTGGCAGCGAGATCCCGCGGAGCTGGGTGTACTGGTCGGTGGCTGCCGGCTTAGCGGTCGGCCTGCTCGCTGAAGTGTGGCCGCTGCCGCAGCACGGCCATCACATGAGCATCACCGACGCGTTCGACATTGCCTGGAAAGTCGCCCTGTTCCCGCCGGGGATCGTGACGGGCAGGAGCCGTGGGCAGACGTTCCTCAGCGCGGCATGAGCGGTAAATCAGTCGAGTTCCGCCGTTCGCTCACCTATGGTGACAGAGACTGGCCAACCTGGCGGCAAGGGCCGGCACCGGTTGTCCCCTGATGGGGTTCAAGAAGGCCAGGAAGTAGACCCGGGCCAGCCGCCAGTCCAAGTCCGCAACCCGGGTGACCCAACCGATCAGCAGTGTCAGAACCGGAAGCGAGTCAGGCCGCCCGGCTCCGTCGCCAAGGTCACGACCGCCGATCGTGGGTCAATGCGATACACGTTCCACGGCGGCGGTCCTTGCGATGGTGCGTTGAACGGGGCAGTGATGCCCGCCCCGCCGGCGTCGGGTTCGGCCGGCCAGCCGTTGTCCGCCCACGCCTTCGCAATTCGCGCCAGTGCGCCCGGCTCGGTCACTCGCGCAGCGTCACCCTCGATTACGACGTCCGCGTCGCGGATCGACACCGCGATCGAACACCGCGGATCGCGCGCGACATTGCGCCCCTTCCGCGTGCCTGCGCCCGTCTGGAACCAGAACGTGCCATCCAGCCACAGGGCACCGACCGCAGTCACATGCGGGCTACCGTCCTCGTTGACCGTGGCCAGCCAGGTCGTGCGGGAGTTCAGCGCTTCCGGAGCCGGCGCTGACCCCGCATCGAGCTTGGCAGCAACTGCGGCCCAATCCACCGGCGGCAGCCCATCCGCCTTACCCAGGTTTGTGATCTCCATAAGGCATCCCTTCCTTGCCCAACGGGCATCCTTGCTAATGGCGTCTGGCAGATAAGACGCGCGGCGACCGCGTAAGTCATCGCGCATACGCAGGTCACGAGCCGTCCCAGCGCGCACATCGGCATGAGGGGCGTCCGCAATCGGCAAGGGGCACCCAGATCGCCCGGCTCTGCGCGGACTTCAGACGGCTCCGCCCCGGAGCAACCGCCACGCCTAACGGCGGATTTGCGTGCACGCGTCGCGAGATTCATAACGGATGGTAGTCGGGACTGACCTTCGCAACCTGGGCGGCTGCCGACAGTCGCCGGTCGTGCCGCCTGCAGCGCGGGGAGCACGCGCCCGCCGTCGCGGCCGTGCCCAGGCCACGTGGCAGGGCAGCTGCGAACGCGCCGCTGAAAGCCCGGGCGCTCAGGCCTGGCGGTACCGGTAAATCCGCGGACGCAAGGCGATCTGGCCCATCGGCTGGGACCCTAATCTAGGTGGTGCCTGTATGGTGTCATGGCCTAGGGCTCTCTACCGAGGGGGTCACGTGGCAAGCGATAATCACGCCGGTCCGAGTGGTACCGACCGTCTGCGGACCGCGATTGAGCGAGCCAGCGGAGCCTGGGACCACTACCAGGACGATCCGGGAACGCGGACGCGTGGCGAGTTGGTCGCGGCCTGGGAGGCTGTGCTGCAGCCGCAGTTTGCCGGACAGCTCGCTCCTGTCATGCGCGCCCGGGTCCTGTTCAACCTCGCACGTGCACTGCGAGAAGAAGTCCTGCACGAGGAGAACCTCCAGAGCGCGGAACATGCCGTTGCCGTGCTCGAGGAGTCCCGGGCGCTTCTTCCTGCGGAAGCAGAGGACTGGCGGGACGCAACGCGACTACTCGCGATGGTTCTGCGGGACCGCTTCGACCTGACCAGTGACGCGGACGAGCTGCGCCAGGCGGCGGACCTGCTGCGGGAGGTCAGGGATCACCCGGCCGAAACCGATGTCGTGGCGGCGAGCGTCGAGCTCGCGGCTTGCCTGCTGGCACTCGACACAACGGACCGGGCCGCCCTTGATGATGCGATTGAGGTCCTCAAAGCGGCCGCGCCATTCGACAACCTGACCGCGGCGGCGGTGGCGGCTGAGCGCGCCTATGCCCTCGGCGTCGCGCTCGCCACCCGGTTCGGGCGCGGCGGCGACGCCGACGACGCCGACGAGGAGCTCCAGGCGTTCCGCGCCGCGGTCGCCCTGAGCGCTGCGGACGGACAGGAAGCGGAAGGCAGGTACCGGGACGGGCTCGGCAGCGCTTACCTCGACCAGTGGAGGCTGACGCGCGACCCGGCCCTCCTGAGCAGCGCGCTGGCGGAATACGGGCAGGCCCTGGACAGCGGCCCGGGAGTGCGCGAGTCGCTGCAGACCCGGATCAACGTCGGGGATGCGCTTATTTCCCGGTTCGGCCTTTCCGGCGATCCGCAGGACCTGGCTGACGCCCTCGGGCACCTGCGCGCCGCCGCCGACGGCCTGCCCGATGACCCGCGGGCCGCGCTGAGCTACGGCGCTGCGCTGTTTGACGCCTACCAGCAAGACGGGACCGGGCAGCGGCTGGCTGACGCTATAGGGCTGCTGGAGTCCGCGGGTGCGCGGAACCCAGCGGGCTCGGTGGACTACCGCGCCGCGCAGACGAGCCTGGGCAATGCCCTGCGGGCCCGGTTCGCTCAGGCGGGGGACCCGGCGGATCTCGACCGGGCGGTCGGCTGCCATCGGGCAGCAGTGGCAGACCTTCCCGGCGGCGCGCCCGACGCCGCCGTCTGGCTGGCGATGTACGGGCACGCCCTGCACGACCGCTACGCCTATGCAGAAGATGAGCGGGACCTCGCCGAATGCGCCGAGACTTACCCACGAGCAGCGGCCCTGGCCAAGGGCGGCGACCAGGACCACATCCTGTCCGGCCTGGGCACCGTGAGCATCGAGCGCTACCGCCGCAGCGGCGACGCCGCGCACCTGCAGGCCGCCCTTGACTTGTACTCGCGAGCCTTGGAGGCGTGCTCGCCTACGGCGCCCCAGCGCAGTATCTACCTGTCCGACCTGGGCACCGTTTACCGGCTCCGGTACCTCAACGCCGGACAGCTCCGCGATCTCGAACGGGCGATCGCCAGCATGGACGAGGCGATCGCCCTTACAGAGCCGAACGCACCGGGCTGGGGTGCCCTGCTAACCACCCGCGGCCTGCTGTGCCTCGACGCCTACCACCAGACTGGTCTGCTCGCGTCTGTCAACGACGGGATCAGCCTTCTTTACGAAGCTGCCATCGCGCTGTCCCCCGGTGCCCCCCTGCGCCCGGACTGCCAGGCGGCCCTGGCCGGTGCCCTGATCTTGCGCACCGAACTGGCCGCGCTCACCACTGACATCCAGGCCGAGGACAGCGACATCGGCGATGCCATCGCCCTGCTGGAGTCCGCGCTCAGCCTCACCCCCGGCGAGGCCGCGATGCGGCCGCAGTTCTTGGGGGCGCTCGGTGACGCGCGACTGTCCCGGTACCGGCGAGCCGGCGACCCGGCCGATCTCGACACGGCGGTCGAGCTCCTCGACCAGGCCTGGCGGTCGTCGAGCGAGACCGGGCAAGGGGGACTGGCTGACCGGCTGGCGCGTGCCTACCGGCTGCGCTGGGCCGACCGGCACGAAGACGACGACCTTCACCGGTCAGTCGAGATGTACGAGCGGGCGATCCGGCCCGGCCAGGGACAAGGGCCAGGCCAGATCGCCGAGGCCGCCCTGGAATGGGGCCGCTGGGCCCTGGACCGTCAGGCGTGGCGAGAATCCGCGCTGGCGTACCGGCGCTGCCTGGAGAGCATCATCGTGCTGCTAGCCGGAAACGCTGCCCGGCACCACAAGGAGACGTGGCTGGAGCCGGCGGCCGAGGTCCCGTCGCGGGTCGCGTACGCATACGCCATGGCCGGGGACCCGGCCACTGCGTCGGCATTGTTCGAGCGGGGGCGCGGCTTCCTGCTGAACGAGTCGGCCGAGTGGCGGCACCAGCTCCAGGAAGAGCACCCGGACCTGTACGCCCGGCTCCGAGACGCCATCGCGGCCGCGGACGTGATGGCCGGCGCCATCCGCACGGTAACGCCGAGACCCCTGGCCGGCCCCCAGGCGAACAGGCAATCGGAGGGGGTGTACCGGGCACTCGACGAGGTGTTCTCACAGGTTCAGTTGCTGGCCGGCGAAGCCAGCGACAGGATCAGCCCGCCGGACAGCACGACCGGTTACCTGCCGGACGCGTGGGTTGTCCGGCTCGCCCCCGGACCGCAGTCCAGCATCGCGTTGGTCTCCCCGCCAGCCACGGAGATGGTCACCCTGATCCCGCTCGCCGGGGCCTCGGAGGCGGCGCTCGAGCAGCAGCTCACTGCTTTCCGGGCAGGCTACGAACAGCGGCAGGCGACACCGGAAGCCTGGCACACGGCGCTCGGGGACGTCACCGGCTGGCTTGGCCGCGAGGTAGGCCAGGCCCTCCTAGAGGTTATTCCCGCCGGTTCGGAGATCGTGGTCATTGGCGGCGGGGCGCTGGGCCTGCTTCCGCTGCATGCCGCGCGGCTGCCCGATACCGCTCAGGGCGGGCGGCGGTATCTCCTCGACCAGGTCCGGATCAGGCACGCGCCTAACATCGCCTCGGTCCGGCAGAGCCAGCCCGCCACGGAGGCCGCCCACCTCTCCCGGGTCTTCCTGGTCGATGATCCGCGGCCGTCGACCTTCCCGATCCGGGAAGCCCGCCTGGATCAGGCGCTGCTGGCGCGCTATTTCGGCGAGTGCATCGCCGTCCGCGGCCCGCAAGCCACCCGTGCGACGGTGCTGCGCACCATCACCGAAGGCGGCTGTGACGTCATCCACCTGTCGTGCCACGCTGCGGCGAACGTCACCCGGCCCATGGAGAGCGCGTTCCTGCTGGCCGGCGACGACACCATGACGGTCCGGGATCTCTTCGGCGCGCCGGCCGCCCAGGCCCGGCTGGGAGTGCTGGCCGGCTGTGAGACCGGGGTGGCGGGCAGCAGCCTGCCGGACGAGGCCCTCGGGCTGCCCACGGCGCTGCTAGCGGCCGGCGTGACGGGAGTGATCGCGTCCGCGTGGGCCATACCTGACCGTCTGGTCACCGCGGTCCTGCTGGCCCGCTTCTACGAACTGTGGCAGGCGGATGACCAGCCGCCCGCGGAGGCGCTGCGCCAGGCGCAGCGCTGGGTCCGGGACAGCAGCAACGGCGAGAAGACCGGGGATTACCCCTGGTACGGTGACGCATACCGTGGCCGCACCGGCGGCGCTGCGCACCGGATGTGGCTGTCCGCCCGAACCCACCAGCATCCGTACTGGTGGGCCGGATTCACCTACACCGGCGCATGACCCGGCTTACCCGGGGAAGGATCATGGACGAAGATCTTCTTGAGGTAGCCCGGGTCATCCGGTCCTACCTGCCCGACCTCTTGGGAAGCGAAGCGCGATCCTGCGACCAGCGGATCGCCGGGCTGCTCGCAGCCGCCCGGTCTGGCCAGAACGTTGACGAGGAACTGGCCGCCGCGCTCCAGCAGTCCCCTGCGGTGCACGCATGGGCAGCGCAGGTACTGCAAGACGAACGGCACCGGCCGCCGGACCTCCAGCCGGCCTTCGAGCTAGGCTTCGAGCCGCTGCCCGGAGCGGGCGGCCCAGTCCAGGCGGCCAAGTACTGCTGCCCCCAAGACGATTTTGTGTGGTGGCGCAGATCCGCCGGGCAGGCTGTACCGTCCTGCCCGTCCCACGGCGCGCTTGTCCCCTGTCACTGAGCGCGGCGCGATGCTCGACAAATTCTGGGAAGCGGCCGGCGAGAAACTCGCCGACCGGTGGGCGAGCACATCGGTACCCGCGATCATCTTCTGGCTGGGCGGGCTGCTGTGCTGGATCTCGAGCCACGGGGGCGCCAGCGACCTGCGCAAGCTGGCGGGCTGGGCGGCCAGGCAGTCCGCCCCGGTGCAGCTCGTCATCCTGATCACGGCCCTGCTGGGCGTCGCCGCGTCCGGCGTCATCGTCCAGCGGCTCGCGGTCGTGGGGCTGCGCCTGATCGAGGGATACTGGCCGCCGCTCGCAGGCCGGCTGTCCCGCTGGCGGACCGGGCGCATCGCGGCGAAAGCCGAGAACCTGGAGGGGAAGTTCCAGGATCTCGCCGGACCCGTCCTCGAATCCAAGTCCGCTACCGCCGCCCAGCGCGCCGAGTTCACCGAAATCGACCAGCAGCTGAGGCGAATCCCCGCCGACGGCGACTACCTGCCCACCAAGACCGGCAACATCCTGCGGGCAGGTGAGCGCCGCCCAGCCGAAAAGTACGGGCTTGACGCCGTAGTGGTGTGGCCCCGGTTGTGGCTGCTCCTGCCAGCCGACACCCGCAGCGAGTTGTCCCAGGCCCGCTCGGCACTGGATTCCGCAGTCGCGTCCCTCATCTGGGGGCTGCTCTTCATCGGCTTCACCGTCCTGGCCTGGTGGGCGCTGCCCGTCGCGGTTGTCGTGGTGCTCGCCATGTACCTGTACTGGATTCCCGACCGGGCCGGGGTCTTCGCCGACCTGCTGGAATCGGCGTTCGACATCCATCGCAGCCTCCTGTACCGAAGCCAGCGCTGGCCCCTCCCGGAAAACCCACGCGACGAGCACGCCTCCGGCGAGCAGATCACTTCTTACCTGATGCGAGGCCTGGACGGCGCCACGCCGACCTTCACTTCGGACACAGGCGACTCGTGACCGTTCCAGCATCTCGGCCAGGCACGCGGATCGCCGTAGTCCAGTGCCGGACTTGCGGGATTTCCGTGGAGACACGGCCGCGCAGGAAGCGTGGCTCTGGGCGGCGCGGGCAGATGCGCCATGGCTCGATGCCGATTGCTGAACCGGCGCCCAGCCCGCGCCACCGGCCAGCTGCGGCTCGACCGTCAGCTCTCACAGGTTCGTTCCGGCGGCCGTGACCGGAGTGGCGGGAGCCCGGTTACCACCTTCGCATGAAGGGCACCGAGCGCCGATTTTGTGCGGGCCATTGACTCGGGTGACGAACGCAAGGTTGCGTCCCGATCGGGATGTTCTGCGCGGCTGGGCAGCGTCCGCCGGGTGACGCGTCGTCGGTGCTCTTTGCAGCTCGACGGCTCGCGGAGGGGGCGCAGGGGACGCGTGAGCCAGAGCCATCCGCCCGCCTCTGGTGGCCCCGCCCCGACTGGGACGTTACGGCGGGCTCTTCGACGTGGACGCAACCATAGGTCAGCTCACCCTGGGGCATTTCCCGCGGCTCGCACGGGCACTGAGCCGAGGCCCGGGTCCTTCATGGGAACCGGGAGTAGGTTGACCTCCCCCGTTGCACGCCGGTCTGCCGCGCGTCGTGCCCGCCATCAAGCTCGGGCAGCAATTCGCTGAGAAACGGCATGCCTGCACCCGTGACCACGGCCGCCCGATGGCGGCTTCCCCGGTCTTGGCCACGGCCTCCTCGTGCCGCCCAGGTTCGCCAGGCGGCCGGACCGGCGACATGGCCGTGCCGGGCAGGAACGCGCCGGGCCGGGCATTGGCCAGCTGCCGGCCGCCAGCCGCCGGGCTTATAGTGATTCCGTGAGGCCGCCTCGTCGCCTGTCGATCCCGGGCTGCATCGGCTGCGGGGCGATGAGGCAGTATGAGAGCTGCGTGGGGGTCTGCCGCGAGCGCAGGCTTGAGCTCGTCAGCGGCGGCGATTACGACGAGCTGACGGCGGCCGCGGCGGCCTGTGGTGTTCGCATCGAGGGGCTCCGGGCTGTCGTCGGGGAGCTGGCGCGCACAGAGCCAGGCCCGGGCGAGTGGCGGGTCGCGTACGAGGCGCTTCAGCGATCGGCGCGTTCGGCGCTGCGACGTTTGAGGCCCGCTGATGGGGGCGGCGATGATGAGCTGCTTTCGCCGGCGGAGACCGTGATCGTCTGGCGATGTCAGGACTGCGGGGGCGTTGATGCTCCGCAGCCGTGCATCGATGTTTGCATCTGGGGTCCGGCCGACTGGGTGGATGCGGCCTCGTATGAGTCCGAGCGCTCGCGGGCCGCCGTCGATCGCGAGGGTGAGCAGTCGCTGGCTGGGCTGCTTCGCAGGTTGGCGTTCGCCACGCCGCGTGAGGGGCAGTGGGAGCGAAGCTGGCGTGCCTTTCACTCGCAAGCGCGGCTCGCTCTGCGATCAGGGGAACCACGCCGTGTTGCGGACGAGACGGCCATCGGGCAGGCTCAAGCCGATGGATAGCGCTGCTGCTTTGCTAGCGCCTGGCATCCGCTCACCCTCGCCGCGCCCGGGCCAGTAGTGGTCAGATGAGCAGAAACAGCCACGGGTTGTGGTCCCGGAACATGCCTGACGCCTTCAGCCCCGCGAGGCAGTGAGCGTGACAGGACTCTGGCCCGCCGCCCGAGGACGGCAACCATGCTCCGGGATGTTCGATACGATCTTGCAGACGGCGGGGAGTACGTCGCGGAAGGGGCTCACCTTCCGCGCGGAAGGTCAGCTGAGCCCGATGAGCGGAATGCGCCGTCGGTCTGGGCGGCTGCGCTTCGGATGCGGTCACGGCCTGTGAGCAGATTGGAGGTGTCACGGGACATGCAGAAGTTCTCGCTGGAGGCCCTGGGGCGTCAGCTGCTGGAACGGGCCGGCGCCGCGGGCGGAGGTCACAGCGCCGATACGGTTGTCGGCGGTCATGAGCGGATACTGCGCCAGACGGTCGTTGCGATGGTCAAGGGCGCCGTCCTTGCTGAGCATGAGAACCCGGGCGAGGCGACCGTGCATGTCTTGCGCGGACGCGTGCGGTTGTCGGCCGGGGACCTGTCTTGGGAGGGGCGGTCCGGTGACCTGCTTGTCGTGCCGGACGCGCGCCACAGCCTGGAGGCGCTGGAGGCCTCGGCGGTGCTGCTGACCGTCGCCAAGCTGCCGTGACCGCATCACAGGTCCAGCAGGCCGTTTGGCTGCCGGAGGTCCCCGGGCACGATCCGCGCCGGCACGGCGGACTTGATCGAAGCTGAGCCTCAGGCCTGAGGAGGGCGGCTGATGGCGAACGTAAAGGTACAGGTGCGCCGGGCTTACGAGGACCCGGCGCAGGGCGACGGCACTCGGGTGCTGGCCGGCCGGATCTGGCCGCGAGGGCTGACCAAGGCCAGGGCGGCCCTTGATGAGTGGTGCAAGGAGATCGCGCCGCCAGCGGAGCTGCGCAAGTGGCATGGCCACGATCCGGAGCGCTTCGGGGACTTCGGCCGCCGTTACCAGGCGGAACTGGCCGAGCCTGAACGTGCCGGCGCACTGGCGCACCTGCGGGAGCTTGCGTCGGGCCGGGGAGTAACGTTGCTTACCGCGACCAGGCAGCCCGAGATCAGCGAAGCGGCCATTCTCGCCAGGCTGCTCCGGGACTGGCCGAGCGCCGGGTGACAGTCACGAGCAGCCTACGGGACGCCCCCTGGCTACTTGGGCTCAGCCTGCCAGCAGGATGCCGGGAAACAGGGCAGCCAGCGCGAAGGCGCGGGTCACGGCGCCGGCGACCGCAAGCCCGGCGGTGCTGCGCGAGCGGGCGTGCAAGGAAGGCCGTGACACCCGGCACCAGTACCGCGGCGAGCTTGGCGATCAGCGTCGTCCGGTAACTTCTGGTGATCTTGTCCTGCTCGGCGGCGATGTTCCAGATGCCGGTGGCTACCAGAACGGCAAAGGCGGGCCAGGCGATCTGGTTGAACCGGCGGGCCGCAGCACACGTCACCTGGGTTCCGAGGCGGCGGAGCACGGCTACCAGCGCGGCCAGCGTGAGCTGGCCGCCGAATCAGATGGTGACCGTGCAGGAACAGCCGGAGCGTGCCGGAGCTGACGGTGGGCATTCCTGCGGCTGTCGCTTCCGCCTGGGCATCGTGGGCGGATGCCGCCCACGATGGCGGCGCCTGGGCGGGGCCCTTTCGCGTAAGTGTGTGGTGCCCGCGTGCCGGCCGATTGGGCCAGGCGATCTCGCTAGCCGTCCGGCCAGGGATGCCGGATTTGGGTGGTTCCGCGTTCGCGTGCCGCCAAGCGGATCCTGATTTCCGCAATCCACGTCGTCGGGTGCCCCGGAGTATCGGACGGAAGAGCGTGGCATCGGGACTTCGGTGAACGCGACGCAAGGGGGGCCAGGGCCGCTACCCGGCTACGCGAACCTGCCGGATGCGGGAGCAGGCCGAAGGAGGCCCGCGCCGGAGTCATCGTCGTGATGAACGTACTGAACCTCTGCCGGCATCTTCAGGTGCGCGACGAACACGACCACCGCGCCACGGCCATCGGCCTGATCGTTGCCTCCGGGATCTGGTGTTCTTGCATGCGCCCGGTGGTCAGGTGGACGTCCGTCGCGCCCGCCGGGCGAAGACCCGCCGCTGCCAGCCCGCCGGCCCGGATGCAAGGCGAGCGGGCCTGCGCCCTCGCGGGCCGGGACTGACTGTCGTGTGGCTGGCTGAGGTCTTGCAGCTCACCGCGGATCGTAGTAGGAACAAAAGGCTGTTGAATCGCCGGTATGAAGGCGTGATCCGGCCGCGGGCTGGCCTGAAGCGCACACACGAGGAGGAGCGCATGACGGCATCGATGGACGAGGAGCGGGCAAGCCTCCCCCCATCTCCAGCCACCGAGCATAAGGAAGGCGGCGACCCGGCCTGCTGGGCGCACCGCGTCTGCCCGGAATGCGGTCGGCTCAACCAGGCGGAACACCCGGACGCGTGCGAGGCATGCGGGGCGGCCTTTCCCGTTTACTAGGCGCAAGGTGCCGGCCTTCGAAAACAGGCGCAGCCGGAGTTGGCAGCGAGTCAGCCATCTGCCGGAGCCTGCATGGGGCGTGCCAGCCAAGCGAAGTCAGTTTGAGGTCCAGTTACCATCTTTGACCGGCAGGTCGGGGATGCTCAGGTGCTGCACTTACCAGCACAGGGGATGCGCGGCGCTTCCTGGCAGCGAGCCCAGCAGCTTGCTGAGGGAAACCAGATTGCCCTGCGGCCATCGCCGGGCTGGTGCCGCCAATGCCTTTAGTCCTATTGGTCGATTGTGATCCTTGACAGACTGGCGGCGGTCAGCTGATCGTGGCCCGATATGGCGGGAGGCGCTGAGATGGCAGCGATGCGCGGGCCAGCCGGTATCGGCAGCGAGCTTGACGAGGCGCTAGTGCGGGCCGGGCGTTATCTGCGCAGGGGCGTGGTCTCGGCTGATATGCGGACGCTGCAGAAGACAGGCGGGCGGGAAGCGGACAGCTTCTACCGGGACCGGTGGAGCTATGACAAGGTCGTCACCGGGTCGCCCTGCCGCTGCACCCGGAGTACCGCACGCTGCCGATGGTCTGGTACATTCCGCCGCTCTCGCCGGTCGCCGACGCTGTCCATGCCGCGCCGGCCAGTCGGTAGCGGCGCTTGCCGCTGTGCTCGAACCAGCCGCCGCCACCGGGGCGCCCGGAGCTAGCGCTGCTTGCCGTGTTTTCCTGGTCAGTCGGGGTGTTTCTCTCTGCTGCCGGGACCTTCGTTGCCGCCAGACTGATGTTCTACGAGTTGCAGCTGAAGGATCTCACCCAGCCTTACTGGGTGTCCATGGGCGCCACCGCGATCACCGTGGCCGCGGGGGCAGATCGCGCACATGACCGGCGCGCCAGTGGTCACCGGCATCCGGGGACTGCTGGCCGGTGCCTCGATCATGTTCTGGGCATTCGGCACCTGGCTCATCCCTCCCCTGGTCGCGGCCGGCTGGTGGCGCCACGTCACCGACCGCATCCCGGTGCGCTACGACCCGACCTGGTGGAGTGTCGTGTTCCCGCTGGGCATGGACGGGGTGGGCGGATACTACCTCGGCCAAGCCGACCACCTGCCCATCGTGCAATCCGTCAGCGCAGACGAGGGCTGGGTCGCCCAAGGCGCCTGGGAGCTGGCCTTCCTGGCGATGCCGCTTGCAACGGTGACGATGCTAGCCTCGGCTTTCTACGGCACTGACACGGCGAGAGTCTTCATCACGTTTAGTGTTCGTCCGTTTGCTGATCACGATGGGGCGGGTATCACGAGCCTGGCGGCAGGCACCGGGCAAGGAGACGTGATGACAGCGACCGCACCGTTTCGGGTTGGCGGGTGGCTTCCTCCGGATCAGGCGTTCCTCGACCAGTGGGTGGGTGACCTCGTCGCGAAGGTCGAGGCGGAGGGCGACAAGCCGCTGCTCCCGGTCGTCGATGAGTTCCGGCGGCTGATCGAGGAGGACCCCGAGGTCTACATGCTGTTCCGGTTCATGCTCACACAGGTGCCTTATCACAAGTCGCCGGCGCATGAGCCTCAGGTGAAGACGGTCGAGAAGATGCTGAGGCTGTTCAACCACGTGATGACGCACGCCCCGGAGTACAACGACACCGGCCTGGTGGGTTTCCCGGTCAACGCGATCCTGGACTGGGCGATGGGCACGGCGGCCGGGTTCGCCGCATTCCTGAACGACCGGGTCAACGAGCAGTTCAAGAAGCTGCTGAACGAGTGGGGCGTGTTCCTGAAGTCCGCCGACTCGACCACGGTGCTCAACGACACGAGCTCAGGGTGGTTCGGGCCGGACGCCCTGGCGAAGATGCCGCGCTTCGCCGAGGACTTCGTATGTGACCCGGCCAGGCCTCACTACGGCTTCACGTCGTGGGACGATTTCTTCACCCGGCAGTTCCGTGCGGGCGTGCGGCCCGTCGCCTGGCCCGCCGACCCGGACGTCATCGCGAACGCCTGCGAGTCCGCGCCCTACCGGGTGAGCCGGAACGTCAAGCGCCACGACCACTTCTGGATCAAGGGCCAGCCGTACTCCGTTGCGCACATGCTCGCTCATGACCCCTGGGCCGGCCAGTTCACCGGCGGCACGATCTACCAGGCGTTCCTCAGCGCGCTCAGCTACCACCGCTGGCACAGCCCGGTCGATGGCCAGATCGTCAAGGCGTACGTGCACGATGGCACGTACTACTCCGAAACTCCCGCCGAAGGATACGACCCGGCCGGCCCGAACGACTCCCAGGGCTACATCACCGAGGTCGCCACGCGGGCGATGATCTTCATCCAGGCCGACAACCCGGCTATCGGGCTCATGTGCGTCCTCCCGGTCGGCATGGCCGAGGTATCGACCTGCGAGATCACCGTCTACGAAGGCCAGCACGTGAAGAAGGGCAGCCAGCTCGGCATGTTCCACTTCGGCGGCTCGACGCACTGCCTGCTGTTCCGGCCAGGCGTCAACCTGGAGTTCGACCTGCACGGCCAGCAGGCTGGGCTTAAGTCCAGCAACATCCCGGTCAACTCTCAGATCGCCAAGGTGGTCCGGTGATGCCTGCGGTCCAGACTGGATCGAGGGACGCACTCACATCAGAATCGGGCGCCGGCCAGCCGCGCGGCCATGCGCGTAGCCGCACAGATCACCCGTTCAGGCGCAGCACGGGCGGCCACGCTGGCGACTTGGCCGACGCTCATATCGGCGGCTACGGGTGCGGGCGCGCGAAGACTTAGGTTACTTTCCGTGACAGGTCCCGTCAGCCTCCGGCCTCGACTGGCACGGTTCACGACTGCGGACTGACTACGTGGGCATGGCCAAGGTCTCGGTCCCATGACCGTGGCGCTCGACCTGTCTGCGGCAGATGAGTGAATTCGCCAGGCGGCCGATCTGCATACTTGTGTCATGCGCCAGGCTTTTGTTCAGGAGGCGGTCTTGCTCATGGAGCCGCATGCGGACGTGCGGGCTCCTGGCGCGGCGGTCACGGTCGCGCTGTGCGGGCACTGGGACCACGAGCCGCCATGCCCGCTGGCACCGCACCATGTCAGCGCCGCCGACGACGACGGCGAGTTGCGCGTGCGGATCCTGTTCGCGGCCGAACCGGACAAAGAAGACGAGGTCCGGCATCTCATCGAGCAGGCCCTGTCAGGACAGCTGACGTTCCCGGACGGCTTCACCACCCCGTGGCAGCTGCGCGCAAGCTGGCCCAGTGAGATCCCGGCCGAAGGGACAGGCCATGCCAAGCTCCTCATCCGCAACTGAGCACTCCACGCGGCTACGAGCCATGAGCGCGGTTCTTAAGATCGCGAAGAGCAGCAGCTACCGGCTGGTTTGGCTTCTTCGCGGATGAGCGCTGGATCCGGCGCTACTGTCTGGGTGTGGCGGCAGTTATGCACAACAGCCCGGGGGCTCGCGCGCAGACGGCGTGCGGAGTCCTGGCCGGACCGCTGTTCGTGGGCGCGTTCACAGCCATCGGAGCGAAACGGGCTGGGTATGACTGGCGCGCTCATGCCGTGAGTTCGCTGGCGTGTGGTCGTGAAGGCTGGCTCCAGCGCGCCAACTTCGTTCTCACCGGCGTGCTCTACTCCTGCGCGGCACGCGGCATCGCCCGGTGCCCCCGCCAGAGCACCGGGCCGCGGCTGATTCCAGCGCTGCTTGGAGCGGCAGGTGCCGGCCTGATCGGCTCCGGCATCTTCGTGACCGATCCGGCAGGCGGCTTCCCGCCCGCCGCACCCGGCGAGAACGGATCCAGCCAGGGAACTGACGCCGCGGCATGGCCCAGTTTCGAAGGCAGTCTGCACAACCTCTGTGCGATCCCGGTCTTCGCTGGCATCCCCGTCGCAGGCCTGGCAAGCGCACTCGCCGCCGCCCGGCGCAAGGACTACGGCTGGGCGTGCTATTCGGCTGTCTCGAGCCTGAGCATGGCCGGCAACTTCTTGCTGTTCGGCGCGGCGTTCGGTGAGCGTGTGCCCCGCCTCCTCCGAAAGGGAGGCATCTTCCAGCGCATGTCGATCGCAGCCGGGTTCGGCTGGCTGTCCGCCTTGTCGCTTCGCTGCCTGTCCTCCGCTCCCCGCCCCTGAAGCGTCTGAGTTCCGCCGTTCGCGTGGGCGCAGAGCCGGCACAGAGCACGCCGCCCCGGGCCAGAGGCTCTTTTCCGGTTCGCTCGATACCTACCTGCATGTACGCGGCAGATGAGCGCGACACCCGAGCGGCCTCGCGAGTGCGGCGGCTACGGTAATACCCGGTTATACTGAGAACATGAAGACCGCGATCTCGCTCCCGGACGAAACCTACGAGCAAGCCACCAGGCAGGCGGCGGAGCTCGGTATCAGCCGATCAGAGTTCTTCGCCCGGGCGGCCCGAAGCTACCTGGACGCACTCGCCTCGCATTCGATCACCCAGCAGATCAACGAGGCACTGCACACCGCCGTCGACGATTCTGGCGCCGCCGCTGCTACGACTGGCCGCAACTACCTGGCAGACCAGGACGGCTGGTGACCGACCGCGGCAGCATCTGCTGGGCTGATCTCGGCGAGGCTCGCGGCAGCAAACCCGCTAAGCGCCGCCCCGTCCTGGTTGTCCAGTCCGACCCCTTCAACGCCAGCCGGCTGAATACCACCATCGCAGCCGTCATCACCTCCAACACCGCCCTGGCCGCTATGCCCGGCAACGTATTTCTTCCGGCCGCCATTTCTGGCCTGCCCAAAGACTCAGTCGTCAACGTCACTGCCCTGGTCACCCTCGACAAGACCGACCTGGAGACACCCGCCGCCCACCTTCCGGCCTCCGTCATGGATGACGTCGCCCGAGGACTGCGCCGAGTCCTCGGGCTCTGACTCCAACGCTCCCACAGCAAAATGAGGATGCTCGGCCGCTTCGCCTTCGGGCATAATCCGAGCCGTGCCAGAAGACGACGCGGTCCCTGCCGTTAACTACAAAAAGCCGAGTACCGTGTGGGCCGTCGAGTACACGGACGAGCGGCAACCGGGCTGGCGGTTCCAAGCGGGCGCCTTCACCACCGAGGCTGAGGCGCGCAGACTGCTCCGCAAGCTGGATAAAGCGGGGACGTATGGTGAGCTCTTGATCAACGTGATTCCCGTCCACCGGACAGTCGAGGACTGGGAGTGGGATCGCTGAGCAGCCCCAATCTCTTGCACATCCCGGCACGGATTGCAGAAGCGGGCGGTGCGGCACGTGCCGGTAAACGCCGAGTCAGTAAACGGCCATCAGGAAAGCCGAAGGGCCTCCGAATAGCGGATCCCGAGCAATCCAGATCCGAGGAGCTAAAGTAGTTAGACATACATGATTCCGCGAGAGCGAAACAAATGGGAGAGAACATGACGTCATGGTTCCCAACCTTCTCCGCAGTCATCGGGCTCCTCGCTGGAGGGGGCATTACATATATGACAAGTCGCGCACAAATTCGAATCCAAGCCGAACGCGACTATGACGTGGCCCTGCGCGATCTGCGCCTGCCTCACTATCAAGTGCTATTCCACCTGACCGGAGCTATTCCGCGTGAGTGGTGGCCATCCAGCGCCCTCACTAGGAGAGACGTGCTAGAGCTCAGGGAGCGGTTCCATGACTGGTATTTCGGAGAGGGGGCAGGGGGGTTGTTTCTTTCCCAGGATGCTCGTACGGCCTATAGCGCACTCCAGGTCGAGCTTCAGGAAGCAGCGAGGAATCTAGCCAGCGATGAGGACCTGATGAGTTATGACGTTATAGGGTGGGTTAAGCGGCTCTGGGGTGGTGCCCTCTGCTTCGTGCGGTCTGGCGGATCTCGTGGTGGACGATGCGGTCCGGTGCGAGTCCGGCGGGGTTCTGGAGACGGGGCCTGGCTGGGCTGCGCGGTGGACCACCGCCTGGAAGGTATCGGGCTCGGAGGTGATCTGCCCGGTCCGTGATCTGGGTTCGTTCCCCGTGCCGGGGTGCCAGCCGGTCCGCAGGTTTTCCTGGCGCCGCGGCCAGCGGCATCGCCCTGGCTTGCAGTTCATGGTGAGCACGGGGCTGCATCATGGGTTCGAGAGCCTGGAAGAGGCCAGGGTCTTGCTGGCGCTGGACTTCGCGGAAGCTGTGACGCAGGTGATCTGCCAGCCGTTCCGGCTGCGGTTCACGACCGCGGAGGGTGCTGGTGAGCACATCCCGGATGTCCTGGCCGTGGCTTGCGGCGGCACATGGCTGATCGACGTCCGCCCCGCCGCGCGGATCGGCGAGGCGGACCGGGTGAAGTTCGCCGCGTCGGCGGAGGCGGCGCTGGCGTGCGGGTGGCGGTACCTGGTCGTAGCTGGCTGGCGGCCGCACGTGATGGCGGTACTGGATACCTTGTCCTCGCAGCGGCGGCCGGTCACCGACCCGCTCGGCCTGCAGGAGGTTCTCCTGGGCGGGGTGTCGCGGGGACCGCGGAGCTTCGGCGACCTGGTGGCCGGCACGATCGCGCCGCCGGTCGCGCGGGCGCAGCTGCTGCACCTGGTGTGGCATCGCAGGCTGAGCATCGACCTGGCCTGGCCGCTGGCCGACGCGACGCTGGTGCATCTCGCGGGCGGGCGGGCCGGATGACCGCGCCGGTGCTGGACCTGACGGCCGGCTCGGTCCTGGTGCTGGACGGGGCCGCGTGGACGGTGGAGCAGCTGGAGCCCTGGTACGGGACCGTCGTGCTGACCGGCAGGGACGGGCAGCGGTTGCGGGTGAGCGTCCGGTTCCTGATCAGCCATCCGGATTGCCGGCTAGCGTCGCGGTCCGCGGCTGCGGCTGCGGACCGGGGACGCCAGCCCAAGACGGTGCGGGATCTGTCACCGCACCAGCGTGAGCTGGCTTACCTGCGGCTGGCGCATCTGCTCGAAGCCGGAACCGGCTTCCGCAGCGGTGATCCGTCGCGGCCGGGGCCCGGGGAGCCGAAACCGGAGTACGACCCGGCCAGGACGACGCTGACGCAGCGCCGTCACGCGAAGGTCGCGGAGCTGCGGGCGCTGGATGCTGACCAGGCGCGGCTGCTGGGGCTGGACCGGGTCGGCTACCGGACGCTGATCCGGTGGGACGTCGCGTGCCGCAGGTCGGGGGTGATGGGGTGCGCGGATGACCGGTGGCTGCGGCCGGGCGGGGGTCATCCGAGCCTGGCCGAGGAGGTCCGGGAGGCGATCTTCGCCGTCCGGCAGGACACCTTGCACCGGTCCCGGATCAGCATGAGGGCCCGCGCGGTCCTGATCGGCCAGTTCGTCCGCGAGAAGTACGGCACCGAGGTGGCCATCCCGTGCCCGGAGACGCTGCGGCTGGTATGGCGGGAATGGTTCGGCCCCGGAGGCGCCCGCCAGCGTTACGCGCGCTCGGTGGCTCCGGCGGGCAGCGGGCAGCACGTCATCGTGACCCGGCCGGGTCAGGTGGTCGCGCTGGATACCACGATCTTGCCGGTCAAGGTCCGTGAGAGCGTCTTCGGCGAGCCGGTATCTGTGCACCTGACCCTGGCCCTGGACGCCTGCACGCACTCCCTGGTGGCGTTCCGGCTGACCATGGTGTCGGACTCGTCGGTGGACGTGGCGATGCTGCTGCGGGACATGATGATGCCGCTGCCCCTGCGCGGCGACTGGGGCGAGGAGCTGGAGTGGCCCTACCCGGGGATCCCGGCCGCGGTGGTCGCCCAGTTCGCCGGCTACAAGGTCGCCGGGCTGCCGTTCTTCGCCCCCGAGACCATCACTACCGACCACGGGTCTGTTTATAAGATTCTCTGAACAAAAACGATCGTGAATATCCACTGGTCAGTGGAGTTTTCCTGATGCGCGGCGGATGGCTGCGATCAATAGCTGGATATTGCGGTCGTCGAGGCCTGTGAGGGTGTCCCGGAGATCGACGGGGATGCCGTCGGCCAGGCTTGCCGTGATCTTCAGCATCCGCTGCTCGCCTCCGGAACAGAGAAGGCTGGTGCCCAGGGCGGTGACCACGGCGGGCCAGTCGATGACGGCCATCGGCTTGCCGCTGCCGGAGCTGCGGTGGACCGTGATGAACCGGCTGGTGAAGTCGGCCCGGTGCAGCCAGGACTGGGCGATGAGGAGCTCGGCGGCGGCTGCCAGGCAGCAGCTGCCTTCGGCGTGGTTGCGCAGCGCGGCGGCGATGGCGGCGGGCTCGGTCACGGGCGGTCCTTGGGATCGGAGAGGGCGGCGCGGCCGGCGATCTCGCCGAAGGCCGGCATGCCGAGGTGGATGACGGCGGCTCGGCGGGCCAGCTGGCCGAGCTGGGCGAGCTTGGCTTCTGCCCCGGCAAGGCTGATCCGGAGGCCTTCGACCTCACCGTGCCATCCTTCGCGCTCGGCCTCGGCGATGCGGTCGAGCAGGTTGCCGCGGATCTCAGCGATCCGGGGCCGCTGAGCCGCCGACGGCCGCAGGAGCGGGCAGCGCAGGCCCCGTTAACTGAACTAACTACGATGTTTCAGCAGTTCATGGCGGGTTTTCGGCCACTGGCGCTAATTTGTCCGGGTGATCGGATCAGATGAGGAACAGGGACGCGATCTGTCGCGGCTCGTGGTGTCGCGGGCGGGCCGTCTCGTGGCCACCGGAGATGCCCATGAGCCCTATCAGGTAGCCGGACCCGGCGGCGAGGTCGTGGAGCCGGTGTCGGTTTTCCTGCGGGACCTGCTGGCGTCGGGGAAGTCGGAACCGACGCTGAGGTCGTACTTGGTCGACCTGCTGCGGTGGTGGCGGTTCCTGGGCGCCGTCGGCGTGGAGTGGGACCGGGCGTCGCGGGCCGAGGCGAGGGATTTCAGCTGCTGGATCCAGCTGACGGCCAAGCAGCGGCTGCAGACGTCCCGGCCGCGGAAGGGCCGCCTGTCCTCGCGGGCAGCGGGGGCACCGAACCCGGTGACCGGCAAGCCGGCGTCCGGGGACGGGTATGCGCCGTCCACGGTGGCGCATAGCGGTGCTGCGCCGGTTCTATGACTTCCACCGTGACTGCGGGACCGGCCCGGTGCTGAACCCGTTCCCGCTGGATGCCTCCCGCCGCCGCGGCCGCCCGAACGCGCACCGCAACCCGATGGACGAATGGAAACCGGAGCGAACGGGACGCTACCGGCCGACGGTGCCCAGGCGGATCCCGCGGGCGATTCCCGACGGCTGGTTCGACCAGCTGTTCGCGTCGCTGCCCTCGGACCGGGACCGGGCCCTGGTCGCGTTCTGGATCTCCACCGGGGCCAGGGCCGCGGAGCTGCTGGGCATGCGGCAGTGCGACTTCAGGCCCGGCGAGCAGCTGATCAGCGTGGTCCGCAAGGGCACCCGGGCGGTGCAGGAGCTCCCGGCGTCGGCGGACGCGTTCGTGTGGCACCGGCTCTACCAGCAGGAACTGCTGAGAATGGGAGTGCCGCGGGGCCGGCGGCAGCCGGCCTGGTGGACGCTGCGGCGGCCTTACCGGCCGCTGAGCTATCACGGGGCGCACCGGATGTTCGAGCGGGTCAACGCCTCGCTCGGAGCGGACTGGACCCTGCACGATCTCCGGCATAGTGCAGCGTCCAGGATGTCCCGCGATAAAGAGCTCAGCCTGACCGACGTGCAATGGGTGATGGGCCATGCCCATCTGTCCACGACGGAAATTTACCTGACGCCGACCCGGGACGAGGTGATCGAGGGCGTGCTCGCCCACCACGCCCGCCAGTCCCGGGTGCAGAAGGCCCCGCCGCCGCAGCCGGCGCCGGGTTATGACCCGCAGTCGCTGTCGGTGCTGTTCGGGCGGCAGTCATGACGGCCATCGTGAAGCACATGGTCCGCGGCAAGCAGGCAACGGCGGGCACCGCGGCTCCGGCGCAGCCGCGCAACAGCCAGCTGCGCAGGCAGTTCCCGCTCAGGCCCGCCCGGGAATGGTGGCCGGCCACGGCTCAGGACGAGGACGAGGTGCTGCGGCGGCTGACCTCACCGCCGTTCCTCCCGGAGATGAAGGCAACCCGGGCCGGACGGCGGCGGGGGACGGCCAAGCTGCTGCGCTGGCTATCATCCCTCCTGGGGGACACCTGGCAGCAGCGGTGGGAAGCATCGAAGGCCGAGGACCACCCGGGCAGCTCCTGGGTCCAGCTGCCGCTCCGGTGGCTGCAGGACAACGGGATGAGAGCCTCCTCCGACGACAACGACCTGTCGTCCGGGCTGCTGATGCTCATCTGCGGAGACGCGATCCGGCCGGGACTGGCGTGGATGCTGACCAGGACCCACAGGTACCTGGCCATCGTCATGGCCGAGACCCGCGACCCCGCCGGGTTCGCCCGGCTGCGCGAACTGGCCGAAGCCGGGCCGGCATCATCCCTGGACGACGCCCGCTACGCGGCCACCAGGGTCGCGACGCTGATGGCCTGCAAAGGCGGCCTCATCAGCGACATCACCGTCGGGGACTGCGTGGAACTAGTCGATACCCAGCGGCGGGTCCACGCCCGCGGCGGCCAGCGGAAAGTCGACTTCTACCTGCGGCTGCGAGCCCTCGGCATCTTCCCCCGCCGACGCCCCGGCCACCATCCGCGCGTTCGGCCAGGCCCAGGGACAGCTGACCGTCGAGGAACTCGTCGACCGCTACCGGCTGCAGTGCAAGCCGGTCCGCGACCTGCTCGTGGACTACCTGAAGGAACGGCAGCCCGCACTCGACTACGCCAGCCTGGACTCGGTCTCACGGTCCCTGGCCGGCCTGTTCTGGGCCAGGATCGAGGCCCTGTCCCCGGGCATCACCACGCTGGAGCTGCCGCCGGACGTCGCCCGCGCCTGGAAGGAATTCCTGCTGGTCATCAAGCGCAGCGTCACCGGCCCGGACGGGCAGCAGACCGTCGTCACCCGCCCGCGGATCAATGCCAAGGACGAGCTGATACGCGTCCGGGCGCTCTATCTCGACATCGCCCAGTGGGCCACGGAAGAACCGGAGCGCTGGGCGCAGTGGGCAGTCCCGAGCCCGGTCAGCGACGCCGAGATCAACTGGGCCAAGGAACGCCGGCGGCGCAAGGCCCGGATGGACCAGCGGACCCGCGAGCGGCTGCCTGTCCTTCCCGTCCTCGCCCGCACCGCCGCCGACCGCAAGAACGCGACCGCCCGCCACCTCCGGGCCGCCATGACGACGCCATCCGGCGAGATCATCGAGGGCACCGGCGGGACACTGCGCCGGGCCCTCGCCCCCAAGGCAAACGGGCGGCACGTGCGGGCCGAGGACACCGGCACCGGCAAGCGCCGCAACCTGACCTACGAGGAAGAAGAAGCATTCTGGGCCTTCGCCACGATCGAGGTTCTGAGGCTGACCGGCATCCGCTGCGAGGAGCTCCTCGAGCTCACCCACCATGGCATTACCGAGTACCGGCTGCCCACGACCGGCGAGCTCGTCCCGCTGCTGCAGATCGCCCCGAGCAAGACTGATACGGAAAGACTTCTACCTGGTCAGCCCCGAGCTGGCCGACGTCCTGTCGGCAATCATCAGCCGGCTCCGCGGCCCCGGCGGCGCCGTCCCGCTGACCGTCTCCTACGACGTCCGGGAACGGGTCTGGAACCCGCCCATGCCGCTGCTGTTCCAGCGGTCCATCGGCAGCGAGAACCGGGCATTCACCCCCAGCGCGATCCGCAAGCTGCTCATCAACGCGCTCGCCGCGACCGGCCTGACCGACGCCGCCGGAGACCCGCTCATGTTCTCACCACATGATTTCCGCAGGATTCTCTCTGCTTAATGACCGTGTTGCGATGGCCACGACAAACCTGTAAGCGGAACTGCGGCATCTGCCCGCGGCTACCTCTTCCTCGCTGCCGCTTTTCGCAGAACCCTGTGAGACGGGAAAGCGCCCCGACAGCCCAGCCAACTGCAACACGAATCCTCTGCACACGGCGAGTGCGGAGAGAAGGAGGATCTTCGTGACCGATGCCATCATGAGCGGCCTGCCGCCCCATATCGCCCAGGTCATCTGCGGGCACAAGAACATCGACACCACGATCGGGTACAAGGCCGTCTACCCCGCCGAGGCGATCGAGGCCCACCGGGCATTCATCGCCCGCCGCCGCGCCACCCGGCCCAGCGAGGAATACCGTACCCCCACCGACGAAGAATGGGACGCCTTCCTCGCCCATTTCGAAAAACGGAAAGTCTCGGTAGGAACGTGCGCCCGCGCATTCGCGTCACCCTGCATCCATGAACACGCATGCTTAACCGAAATGATCTTGGAGTGGGTTCGCGTCCAGTTCGAAAGCGCGTGGTAGCGCAGGGTGACAATTGGAATCTTCGCGGAGCATGACACTCGGGCGTGTCGCGGCTGCTGCTGCAATGCAGCGCAAGGCGGCAGCCTGGCTGTACCGCTTCGCGGCTAGAAGCGGACGTCTCGCTGGCGTGGACGAATGCCCGCCATGGAGCCTCGAGCCACGGGTGGAGTGGGCGGCTGAACCCGGACAGAAAGACAAGACTGTTTCTCGCGAGGTCACGCGACTAACGTCCGGGAACATGAACGGTGAAGTGCTCATCCTGACCGGCCCGCCTGCCGCGGGAAAGACGACCGTGGCCGAGCTCCTCGCCGCCAGCGCGAGCACCCCGACAGTCCATCTGACGACCGACTTGTTCTATCGCTCGATCCGCACCGGATTCGTCCTCCCGTTCCTGCCCGAAGCGCAGCGGCAAAACGAGGTGGTCATCGAAGCGATCGTCGGGACCGTCGCGACGTTCGCGCGCGGCGGCTACGACGTCGTGGTCGATGGAATTGTCGGACCGTGGTTCCTGCCACCGTTTCGCGCGGTCTCGGAGCATGACCACCTGGCGGTGTCCTACGTCGTCCTCAGACCCGACCTGGACACCACGTTGTCGCGCGCGAAGGAGCGCGTCGGCCACGAACTCAGGGATACCGGCGCGATCACCGGCCTGCATGCCGCATTCGAACAGCTCGGAGATCTCGAGGACCACGCGATCGACACCGGGGACCTCGACGCGGAGCAGACGACCGCTGAAGTCCGGCGCGTCCTCGCTTCAGGCAAATACCGGCTCACGTGAAATCGGCACGTCGCGGTCCAAGCCCGCGAAGCAGCGCACCCGGCGATCCGACCTGACCGTGCGAACGCATCCGCTCATCGGCTACGAGCGAGCGGATGTACGGACGGTTTTGTGGATCAGCCGTTGGAACCCGGCCTTCCCGCGGCCGGACTGAAACCAGGCATACCCAGGGTAGTGGTGGTGTGCTGGGCTGCCGCCGATCGCATAGCACCGAGCTTCTGCTCGGCGGCGGCCCGTGTGGTCTCGATCGCGGCGACCTCGCCGAGCCAGCCCTGCTCCTTGGCCTCCTCAAGCCGATCGACGAGGTTGGCGTGGATATTTTCCAGTCGCGGCATCTGAGCCGGGTCAACCCGAAGTAGTGGACATCTGACACACGCATTTTCGTGCGCACAAGGCGTTCCGTGGTCGCGGCCGCACGTCCCGAGAGCAACTTTTCGCAGCTCGAAATGGGCGAGGAACGCATCCCATTCCTGGGCGGTGAGATCGCGGTACTCCTCGCTGGGCCGCTCGGCCCGGCGGCGGGCGATGAACGCCCGATGGTGCGCGATCACATCTTCAGGGTAGATCGCCGCGTAACCCATCGTTGTGTCCACAGTAGAGTGACCGCAGACCTTGGCAGCGATGTGCGGGGGCAGCCCCGAGCGAATGGCATCGGTGACAAAGATTCTCCGGAAATCGTGGGGGCGCCACTCCAGCGACTGGCCGGCGGCGGTAATCCGGGCAGCCTGCGACGTGGCGACAAGGCACTCCCGGATGTAGCTGCGGGTGATGGGCCGGTTCTCGGTGCCGAAACGCCGTTGGAACAGGAACGGCATCGGCGGGCTCCAGGTCTGCTCGAACACGTCGTAGGCAGCCACCAGCGGCAGGGCGGCCTTGCCTGCCCGAACCCGGAAGATGATCGCGGTCAAGACCTCCCCGAGCTCCGGTGAAACCAGCAGCAGTCGCTCCGCATCGGTCTTGGACGGCGCGACCTGTAGCATCGGCACGACCTCGCCAGTAGTGGGCAGCGTGTAGGCGACGAAGCTGTGATGAGTCAGCTCAAGCATCTCCTCGATACGGATTCCGGTGTGCCGCAGCACTTCCACCGTCGCCCACGACCAGAACGCGGCCGACTCCTCGTGGGTGAGGTCCCGCCGCTGGCCTGTAGCCAGGCCGACGGCGTAGATCCGGCCGGACTCACCCTGGCGGCAACGCTGGACCTCCTCGCTGCCCGCAGTGAACCGACCTCCGGCAGGCGTGGCCGTGGCGGTCGCGATGCGTTCTTCAGCGTCCTTGCGGTGCTGCTCGACGGCCCGCAGCAACGCGGGCAGCAGCGGTAGCTGGGTCCTGGTCCGCTGGTCCATCCGGGCTTTGACCCGCGCCTGGGCCTTTTTCCGGGTCACCTCGCTGGCCTTGATCGGGCAGGGCGCCACCCAGGGCGACCATCGGGCTGGGTCGTCGGCGGCCCATCGGGCGATGTCCTCGTAGAAAGCCCGGACGAACACCAGCTCGCTGCGGTAGTTCACCCGGGGACGCACCGGCTGGCCGCCGGTATCGCGGATGTGGGCCAGCCGTTCTTTCCATGCCTGCGCGACCTCGGGCGCCAGCCGGAGCGAGTCGATGCCGGGGTGGTGGATCTCCAGGTCGCGCCAGAACAGCCGGCAGAGGTTGCGGGCGACGGAGCGCAGCGAGGTGTGGTCGAGCTCGGGGGATCTCTCGGTGAGGTACTCGACCAGCAGATCCCGGACAGCTCGGCACTCGATCCCGTAGGCGTCGACGATTTGCTCGACGCTGCGCCGGCCGTCCAGCCGCAGCACCCTCAACCGCTCGGGCGCCGCAGCCGGGAACACGCCGGCCTTCTTCAGCATCGCGTAGAACAGGGGCCTGCCCGCGCTGCCCCGAAAGTGGTGCTCCTGCAACGCTGTGGTCAGCTCGAAGCAGTCGCCGACGGTAATGTCGCGAACGAGGCCGCCCTTGCGGATCACGATCCAGGTGAGCTTGTTCAGCGCGTCTGACCTGGCCCAGCTAGCCGCATGCTGGGCATGGGGGTCAAGGTTCTGGAAGCCGTCGGGGTCAATGGCCGCGCGGGCCTCGGCGAGCATCAGCGCCTGGCGCTGCCGCAGCAGCCACGGATAGCCGGGCCGGATGACCTGCCCCGCAACCAGTAATGCCAGCCCGCAGCACAACTCGTCGCGGTGATGACGTCGAGCCGGGACACGCCCGCTCAGCGGCAGATCAGCCCAATCGAACCCGGCGGTGTCCGCGCCGCTGGCCAGCCAGCGGTCCTGCCAGGTTTCCCCAGGCTGACATTCGAGCCAGTCCAGGAGCTTGGCCAGGCCCCGCCGCCGTGTCTCGTCCCGAGTGCGACCCGCGCCCGGGGCGGTGAACAGGCCCAGCAGCCGCCCGGCCAACGCGTCCCGGTCTTGGCGGGCCTGCCACCAGCTTGGCTCGGATGGCCGCGGTTCCCATTCAACCTGCTGTTCCACCTTCGTGGTGCGGGTGCTGGTGACTGTGTGGCCCGGCGTGGCGACGGTCATCGGGTTCCTCCATCTGCGGCAGGGGCGCCGAACAAGGTCGCCAGCACCTCGGGGCGGTAGCCGGGCGCTGGCGGCGCGGGAGGCTTGGCGCGCTCCGTCCGCTGCCGCTCGTGATGGGCCAGGACATGGGCGATGACTTCATCGGGTGTCGGCGCGGTGTAGATCTCCGTGGTGGTGATGTGGGCGTGCCCGAGCACCCACTGGACGTCGGCCAGGGTCAGGTCCGGGTCGCGGACCATCCTTTTCGCCGCGCTGTGCCGGAGGTCGTGCAAGGTCCAGTTCGCGCCCAGCGCGGCATTAGCCTTGTTGAAGACCATCCGCATCGCGTCGTAGGTCAAGGGCCGGAACGGACGGCGCAGCGTCCACCACAACGCCTCGTCTGCCCCCGGCGGGACAAGATCTCTCATCTCCTGCTGGTAGAGCCGCAGCCACACGAACGCGTCCGTCGAGGCTGGCAACTGCTGCAATGCCCGGCTGCCCTTGCGGACCACACCGATCACCTGCTCCCCGGGCACCACGAGGCCCTGGCAGACACCGAGCAGCTCGGAGGCGCGGGCGCCGGTGGAGATGTAGAACGCGACCAGCGCCCGATCCCGGTTGCAGTCCAGGGCCGCGAACAACTCGTTGAACGCCTGGTCCGGGATGCTCCGCGGGGCCGGCTTGGGTTCCTTTGGCTGATACGCCGCTCGCCGGGACGGCCGTCGGAACGGCTGCATCGGGTTGTGGTGGGCGTTGAGATGTTCCTCGTCGGCGCCCCTCGCCTTGGGGAAGGGGTTGACCAGCGGCAGGCCGTGCATCTCCCGGTGATACTCGTAGAACGACCGGATCACCGCGCGAGCGTGCCGCCTGGTCCGGGCCGCGTAGTTGGCACCAGAAGTCGCTTTGCCGGTGACCGGGTTCACCGATCCCGGTGCTGGCGCGTCGGTGCGGCGTTGCCGCGGCGGCTTCTTGCTGGTCTTGAGCCACAGCGCGAAATCGCGCGCCTCGACGCGCCCGGCACGATGCCAAGGAACCTCGACAGCACGCAGAAAACGGTGCCATGACAGCAATTCGTAGGCGTAAGACCGCAGCGACGCCGGACTGGCGTCGTCAGCGAGCATGTGGTGCAGGAACTCGCTGACCACAACGATCTCCACGCCCCGGTCATCAAGGAGCCGGAACGGCATCGACCCGTCGCCGGTCTCCTCCACCCGGCCGACCCTGGCCACCTCCAGCCTCGCGACGTCCCGGACCGTGGTGCCGTGCTCTGCCATCCATACCTCCGCGTGGGCCGCCGTAGTCAACCGAGATGACAGCAGATCCGGCCGCTACGCGCAGTGACTTCCCACGCCGAGGAAGGACTTCGACAGGCCGCACAGTCGCTATCCGTTGACGTCGAGAAGAGCCCAGAACGTCCCACACTATTTCGGTCAACGGGACGTCAGGTGCGCGCTCTTGAGACCGGACCCCGCCCAGCGGGCCCGCCTCGAGGAGCTCCGGGACAACCTGCACGACCGCATCGCCGAGGCCGAACGCGAAGGCTGGCCCGGCGAGATCGAGGGCCTCAAGGTCAGCCTCGCCGGCACCGAGGACAAGCTCGCCCAGATCGACGCGACCCTGCAGCGCCGCAACCAGGCCGTCCACCTCGGCATGCCCGCATTCCCCGACATCGCAGGCCGCTCCGTCCCCGGCCCGGAAGGAAAACCGTGACTCCGATGAATCCCCGTCGGCTCGGCGGCGCGCTGCGCGCTTGCGCCCTCGGCATCCATCCGCTAGAAGCCGGCACCGGCCTGCTCATCGACTGCGGCAGCTGGCTGCACCGGGACGACTTCACCAGCAAGTTCATCGAGGTCGGCACCAGCATCAGCGCCGGCGTCACCCTGCTCGCCAGCATCGACTGGCAAGCCGCCGTCGCCGCACTGCACGCCGGCGAGCTTCCGGCCAGCGGCGGGGAACGGCGGATGCTCCTCCTGGCCTCCAGCCTCGCCGGCGGAACCCCGGTCAGCCTCAACGACACCCTGGCCGGCATCGACCGCCGCAACGCGAGCCTCACCGTCCGCGCTGTCGCCCATGCCGCCGGGCTTCCATATCCATACCAAGAAACGGACATAAAGTATCTAAACGGTTAGTTCAGAGAAGCAGCTGTGCTCGTGAATGCACGGGGTCGAATAAGAGCGCCCGCATTCGCCGAGGGCGACACGGCGCCGTTCGAAGTGGCCGAGGAACTTCTCCCACTCCTCCTCGCTCGGAGTACGGTATTCCTCGCCGGGACGCAGGCTGCGGCGGCGCGCGATGAAGGCCCGGTGGCCGCTGATGACTTCCTCGGGGTAAACGGCCTTATAGCCCATCGTGGTGTTGATGTCGCGATGACCTGCGACAAGCTGTGCGATGTGCGGCGGCATGCCGTGCATGACCGCATCGGTGATGAACAGCCTCCGGAAATCGTGGGGAGTGAACCGCAGCGGGTCCCCGCGGGCGTCGGTCAGCTCGCTGCCCGCGAGGGTGTCGTTGAGCAGGCGGCGGATGGCGGCGGCGCTCAGCGGCCGGTCCTCCAGCCGCCAGTGCCACTGGAACAGCAGCGGCATCGGCGGGTTCCACACCTTTTCGTGGGTGTCGTAGGCCGACACCAGGGGTATTCCGCCGCCGGGCTCACGGACCCGTGTGACGATAGCGGCGAGGACGTCCGCCAGCTCCGGGGATGACCAGGAGCCTCTCCTCATCCATCTTCGACGGGGCGATCTGCAGCAGCGGAACCAGCTCGCGGGTAGCGGGAAGCCGGTACTGGATCAGGCTATGGTGAGAGAGCTCAGTCAGTTCCTCAATGCGGATGCCGGTCAGTCTCAGGACCTCGGCGGCAGCCCAGGCCCAGAAGGCACGTCGTTCCTCGCCCTTGAGATCGCGACGCTTGCCGGCAGCCGGATCCTCGGCCCACAGGTGGCTCGCTGTCTCCGGCGTGCGCGGCGACCGGCGCAGGACCTCGCCCCCGGCGGTGAACTCCTGGCCCGGGACGGCGCCGGCCGCCGCGGCGAGCAGCTGCGCGGCACGGGCGCGGCGGTTCTCGGCGGCGGTGATCAGGGTGGGTAGCACGGGGAGGCGCTCGCGGGTGCGCTGGTCCATCCGCGACTTGCGCGCGGCGGCGGCCTTGCTGCGGGCCCTGGTGAGCTCACCGTCCCGGATGGGGCAGGTCGCCACCCACGGACCCCACCGGGACGGATCGTCCGCGGCCCACTGGGCGATGTCGAGATAGAACGAGCGGACGTTGCCCAGATACTGGATCGCGGACTGCCGCGGCGCCTGGCGCACGACGAGCTCGCCGTCCTCGACAGCGGTGTTCTCCTTCACCAGGACCCGCTGCTTCCACGCCGCGGCGACGTCCGGGGACAGGTTCAGTGAGCTGATGCCGGGGTGGTGCAGTTCCAGGTCGCGCCAGAACATCCTGGCCAGCACGAACGACAGGGAGCGCAGGGTGGCGTAGTCGTGGCTGACCTCGAACTCCCGCAGGTAGTCCACCAGCAGGTCCCGGACCGGCCTGCACTGGATGCCGTAACGGTCGACCATCTCCCCGGTGCTCAGCTGGCCGGAGACGTGGAACGCCCGGGTGGTGGCAGGGGCGTTGTCGGGGAACCGGCCCAGCGAGCGGACAAGCTGGTAGAAAAACGAGCTGCGGTATCCGTTGCCGCGTCCTGCCGCCTGGGCGGCTTCCGCGGATGCCTGCACCATCTCCAGGCAGTCTCCGATGGTGATGTCGACGGCCCGCCCGCCCTTCGCGGCCATGATCATGGCGATGCGGGCTAGCGCGATCTGCCGGGTCGCCTCGCCCGTGGCATGCTTGCGGCACAGCTCGTCCAGCGTGGCGAACCCCTCGGGGTCGCGGGTGCGCGCCAGCGCGGCGGCCAGGTTCTTCGGCGACGGGGTGGACAGCAGCCAGCCCACGCTGGGCCGGATCACGTCCGCGCTGATCAGCACGGACAGGCCCTTGGAACACCGGTGCTGAAGCCTGCGGACGGCGGTGCCGCTTCGTCCGGCCGCGGTCGGCGCGGCCGCCAGCACCCGCCAGTCGGCGGACTGCTCCGAGCCGGAGGCCATCCACCGCTGCTGCCAAGTCTGGCCCGGCATCGCGGCCAGCCAGTCCAGCACGCCGCAGATACCCCGGCGAATGTCAGCCTGGTAGTTGGCGTCCTCGAAGGTGAACGGCGCGGCGAGCACCCTGGCCAGGACGCCTCCCTGGGAGGCCCGGGTCTCCGGCCACGACGCCGGGTTGGCCCGCGGCGGGAACTGCCTGCGCAGCTCGAACAGGTCCCGCCGGTCCGGGAGGCGCGGCCCGCGGCCGTCAGCCGCTCTCGTCTTAGCCTCGGCCTGGGCTGCCGCGGTCACTGTGATTCTCCCGGGAACAGCACGTCCAGCGACTCGGGCCGGTATTCCGGCGCGCCCCCGGCGGGCAGCGACGGGGCCGCGGCCCGGCGGGCGTGGTGAGCCAGGACGCTGGCGATCGTCTCCTCGAGCGGGGCCGAGGTATAGATCTGCGTGGTGGTGAGCTGCGCATGGCCCAATATCCATTGCACGTCGGTCAGTGGCATGCCCTCGTCCCTGGCCATTCTGTATGCCGCCGTGTGACGCAGGTCGTGAAGCGACCAGTTGGCGCCCAGCAGGGCGCCGGCGCGGGTGAACATCGCGCGGGCGGCGTGGTAAGTCAGCTGCCGGAACGGCCGCCGCAGCGTCCACCACAACGGGTCGTCCCGCCCTGCTGGCATGAGGCCGTGGAACTCGGCCTGATAGAGCCGCAGCCACACGAACGCGTCCGGCGAGGCCGGCAGCGGCTGCATCACCCGGGTGCCCTTGCGGATCACCGTGATCAGCTGGGATCCGGCATCCAGGTCTCCGCAGCGCGCCCCCAGCAGCTCCGAGGCCCGGGCACCGGTGGACACCCAGAACGCCACCAGCGCCCGGTCGCGGTGCGACCCCAGCGCAGCGAACAGCTCGTTGAACTTCTCGTCCGGGATGCACCGCGGCGACCGCTGGACGAGCTTGGGCCGGTAGAGCCCGGTGCGCTGGTTGCGGGGCGGGTCCATCGGGCTGCGGTGCGCCCCGGCCCGGCTGCGGCGTCGCTCTCGCACCAGCGGGAACGGGTTGACCATCGGGCCCTGCCCGGTCTCGACGTGCAGGTCATAGAACGCCCGCAGCACGCTCTCGCCATGAGCCGCGGTCGCCGGCGCATATGTCGGGCCGGGCGGTGTCTTCCCGGTCACCCGGTTCGGCCTGGGCGCTGGCGCGGACGAAGCCGGCTTCCCGGCCGCCGGCCCGTCGGCGCCCTCGCCCCAGCGGATGCTCCCCGGCTTGCCGCCGGCCTGCACCCAGCGGGAGTAGTCACGTGCTTCGGCCCGGGTGGCCTGATCCCACGGCACCCCGATCGCCCACAGGAACCGGAACCACCGCAACAGGTCGTTCCCATACGACCGCTGTGTCGCCTCCGACCGCCCGAGCGCCTGCAATTCCGCCAGGAACCGTGCCGCCGGCCGGACCACAGCGCCAGCGGGGTCAACGAGCCGGTACGGCTCCCACGGCGAGCCCGTCTCCTCCAGGCGGCCGACCCGGGCCACCACCAAGGCGGCCAGGTCCTGCTCTGAATCCTCTCCGATCACGCCAGGGACCATAACGGCCACTCAACGGACATGTCCCCTGAACTGGGAGAACTCCCTCGTTAGTTCAGTTAACAGGGAACCATCACCTGGTGGAGGTCCAGCGGGTGATCGGCGCGAACATCCTCCCGGCACGGGTACTCCGGCCTACCGACAAGCAGGCTTGCGAGCGCGCGTTCGGGGGTATCCGCTCGCTGCTATTCGAGTACCTGCTCGGCTATACCGGGGTGGATGTCGCTGACCGCGGCGCTGACCCGGAAGCCGACGCGGTGCTGACCATCGATGAGATGGAGCACCTGATCGCGACGTGGATCGTGGCAGTGTGGCAGAACCGGCGCCTGGGCGAGCACGCGCCGTGCTGGGACCCGGCCGGTGACCATAGCCCGAACACCTTGTTCGCCGCGGCCATGGGCCAGGGCGGCTTCGCGATGCAGATCCCGCAGCCCGGCCTGTTCTACCAGCTGCTGCCCGCTCATCTGGTGAAGATCCATCGCCAGCGCGGGGTGAAGGTCCGCGGGCTGTGGTACGACGGCTGCGCCCTGGACCCCTACCGTGATGAGCCTTCCAGCCGCGGCGGCCGGTATCCGGGCCGGTGGGTGGTCCACCGGGATCCCCGCGATGCCCGCGCCGTCTTTTTCCAGGACCCGGCCACCCACGCCTGGCAGCCGCTGCGCTGGAGCGGGCTTCCGCCGGAAGGAGAGGTGCCGTCCTTCAGCGACGCCCGGGTCCGTGACCTGCTCCGCGCTGCCCGGCAGGCCGGCCTGAAACCCCGCTCGGACACCGAACTGCTGCCGCTGCTGCTCCGGCTGCTCGGCGCGCACATCCCGGTCGACAGCTGGCCGACCCGCATGACCAGGGCCGAGCGCACCGGGCACGCCCGCGAAAGCACCCAGGCGCGGGCCGCAGCCGCGGACCGGCCGCCCGGCCCTGCCGCGGCAGAGCGGGCTGCCCGCGAAGAGAACGTGATGGCGTTGCAATGGCCGCAGCGGGCACGCCAGGCCGAGGACGCGGTCGATGCCGAGCGGCGCCGGCGGCGGGAAGCGGCGGTCCCGGCCAGGCCTGAGCCGGCACCGCTGCTGCGTGATGCGCTGCGCGGCCAGAGCCGGCTGCGCATCCCCGATGACCAGGCCCCAGGCGCGAACCCGGACCGGCCGGCCGGGCCTGGCCAGGAGCCGTCGTGACCCCCGGGACCGGCAACCCGGCCCGCGCCGGTTCCGGCGGCCCTGTCCCGTTCGTGCTCCCCGGGCCGCTGCCGGTGCGGGAGACCCTGGCCGGGTGGCAGCAGTGGCGGGCCGCCCGGGGCTCGTTCACGCCCGCGCCGCGGCTGGACCGGGCCGCCTGGCGGGCACTGTCACCGCGGCGGCGGATGCTGCACGACCTGCATCGCGCCGCCAGCACGCCAACCTCCCGTTGCAGCAGACCCCGATGAGCCAGGCCGTGACCAGGGTGCTGCGCGGCAGGATCGAGACCAACGCGCTCAAGCACAAGCCGTCCACCCGCGCCGGGGTGATGATCACCGG